>Ga0194051_1000116_pt1 | contig 42222 bp, 38 predicted proteins | sample SepL2320m_MetaG_FD_161275 | JGI IMG/M metagenome (GOLD analysis project Ga0194051, IMG submission 161275) | Anoxic zone freshwater microbial communities from boreal shield lake in IISD Experimental Lakes Area, Ontario, Canada - Sep2016-L239-20m | ecosystem: Environmental > Aquatic > Freshwater >... | reverse complement strand
CCGTTCTTCACGTCGCCCATGTTCTTGAACAGGTTCTCGAACTGGCCGAGCTGGCGCTGCGCGGCGCGAACCGGCACCATCCAGTCTTCCTTGCGGTCATAAAGTGCGGTGTGGCGCATCATGGCGAAGATCGGACGCATCTTGCCCGGGTTGTTGGCCATCGCCTCATCGAGACGCGACTTGTAGAGTTCGGCCTCGCTCATCGGGCGGGTCAGTGGCCAGGACATGATGTTGAGGCCGTGCTTGACGGCGAAATCATAGGTGATGGGCGCGCGCGCCGCCACCCACAGCGGCGGGTGCGGCTGCTGCAGCGGCTTCGGCACCGAGGTGGAGGTGGGGAACTGCCAGAACTCACCCTTGTGCTCATAATCTCCCTGCCACAGGGCCAGCACGGCGGGCAGCATCTCCTGCATGTATTTCCACCCATCCGTCTGCTTGAGGCCGGGGTACATGCGGTCGAATTCGCGCTGGTAAGCGCCCGATCCGATGCCGAATTCAAGCCGGCCGCCGGTGATGAGATCGGTGAAGGCCGCTTCGCCGGCGAGCTTGATCGGGTGCCAGTAGGGTGCCACTGCAACCGCGGTGCCCAGCCTGATCTTGGAGGTATGCGCTCCCCACCAGGTGAGGATCTGGAAGGGGTCCGGCGCGATGGTCATTTCGAGGGCGTGGTGCTCGGCTGACCAGGCGATGTGGAAGCCGCCGTCCTCGGCCATCTGCACCATCTCCAGCGTGTGCCGGGCGACGTCGCGCATGTCGAGGCTGTCATCCAGGCGTTCGAGGTTGATAGCGAGCTGGAACTTCATGGCAGTTTCTCCGGGCGTACGGTGCTTCTATGAACCTTGTACCGAGTGTCCGCCGCTGTGGAAAGCGAGCTTGTCGGAAATGCGACAATATCGCAGAGAGCCCCCAGCCGTCAGCCTGGTCGTTGCGGATAAACGTGGAGATCAGGGCCTGGCTGGCTCATCGACGGGCAGCAGTCCGCGCTCCGCCAGCACCTTGTGCGCCACGCGGAAGCACTCAAGCGCCTGCGGCACGCCGCAATAGATGCCGACCGCATGAACGATAGCCCTCACCTCAGCCGCCGAAACACCATTGTTGGTGGCCCCGTTGCAGTGGGTCTCCCACTCATGCATCTTTCCAAGTGCGCCCAGCATGGCAAGGTTCATCATCGAGCGTGTCTTGGCGTCGATTGTCTCGTCGCCCCAACCGAAGCCCCAGCACCAGGCCGTCATCGCCTCCTGGAACGGGCGTGTCAGGCTGTCGGCGGAACTCAGGTTCTTGTCGACATAGTCCCGGCCAAGCGTCTCGCGCCGCTTCTGCAAGCCTCTTTCAAACAGCGTCTCGTCCACCCTTGATCCCTCCAGCCATGTGGTGCCTGCCAGCTTCCCACGAAGAGTAGGAACCTATCGGCGAGAAACATTCGAGGGGAGCGTTCGCTTTGCCCTGGTCATATGCCGGGGCACCGGCGAACGGGGGTGCTGTTGCTTTCCGGTGGCGGCTGATGCGGTCGCTGGCACAAATCTGAAACGAGAAAACCACATCAGCTGCGATCGATTGACAGTTGCGCCGACGTCTAGCTGCTGTCTCGTTCCAAAATGGCCGGATGCTCATGGAGCACCACGTTGAGCAGCGATCTGTGCACCTCGATGTGGCCATTGTAGTCAATCAGGCCAAGCTTGCGAAACTTGTTCATGAAGAAGCTCACACGTGAACGTGTGGTGCCGATCATCTCGGCCAGCGTCTCCTGGCTGATTTTTGCGAGGATCGGTTCTGGCTTTCCTTCCTTGCCGAAATTCGCCAGCAGCAGAAGAAGTCGTGTCAGCCTCTTTTCACTCGAGTTGAAAAGCTGATCCACAAGATCGGCCTCGACGCGGATGGTGCGGCTCAGGAGATGGGCAATGAAGATCGCGACGCAGTAGGTTCATAACGGGTCGTAAGTACGTAATTCAGCAAGAGCGTCGTTTGTGACCGATATATCTATTTTCTTTTTATGGAGATACTTGCACAGATAGTCTGATCGAAGGGGCATATCTGACCGTCCGGCGTTCGATGCAGAAGTGAAGGTGATATGCGCTTTCGCTGGCGGGCACGCCGCCAAGCAGGACGTTCACAAGACCCGCTGACATGACGTCCCTCGTCTTCGCGTTCTCGCCGCTCCAGGTAACATCCAACGCGGAGCAGGTCCTAGCCCGAAACCTCATTGCTGCGGGCAAGTTGCGCGCGGCCCAGAATATCATGGAGAACGCAAATGATGTCCAAGCTATTGGCCTGCCTGCTGGCTGTTTGTGCGGTGGTTTCTATGTCTCCGATCACGACTGCTCGTGCGGGCTACATGTCGGGCTTCGATCTGCTGGAGTCCTGCAAGCCAAGAGTGATCGATGCCGTGTATCGGCTGAAGGTCGCTGAATGTCGCGGTTACGTCATCGGGGTTGCCGACACATTCGACTGCACCAAAGAGGTGCTGGGTTACAGGTGGAACAGCCGGATCTCCCTGTCGCAGGAAGAGCTGGTGAACGCCGTCATCACGTGGCTCAATGCACATCCCCGGCAGTTGCACCACCAGGCAGGCGGCCTGATCGCGGCGGCGTTATCCGAGTCATTCCCCTGCGCCAGTCAGTGATCTGCTTTCTATTGCTGGAATGGACGCGCTGTTCATCAACGCGCTCTTGTAGCTAGGAGGCGCGAGCGGCCGGCAGGTGGCGGGCATCATCCGCAGTAAGATTGCCGAGCCCCGGGCCTTCAACCACGCGCGCGGCGATGGCAGCCGCTGCCCTGGCCGCCTCCGGGGCTGATGCGCCTCGCGCCAATGCAACCGTCAGCGCAATTCCGAACACGTCTCCCGCCCCGGTGGGATCGACTTCCCGCGCAGGCGTTGCAGGAACATCCCAGCGCTCTGCACCATGCCTGATCGTGACGCCACGGCTGCTGCGTGTGAGCGCCACCGTCAGGCCGCTGTGGGCGAGATGTTCGGCCAGAGCTTCGGCATCGGGGTGATCCTCTTCCGAGAACACTGCCGCGCGGAGCCCCTGAGGCGGCGTGGTAATCTCGGGCGCCACCATCGGCCCTGTTACGCCGTTGCTGCCCGGCTTGCGCAGCCAGCCCTGTAGTTCTGCGCAAATGAGCTTCGACCGCAGGCCCTCGATGAGCGCGCGGTCACACTCGCCCGCCACATTGGCCACATAGGCCATGGGAGTGTCCCGCCATGCTTCTGGCACGTCGGAGGCCAGCATGGAGCGCGCCCTGCTAAGCAGGATGACGCGGCGGCGCGGGCCGCTGTAGTCGAGTTCGAAGGTCGTCACGTCCGGTGTAGTGACGGCGTGGATGCTGAGATTGGGCAGGCTGCGCAGCGGTTCCATCAGATCAAAGTCTGCGGGCGCCGCCGTGACCAGCGCCGTCCTGAGGCCGAGGGTGGCCGCAACGCGGGCGGCGAAGGAGGCACTGCCGCCAAGCCGGGTGTCGCCGCGGATGTAGTCGCGGGTCACATGACCGATGATGAGCAGTTCAGGCGGGGCAGTGTCAGGCAGGGCGGATTGCATTCGCCGTTCATAGTTGCCTTTGGCCCCGCCCCGCAAGCCTTGTTGCAGAAGACAGCGCGGCGTGGCGCCGCGCTGCTCGGATACCCTGTCCTGCGGATTCCGCGGCGATACGAAATCAGGGCGTAACTTCCACCGTCTGTTTCAGCTTGGCGATGCCCAGCACGTCGAGCGCCAGCTTTTCATAGAAGGTTTCGCTTGTGCCCTTCCTGATCTTGCGCAGGAAGTATTTCTCGAAGCCGATCTTGGCGCCGTGCACCCATTTGCCGGACGACGACCAGTTCACGTTGCGCGGTGGAATCTGCGGCTGGGCGACGAAGGCAACGCCGGAGTCGCCGAAGTCGGCGAGGCAAACGGCGTTCCACGTGGCCTGTTCCCTCGGCGCTTCACCGCGCAGCAACTTGCCGATGTTATGGGCAGTGGCCGTCACCATGGATTCGATCATGAATCCGGTTTTCGGCACGCCGCAGGCGACAGGCGTGGCACCCGTCGGCGGGATCGCCACGCAGACACCGACCGCGAAGATGTTCGGGTATTTCGGATTGCGCTGGAACTTGTCGATCAGCGTGAAGCCGCGCGGGTTTGACAAGCCTTCGATGCCGCGCATCGCCGGAATGCCCCTGAAGGCGGGCAGCATCATGCAGAAGCCGAAAGGCAGTTCCCTGGTGGCTTTCACCGCGCCGTCATCGCCCACCTCCTCGACCGTCATCATGCCGGGATCGACCTTCTTGACGCGCGCACTCGTCATCCACTTCACGTGCTTCGAGCGCATTTCACTTTCGAGCAGGCCCTTGGTATCGCCCACGCCATCCAGCCCGAGGTGCCCCACATAGGGCTCGGCGGTGACGAAGGTCATCGGCACACGGTCGCGGATCTTGCGGCGGCGCAATTCGGTTTCGAGGATGAACAGAAACTCATAGGCCGGGCCGAAGCAGGACGCGCCCTGCACCGCACCCACAATGATCGGGCCGGGGTTCTTGCAGAAGGCCTCGAAGGCCTCATGCGCTTTCGCGGCGTGCGAGACATGGCAGACGGACTGGGTATTGCCCTCCGGTCCCAGGCCTTCGATTTCATCGAAGGCAAGCTCCGGGCCTGTTGCGTTGACAAGGTAGTCGTAGGTGATGGAGGTACCGTCGGCGAGGTCCAGCGTGTTGGACTCCGGATGGAGCTTGGTTGCCGCGACGGGCTTGAAGGCAATGCCCTTCTTGGCGAACACCGGGGCAAGATCCACCTCGATGTCGTCGGGCTTCCGCCAGCCAACTGCGATCCACGGGTTGGACGGCACGAAATGATACTTCGGGTCCTTGGTGACGACCGTCAGCGTGTCGCCGGGGCGAAGCTGCTCCTTCATTTCATAAGCCATGAGGGTGCCGCCCAATCCGGCGCCGAGAACAACGATATGAGCCATTTCATTCACTCCCACTGAGTTGGATTGCTAGGCAGGCACGTGTCTGTCCTCTTCCGCCGGGCGGTAGCGCAGCGCGATGTAGATGGCGGGGATCACCAGCACGGTGAGCAGCGTCGAGGACGCAAGCCCGAAGAGCAGCGAGATGGCGAGGCCCTGGAAGATCGGGTCGGTGAGGATGACCGCCGCGCCGATCATGGCGGCGAGTGCGGTGAGCAGGATCGGCTTGAAGCGGATGGCACCGGCCTTCAGCATCACCTCGCGCAGGTCCGCACCGGGCTTGCGCTCATGGCGCACGAAGTCAACGAGCAGGATGGAGTTCCTCACGATGATGCCGGCCAGCGCGATGAAGCCGATCATCGAGGTGGCGGTGAAGGCCGCGTGGAACAGCCAGTGGCCGAGCATGATGCCGATCAACGTCAGCGGGATGGGGGTGAGGATCACCAGTGGCAGCTTGAACGAGCCGAACTGGGCAACCACGAGGATGTAGATGCCGAGCAGCGCCACGAGGAAGGCGCCGCCCATGTCACGGAAGGTAACCCAGGTGACCTCCCATTCGCCGTCCCACAGCAGCACGGGCTTGGAGTCGTCGATGGGCTGGCCGTGGAGCGCGATCTCGGGCTTCTCAAGGCCTGTCCAGTCGAGCTTGTCCAGCGCGCGGCCCACTTCGATCATGCCATAAACGGGGGCCTCGAAGGCGCCGGCCAGCTCGCCCGTCACCATCTCGGTGGGCTTGCCGTTGTGGCGGAAGATCGGGAAGGAGGAGAGTTCCCTCTTGACGCTCACCACGTCGCCCAATTCCACCACGCCACGTGCGCCTGGAAGTGCGTTGGCGGGGACGGGAGTGGAAAGGGCGCGCTCGTTGATGACCTTTTCCGACTTCGGCAGGCCCATGGTGATGGGGATCGGCTGGCGGCCGCCGCCACGGTGCGAGTAGCCGACCGTGTTGTCGGCATAGAGGCTCTGCAGCGTGTCGTAGACATCGCCTTCCTCGACCTTCTGGTATTCGAGATTGTCCTGGTCGATGGCGACGCGGATGCGCGGGGTCTGCTGGCCATAGCTGTCATCGACGTCGACGACGAAGGGCACGGCATTGAAGGCCTCCCGCACCTTTGCGGCGGTGGCCCGGCGGGTTTCGGGATCTGGGCCATAGATTTCAGCGAGCAGGGTGGCCAGCACCGGCGGACCCGGCGGCGGTTCGACCACCTTGATGACGGTGCCCTTGGGCAGGGTGAGGGTCTTGAGCTTCTCACGCAGCTCCAGCGCAATGTCATGGCTGCTGCGGTTGCGGTCGGCCTTGGGAGAAAGCGTTACCTGCACGTCGCCCAGCTCGGGCGCGTTGCGGATATAATAGTGGCGCACGAGGCCGTTGAAGTTGAAGGGTGCTGGTTCACCGGCATAGGTCTGGACCGATGTGACCTCGGGGAGCGTCAAGGCCACGTCGGCGGCCTGGGCGAGGATGCGTGCCGTATCTTCGACGGAGGACCCTTCGGGCAGGTCCGCCACCACCTGCAGTTCCGACTTGTTGTCGAAGGGCAGCAGCTTCACCGTCACGTCGCGGGTGTAGAACAGCGACAGCGAGGCGAGCGTCGCCACGCCGACGAGGAGGAGGAAGATCCACGCCCGCGCCCTGGTCTTGATGATGGGCCGGGCCACCGCCACATAGGCGCGGCCGAGGATGCCGCCATCAGCAGCGCCGTGGGCCGCGTGGCCGCCTTCCTTGCCGCCGAACTTCAGCATCAGCCATGGCGTGACCATGACGGCCACGAAGAAGGAGAAGATCATCGCCGCGGAAGCCGTGGCCGGGATGGGGCTCATGTAGGGGCCCATCATGCCGGAGACGAAAAGCATGGGGAGTAGTGCTGCCACCACGGTGAGGGTTGCCACGATGGTCGGGTTGCCAACTTCGGCGACCGCATCCACCGCCGCATCGACGCGTGAGCGGCCGTCCTTCATGGCCCAGTGGCGGGCGATGTTCTCGATCACCACGATGGCGTCGTCGACGAGAATGCCGATCGAGAAGATCAGCGCGAAGAGGCTCACGCGGTTCAGCGTGTAGCCCATGACGCGGGCGGCAAAGAGGGTGAGGAGGATGGTGGTTGGAATGACCACGGCCACCACCAGCGCCTCGCGCCAGCCGATGGCCACGGCCACCAGGATGACGATGGAGATGGTGGCAAGGCCCAGGTGGAACAGAAGCTCGTTGGCCTTCTCGTTTGCCGTCTCGCCATAGTTCCGCGTGATGGTGACGGTGAGGTCTTCCGGGATCAGCGTGCCCTTGAGTTGCTCCAGTCGGCCCGTGATGCGCTCGGCGATGACGACAGCGTTGGTGCCGGGGCGCTTGGCGAGCGCCAGCGAAACGGCGGGCAGCGTTGCCGTTCCGGTTGCCGTCTTCACCACATTGGCGGCGCGTACTTCGCGCGAGTCGGTGGAGAGCAGCACCAAGGCAACGTCGCGCACATAGACCGGGTGGCCGTCGCGCGCCGAGATCAGGATATTGGCGATGTCCGAGGGTGATTGCAGCGTCTGGCCGCCCATGATGGTGATCTGCTTGCCATTGTCGCGCAGTGTACCCGCCTCGAAGGAGCGGTTGGCGGCAGTGATCTTGCCCGCCAGCTGCTGCAGCGTGATGCCGTAGAGCGAGAGCTTCTCGGGGTCCGGCTCGATCCGGATTTCCTCCGGCTGGTTGCCAGTGATGTAGGTGAGGCCGATGTCATCAAGCTTGGCGAGTTCCACCTGCAGCTCGCGGGTGACGCGGCTGACGTCATTCGCGGTCCAGCGCGATGCGGCCTCGGGCTTGGGCGAGAGGGTGAGCACGACGATGGCCACATCGTCGATGCCGCGCCCGACGATCAGCGGCTCGGGGATGCCCTTGGGGATACGGTCCATGTTGGCGCGCAGCTTTTCATGCACGCGCAGGATGGCGGAGTCTGATGGTGTGCCGACGAGGAAGCGGGCGGTGACCATCACGTTGTCGTCACGCGTCTGGGAATAGACGTGCTCGACGCCATCGATGCTCTTGACGATGGTCTCGAGCGGCTCGGTGACGAGCTTCACCGCGTCTTCAGCCTTCAGGCCGTTGGCCTGCACGAAGATATCGACCATCGGCACGGAAATCTGCGGCTCTTCCTCACGTGGCAGCGTCAGCAGGGCCACGAGCCCCACCGCAAGGGCGGCAAGCAGGAACAGCGGTGTCAGGGGCGACTGTATGAAGGTGCGGGTGAGGCGTCCCGCAATGCCGAGGTTCATGGCGTCATCACCGTGTCGCCTTCGCCGAGGCCCGAGAGAACCTCGACCGATGCCGTGCCCTTGTCGTCGAAGCGTTGGCCGAGGATCACCGGAACCTCCACCTTGCCGTTCGCGAGCGTCACGTAGTCGACCCCCGCACGCGTCGAGATGGCGGCAGCAGGTACAGAGACGACGGTCTTCATCGCGACGGGAATCCAGATGCGCGTGCGCTCACCCACGAAGAAGTCACCCAGATCCGCAACCTCGACATCGGCCAGCACGTTGCCATTGGCGATTTCGGGATAGACCTTCACCACCTTGCCGTGGCCGAGTGGCGCATCCTTCGAGAGATCGGTCATGCCCCGGCTGCCGACGATCACGTCATCGCCCAGCTTGATGTGGCCGGCATGGCGCTCGGGCAGCGACAGGCGCAGGAAATAGCCACCGCCGGCGATGCGCGCGATGGTCTCGCCGGGCATGATGACGGAGCCCTTGGTGACGGGAACCGTGAGCACGCGACCGGGTGAGGGGGCGAGCACCTCGCCCTCGCTCTGCTGCTGCACGAGCACGGCGCGGTCTGCTTCCGATGCGATGAGCTGGTTGGTGAGCACGTCGAACTGCGTCTGCAGAAGGTCGACGCGGGTTTTGGCCACCACACCACCGGCGAGCAGCTTTGCCGCACGGTCGAGCTCGACCTTGGCGTTGTCGAGCTGGGCCTGAATGGCCTTGATCCGGGCGTCGACGGCGTTCAGCTGCAGCGCCAGCTTGTCATCGACCACGCGGGCGATGACGTCGCCCGCCTTCACGGCACTGCCTTCCTCGACTGAGAGTGATGTGACGGTGCCGCCGATGCGGGCCCGGGCGGGCACCACGTCGCGGCTTTCCACCTGGCCGAACACCGCCTTGAGGTCGGGCCGCTGGGCGACGGTGACCGGCACTTCCGCCGCCGTGGCCAGCGCTGTGAGGGACACGAACCCCAACAGGGCCGGGAAAACATGGGACCTCAGCATCGGCACTCCTCCGGAACTCTTAATATTAGATATATCTTATATTAGAGGACTCGGAAGTCAAGGGCGGCCAGTTCAGCCCTTTGGCGAAATCCTCAGCGGAAGGCCTCGCCGGCACGGCAGCCGAGCTTCTTGAAGACGATGGCCGCGGGGCAGAAGCCCGTTACCGAGGACTGAAGCATGTTGGCGCCCGCGAAGGCGGTGAGCAGCAGCCACCAGGGTGACACGAAATGGGCCAGCGCCACGGACAGCAAAACCACGCATCCGGCGAAGGCGAGGACGGCTTTGTCGACATTCATTGCAAACCTCACATGTTCGGCTCATGCGGCATCGCGCAACTGAGCCAGATCTACAATATTAGAAGTTTCTAATAAATATGTCAACAGAACTTCTGGACCCGTGAAGTCGTCCGATTCTGACGGATGCCTCAGGCGAAGGGGTTGCGACTGGCGAGCCGTGCCCAGAGCAGTTTGGGGTGAATGCGCGCCAGGCGTGGCCGGGTGGTCGCCGGCCGAACGGTGGTCATGCGGTTGCCATGCCACTCGAAGCTGGAGCCCGCGCAACCATATACGAAGACGACGGGCAACAGCATGTCGCGCAGCAGCAGCGCGCTGAGCGAGCGAGGCCAGCCGGCAACACGCAGCAACAGCAGTTCAGGCGCATACCACAGAGCCAGAAAGGCTGCTGCAGCCAGCGGCGATGCCAACCCAAGCATGTGAAGGCCAGCGAGCAAGGCGACGAAGGGCGGCAGCGCGCCAGCCAGCAATTCGGGCGCGAAGAACTGGGGAAAGCTGGCGCGCCGCAACCTAGCCCAACGCACCTGCCGCTTCCAAACCTGGCTGGCGCTGCGCGGCCCGATCAGCTGCGGAAACGGACCGACTAGCCGGATGCGCCGCCGCTTGGCCTGCATCATCTTTGTTGCGGCAGCATCCTCTGCGGGTTCGGAGGCCAGTTGCGCCAGGCCACCATGGTCGAGGTCGGCGCGGCGGAAGAACAGCGTCTTGCCCTGTGCGAAGCCCCGGCCCAGCGTGTCGACCGAATACTGCATGCGCGCCTGGTAGGAGTTCAGGAAAGCGCATTCCAATTCGGCCCAGAAGCCGTGGGGTGCCAGTCCCACTGGCGGCGCCGTCGCCATGCCGGCCCCCGCCTGCAAGGCGCCTGCGAGCTGATTGAGATAGTCTGGCGGGGTGAAGACGTTGCTGTCGACGAAGACGATATGTTCGAAGCTCGAATGCCGGTAACCCTTGGCCATGTTGTTGAGCTTGGGGTTGGCGCCGAGCGCATCTTCGCCGATCAACAACCGAGCATCGCGCCCGGGGTGCTCCGCCATGACGGCGCGTACCAGCGGCAGGATGGGATCTGCATCACCGGCGACGCAGAACAGGATCTCATAGCGCGGGTAGTCAATTGTGAAGGTCGAGCGCAGCGTCTCTCGCGTGAAATGCTCGAGGCCGCAGAGCGGGCGCACCAGCGTGATGGGCGGGCATTGATCGGGCTTGATCCTGCGCCGGTTCGGTCGGCAGCGGTAGTTGGCGAGGCCATTCGAAGCGATCTGGACTGTCAGTGCCGCGATGGCGAAGATGAGGCAGGCGAATCCGAGAGCAAGCATGAAAGCCCTGCTAAGAGGGATAATTGACGGTCTTGTGACGACGTCGCATTCCCGTCATCGCGGCAGTGCGGAGGCGAGGCGTTGGTTGCCGCCGCGCGGCACGATGGTGCCGCAGGGCACGAGCCACGACTCGAACATGTCGGCGCAGGTCTTCCAGCTGAATTTCTGGGAGCCTTCGGCCACGATGTTGCGATCCAGCTTCAGGGCGCGTTCCACCGACTCTTCCAGCCTGTCGGCAATGATGCCGGTCACGCCATTGTCGACCACGTCGAGCGGGCTTGGTGCATTGTAGGCCGCAACCGGCGTGCCGCAGGCCATGGCTTCGAGCATCACGAGGCCGAAGGTATCGGTGCGACTTGGGAACACCATGACGTCGGCGGCGGCATGGGTGCGGGCATAGTCCTCGCCATGGCGAAAGCCGAGGAAGTGCGCGTCGGGGGCGAGCTTCTGCAGCCTCTCGCGTTCCGGACCGTCGCCCACCAGCACCTTGGTTCCCTTCACCTTGAGCGCGATGAAGTCATCGATGCCCTTCTCGACGGCCAGCCGCCCGGCATAGAGGATGATGGGGCGCGGCAGGTTCAGGTGGTCGCGCGGGTAGGGCTTGAACAGCGTATGATCGACGCCGCGCGTCCAGATCTTCACGTTCTTGAACTTGCGGCGATCGAGTTCGTTGCCGATCGATTTCGTCGGCACCATCACGGCCTGGCTCGGCGCATGGAAGCGGCGCAGCACTTCCCACCCGAGGCTCAGCACACCAGGCAGCGGGATGCGTGCCGCGGCGTATTCGGCAAAGCGGGTGTGGAAACCCGTGGTGAACTTCAACCCCTCGCGCAGGCAGACGCGTCGCGCCGCCCAGCCCAATGGGCCCTCGGTGGCGATATGGATGACGTCGGGCGCGATGGCCGCGATCTCCGCGCGCAACGACGCGACGGTCGTGTGCGTAAGGGTGATCTCGCGGTAGAGCGGCAGGGGCCGCGAGGGGCGGCCTTCGGGGTTGATGGTACGGACGTCGTGCCCCTTGGCCCGAAGCTCGGCGATCAGTGCGTTGAGGGTTCGGACGACGCCATTAACCTGCGGGGACCAGGCGTCGGTCACGATCAGTATGCGCATGTGTCTCTTCCGTGCTCTGAGCGATGCGGGGGTTGTTCCAGTTGAGGATCTCGAAGCGGCCGTCCTTGTGCTCCACAAGTGCCGTGCAGCTCTCGACCCAGTCGCCATCGTTGAGGTAGTGGATGCCGTCGATCATCCGGTCATCGGGCGTGTGAATGTGACCGCAGATGGCGCCCTGGCAACCGCGCGCGCGCGCATCGCGTACCACTGCCTCCTCGAAGTGCGAGATGAACTCGACAGCTTTCTTGACGCGGTTCTTGAGATAGGCGGAGAGCGACCAGTAGGGCAGGCGGAACAAGCGCCTGACGCTGTTCACCACCTTGTTGAGGTCCATCGAGACTTCGTAGGCGGTGTCGCCGAGCTTGGCGAGCCAGGGCGCGAAGCGCACCACGCCGTCGAACTTGTCGCCATGCAGCACCAGGTAGCGCTTGCCGGTAGCTGTAACGTGAACCGCGTCTTCCAGTACCGCAACGCGACCAAAACGAAGGTTCAGGAAATTGCGGAAGTTCTCGTCGTGATTGCCGGGAATGTAGATGAGCTTGGTGCCCTTGCGCGCCTTGCGCAGCAGCTTCTGCATCACGTCATTGTGCGACTGGTCCCAATACCATGCCTTGCGCAGCGCCCAGTTGTCGATGAAATCACCGACAATATAGAGCTGGTCTGACTCGGTCTCGCGCAGGAAGTCGAGGAGGGCTGCTGTCTGCGCCCGTTTCGTGCCAAGGTGAAGGTCCGAGATGAAGATTGCGCGGTAGTGCCGGGGGGACGGGTTTTTCAGCATCGCTCTGACCTGTGGCCTCGTGGGCTCCTTAGGCCTGATTTGTGCAAAGCTTTTGTGACGGCGCTTTCCCGCTAACTGCCAGCGAATTCCGGTTGATTGTGACAATGGCTTTCTCTCTAAATTGGCTGCGGAGGCAGTCAGGCCTCGTCCGCAGAGGTGAGACATGACCGAAGACGAGACGATCGACGGCGTGGAGGCCGTTGCCGCAGAACCTTCGAAGAAGGCCAAGGCGAAGGAAAAGAACAAGGCCAAAGCCAAGACCAAGGTGAAAGCCAAGGCAAAGGAACCGCGCCCGAAGGTGGCGAAGCCCGCCAAGCCTGCCCATGACTTCGACTTCATCGGCAAGGTGGAAAGCCTGCACGTCAAGAGCGGCGCGGGTGTAGAAGGCTTCGCTTTCGGGCTGCGCAGCCGCCATGGCAAGCGCAGGAACTTCCGTTTTGACTCAGGCGATGCCTTCGCCATGAACGCCATGGCGCATCTGGTGCTTGCCGCCCATGCCAGCGACACCAAGATCGGTGTGCGAACAGGCTCGGAAGTGGACGGCGTCCTTGTCGTCCGTGAACTGGAAAGCCGCCCGAAGCTCGGCAAGCACGGCTGACGCGCCGAACCTCCGTCCATTGACCTGATCCTCGCCGGAAGGCGGGGGAAGACCCCGGGGCATTGCGCCCGGGGCTTCCGTTGCGGGAACCTGAACACCATGCCCTTCCGCTGGCGCGCCACATGGCCTAATGGCAGCGCCGAACTCACGACTGCAGGTTTCCAGGGCCCATGATTCGGATCGACAACGTCAGCAAGCAGAACGGCCACCAGCTTCTGTTCATCGAGGCTTCAGCCGCGCTTCACCGGGGCGAGAAGGTGGGGCTCGTCGGCCCCAATGGCGCCGGCAAGACAACGCTGTTCCGCATGATCACCGGGCAGGAAGAGCCGGACGAGGGGCAGGTGTCCGTCGATCGCGGCATCACCATCGGCTATTTCAGCCAGGACGTTGGCGAGATGAGCGGCCGCAGCGCCGTGGCCGAGGTGATGGACGGGGCAGGCCCCGTGAGTTCCGTCGCCGAGGAGCTGAAGGACCTCGAGGCCGCCATGGGCGATCCTGACCGTGGCGACGAGATGGACCAGTTGATCGAGCGCTATGGCGAGGTGCAGGCCCGCTTCGAGGAGCTGGGCGGCTATGCGCTGGAAAGCCGCGCGCGGGAAGTGCTGGCGGGCCTGAGCTTCGCGCAGGAGATGATGGACGGCGACGTGGGCAAGCTGTCGGGCGGCTGGAAGATGCGCGTTGCGCTGGCCCGCATCCTGCTGATGAAGCCCGATGCCATGTTGCTGGACGAGCCTTCGAACCATCTTGATCTCGAGAGCCTCATCTGGCTCGAACAGTTCCTCAAGGGCTATGACGGCATGCTGATGATGACGTCGCATGACCGCGAGTTCATGAACCGCATCGTCTCCAAGATCGTCGAGATCGACGGCGGCGAGCTCAACACCTATTCGGGCGATTACGAGTTTTATGAGCAGCAGCGCGCGCTGAACGAGCGCCAGCAGCAGGCCGCCTTCGAGCGCCAGCAGTCGATGCTGGCCAAGGAGATCAAGTTCATCGAGCGCTTCAAGGCGCGCGCCTCGCATGCAGCACAGGTGCAGAGCCGGGTGAAGAAGCTGGAGAAGATCGACCGCGTGGAGCCGCCGAAGCGCCGCCAGACAGTGCTGTTCGACTTCCCACCGGCACCTCGCTCCGGCGAGGACGTGGTGTCGCTCAAGGGCGTTCACAAGCGCTATGGCAGCCGCAGCATCTACGAGGGCCTCGACTTCCAGGTGCGTCGCCGCGAGCGCTGGTGCGTGATGGGCGTCAATGGCGCGGGCAAGTCGACGCTGCTGAAGCTGGTCACCGGCTCCGCCGAGCCGGATGATGGGCGCATCAGCCTCGGTGCCAGCGTGAAGATGGGTTATTTCGCGCAGCACGCCATGGAATTGATCGATGGCGAACACACCGTGTTCGAAGCGCTCGAACATGCCTTCCCGCAGGCAGGGCAGGGCTCGCTGCGGGCGCTGGCAGGCTGCTTCGGCTTTTCCGGCGACGACGTGGAGAAGAAGTGCCGCGTGCTCTCAGGTGGCGAGAAGGCGCGGCTTGTCATGGCGCGCATGCTCTATGACCCGCCGAACTTTCTGGTGCTGGACGAGCCCACCAATCACCTCGACCTGCTCACCAAGGAAATGCTGATCAAGGCGCTGGCGGATTATGAGGGCACCATGCTGTTCGTCTCGCATGACAGGCACTTCCTCGCCGCGCTTTCCAACCGTGTGCTGGAACTTACGCCCGATGGCATCCACCAGTATGGCGGCGGCTACACGGAATATGTGGCCAACACCGGCCATGAAGCGCCGGGCTTGCACAGCTGAGGGAATTCAATTTCTTCAGGTGAAGACGTAGCGGCCGGGCGCTGGCCACGCGGCCGAAGCTTCTGGTGCTGGACGAGCCGACCGAGGGCATTCAGCCCTCCATCATCAAGGACATCGGCCACGCCATCCGTTACCTGAAGGAGACGAGCGGCATGGCCATCCTGCTGGTCGAGCAGTATCTCGACTTCTGCCGCGAACTGGCTGACCGCGTCTACAGCATGGACCGTGGCGAGATCATGCATGGCGGCGAGGCGGAGGACTTGGACAGGCCGGAAGTGAGGAAGCACCTGATGTTCTGAAGCTGCAGTTGCCATAGGCACCGCGGCTTGCGACAAGGGGTGAAAGCAACCACGCCGGACGCCGCAAGATGCTCAAGAACATTCCCGCCACGCTCAGCCCGGATCTCCTCTGGTGCCTCTCCTCCATGGGCCATGCCGAGCGCCTCGTGCTGGTGGACCGGAACTTCCCCGCCCATGACGTGGCACGCCATACCTCCACCGGCAAGCTCATCGAACTCCCCGGCCTCGACATTCCGCAGGCCACCCGCGCCATCCTCTCGGTAATGCCGCTCGATGATTTCATCCCCGCGCCCGTCTCGCGCATGCAGGTGGTGGGCGATCCGGAGAGGCTCTTGCCGATGCAGGCGGAAGTCCACCAGATCGCGAAGGACGCGGAAGGCCGCGACGTTGGTATGGAGGCGCTGGAGCGTTTCGCCTTCTATGAGGCGGCAAAGAAGGGCTTCTGCGTGGTGCGGACGTCCGAGTTCCGGCCCTACGGCTGCTTCCTCTTCACCATGGGCGTGATCTTCGACGGAAGGTAACGCTCTCCAGCGTCCTCTCCCGCTGAAGAGGCGTGAGAAGACGAAACGGGCCTAGGGGGATTGCGGAGTGGACACGAACTTGCCCGCCGCTTCCGTCGCGAAGTGGCAGGCTGCCCCGATTGCATCTCCCGCCGCAAGCCGCGCGGCGAGCGCGCCGCAGAAGCAGTCGCCCGCGCCATGGCTGGAGATGAGCTTCACCGGCAACGCGGGTATGTCCGAGCGAGACCCATCACGCGTCATCAGCATCAGCCCGTCGCCGCCGCGCGTCAGCACCACGTCGCGGTAGGGTGCATGCAACGCGGCGAGTGCGGCCGCCATGTCGCTGGTGCCTGCCAGCATTTCCGCCTCGACGCGATTGACGACGAGCACGTCGACAAGCCCGAGGAAGTCAGGTGACATCTTCCGCGCCGGCGCAGCATTGAGCACGATGCGCGCACCCTTCGCCTGCGCTGCCTTTGCGGCCGCAAGGCTGACGGCCTCGGGAATTTCATTCTGCAGCAACAGAACCCTGGCGTCCCACAGCGGAGCCCACGCAAGGACAATGGCCCCCGCATCGATGCTGAGATTGGCGCCCGATACGACAACAGCGCCATATTCGCCGGCGTCCTCGCTGATCGCGACGCTCATGCCGCTGCCTTGGCCGGCATCGATGCCCACATGCGTGATGTCGACGCCCGCCGCCACCAGATTGGCGCGCAGCCGCTCGCCGAAATCATCCTGCCCCGTCTGCCCGCCAAAGGCGGTGCGCGCGCCGAAGCGGGCGGCGGCCACTGCCTGGTTTCCACCCTTGCCACCGCATTTGTAGTGCCAGGCGGAGCCAATCAGCGTCTCGTCACGCCCGGGCAGCCGCGGTGCGGCCACCATGATGTCGAGATGCAGGCTGCCGACGACAGCGACGTCGATCATGCCGCACCATAAAGCGCCGTCTGCAGGATGCGCTGGCTTGCCACTGCATCCTGCGCGGCAATTGCCGCATCGAGTGCCGCATTGCCTCGCAAGCGGTCAAGCACGCGGCACATGCCTTCGACGGCGGAGATGTTGGCCGAGCATTCGGCCACGGGGTCGAGCCCCACCGCATCCGGGAAGGTGTCGAAGTAGATGGCATTGTGATAGCCGAGCTTCTCCAGCGTATAGAGCAGCTCCAGCGTCTGGATCACGTGCACGCTGCCCGCCACCAGGCCATCGTCGCGCTTGGCATAGCCATCGTTCAGGTGAACGCCAAGCAGGCGGCTGCGGCGGTGGATGAGGGCCGCCGCATAGGCTGGCATCTCGTCGGCATAGAGCACATGCGCGAAGTCGAGTGTCACACCCATGTTGTTTGCATTGACGTCGGACACCATCAGCAGTGTCGTCGCCACATCTGGCAACAGCGAAAAGGCGCGCGGCTCGTTGGGCTTGTATTCGATGGAAATGTCGATCGCCGGATTATGCGCGGCAATCACTGCAAGTCCCTCCGCCGTCTCGTCCCACAGGCGCAGGTAATCGGCCTGGAAGGAATAGTCGAAGCCATCCTGGCCCAGCCACAGCGTCATCAGGTCGCCGCCGGCTTCGGCCAGCGCGTCGAGCCCCCGCAGCGTGAGCTCGAGCGCCTTGGCGCGCATGGCCTTGTCCGGGTGGGTGAGCGCACCCTTCTTGAATCCGGGGTCGGAATAGTAGCGCATGGCAAAGCCATTGAGGCTGATGCCTAAGCTGTCCAGCTTGGCGCGGATGTCCTTTGCGGTCGTTCCTTCCAGATGGTCGGGGAAGTTGAAGTCCACGGCGGAAAGGCCCGGCACCGTGGCGGCGCGCTCGATCAGGTCCAGCGAGGTGATGCGGTTGCGGCCGGGCCACACCTTGGCGGCGTCGGCCTTGAAGCCATTCAGCCTTGTTGCATAGGCAAAGCGGGTGTCGGCTGTGGTCACGTCATGGCCTCTTGGCTTGCGGCGGGTCTGAGCTTCCGTTACCAATTCGGGGAGAGAATTGAAAGGGAACGCCGCAACCATGCAGGACCGGATCAAGCGCTGGACGCAAGAGCTGATGATGATCCCGGGGCTTTCCGGCTTCGAGGGCAACGTGCGGCGCTATCTCCGGGCAGAGCTCTCGGAACTCGGCCTCAAGTCCCGCACCGACATGCTGGGCAACCTCATCGTCACCATCGAGGGTGACACCAACCTGCCCTCCGTCATGCTCATCGCCCACATGGACCAGCTGGGCCTCATCGTGCGCAAGATCGAGGCCACGGGCCTCATCCGGGCCGAGCGGGTGGGCGGCGTGCCGGAGCGGGCGCTGGCCGCGCAGGAGGTGCTGCTGTCGGTGGGCGGGGGCCTCAGTGTTCCCGGCATCATCGCCAACAAGAGCCATCATGCAACCACGCCGGATGAAAAATACCGCGTCGTGCCCTACCAGGAGCTCTACATCGACTGTGGCTTCTCCAATGCCGCTGAAGCCCTGCAGGCCGGCATCAATGTCGGAACGCCCATCGTCTATGCGCCCAATGTGGTGGAACTCGCCGGCGGCCGCATCGGCGGCACCTCGGTCGATGACCGCGCGGCCTGCGCGGTGATGCTGGAACTGGCACGCGCGTCAAAGGACGTGCTGCCCACCATCCACCTCGTGTTCTCGGTGCTGGAGGAATTCAACCTGCGTGGCGCGGTGACGGCCGCACAGGTGCTGCAGCCCGACATCTGCATCCAGCTGGACCTGGCGCTGGCCACCGACACGCCGGACATGGGCCAGCGCGGCGATGTGCGCCTCGGCGCGGGGCCGGTGATGAGCATGTTCAGCTTCCATGGCCGCGGCACGCTCAATGGCTGCATTCCGCATCCCGCCCTCGTGCAGCTGTTCCAGGGCACGGCGGACGCCGAGGCGATCAACCTCCAGCGCTCCGCCCACATCGGCGCCCTCACAGAAACCTCCTATGTGCAGTTGGTCGGCAAGGGCGTGGCCTGCATCGATATGGGCTTCCCCGCCCGCTACACCCATTCGGCGCTGGAAGTCTGCGATCTCGCCGACCTCGAAGGCCTGACGAGGCTGCTGGTCGGCGCGCTGAAGCGCATCGACCGGGCGTTCACGCTCGACAGGGACCAGTTCTTCGAATGAAGCACTATCTGGGCGTCGATATCGGCACCTTCGAGACCAAGGGCGTGATCGTCTCCGCCACGGGCGAGATCGTGGCGCAGGCCGCACGCACCCACAAGATGCAGGTGGCGCAGCCCGGCTGGGCCGAGCATGACGCCGAGCAGGTTTGGTGGGGCGACTTTGTTCACGTCACGCGCAAGATGCTGGCCGACAGCGGCATCGCGCCATCCTCCATCGCCGGCATCGGCGCCAGCGGCATCGGCCCCTGCATGCTGCCGGTGGACGAAGCGGGCAACCCGCTGATGAATGCCGTGCTCTATGGCGTCGACACGCGCGCAGCACGGGAGATCGACGACCTCACGCGTGACATCGGCGCGGATGTGATCCTCGAACGCTGCGGCAATGCGCTCACCTCGCAGGCGGTGGGCCCGAAGATCCTGTGGCTCAAGCGCAACCGCCCGGAGATCTTCGCCCGCACCCACAAGATCCTCAACTCGAGCTCCTTCCTCGTCCACCGCCTCAGCGGGCGTTACACCATCGACCATTATTCGGCCGGCAACTTCAGCCCCTTCTATTTGGCGGACGCCCAAGCCTGGAGCGATGAACTCGCCCCCGGCATCATCCCGATGGACATGCTGCCGGAACTGATGTGGACGACCGACATCGCAGGCCAAGTCACCGCCAAGGCCGCTGCCGAGACGGGGCTTGCCGAGGGCACGCCCGTCATCGCCGGCACTATCGACGCGGCGGCTGAGGCCGTCAGCGTCGGCGTGCTGAAGTCGGGTGACCTGATGCTGATGTATGGCTCCACCATCTTCATCATCCTCATCACGCCCGAGCGCGTACGCGACGCCCGCCTGTGGTATGCGCCGTGGCTGTTCCCCGGCCAGCACGGGTCGATGGCGGGGCTCTCCACCAGCGGCACGCTCACCCACTGGTTCCGTGAAAACTTCGCGAAGGAACTGCCACCCGAGACGGCGGTCATCGCGCTGACGAAGGAAGCAGAAGCCTCGCCACCCGGCGCCAAGGGCCTCGTGCTGCTGCCCTATTTCTCGGGCGAGCGCACGCCGATCCATGACACGAAGGCCAAGGGCATCCTCTTCGGCCTCGACCTCACCCACACGCGGGCTGACATGTTCCGTGCCGTGCTCGAAGGCATCGCGCATGGCACGCGCCATGTGTTCGAGACCTATTCGCAAGCCGGCCAGGCGCCCCGCGCGGTTTATGCCGTGGGCGGCGGCACCAGGAACCGGGTGTGGTCGGAGGCGACATCCGACATCAGCGGCATGACGCAGGTGCTGCGGCAGAAGACCATCGGCGCCTCCTATGGCGATGCCTTCCTCGCCGCACTGGCGCTGGGCGACGTGACGCCTGCCGACATCGACCTCTGGAACCCGGTTGCCTCGTCGATCATGCCGAAGCCTGAAATGAAGGCGATGTATGATCGCCAGCATGCGGTGTTCCGCGGGCTCTATCCGGCGACGAAGGGGTTTCTGTGACTTTCGTCCTCTCCCGCCGAAGGAGCGGGAGAAGACGAGGGCGCCCCTACTTCACCGAGCCCGTCGTCAGGCCCTTCACGATGTAGCGCTCGAGGAAGATGCCGATGATGATCAGCGGCAGGATGGCGGCTGACGATAGCGCCGCCATTGACCACCATGAGATTCCTTGCGAGCCGGTCTGGCTTGCCACCATCACGGGCAGCGTCTTGGCGTAGCTGGAGGTGAGGAGTGCCGCGAAGAAATACTCGTTCCAGCACAGGATGACGGAAAGGATGAAGGCCGCCACCATGCCCGGCAGCGCGATGGGCAGGATGATGCGGAAGAAGGCACCCCACACCGAGCAGCCGTCGACGAGTGCCGCCTGTTCCAGCTCCTGCGGAATGGTGTCGAACTGGTCCTTCATGATCCAGATGACGATAGGCAGCACCGACAGGGTGTAGATGAGGATGAGGCCGATCATCGAGTCGAGCAGGGCGAGTTCCTTGTAGAGCACAAGGAACGGCATCGCGAGAACCACCGGCGGCAGGATCAGCTGCGACAGGAAGAAGAACGAGATGTCGCGGTTCTTCCAGATCTTCCAGTGATAGGAGAAGCGGCTGAGGCCATAGGCCGCCATCGAGCCGAGGATGAGTGCCAGGATGGAGGCGCCGATCGAGGCCTGGATCGAGTTCCAGAAGCGCTTGATGAATTCGGCGCGCGGTGTCGACTCGGTGAAGATCGTGTCGGGCGACAGGCCGATGGCGCGCAGGCCCAGCCAGCTCGGCGTGAAATCCACCCAGGGGATGATGTGGCCCAGCTGCACGTCCTTCGCCACCTTGAAGCTGGTCGAGAAGGTCCAGAAGATCGGGAACAGCGCGATGATCGTCCAGATGATCAGCGCGGCATAGATCAGGATGCGGTTCAGCGCGCGCGGCATCAGGCGTGCCTCTGCATGAAGCGGTTGGTGGCCCAGAGCAGCAGCGCGATGAAGATGATGATGAGGATCAGGTAGATCTCGGCGATCATCGTGCCATAGCCCACGTTGGAGCGGTCCTTGTATTCGCGGAAGATGAAGCTCGAGATCGTGTCGGTGGCACCACCGGGGCCGCCCGACGTGGTGTTGATCACGATGTCGGCGAGCTTCAGCTGGAAGATGACGCGCAGCACGATGGTGGTCATCGAGACGGGCAGCATCAGCGGGAAGGTGATCTGCCAGAAGCCCTGCCAGCCGGTGGCGCCGTCAACCTTGGCGGCCTCCTGCACCTCCTTGGAGAGGGCCTGCAGCCCGGCGAGGATCATGATCATCATGAAGGGGATCCACACCCAGGCATCCATCAGCGCGATCGTCGTCTTGGCCAGCCACGGCGTGGTGAGCAGCGAAGGGTTCTCCCAGCCGAACCAGCGCAGCAGGTTGGTGACGGGGCCGAAGCGGTATTCCAGCATCGACTTGCCGATCATCCAGCTCACCGCCACCGGCGACAGCATGAAGGGCAGCAGGAAGGATACGCGGAAGAACTTCTGCGCCTTGATGTCGGCGTTCAGCAGCAGGGCCAGGCCGAAGGCGATGGCATACTGCACCACAACGGTGGCCACATAGAACACCATGTTGCCGAGCGCGTTCCAGAAATAGGGGTCCGCCCACAGCTGGCGGAGATTGGCGAGACCATTGAACTGGCGGCCGTTGGCCGACTGCAGGTTCCAGTCGCTGAAGGCGATGAACAGGCCGAAGACGGTTGGGAAAATCACCAGCGCCACGGTGAACAGCACCGCCGGCAAAACGAAGATGGCGCGCCAGCCCGCCTCGCCGTCACGCAGCACCAGGCCCCAGCACAGGGCCACGCTCCACAGCACATAGGCGACCAGCACCGGCTGCCAGTTGGAGAAGCCGAAGGAAATGTAGCCCAACGCATAGAGAGACTGCACCACGATGACGAGGCCGAGCAGAATGGTCGAGGCGCGGATCAGCAGGCTGCCGAGGCGATGCCGCTCGGGCGAGACGCCGGGGGTGACGGCCACGTGACCGGAGACTGCTGGGGAGGCTGACGTCATGCTGCGGAAACCGCACCCTTCGAGAAACAAAAAAGGGCCGGCAGCGTGTCGCTGCCGGCCCGGCGTGCTGGCTTACGCGCCCAGAGAAGCCTTGTAGAGCTTGATCTGGTTGTCGCGGCCGAGCTGGTCGGTGATCTTCTCCCAGGCGGCGGCGATGTTGTCGGCGCCGGCCTGTGCCGTCATCTGGCCGGCATAGATCTTCGACAGTTCGTCCTCGGCGACCGAGTAGTACTGGAAGATGCCGGGGATGCGCGGCTCGATCGCGGCATTCGGGTGGTTGTAGGAATTGGCCTGGCTGTCGAGGAAGCTCTTGATGAACTTCTCGTCATAGCCCGCACCAACCCACTCCTGGATGTTGAAGTGGCTCTGGCGATAGGGCTGGAAGCCTGACGGATAGGCGGCCATCCACAGCGAGATGTCCTTGCCGCCGAGGTGGGCAGCAAGCGACCAGGCCGCCTTCTGCTTCTTCGGGTCGGCGTCGACGCGGGCCATCACGTAGATGCCCCAGCCGATGTAGGCCATGTTCGGCGCGTTGTTCTGGCCGGAGGCGAGAGTGTCCCACTTGCCGGCCGCGTGGTTGTAGACGTCCGGCGAGCCGGGAAGAATGTCGAAGCCCGTGACATCGCCGATGACGGAGGTGTCGTTGGTCTTGACGTTCGAGCCGATGTCACCCCACCACGAGAGCATGGAGCCCGTGCCGGCGAGGAACTGCTGGAAGCCCGTGGTGCCCGGGTCGGCGTTGAGCTGGTCGGCGGGTTCCGACGGCAGGCAATCCAGAACGTCCTGGATGGCGCGCACCCAGCCCGGATTGTTGACCATCGGCTTCATCGTGTCCGGCTCGAACAGGAAGGCGCGGCTGTCGGGGTGCTTCACGTAAGCCGTGGCGCGCGATCCCAGGAAGTAGAAGCCAAAGCCGCCCCAGCCCTTGCACGGGTCGAGGTAGCCATAGGCGTCCTGGCCGTTGATCTTCTTGCCCTTGAGGAACTTGGTCGCGGCGTTGACCTGCTGCCAGGTCTTCGGCACGCCCCATTCGCCTTCGCCGCCGGACTTCTTCCATTCCTCGGCAAGGGCTGCATCCGAGAACACGTCGGTGCGGAAGTTGAAGTTGTGGCAGTCGCCGTCGCACGAGACGCGATAGGTCTTGCCGTCCCAGGTACCGACCGGCGCCTTGAGGTAACCGACATAGTCATCCATGTCGATCTGCTTCTTGACCCAGTCCGGCATCTCGGAGGCAAGGCCCTTGCCGCAGACGTCGCCCTCGAAGGGAGCGCCCATTTCGATCACGTCGAAGTCCACCGTGCCGGTGGCGATCGACTGCTGCAGGCGGGCGTTGTAGTCGGCCTGCGCGAGGTCGATCCAGTTGATGGTCGCACCCGTGTAGTCAGCCCAGGCCTTGGACAGGCCGCGGAACAGCACGTTGTGGACGTTCTGGTTGTTGAGGCCCATGAACGACAGCTCAACGCCCTTGAATTCGCCTTCCTGCACGCCGGCCTTCGTCGGTCCGAGGCACATCTCGCCAACCTTCTGCCAGTCGGCATCCGTCGGCTGGCCCTTGCCAACACCCGGAATCTGCAGGATCGCGGCGCGGATGTCATCCTGCGCGAAAGCGGTGGAAACGTTCATCGCCGGGCCGCCGACGGCAGCCATGGCGGCCACACCGGCAGCGCCCTTCAGCACGCTGCGGCGGCTCATCATCATGTTGTAGAGTTCGAGCTTCATGTTCCTGGGTCCTCCCGTAGAGCGTCCGTTGCGTGTTGTTGCGGTATCTGTGCCTGACGCCTCGCTTTTCCGCAGGCTGGCAGGGTCGTTGTTGAACGCTCCGCCGACTATGCAACACCGTCGCGCAATGTCAACGAAGGGCAGCGGCAAAACACCAATGCCATCACGAACTTGTCGTGCATCGCAATATGTGCGCTGCACAAGCCACGACCCGTTTCCCCCGTTCATCATGCCCGGGCTTGTCCCGGGCATCCTGTGCGGAGGTCACAAAAAGGATCGCCGGGACGCGCCCGGCGATGATGGGCTGAGAGGTCTGCGACTCCAGTGGCCGGGGCGTATCAGCTGATGCGGTTGCCCGATTTCGCATCAAACAGATGGACGAGCGAAAGATCGGGCGACATGGCAATGGTCTCGCCCGGCTTCACGTTCACGCGCTCGCGGAACACGCCGATGATCTTCTCGCCCGCCAGCTTGGCGATCACCTGCGTTTCGGAGCCGGTGGGCTCGATCACCGTCACCTGCGGCTTCAGCTCGCCGCCCAGCGTCAGGTGCTCGGGGCGAATGCCGTAGATGGCCGCAAGCCCGTCTGAGCCCGCAGGTGCTGTGGCCAGCGGCAGGCGCGTGCCGTCGGCTGTCTCGAAGTGCGGGTGGGCGCCCGCCCGGATGGTGCCTTTGAACATGTTCATGGCAGGCGAGCCGATGAAACCCGCGACGAACAGGTTGTTGGGCCGGTCATAAAGCTCCAGCGGCGTGCCGATCTGCTCCACGATGCCGTCATGCAGCACCACGATGCGGTCGGCCATGGTCATGGCCTCCACCTGGTCGTGGGTGACGTAGACGGTCGTCGTCTTCAGACGCTGGTGCAGCTCCTTGATTTCAGCGCGCATCTGCACCCGCAGCTTGGCATCGAGGTTGGACAAGGGCTCGTCGAACAGGAACACCTGGGGTGCCCGCACGATGGCGCGGCCCATGGCCACGCGCTGGCGCTGCCCGCCCGACAGCTGGCGCGGATAGCGGCCGAGATAGGGCATGAGGTCGAGGATCTCGGCGGCGCGCTTCACCCGCTGGTCGATCTCCGCCTTGGGCGTCTTCCGCAGCTTCAGCGCGAAGCCCATGTTCTCGGCCACCGTCTTGTGCGGGTAGAGCGCATAGTTCTGGAACACCATGGCGATGTCGCGGTCCTTCGGCGGCAGGCCGTTCACCACCTTGTCGCCGATCTTGACGTCGCCGCCGGTGATTTCCTCCAGCCCCGCGATCATGCGCAGCAGGGTTGACTTGCCGCAGCCCGAGGGGCCGACGAGGGCCACGAATTCGCCATTGGAAATGGCGATCGACACGCCGTGGATGACCGCCTGGTCGCCATAGCTTTTGCGCAAGTCAACGATTTCGACCGAAGCCAAGTCACATCCCCCTCGAGAGTGCGGGGTCTTGCGCCCCGCTGATCAAGGGCGGAGACTAGAGCATGATCCGCAAAAGTGGAACCCACTTTTGCGACAAGATCATGCTCCAGCTTTAACCTGGCGCATGTTCTGATCGATCAGGTGATTTCACCTGATCGGAACATGCGCTAGGCAGCTTTCGAAGCTCGTCGAGTGCTTACTAGGGACAGCCGCCCATGCGTTATGAAATGATGCTCCCCCACCAGATCCGCGCAGCGATCGCGGCCAATACGCCCGTTATTCTGCCCCTGGGCGTGCTGGAATACCACGGCGAGCACATGGCCGTGGGCATGGATACGCTGGCCGTCACCTGTGCCCTCGACATCCTCGAGAAGGAGGCGGACATCGTCATCCTCCCGCCCTTCTATTATGGCGCGGCGAGCTATGCGGTCGAACCGCCGGAGGGCACGGGCTCGGTGCAGGTCGATTCGACCGTACTCCACCCCTTCGCGCGCGAACTCTTCAATGGGTTGCTGCGGGTGGGCTTCCGCAACATCCACGCCTTCATCCATCACCAGACGGAAAACTTCGCCACTGGCATGCCGACGGATCTTGCCTTCAAGTTCGGCGCCCGCCAGGCGATCTTTGCGATGCTGGAGAAGACGCGCGGCGAAGGCTGGTGGGGCAACCGCGACATGGCGGACTACTACGCCAGGCAGGCGGGCGGCGAGGACCCCTTCAACTGGATCAAGATCCACCCGCTGATGACGCGCGAGACAATGGGTGAATATCCCTTCGACCACGCGGGCGAGGGCGAGACCTCGCTGATGCTCGCCATGTGCCCCGACGCGGTGGACATGGAACGGATCTCGGATGAGCGCTGGTACACCGAATCCGCCCGCAATGCCTCTGCGGAAACGGGCGCGCGCGGGCGCGACCTGATCCTCGCCCACATGCGCCGCGCGCTGGGCCTGCCGCCCCGCGCCTGAAGCCGTCAGGCGGCAAGGCCCTTCAAGGCCCGCGCGGAAACTTGTCGCCCCGTGGTGTCTTTCGCGATAAGCGGTCGGCATGGCGACCGTTCCTGATTTCGATATCTTCCTCATGGCCCCTCCCGGCCTTGAAACCGCGCTTTACGACGAGGTGCGCTCCCGCCGCTTCAAGGCGGTGAAGCAGGTGGCGGGCGGCGTCATGGTCAAGGGCACATGGCGTGACGTGTGGCGCGCCAATCTGGAGCTCAGGGGCTGCGGCCATGTGCTGGCGCGCATCGGGTCCTTCCGCGTCATGCATCTCGCCCAGCTGGACAAGCTGGCGCGTGAATTCCCGTGGAGCAGCGTGCTGAGGAAGGACGTGCCCGTCCACGTCGAGGCCAGCTGCACCCACTCGCGCATCTATCACTCCGGTGCCGCGGCCCAGCGCATTTCCCGCGCCATTCAGGAAGAGTTCGGCGCTGTCCTCGCCGATGATGCCGAGGTGGTGGTCAAGGCCCGCATCGAGGATGATCTCTGCACGCTCAGCATCGACAGCTCGGGCGAGTCGCTGCACAAGCGCGGCTACAAGCAGGGGATCGGCAAGGCGCCGCTGCGCGAGACGCTGGCATCACTCTTTCTCCGCCAATGCGGTTTTACCGGTGATGAGCCCGTCGTCGACCCGATGTGCGGCTCAGGAACTTTCATCATCGAGGCAGCGGAGATCGCAGCAGGCCTCAAACCGGGCCGTACGCGCCATTTCGCCTTCGAGAAGCTTGCCACCTTCGATCCGGCAGTGTGGGACGCGATGAAGGCCGCCGCGCCGCTGCGCAAGCCTGCCGTCTCCTTCTTCGGCAGCGACCGCGATGCAGGCGCCATCCGCATGGCGAAACAGAATGCCGAGCGCGCCGGCGTTTCCGCCTGCACCTCATTCACCCAGCAGTCGGTCAGTGAACTCGTGCCACCTGAAGGCAAGCCGGGGCTGGTGATCGTCAACCCGCCCTATGGCACGCGCATCGGCGACAAGAAGCCGCTCTTCGCGCTTTATGGCGCATTGGGGCAGGTGCTGAAGGCGCGGTTTTCCGGCTGGCGGGTGGGGATGGTCACCACCGACACGTCACTGGCGCGGGCCACGGAACTGCCGTTCCTCGCGCCCGACCCCCCCGTCCTGCATGGCGGGCTGAAGGTGACGCTCTATCAGACAGCGGCGCTGGCCTGAGCCTCAGGCCCAGGTGGCGGCGAAGGCCCCCACTGCGATCAGGATGATGATGCAGGTGATGACCCAGTGCTTGGCCGTGAACTGATGCATGATCATGGCTGCGGGTCCTACTTCGAAATCTTCGGCGCGAAGGCCTGGACCATCAGCTTGGCCTGCTTCACCTGGTCTTCCGACATGCCCTTGGCGATCTGGTCGCGGTAGTTGGCGGCATTGTCGAAGCCCGGCTCGTTGGCGCACATGTCCAGCCACATGTAGGCGGCGATCGGATCGGGCTTCACGCCACGGCCCTTCCAGTAGGCGAGGCCCACTTCGTACTGGGCCTGCGGTTCGCCCTGGTTTGCCGCCATCAGCAGCCAGTTCATGCCGGCGGCCTGATCCTGCTTGACCACGTCCTGGCCCTTCATCAGCCACCAGCCGAGCTTCAGCTGCGCATCGACATTGCCCTTCTTGGCGGCTTCGCCCCACCAGAAAATGGCCTGCTTGTTGTCGAGTTCCACGCCGTTGCGGTTCTCGCCCTTCTGGCCCCAGCTGCGGGGGCCGTACATCTCGCCGATGAGATAGGCGGCCTCGGCATTGCCATCCTTTGCATAGGGCAGGAGCAGGCTCAGGGCCTTGCCGTAATCTTCACCCTGGAAGGCGGTCATGCCGTCCTTGTAGGCATCCGCCCAGGCAGCGCCGCTGGCGGCGGTCAGGATGGCCAGGGCGAAAGCACCGGCGCGAAGATCGAACTTCATCGAAAACTCCTCTGCAATTCCGCCCCGGGTCTTTGGCCCGGCCGGAGTGTCAACTCAACCCCACCTCTACGGCAGGGGGCTTGGCAGGGCAATAGGTCCAAAATCTTACCCGCTACGGCCCGCCACGCTCCATGGCATGGCGGCACAGAGGGTATCCAGTTGCAGCGCCGTCACACAATCACCGCACCTGCCGCCACTTGAACATATTCCCGTTGCGCAATAAAATTTCGCAACCTTCCGCGGTTGCCAAATCTTTGCCCGACCCATGCCAACAACAGCATCGCTTTTGCAACCCAAACCGCATCCGTTGGCAACATGCAGCAACGCGGTTGCATCATCCGAAATCCGCTCCGCTCTCCCCGGCGCCGCGGCTGTGGACCCCGGTGTCTCCGGCCTCTGGTTCTAGGACCACAGCAGGCGGGGGGGCTAGAAGGCAGCCTACCGCCCCACGGCAAACCGATTTACGCGAGGACAGATACCCATGCGCATGACCACCGAAGAGGCTTTCGTCAAGGTTCTCCAGATGCACGGCATCGAGCATGCCTTTGGCATCATCGGATCGGCCTTCATGCCGATTTCCGACAACTTCCCCAAGGCCGGCATCACCTTCTGGGACTGCGCGCATGAGGGCTCGGGCGGCATGATGGCCGACGGCTTCACCCGTGCGTCCGGCAAGATGTGCATGATGATCGCCCAGAACGGCCCGGGCATCACCAACTTCGTCACCGCCGTCAAGACCGCCTACTGGAACCACACCCCGCTGCTGCTGATCACCCCGCAGGCCGCCAACAAGACCATCGGCCAGGGCGGCTTTCAGGAAGTGGAACAAATGGCCCTGTTCAAGGACATGGTCGCCTACCAGGAAGAGGTGCGCGACGCCTCCCGCGTGGCGGAAGTGCTCAACCGTGTCATCATGAACGCCAAGCGCCTCTCGGCCCCGGCCCAGATCAACATGCCGCGCGACTTCTGGACCCAGGTCATCGACATCGAACTGCCCGCCGTCGTCGGCTTCGAGCGCCCGTCAGGTGGCGATGATGCGATTGCGGCTGCGGCTAAGCTCTTGTCCGAGGCCAGGTTCCCGGTCATCCTCAACGGCGCGGGCGTGGTCCTCGGCGGCGCCATCCCGGCCTCCAAGGCGCTGGCCGAGCGGCTCTCCGCCCCGGTTTGCGTCGGCTATCAGCACAATGACGCCTTCCCGGGCTCGCACGCGCTGTTCGCCGGCCCCCTCGGCTACAACGGCTCCAAGGCGGCCATGGAATTGATCAAGCAAGCGGACGTGGTGCTGGCGCTGGGCACCCGCCTCAACCCCTTCTCGACGCTTCCCGGTTATGGCCTCGACTACTGGCCGAAGGAGGCCAAGGTCATCCAGGTTGACATCAACCCCAACCGCATCGGCCTCACCAAGAAGGTCGCCGTCGGCATCGTCGGTGATGCGAAGAAGGTGGCCGAGGGCATCCTCGCCAAGCTCGCGCCGTCCGCCGGCGACCAGGGCCGCGAGGACCGCAAGAACCTGATTTCCCAGACCAAGTCGCGCTGGGCCCAGCAGCTGTCCTCCATGGACCACGAGGACGATGATCCGGGCACCACCTGGAACGAACGCGCCCGCAAGGACAAGCCCGACTGGATGAGCCCCCGCATGGCATGGCGCGCCATCGAGGCGGCCCTCCCCAAGGAGGCCATCATCTCCTCCGACATCGGCAATAACTGCGCCATTGGCAACGCCTACCCGACCTTCGAGCAGGGCCGTAAGTACCTGGCCCCCGGCCTGTTCGGCCCCTGCGGCTATGGCCTTCCTTCCGTCGTCGGCGCCAAGATCGCCTGCCCCGACGTTCCCGTGGTCGGCTTCTCGGGCGACGGCGCCTTCGGCATCGCGGTGACGGAGCTCACCGCCATCGGCCGCAAGGAATGGCCAGCCATCACCCAGGTGGTGTTCCGCAACTACCAGTGGGGTGCCGAAAAGCGCAACTCGACGCTCTGGTATGACGACAACTTCGTGGGCACCGAACTCGACACGCAGGTGAGCTACGCCGGCATCGCAAAGGCCTGCGGCCTGCAAGGTGTTGTCGCCCGCACCATGGACGAGCTGCGCGATGCGCTTGCCAAGGCGATCGACGACCAGATGAAGCATGGCAAGACCACGCTCATCGAGGCCATGATCAACCAGGAACTGGGCGAGCCGTTCCGCCGCGATGCGATGAAGAAGCCGGTTGCAGTCGCCGGCATCGACGCCAAGGACATGCGACCGCAGACGGTGTAAGTCTCGGACGGAGCCCCGGCCACCGGGGCTCCGTCACGTTTTCGCTGCAATGACTTGGTGTTAGGGCGGGCGTGAACATCAGGGACAAGCATGGCTGAATCGCAGAAGGCATCCGAAATCCGCGAGCGCGCCCGCGCCTGGCGCGACCTCATGATCCAGATGACGGCCACCATCATGATCCCGCTGACCATTGCAGGGATGGGCCTCTACTACACGCGCTGGCAGCAGAACGTGAACGATCTCAAGACGATGATCGATCTCGTCAGCGACGAAAGGCCGGAGCGCCAGAAATATGGCGTCGCCATGTTCGAGTACCTGCTGAAGAACGACAAGGTGCCCGTCGAATTCGTCGCCGCCCAGCTCGACTATGCCAACAACTCATCCGACCCGCAGCTGCTGGGCGCGATGGAACGCGCGCTGACGGCGGCAGCACAGACCAACACCAATGTGCAGGCGGTGTTCAAGGAGGCGGTTGAACGATTGCCGTCGCGCGTCTTCGTCACCGTGCTGAACGAGCAGCAGCGCGCCTGCTTCTCGAAACTGCTGACCGGCCTCAAGGACACTGACGGCGCGGCCATCACCGTGCCCTCCATCGCCATGGCGAAGTGGGACGGAAAGGTGAATGAAATCCGCGCCATGAAGGATGATGACGTGCCGAAGGCCGAAGCCATTGCCAACTGGCTGCGCAGCATCGGCTTCGACATCGAGGTGGTGAACCTCACCAACCGCTGGTCCGGCGCCAAGAAGGTGCGCCCGAACACCTTTGAAATCTGGTTCGGCGACAAGGACTTGCCGCCCATCTGCACCGGCAAGGACGTGACGCTCGCGTCACCGCCGCCGGCCAACTGACCTACAGCCGGTAAGCCTGAATTCCGTTGTCACGGAACAGCTTGCGCTTCTCCTCCGGGGTGCAGCCCGATGTTGCCCAGTCGAGCACGCCGATCCAGTCGGTGTATTTTCCCGCAAGCTCCGCCACCGGCCAGTCGCCGCCATACATGATCCGGTTGAATCCAAAGCTCTCGATGACGTGGTCGATGTAGGGACGTAGCTGTTCTCGCGTCCAGTTGTCGTGGTCGGCTTCGGTGGTGACGCCAGAGAGCTTGCACATCACGTTGGGCAGTTCGGAGAGTTCGCGGATATGGCGCTTCCATGGCTGCATCAGATTGTCCTTGATGCCCGGCTTGCCGATGTGGTCGAGGATGAACGACACCTCGGGGCACTTGCGGATGAACTCGATGACGTTGCCGAACTGATGATGGTAGATGCAGACATCGAAGTTGTAGTTGAATTTCGGTAGCAGTTTTATTGCGGCAATGAAGTCCGGCCGCAGCACGAATTCTGGGTCGGTCTTGTTCTGGATGAGACGCCGGATGCCGCGGACCACAGGGAACCTGGAAAGCTTTTCAAGATCAGCCTCGAGTGCCGTGCCCTGCTCAAGCGGCAGCGAGGCCACACAACCCTTCAGGCGCGAGTCGCTATCGGCCAACTGCTGCACCCATTCGGCCTCGTCCATGTGCTGGGGGTAGTCGACGTCGACCTCGACGAAGACCATGTTCTCGATGACATAGGGCTTGGATGCTGCCTCAAGGTCATGGATGGTCCAGTCGCGCCCCAGCTTCGGAGCGCCTGACGCCCAGCCATATTTGAACTTGCTTGTATCCAGCAGGTGGACGTGGGTGTCGGTGATGGCGAAATCGATCATGGCGCTCCGTCCGGTTTGTTCGGTCAGGCTAGCCCATCATTGGGCGGAGGTGAACTCGTTCATGGCGGTGAGAAACTGTGCCACCTCGGCCATTGAATTATAGTGGCTGAAGGAGACGCGGACGCAGTCCTTGAGGCCGAGGGGTGACAGCACATTGCCGCTGTAATGGTCGGCCTTGCGGGTGTGGGTGCGGATGCCGCGGTCGTTGAGGTAGGTGACAGCTTCCTCGCTGGGCGTGCCGTCGAGCCAGACCGAGACGACGCCTTCGCGCCTTGCATTGTCCGCCCCGCCGATGATGTGGAGGCCGGGAATGTCCTTCAGGCCGCGCAGGTTTCCGGTGCCGTTGACCATTGCGTCTGCCAGCGCGTGCTCGTGATCGTGGATGGCCATGGCCGCGGCTTCGAGGCGGGAGCGGGGGTCATCGGATTTCGTGAAGTGGCCGCCGAGCCAGACGAGATAGTCGACGACATCGGTGAAGGTGGCATAGGCGCCGGTATCACGCGTGCCCATTTCCCAGCTGGTGGCGGGGCCTCCGATGACGGTTTCCTTCGTGCAAGAGGTCAGGCGGTCGGAAGCCCAGCCCACGCCATAGCCGTGGCGCGAGAACACCTTGTAGGGCGATATCGCATAGCCATCGAGGCCGAGCGCTGAAATGTCCACCGCGCCATGGCTGGCATGCTGGATGCCGTCGACGATGATGAAGCAGGAGGGGGCCACCTTGCGGATCGCAGCGGCAATGGCGCCGACGTCCACTGCCATGCCGGTAACCGGCGAAGTGTGAACAATGGTGGCGACGCGCACGTCGGGCGTGATGAAGGGCAGGTAATCCGCGACCGTGACGCAGCCCGTCGCATCATCATGCGGCACGAGAACGTGGGCGCGGCCCGTGACCTCCGCCCAGCGCGCCATGGCGCTGCGCGAAGCGGGGTGTTCGAGCGTGGTGGACAGCAGGATGCCGCCTGGATCCGCACCCATTGCCGCGGTGCGGACGAGGCGGAACAGAACTTCCGTGCCACTCTCGCCGACGAAGACCTGGCCCGAAGGCGCGTTGAAGAACAGCCGCATATTGGCCTTGGCCTTGTCGATTGCTGACATCAGCGCCTTCGACGCCGGATTGTCACGCCCCTGGTTGTCAGGGATGGCGGCATAGAGGCCGGAGGTTTCCACCACCGCCTTCAGTGTCAGCGCGCCACCGGCATTCTCGAAGAACACGCGGGGGCCCGAAAAGGGGCAGCTGTCCACATGCGCGAAGCGGGCGCGGACGGCGTCCAACAGGCCGGGAATGGTGGTGAGCATGGGCGACACTCCGGAATTCAGGTGGTTGCCGGGATGCCTGTGAATGTCGGGAATGGCAAGAGGGCGGTGTTTTTCGTCACAATCGTTGCCCGGCGTGATGTGTGGCTTGTCGGCCCGCTGTGTTCTGGCGGTGCCGTCGACCTGCCACCCTATCTTGTGGAGTCCGGTGACAGGGGACTTGTTGCAAATCACCCGCAGGGGTGTTCTGGTTCACCGACTCCGCCACGAAAGGAAGGAACAGACATGACGATCAAATGCCGCACTGCGGCCAAGACAATTGCAATCGCTTGCCTGTTCGGCTCGCTCGCCTTGGCGCCAATGGCGGATGCCTGCACCCGGATCCTCTGGAACACCAACAAGCTTGCGGTGTTCGTGGGGCGGACCATGGATTTTCCGGTCTCGACCGAGCCACTGATCACCGTGCTGCCGCGCGGCATGGCGCGTGATGGCGGCATGTTTGCCGGCCAGCAGATCGACGCGGTGAACCCGGCGCGCTGGACGTCGAAATACGGCAGCATCATCACCTCCGTCTATGGCGCGGGCACGGCCGACGGGTTCAATGAAAAGGGTGTGGGCATGCACCTTCTGTATTTCATTCCCGCTGATTTCGGCGCGCGTGACGCGACCAAGGGCGGGCTGCAGGCCGCGCTGTGGGGGCAGTTCGTGCTGGACAATGCGGCGAGCGTCGAAGAGGCGCTGACGCTGCTCGATGGCGTGCAGCCACTGATGGTCGACCATGACGGCATCAAGGCGACCGTCCACCTTGCGATCGAGGATGCGACGGGCGACAGCGCCATCATCGAATATATCCCGGGCGGCAAGAAGACGGTCTATCACAACCGCGACTACCGCATCATGACGAATGATCCGTCCTACGACCAGCAACTGGCCAACCGCGCCAGCTACAATTTCGACAATGCCACAAGGCAGACCCCCATTCCCGGCAACACCGACGCCAAGGACCGCTTCATCCGGGCGGACTATTACCGCCAGTGGTTACCGGAGCCGAAGGATACGCGTTAAGCCATCGCCGCCACCCTTGCCATTGCGCGCAACGTCTCCGTGCCCTTCGGCGCGCCCAATCGGGCACCGGGCAGCCTCTACAACACCGAATACCGCACGGCCATGGACCTGACCAACCGCACCTATTTCTTCGAGTTCACCACGGCGCCAAACGTCATCTGGACGGGGCTCGAAAAGTTTGACCTGAAGGAGGGGAGTCCCGTCATGGTGCTCGACCCGAACAACATCGCGCTTTCCGGCGATGTCACGAGCAAGTTCAAGCCCGGCAAGGTGATCTATTAGACGTCTGCTTTGCTGAAGTTCCCGGAAGAGTGAGAGGGGAAGCCGCAAGCGGCTTCCCCATCTTTATTAGTCCGACATCGTCATGCCCGGGTGGAAGGGCAGTTCCCGGACGCGGGTGCTCTTCAGGCGGGCATAGGCATTGGCGATGGCTGGTGCGACGCAGGGAACGCCCGCCTCGCCGACGCCGCCGGGCATGGCGGTGTCTGGCGTGCCCTCCAGGATGTCGACCGTCACCTTCGGCATGTCGCTCGGGGTCAGTACGCGATAGTTCGAGAAGTTGGTGACGCTCGGCACACCGTTGGCGAAGGTGACGCGGCTGTAGAGTGCGGAGTAGATGCCGTGCACGAGGCCGCCCTGCATCTGTGCCTCGACGGCGTTGGGGTTGATCACCACGCCGCAGTCGATGACGTAATGCGCCTTGGTGACCTTGATGCGCGCCGACGAGTCCAGCGTGATCTCGAGTGCAACCGCTACATAGCTGTTGAAGCCCTTGAGGAAGGCCACGCCGCGCTGGCCGGCCTTCATGCCGGTGTAGTTGGGCGAGGACTTGAGCTTCTGCAGAACTGCGGTGGCGCGCACATCACCCGAGAGCATGCGCAGGCGATAGTCGATCGGGTCCTGCTTCAGCGCCAGTGCCATCTCGTCGATGGCGCTTTCCATGGCGAAGGTATTGTAGGATTCACCCACCGAACGCCAGTAGCCAAGCGGCACGGCAGTCGGCAGCGGCGTGAACTCGACGCGCCGGTGGGGGATCGAGTAGGGGAGCTTCACCGCGCCGGCGACGGCACCCGTGTCTTCCGGGTTGGAGCCATGCTGGAAATTGATCGACGCCGAGACGTTACGGTAGACCATGGCGTTGATGCCGTTGACGTCGCCGCCCATCTTCACATGCATCGAGGCATAGGGACGGTACTTGTCGTTCTTGAAGTCCTGCGGGCGCGACCATGTGAGCTTCACCGGCTTGTTCACGGCCATCGCCAGCTTGATCGCCTGCAGCACGTAATCCTGCTCGATCTTGCGGCCGAAGCCGCCGCCGCAGAGCATGGAGTTCACCTTGATCTGGGCGTCGGTAAGCTTCTCGAGGCCCGCAACGCTGCGCACCGTGGAGGGAATGAAGCTCTGGCCCTGGGTGGGCACCCACAGCTCGACGAAGGTGACGACGCCGTCGGCCTTGGTGATCGACACAGTGGCGTTCAGCACCTCCATGCAGGCATGCGCCAGGAACGGCGTCTTGTAGGTCACGTCGATCTGGCCCAGCTTATCGTCGGGCGTCCCGGCCGTGTCATAAGGCTTCAGGTTGGGAGGCGATGCCGTGTCCTGCAGGGCCTGTGCCGCGGTGGCAAGTGCGGTGGAATCGAGAAGCGTCAGGTTCGTCGGCTTGTTCCATACGACCTTGGACTGCAGCGAACTGGCAATGCGCATGGCCGACCAGGTGTTCTTGGCGACGACGCCCACGGCATCGCCGAGGTTGACCACCGCGATTGCGCCGGAGGCTCTGGTGGGGCAGGTCTTTACCGTGCCGGTGATGGTAGGGCAGTGGACGACGCTGGCGAACACCATGCCCGGTAGCATCACGTCAGCGCCGAAGATCGCCGAGCCATCGACCTTGCTCGCAAGGTCGATGCGGCGCACCGGCTGGCCGACGATGCGCTTGGTGCCGGCAAAGGACACCGTGGCGGGGTCCGAGGTGTTGGCAATCTGGCCCAGCACCGAAGCGAAGGTCTGTTCGCCATAGGTTGCGTGCTTCACCTTGCCGCCAACGACCATCGACCACTGGTCGATCGTGCCGCCGAAGGTCAGCGCGGCGGCGGCGCGCAGGCGGTAGGCCGCCTTGGCCGAGGCGGTGCGCAGCGGCGTGTACCACATCATGGTCGAGGTGCTGCCGCCAGTGAGCTGCACGCCCCAGCCAGGAAGGCCGTAGAGCTGGGGATTGACGGGCGCATGTTCGAAGCGCACCTGCGCCCAGTCCAGCATCAGCTCTTCGGCCATGATCTGCGCGAGGCCGCTGGCGATGCCCTGGCCCATCTCGGTCTGGCCGGTGATGAGCGTGACGCTGTTGTCGTCACCGATGCGGATATAGGCGCCGACACCTGTCGCTGCCGCTGCGGCGGGTCGCGATGCGACGGTGAGGGTGACCGGCATCAGGAAGGCTGCCGCCGCTCCCGCGAGGAAGCTGCGACGATCCATGACCAGTGTATCTTTCTTGGCTGTGTTGGCGCGCATGATGTGATGTCCTGCTGTTATCGGCTTGGGGGCGAGTGCGTGACTGGAAGCAGTGCTCAGGCGATGGTGGGCAGCGCGAGGATCGCTTCCTTCACGCGCTGGAAGGTGCCGCACTGGCAGATGTTGTTCAGACCCGTGGCGGTGGAGGACACCGATTCGCCGGCCTTGAGGCGCCCATAGGCAGCCATCATCATGCCCGACTGGCAGTAGCCACACTGCGGCACCTGGTACTGCAGCCAGGCCTTCTGGAGCCTGGCGCCGAGCGGATCGTTCTTCAGGCCCTCGATCGTCATGATCGTGGCGCCGGCGACTTCGCCGATCTTCTTGTCGCAGGACTTCTCGGGCTGGCCGTTGACCACCACCGTGCAGGCCCCGCAGATCTCGACGCCGCAGCCGTATTTCGTGCCGGTGAGGCCAAGGTCGTCACGCAGCACCCAGAGGAGCGGTGTTTCGATGCTGTCGACCGTGACGGTTTTCTTGACGCCGTTCAGGGTGAATGAAATCTGAGCCATTGGTATTGTCTTTTCCTTCCCACTTGCTTCACGAAGCCCCTGCGGAGGCTGTTTGCCGCGTCGACACCCCGGAATTTTTGGGATCGTCCGGAATAATCTGCGCCGCGCGGCGTTGCTTAGTAGATAACTGAAATGAGTCATATTTGCGCAACGCGCTATTGTCCACGGCAATAAATCTATGAAAACGCTGATTTTAAAGGAAAAATTGCTAGTATAGTTACCAGTACTGGCATTACTACTATAGTGATGATAGTATTACTTATGTGAGTTTTGTTACGAGTTTATGCGCAGTTTTCTGTAGTTGCTGACCGCGCTGTTAACCATGCAGCCGTGTTGGCCGCGGCAATCCTGAACACGGAACACCTCCACGCACCGGCGGGCACGTGCTGTTTGCAGTCTGATTCACAAGGGGAGGGAATGCCTGGATCGCATCCGGCCTGATGTGGCTGCAGCGCGCACAGGGCGCCGCCATCGCACATCTGGTCTGAGGCTTTGTGCACGCTGTGGCGCCAAGCCCATGACGACGAAGAGGATGTTCATCTCCGGTCCGCCGAAGCCCGGGGCGGCGACGATTGGGCAGGGCAGTTCATGGCGGCTGTGCAGCGTGCCGTCGGGCAGGAAACGCAGGACGCAGGACCCGCCATAGAGCGCGCACCACAGCCCGCCTTCTGCGTCAACGGTGAGGCCATCGGGCAGGCCATCGCCGGGCCCGAAGCTGGCGAAGACGCGGCGGTTGGCGAGCTTTCGAGACTGCGGCGAGACATCATAGGCGAGGATGCGACGGCCGACGGAGTCGCTGAAATACATCGTGCGGCCATCGGGCGAGAAGGCGGGGCCGTTGCAGGAGGGGAAGCCTGAATCGCCGATGGTTGCTTTGCCATCCGGCGTCACGCAGTAGATGATGCCGCGCGGGTCCTGCTCGGTGAGTTCATAGGTGCCGACCCAGAGGCGGCCGAAGCGATCCAGCTTTCCGTCATTGTAAACCATGCCCTCACGCCCGCCGTCCGGGTTGGCGAAGGACGTCGTGCTGCCGGTTCTTGGATCGAAGAGCACGAGGCCGGAGTCGACGGCAAGCAGCAAGCGGCCTCCGCTGGCGAAGACGAAGGAACCGAGCACTGTCTCGTTCGGGATCGTCCAGCTCTCGACCTTGTCCTGCCCCCAGCGCTTGCGGTGGATGGTGGGGCCATACCAGTCGGTCCAGTAAAGCGCTTCCTCCTCAGGATGCCACATGGGGCTTTCGGCGAGGCGGTCGCGGATGGGGGAGACGTTGGTCCAGTCCAAAGGTCTTTTCCTTATACCGCGATGCGCTTCTTGGTGGCGTTGCGGGTGATGTCTTCGAGCGTGCGTACCTCGTCCATGTGGCCGCCGAGTGCTGCGTAGTCGGCCTTCGTCATGGTGAACTCGATGGGCGCGACGAGGGCGGGGGTGGGTACGGATCCGAAGGCATTCTCGGGCAGTGCCGTTACGTCCACCATGTAGGTGATGCCGCCGCCGGGCCAGACATAGCAGGGGGCACCACCCGCCGTGACGCGGGTGAGCGCCTGCTTCACCGACTGCGTGAGGCGCACCGGGTTTTCGGTGACGCCCGCGCGCAGCGAGCCGCCGGCACCTGCCATGAACAGCACGGAGGAAAGGGCGGGGTCGCAATTCTCCTGAATGCGGTCGACGGAGAGCTTCAGCGCAGGCGGCAATTCCTTCTCGACGGGTGCGAGCGCCTCATCGAGTTCGAAATAGGCGTAATGCTCGCCGGTGGTGGAGACCATCAGCAGGCGCAGGCCAGCCCAGGCCTCCTTCGGGTCGAAGGGCTTGAGGATGGCGAGCGGGTCGGCGAGGTCCGTGCCGCCCCAGCCGGTGCCGGGCTGCGCCACCTTGAAATAGCGGCCCGGCGTGGAACGATGGCCCTTCATCTTGATGCCGGTGTCCGGCACGCCGAGGAACTTGCCGGCCTGGTGCTCCGAGAGGACGCCGGTGATGTGGTCATCGACCACCACCACCTCGTCGACGAGACCCATCCATTGCTTTGCGAACATGCCGATGGTGGCGGAGCCGCAGCCCACCCGCATGCGCTCTTCCTTCACGCCATTGATGATCGGCGCCTTGCCGGCCTCGATGATGAGCGTGGCGCCGCTATCGACGCTGACCTCGACGGGCTTGCAGTTGGCCAGTGCTAGCATGGCCTCGCAAGTGACGCGGCCTTCCTTCTTGGAACCGCCGGTGAGGTGACGCACGCCGCCGAGCGACAGCATCTGCGAGCCATATTCAGCAGTGGTGACATGACCGATCTGTTCGCCGTCGACGCGCACGGCGGCGGTCTCAGGCCCCAGATGACGGTCTGTGTCGATCTTCACCTTGAGGCCGCAGTAGCTGAAGATGCCCTCGGTCACGACGGTGACCATGTCCACCCCGTCAACCTCGGAGGACACGATGAACGGCGCGGGCTTGTAGTCAGGGTAAGTGGTGCCCGCGCCGATGGCGGTGACGAATGTCGAGGGCTCGCGCACCACGCGACCGTCCCAGTCACGCGACGAGGGGAGAAAGGGCACGAGGCTGCCGCCGCCTTCGAGGGTGCGCTCCAGCAGCACGTGGGGGTCGGTGCGGGTCAGCACGCCGCCCCGGTTGGCATATCGGTCGCAGGCGCCCAGCATGCCTTCACGGATGTAGCAGAGCACCGGGCACGCATCGCAGCGGATCTTGTCGGTCGGGTTGTCCATGGCTTCCTTCGCAGCTGCGAAATGGCTGTTGACAGGTGCCGGATGATCCCATATTTTTTGTATGTATACAAACGAATTTCCAGCCCGGCAGGAGCGGCCCATGAGTGCGTTGTTCGAGGAAGAAGTGCTGAGCGTCCACCATTGGACGGACCGGCTGTTCAGCTTCAAGACCACGCGCTCGCCGGCGTTCCGCTATGAGAACGGCCAGTTCACGATGATCGGGCTCGAGGTGAACGGCAAGCCGCTGTTGCGCGCCTATTCGCTGGTGAGCCCCAACTATGCCGACGAGCTGGAGTTCCTGTCGATCAAGGTGGCGGACGGGCCGCTGACCTCCAAGCTCCAGCACATCCAGGTGGGCGACAAGATCCTTGTTGGCAAGAAGCCCACCGGCACGCTGCTGCTCGACAACCTGACGCCCGGTCGCAACCTCTATCTGCTCGGCACCGGCACGGGGCTTGCCCCCTTCATGAGCCTGGTCAAGGACCCCGCCGTCTACGAGTGCTTCGAGAAGGTGATCCTCGTCCACGGCTGCCGCACCGCCGCCGAACTCGCCTACGCCGAGGAGATCGAGAACCAGCTGCCGAATGATCAGCTTCTTGGAGAGGACATCCGCGCCAAGCTGCTCTACTACCCCACCGTGACGCGCGAGGAGTTCCGCAACCGTGGCCGCATCACGCTGCTGATGGGCAATGGCAAGATGGCCTCGGACCTTGGCTTGTCGCCGGTCGATGCCGCGCATGACCGCGTGATGATCTGCGGAAGCCCTGCCTTCCTCGCCGATATCGTCGGCCTGCTGAAGGGCATGTCCTTCAGCGAAGGCTCGAGCAATGAGCCGGGCAGCTACGTCATCGAAAAAGCCTTCGTGGAGAAATAGGCCATGGCCGGGGCAGAAGCGAAGGCGACTGCCCTCGGCGGTTACCGCCTCGAAGACCAGGTGGGCTTTTACCTGCGCCGCGCGGGCCAGCGCCACGCCGCGATCTTCGCCGAACACATGACGGACGAGCTGACGGCGACGCAATGGGCAGCACTGGTGAAGCTCGCCGAATTCGAGTCACTGTCCCAGAACCTGCTTGGCCGCGAGACGGCGATGGATGCCGCCACCATCAAGGGCGTGGTCGACCGGCTGCTGAAGCGTGGGCTGGTGGCGACCGCACCGGACCCTGACGATGCCCGGCGCATGCGCGTGTCGATCACGCCCGATGGCTGCGCTGCCGTGGCGCGCGGCATTTCCGCGGCGACGGCAATCACCGCGGAAACATTGAAGCCGCTGGATGCGGCCCAACGCCGCCAGCTGGTGGAGCTGCTGCGCCGCATCGGCTAAACGGATGCGGCGCAACGTTGCTGTAGCTTAGCGCCCGCGCAGGGCCGCCTGCACGCTGGCCAGCAGATCATCGGCAGAGCTGGTCTTCTGGGCGCCGCCGGCGCCGCCGAGGACCTGGCCCAGAATGTCGCCGAGGCCGCCGCCGCCCTGGGACTGGCCGCCCGACAGCATGCCGCCCAGCACATCGGCCAGACCGCCGCCCTGCCCACCCTGCCGCGAAGCCGGGGCAGATGCGCCGCCAAGCACCTGGCCCAGGATGTCGCCCAGCCCGCCGCCTTGCCCGCCTTGCGGGGCAGGGGTCGCGTGCGGCAGGGAACCGCCGCCGAGGACCTGGCCCAGAATGTCACCAAGGCCGCCACCCTGGCCGCCCTGCGGGGCAGGAGCCCCACGCGGTGCTGAACCGCCGCCGAGGAC
>Ga0194051_1000114_pt1 | contig 42632 bp, 38 predicted proteins | sample SepL2320m_MetaG_FD_161275 | JGI IMG/M metagenome (GOLD analysis project Ga0194051, IMG submission 161275) | Anoxic zone freshwater microbial communities from boreal shield lake in IISD Experimental Lakes Area, Ontario, Canada - Sep2016-L239-20m | ecosystem: Environmental > Aquatic > Freshwater >... | reverse complement strand
CCCCTCCACCTTGCCCCGGCCCGACCGGGGCATCCTCTTCCGCCCCGCCAAAAAAGACGCCCGGATCAAGTCCGGGCGAGGTGAACGTCAAAGCAAATGAACGCGCGCCCCACCCTAGCGCCAAATACGTGGGCTTTCTGAAGATCGGAGACATTACAGGCGCCTCCGTAACCCATTATTATTACGACATTTATTCCACTCTCAACTTTTTTTCGTGCAATATTGCTCATTTTTAAACGATATCCGTTGAACCCAAATTCGATCAAGACTATCTGATTTCCGCACACGGAGATTCAACATGGCTGCAAACTCTGAGAAAACTTCGGCAAAGGAAAGTGCGGGGTATAGCTCGAAAAGAGCAAAGTTCCGCGAACTTGCCGAGAGCCGCACGAACAAAGCATTGGATGCGATCGGTCGGATCGGCAATCTGTCAAATAAACAAGTATATGAATTTGAGGAGAGCGAGATCAAAAAGATCGTGAAGGCACTTCGCGATGCAGTGCAGGCAGTCGAAAGCAGGTTCGACAGCTCTCAAGGTCGTTCATCTTCAGGATTCAAGCTTTAGGAGCGTTCATGATCGGAAACATCTCCCCGCTTCAGGTGAGCGACGAAGCATTCATCGTGGCAACAATGATCGAACGTTGCCCAAAGACGATGATGATACGCGAACTTATGATGAATGCTGTAGAGGCGACGGTGACCGTCGATCCAGCGGATCGGCGGATTGAAATAGGCGCCCTACCCTTCGCTAGCACCCGAAAACTCTACATCCACAACACTGGTCGCGGCATGGATGCGAATGAATTGCTTCACATGTGCGACATAGCTGCGTCAATTGGCAAGGAGAAGAGCCTAACGGGAAACTTTGGCATGGGTGCAAAGGTTGCTTCACTGCCACAGAACCAAGTCGGGCTGCGCTACCGCTCCTGCAAGAACGGTAGAGTTCACGAGGTTATGCTGTGCAAACGGGACGGCATTTATGGTCGACTTCGTCGACAGATGCCGGAATCAGATGAATATCACGAAGTCGTAGATGTCACAGACCTGGCCAAGCAAGACGGGCGATCAGTCGATTCGGACTGGACGGAAGTTGTTCTGTACGGGAACCAGATGGATCAGGACACTGTCTCGGACCCTTACAATGGCGATCCAAAGCAGGACGTGCAGTGGCTCGCCACTTACCTATACCACCGCTTCTATCGACTACCTGAAGGTCTGAGAGTAAACCTTCGCCCAGGCGCACATAAGCTTGATGGCACCCGCCCCTTCGAGACGATACCGACTCGAGCACCACGTTTCTTTGAGCGCACCGAAACCGTCGAGATAGAGAACGGCATAAAGGTTCACTACCTGTATGATCCGCCCTACGGGAAGGATACAGGAGCGGGGCATAACAAGTCGATTGGTGGTGCCGTGGCGTCAGATGTGAGCACCTGCGCGATCATCTATAAGAATGAAATGTATGACTTGAGAAAAGGCAGGAAATGGCAATTTGACGCTCCGATTTTTGGTGTACCATTTGGCGCTAAACACATTTCCATACACATAGAGATCCCGGAGTCCTTTCCTGTCATTCCCGAGGCCTACAGAGAGTTCCTGAGATATACGTCTGGGGAACAGGCCAAGGCGGAGAGCACTCACTTTGCAGAGATCGTGCGGGATAACCGACCCACATGGCTGCTCGATGTAATCAAGAGCTTTGCGCCCGACGAGACAACGAGCGATGAAATACGAGACGAACTCCAAAAACTTCTCAACAGTTTACGAGTGCAAAGAGTTTCACCGCGCGTTGTGGATGTAGGGAGCCTCCATGTGGAACGGGGACCTGGTTCTGGCAGTAATGTGAGTCGAGGAGAAAGCGATGGTCGAGACGGCATGGATAGACGCAGGGAACCGGATGATCTTTCAGTTCTGCCGACTGGAGCGGTGAAAGCGGAAGTCTTCAAGAACTTAGAGCGGGCGCCCGAAATCATTCTTCTAAGGACGGACAGTGAAATTGCGGAGAAGGGACTTCAAGGGAGAGCCGCGCGTTACGTGACTGAGCCGAACACCCTTTTTGTCAACGTACTGTATCCTTCCGTAGATGCGATGCGTGTTGTGCTGGAGACAGAATACGCTAGTGCGTCAGACGTGGAATTGATGAGGTCATTTGCGAAGCAGCATGCTGAAAAGACAATCGTACTGAAAGTGGGACGCGCGGTTGTTTATGCACTTGCCAAGCAGCTGAACAAGGAATGGGATCAGAAGGCCATTGACAGTGCATCATCACCCGAGAGCCTGAGTATGGCCGCAGACGATTACCTAGATGCACTGCAGAATGCACGGCGCGCGATCGGGAAGGCACTTCGAATGTCAAAGCAAGACGCTGAAGCATCCTGATGGATTAGGAATTTTCTTTCTTGACTTTCTTCCTACTCTATGCTATCTATCCTCTCACGGCTGTTCCAAGAGGAGGGGACGATGTCGACAGCGTCTCGAAATTGCGGAATGGCCGGCGGCACCTGCGGCGGGGGGATTACGCAAGCCCCCGTCCCGGGCGCGACGGGTGGGACCCGGGGGCATTACGACCTCCGCGCCTCAGGCAAGGCGACACGTTCCTCGGGAACGGTACGCAAGCGCCTGCCCTTAGCGACAAACGCCGCGCCGCCGCGCAAGCGGGCCGGGGCTGGCCTCCAGTGGGGGGCCTGTCCGGCCCTTCCCGCCACTCCGGCGCAACGGGCGCATCGCGCCATTTTCCCAATTGGATTGCGTGAGCGCCCGGTCCGGCACTCCCTTCCTCCGCCGCGCATGGGCGCTCGCGGGGCTCGGCCCCGCGGGCGCCCGCCGCCGTGACGGCTTTCACACATAGTCATCAGAACATGGAGGTCACATGCTGAACCGCGCGTGGGTTGAACGCGAGGAACCACTTCCCCATTGCCCGCTGCCCGCCTGCCGCCGCGGCGGCGCCTGCCAGCACCCAACCGAGAAAGACCCCTGCCGCCGCCTGCACGAGACGCGCGAGGCCTTCTACACCGCGCTGGCCCGGAAGATCGACCGCATCGGCGCGGAAATCATCGCCAGCCGCCCGCCGGGCAAGGTGGTGAAGGTGGCCGAACCCGGAACACCGCTGTTCGAGCGCCGCCACAAGGCCCTCTATGACATGCTGCGCGCCGCCGACCAGGCCAACTCCGCCCGTGAAATGGCGGAGCGCGCCGCGAAGGAAAAGGAAAGGCAAAATGAAAAGCCCGCCAACGCGGGCGGCGCGTGACGGGCCCTGATGGAGATCGGCTGCCACTCAGGCCGTGGTGATGCGCAGCTTCCGGTCACGCGCACGCAGAATGTACCACACCATCAGCACACCAAAGCCCTTCGACACCACTTCCGTCATGAAGGCGGCAGGCGTGAGGTAGCCCGCGAGATACTGGAAGGCCAGCGTGTCCAGCGGCACGGCGATCATCGCGGAGATGAGGATGCGCTGGGAGAGCGGGCGGCGCAGGAAGGAATAGACGCCCCAGTCCGCCGTCTCCGACAGGATGAAGGCGGTGATGGAGGCCGCGGCGATCACCGGGTCCACCATGAACCAGGTGAGAACACCCGCCGCCGCCGTGGCGAAGAGGATATAGTGGCCAATCTCGCGCTGGGCATAATCGCGCAGCACGAAGATGAAGCCGACCACCACATTGGCGAGATAGAGGTCGCCCAGCGGCGTCGACCACGGTGCAATCGCCGTGAACATCCAGTTCACGGCGACGATCGCGGCAACGTAGAGGGCGACCCACATGGGCTCTGGTCCTTAGCCGACGATTTCTTCGGGCTTGAAGAGCTGGGCGATCTCGATCTTGGCATTGTCGGCCGAGTCCGAACCGTGCACCGAGTTGGCCTCGATCGATTCAGCGAATTCCTTGCGGATGGTGCCGGCCGCGGCGTTGGCCGGGTTGGTGGCGCCCATCACTTCGCGGTACCTGGCAACGGCGTTCTCGCCTTCCAGCACCTGCACGACGACCGGGCCCGAGATCATGAAGGCCACGAGGTCGTTGAAGAAGGGGCGCTCCTTGTGGACGCCGTAGAAAGCCTCGGCGTCGGCCTTGGTCCACTTGACGCGCTTCTGGCCGACGATGCGGAGGCCAGCGCCCTCGATCTTGGCGTTGATGGCGCCCGTCAGGTTGCGCCGCGTCGCGTCCGGCTTGATGATCGAGAAGGTGCGTTCGATGGCCATGAAAGTCCTCGTTCTGTGCTTGGTCTTATTAAAGGGATCGGGCCGCCGTATAGCGGCGGCCCGGCCTCATGGCAAGCTTTGGCTCCCGGCCTAGTTGGCATGCCCCAGAAGCGGGGTGATGCGGGCCAGCGAAACCCGGCGGTTCTCGGCCTCGGGCTGGCTCGTCGGAATCTTCAGGTAGCGCTCGCCCAGCCCCACCGTCCGCAGGTTTTCAGGCGGAATCACGTAATAGGTGGCAAGCGCCTCCTTCACCGCCCGGGCGCGCTCGCGCGACAGCCGCAGGTTGGCGGCGTCCGAGCCCACGGCGTCGGTGTGGCCCTCGATCAGGAACACCTCGTCCGGGTGGCTCGCGAGGATGCGCTCGAGGATGGAGGCGATGCGGTCCAGCTTGTCGATCTCCTCCTCGCGCAGGTAGCCCTCGCCGAAGCCGAAGTGCACCGTGTCGATCTCGATCCGCGCCATCGCATCGCGGGCATCGGGATAGCGCTCGATGTCGTCCACCGTGTAGCGCCGCTCGATGGCGCGGCGCGGCGGGGCGGCCAGCACGCCAGCCAGTTCGCTGTCGTCGGCCTCCGCCGCGAACACGTCGTCCGGCACGTCGAAGCCGGGCGCGTAGCGGTCCTGGACGTCATAGTTGAACTGCTGGCCGCCCTGCCGCAGGCGGGCCTCGCGCTGCCGGCGTTCGTCGATCATCTGGCGGCGCAGATAGCGGCGGTCGGCCTCCATCTGGCGCTGCCACATCATGCGCTGCTCGGCGTCGTAGCGGTCATCCGTCACCACGTCGCGGTAGACGTCGATGCGGCGCACGAGATCGCGGTTATCGAGCTCTTCCGGCGGCCGGCTGTCCTGCAGCACCACGCGCACGTCGATGTTGGTGTTGTTGACGGTCGTGTTGCCGCCGGGTTGCGGCTTCGGCGGCTTCTGGCCTTGCGGCGTCGGCTGCGGCTGCGGCTGGGCGGGCGGCGGCAGGCCTTCGTCCGCCGCCACGTCGTTGCGCAGCACGGCGCGCTCGCTGGCCAGCTTCTGGCGCAGCGCCTCGCGCGTCTGGGGCGAGAGCTTGTCGGAAGCCAGCAGATCGCGGATGTCCGCCAGTCGCTTCTTCAGCTGCTTGCGCTTCATCATGCGCACGTCTGTCGTGTCATTCAGGTAGGCCTGCGCGCGGCTTTCCAGCGCCGGGTTCACATCGCTGCGCTTGGCAGGCTGCGGCGAAGCCGGCGGCTCCGCCTGCGGTGCCGGCTTGGTCTGCTGCTCGGGCTGCGGCGGTGGTGGCGGCGGCTGTTCAGGCTGCGGCGGCTGCGCCTTCCGTGGGTCATAGGGCGGCAGCGGCGGGTCCTCGATCTGGGGCTCGGGCTGCTGGGCTTCCGGCTGCGGTGGCGGCTGGTCGGTCGCCTCCTGCTCGCGGCGGGTGATTTCCTGCGCGATGCGGGCAACCTCCTCCTGCAGCGCCTGGTCAAGCTCCGGTGACAGCCCGGGTGCCGCACGGTAGGCTTCAGCCCGGTGCAGGCGCTGCTGCAGACGGGGCAGCTTCATCTTCGAGATGTCCTTGCCACCGGCCAGGAACTGCCGGATCGCCGTGGCCTCCTGCGCGCCGTCCTCGGCCTGCCCGGCCGGCATCTCGCCGGAGGCGATGCCCTTCTTCGCGGCATCCGCCACGCTCACCGCCGAAACAAGCGCCAGCGCCACAAGGCTGGCCTTCAGGGGAGACAGTTTCATCGGCTTACTCCAATCGCATTGCGAGGATGCAAAACGCACGACCTCTCATCATGGTCCCGGATCATGGCTTGCCCCCATGGCAGAAGTGAGGGGCGATTGCGATGCCCCCGCCACAAGCCTGAACCCCGGATGAACGGTCTAGAGCCGGCCGGCCTCGATAATGCGCTTGAGGAAGGCACGAGTGCGCTCCTGCTTCGGGTCGCCGAAGATCTGGGCGGGCGGCCCCTCCTCGTGGACTACGCCCTCGTAGAGGAAGCAGACCTTGGAGGCCACTTCGCGGGCAAAGCCCATCTCGTGGGTGGCAAGCAGCATGGTCATGCCCTGCCCTGCCAGATCGCGAACGATATTCAGCACTTCGGAGACCAGTTCCGGGTCGAGTGCCGAGGTGATCTCGTCCAGCAGCATCACCTTCGGTTCCATGGCGAGCGCGCGCACGATGGCGACGCGCTGCTGCTGGCCGCCGGAGAGCCTGTCCGGATACTCGGTCGCCTTGGCCTCGAGGCCGATGCGCTTCAAGAGCGCCATGGCCTTGGCCTCCGCCTCGGCGCGATCCACCTTCAGCACCTTGAGGGGGGCGAGCGTTACGTTCTCCAGCACGCTCATGTGCGGGAACAGGTTGAAGCTCTGGAAAACGATGCCCACGTTGCGGCGCAGGTTGTTGACGTCGACACCCGGCCCCGAGACCCGGTCGTTCATCAGCCGGATTTCGCCGCCCTGGATCTTTTCAAGTCCGTTGATGCAGCGAAGCAGCGTGGACTTTCCGCAGCCCGATGCGCCGATAAGGCAGACGACCTGGTGCTCGTCGACCGACAGGTTCACGCCGCGCAGCACCTTCACGGGGCCGAATTCCTTCTCCACGTTCTTGATTTCGAGGAAGGACATGGATCAGCCCCCTGCCCGCATGCGGGCATTGTCACGCTCGATCATCTTGTCGACGAAGCGGGCCTGCGGAATGGTGATGATGACGAAGAGGATGGCGACCACGGTGACGGCCGAAAGATTGAAGGCATTGGCCGCAATGATGCGCGACTGGTTGAAGGCGTCGATGACGCCAACCACCTGAACGAGGGCCGTATCCTTCTGCAACCCGATAAAGTCGTTGAGCAGCGGGGCGATGATGCGACGCACGGCCTGCGGCACGATCACGAACCGCATGGTCTGCATGTAGGACAGGCCCAGCGAGCGCGCCGCCGAGACCTGGCTCCAGTGGATCGACTCGATGCCCGAGCGGTAGACCTCGGCCACATAGGCGCCATAGGTCAGCGTCAGCGCGAGAATGCACCACCAGATGACGGGGATGCGGGTGAGCGTGCGCTGCTCGGCCACCGTCATCGAAGACATGTCGACGAACCAGCCCACGATATGTGGCACGATCATTTCTGGCAGCCCGGACGTCGGGATGCCGAAGCCGATCAGGTACAGCGTCACCACGGCGGGAAGGCCGCGGAAGATGTCACAGTAGAGAATGGCGAGGGCGCGGATGGGCTGGCCGGCCTTGCCGGGCATCAGTCGCGCCAGCGCCACGATCAGGCCCCACACCAGCACGAGGACTTCCGCCACCACAAAGATGAAAATGTTGGTCAGGAAGAACTGCTTGGTGACCAGCCACCACTTCTGCTGCATCAGCGGCAAGTAGAAGAAGGTCTTGCCCACCGCCACGTCGTTCATCATCACGAACACGGCAAAGCCGAGGGCAATCAGCGCGAAGGCGCCCCAGCCGAAGGTGACCCAGCCATTTTCGCGAGACGCCGCCGTCTGTATGCGGGCTTCGACGATGTCACCCGCGGCGAGTGCCGAAGCAGCTTTCCGCGACTCGCCAAAGGAGCGGATGGCCGGGATGAAAAGCAGCGCAGTTGCTGCAATGGAGATCCAGAAGATCACCTGCCAGATGCTCGTGTCCACGCCGAGATAGTCGAGCGAAGACCGGACGAGCCTGGTCGCGCCATAGGCGGCGAGCGTACATAGCGCAGCGAACAAAAGCGACGCCAAGGCAAGGCCATCGGCGCGCTGTGGCAGCGGAGGAGGAGTGTGTTTTTTCACTTGGGAATGGGAATGCCCCCGCCACTTTCAGGCGGCGGGGGCAGTGACCTCAGGGGTTGAAGTAGGGAACGGAGGCCGGGTCCTTGCCCCAGGCGGCCGCCAGATACTTGGCACCCAGCTTCTTGATCGTGCCGTCGTCGATCATCGACTGCATGATCTTGTCGATGGTCGGGTTGTTGGCATTGCCCTTCGGATAAATGGCGCCATAGGATTCGCCCGTCTTGTACTGGCCGATGACGTCCACCTTGTCCGGGTTGGCGACGACTTCGGCGAGCACGATCGACGTGTCGGTCACGGCCACGTCGGTCTGGCCGGCGCGCAGGGCGGCGAACATGTCGCCCTGGTCCGGATAGACCTGGACATCGGTGATGCCGAGCTTGTCCTGAACGAAGGCCGCGCCCGTCGTCGCCTGCTGCACGCCAATCTTGGCAGACTTGATCGTCTTCTCATCGACCGGCGCATCCTTGCGCACCAACACGCCGATGTCGGAGCTGAAATAGGGGACCGAGAAGTCATGGATCTTCTTGCGCTCGTCGGTGATGGAGATTTCCGACATGGCGAGATCGAAGTCTGCGGTCTGGCCGGCGATCAGCGCGTCCCAGCCGACGTTCACCACCTCAAGCTTGTCATAGCCGGCGCGCCAGGCGATCTCGGCCGCCATGCAATATTCCATGCCATCCTTGATGGCCTCCGGCGTATCACCGTTCCACCAGATGGGGGCGGGCAGAGACACTTCGACGGTAAGCTGACCGGCCTTGGCCGGGTTGGCGATGGGGATCGACCCCTTTTCGCCCGCCACTTCGCAATTGCCAATCATGTTGGCGGCAGACGCCGGAAGGCTGAAGGCCAGAAGTGCCGTAGCCGCGAGCAGCACGCGTTTCGAAATCGTCATTTTTGTAAGCTCCCTGTGCTTGGACAACCGAATAGACTAAAATTCGTCCGCTAGGGCAAGTGCGAAGGTGTTTTGTGAAAGACAGGCTGCGCAAACCAAAGTAATGCCTCGCCACATAATTTTTCTTTTGCGGAAACATTCATGCACGCCGTCGGGATTGACTTCGGCACGACGAACACAGTGGTTGCCTTCCCCAACGGAAGTCTGGCGGAAGTACAGGTTTTCGCTCACGCGGCCGAAACGCTCGATGCGCTGCGCACCACACTGTCTTTCAGGCGCAATCCGGTGCAAGGCGGAAAGCCTCTCGCCGACGTCGGTCCGTGGGCCATCAGCGACTTCATTGAAATGCCGGAGGAGACCCGTTTTCTCCAGTCATTCAAGTCCTTCGCCGCCAGCGCGTCGTTCTCTGACACGGCCGTCTTCACCAGCCGTTACCGATTTGAAGACCTCATGCACACCTACCTCGCCAGGCTACGTGAACATGCGGGCCTTGTGGCCTACCCGAAACGCCTCGCAATCGGCAGGCCCGTCACTTTCGCTGGCACGAATCCCGACGATGCGTTGGCGCAGCGCCGCTATGCTGACGCCCTCAAGGGTCTTGGCTTTGAAGATGTGACATATGTCCTGGAGCCCGTCGCGGCAGCATATTTCTACGCGCAGCGTTTAACGCGCGATGCGGTGATCCTTGTCGCCGATCTCGGGGGCGGTACCAGCGATTTCTCGGTGCTGCGGTTCAAGAAGGGCAAGGCTGGCATCTCGGCACAGGCTCTCGCTCATACGGGCATTGGCCTTGCGGGCGACAATTTCGATTTCCGCATCATCGATCACGTCGTCTCGCCGCGCCTCGGCAAGCGGGCGACCTATGTGAGCTGGGGCAAGGAACTGACCGTCCCGAAGCATTACTTCGCCAGCTTCTCGCGATGGAACGAACTCTGCCTGATGCGGCGCCCCGAGGTGCTGCGGGAATTGCGCGAGCTTGCCCGCAGCAGTTCCTCGAAAGACCAGCTCCTCAGCCTCGTCGACCTAATCGAGGGTGGCGTCAGCTATGAACTCTACCGTACGGTCTCCCGCGCCAAGGCGGCGCTGACGGAGCATGAGTCCGTTCCCTTCCGGTTCAAGCTGTCTGGTGTGGACATTTCCGGCAAGATCAGTCGGAGCAACTTCGAACGCTGGATCGCCCCGGATCTCGAGAAGATCGGCGCCACGGCGGATGCAGCCCTTGCAAAGGCTGGGCTTGCCGCGAATGACATCGACCGTGTCTTCCTCACGGGCGGCACCTCCTTCGTCCCGGCCGTGCGGCGCCTGTTCGAGGCCCGCTTCCCGACCGAGAAGATCGACACGGGCGAGCAACTGCTCTCCATCGCCAAGGGTCTCGCCTTGATCGCAGGTTCAAACGAGATGGAGGCCTGGGCCGCATGATCGCTGTCAGTGCCTTCTACAAGTTCGTGACACTGCCCGACTTCACCGAACTGCGCCCAGTCTTGCAGGGGGCCGCGACGACGCGTGGTATCCGCGGCACGATCCTGCTTGCGCAGGAGGGCATCAACGGCACGATTGCCGGAGAGCCCGAACAACTTTCGACGATGATGGATGTCATCCGATCCATCCCGAGCTTCGTCGGCCTTGAAAGCAAGGAGTCACACGCGGAGGAGATGCCATTCAAGCGCATGAAGGTGCGCCTGAAGAAGGAGATCGTCACCATGGGCGTGCCGGGCCTCGACCCCATGCAAGTGGTCGGCACCTACGTGAAGCCGGAGGACTGGAACGCGCTGATCGCCGACTCTGATGTGCTCGTGATCGACACCCGGAACAGCTTCGAATTCGATGCCGGCACCTTCCAGAACGCTGTAGACCCCGGAACCACCAGCTTCGGTGAATTCCCCGCCTACGTGGCGCGGGAACTGGCGGACAAGAAAGACCGCCCCATTGCCATGTTCTGCACCGGCGGCATCCGCTGCGAGAAGGCGACGAGTTATCTCCGCGCGCAAGGGTTCGAGAAAGTCTATCACCTCAAGGGCGGCATATTGAAATATCTCGAAGTGATCCCGCAGGAGCAGAGCCTTTGGAAAGGCTCCAGCTTCGTCTTCGATGAGCGCGAGGGCCTGGCCCACGGGCTCGAGATCGAAAGGCCGAAGCGCTGATCAGCCCGTCCAGCCGAGCCCGGCCGCCACACAATTCATCGTCATCAGCAGCGGCAACATCAGTTTTTCGTCACCCTTGCCGCGGCGCGTGTCCTTGAGAAGTTGCACCTGCCAGCGGTTGGCCTGATCGACCATCGGGCGCACGCGCTCAAAACGGCGCTGCAGGCCTTCGAAGCGCTCACACAGGCGAGTCTCGCCGGTGAGTTCAAGGATAGTCCGCGCCGTGCGGTCATGCTCGTGACGGATCAGTGCAAAGAGGCGCTCGGCGGACGTGCGGTCGGTGACCAGTTCGGCATATTGTTCCGCCACGTTCATGTCCGCGAGGTAGAGTGACTTTTCCACCTCATCCACCGCAAGGCGGAAGCCGCGGGAGCGCATGAACATATCGCGCAGCAGCTTCATGCCATCGCCACCGCGCGGTACGAGGAAGTCGTCGAAGGCATAGCCCAGGCCATACCAGCCGGTGAGCAGGTGGCGGTTCTGGCTCCACGCGAAAACCCAGGGTATGGCGCGCAGGTCGCCGATGCCCTTGGCGCCGAAGCGGCGGGCTGGGCGCGAGCCAAGCTTCAGGTTGGCCAGCTCTTCCACCGGCGAGGCCTGATGGAAATAGTCGAGCAGGCCCTTGTCCTCGGCGAGCTTGCGGTAGTGGCGAAAGGAAGCCTGCGCAATCCACTCCACCGCCTTCTGATGCTCCGGGTTCACCTTGAGCTCCGGCTCATCAATGGACTTCAACGTGTGGACGAAGACGGAGGCGGCGAGGATCTCGAGATTGTGCTGCGCCGTGCCGCGGTTAGCGAATTTGGAGGAGACGACCTCACCCTGCTCGGTGACGCGCATGTGGCCGTTGATGGTGCCGGCCGGCTGCGCGGCGATCGCGCGGCCAGTGGGCGCGCCACCGCGGCTTACTGAACCACCACGGCCGTGAAAGAAGCTGATCGACACGCCCGCATCCCGACCAATGCGGATCAGCCGCCGCTGTGCCTCGAAGAGTTCGAAGCTGGCACAGAAGAACCCGCCATCCTTGTTGGAGTCGGAATAGCCCAGCATCACTTCCTGCCGGCCGCCATGCGCAGCAATCGACGTCTTGACCACAGGGTGCGCGAGCAACTCGGTCATGATCTCGGGCGCGGCGCGCAGATCGTCGATGGTTTCGAACAGGGGCACCACGCGGATGCGGCAGATTTCACGCGCCGTTTCGTCAGCGAACAGTCCGGTGAACTTGGCGAGGAGATAGATGCCCAGCACGTCCGCTGCCGACTGTGTCATCGACAGGATGAACGCGCCGATGGCATCCGGGTCCGGGCCATCAATCGTGTCGCGGATCAGTTCGAGAAGGCCCAGCAACTCGCGCGCCTCATCCGAGACACCGCGAAACTTCGGCAGGAAGCCGAGTGGTTTCGCCAGTTCGGATTCGATCCACGCCTGCCATTCGGTGCTTCCGGTTTCCGGGCCTTCGCCCGGTTCGAGCGGGTTCAGTTTGCGCCAGATTTCCTTCAGGACACGGTTGATGACCGTGGTATTCTGACGGATGTCGAGGCTCACCGAACGGAAGCCGAAGGTTTCCACCTCCCAGCGCACCGGGCGGACCAGCGTGGAGGCGAGCGAGACAGACTGCATCTGCGCCAGCGCCTCTTCGGCGGCATGGAGCTGCTCGATCAGTTCGCCGGTGTCGATGGGCTGGAAGCCCGCGCCCTTTGGCTCATGCGAGAAGGTCTTGCCGAGGCGAATCTTCAATGCGGTGAAGAAGCGGCGAAACGGCTCATGCGCGTTGCGGCTGGCGATCGTTTCGGCATCGCCGGAGAGTTCCGCCTGTGTCTGCACGCGATCGAGGAAGCCCTGCGGGAAGGTGATTTCCTGAGCGGAGAGCGAAACGAGCTGTGCCAGATCGTTCAGCCGTTGCTCGAGCCGCGCCACGATGGCGCTGCGGTTTTCTGCAAGCGCATAGCGGGTCACGTCGACGGTGACAAATGGGTTGCCGTCGCGGTCGCCACCGATCCACGAGGAATAGCGCAGGGGCGGGCGCACCCGGTGTGGTGTTTCCGGATAGTGACGCTGAAGAGCGGCCTCGAGCAGATCGCACAGGCTCACCGTGCGGTCGAACAGGGTTTCACGGAAGAAGTGCAGCCCCCAGAGGATTTCCTGCTCCACCGTCGGCTTCTCGAGGCGGATTTCGCCGGTGAGCCACAGGAGGTCGATCTCGTTCCTGAGCAACTTCAGCAACTGCACGCGCTCGCGCGGCGTCCAGCGCGGGCTCTCAAGCTCATAAAGCTTCAGGTAGATGCGACGGTGGATTTCCAGCACCGTCACGCGCTTGGCTTCCGTCGGATGCGCGGTGATGGTGGGCTGCACATCGATTGTGTCGAGTGCTGTCTGCACGTCCTCAGGCGAGACATTGGCGGCGGCCACCGTGGCGAAGGCGTGGGAGAAGGACCCCGGCACCTGATCTGGCCCGCTGCGGGTTTCCATCTGGCGGCGGTTGCGCATCGCCGCGTTTTCCTCGGCGATGTTGAGGAGCTGCAGCCACATGCCGATGACCTGCAGGGCAGGTTCGATCAGTTCGGAAGAAAGGGCGGGGGCATTTGCAGGCTCGTTGATGATGGCGAGGACGCGCGGTTCGCGCACCCGGATGACCTGGCGCAGCAGGTCCCGCAGCATCATCGTGGCCTCATCCAGATAGACATGGTCCACCGGACCGGTGCTGGCCGCCCTTGCAAATGCTACGTTCGACACCTGATGTGCGCTCCTCAGTTCACCTCAAAACTTGTGCGGTGCAGCACGAAAAGAGTCAATGGCATTCGGGGGCCTTGGCCATAGGTACATGACAGTTGCGCCCGGCCAAGCTACAAGGCCCCCGCCATGCTCCACATCAACGGCTTAACCTACAGAATCGGCGGCCGCCTGCTGCTTGAAGATGCCTCCGTCGCAGTGCCGGAAGGCCACAAGGTCGGCATTGTCGGGCGCAATGGCGTCGGCAAGTCCACCCTGTTCCGCCTGATCCTGGGAGAAATCCCGCTGGAGAGCGGCTCTGTCACGTTGCCGCGCAATGCGCGTATCGGCACCGTAGCGCAGGAAGCGCCGGGGGGGCCCGAGAGCTTGCTCGAAACAGTCATGGCCGGCGACACGGAACTCATGGCGCTGACCGCCGAGGCGGAGACCGCCACTGACCCCCACCGCATCGCCGAGATCCAGATCCGGCTGGCCGACATCGACGCCCACAGCGCGGAGGCCCGCGCCGCCATCCTGCTCACCGGGCTCGGCTTCACCGAGGAGCAGCAGCAAGGGCCCTGCTCTGCACTCTCCGGCGGCTGGCGCATGCGCGTGGCGCTGGCGGCGGCGCTGTTCGCCAAGCCCGACGTGCTGTTGCTCGACGAGCCCACCAACTACCTCGACCTCGAAGGCTCGATCTGGCTCAAGAGCTTCATTCGCGACTATCCGCACACCATTGTGCTGATCAGTCACGACCGCGACCTGCTGAACGAGGCGGTGAGCTACATCCTGCATCTCGATCGCGGCAAGCTCACGCTCTATCAGGGCAATTACGACAGCTTCGAGCGCCAGCGACGCGAAAGCCAGGCGCTCACCGTCAAGCTGCGCAAGAAACAGGAAGAGCAGCGCGACCACATGATGGCCTTCGTCGAGCGCTTTCGCTACAAGGCCTCGAAGGCACGACAGGCGCAAAGCCGTCTGAAGGCGCTCTCGAAGCTCGAGCCCATCGCCGAACTCGTGGAGGACCGGGTCGCGCCGTTTTTCTTTCCCAATCCCGAGAAGGCCATCGCCCCGCCATTGGTGAAGTGGGACAAGGTCAGCGTCGGCTATGCCGAGAACAAGCCGGTGCTGCGCAACATCACGCTGCGGCTCGACCCCGATGACCGCGTGGCGCTGCTGGGGTCCAACGGCAACGGCAAGTCGACCTTCGCCAAGCTGCTGTGCGGCAAGCTCGAGGCCATGGCGGGCGAGATGAAGGCCCCCGCCCGGCTGACGGTCGGTTATTTCGCCCAGCACCAGCTGGACGAAGTCTCGCCCGAGCGCACGCCCTATTCCTATTTTGCCGAGTTGATGCCGGACCAGCCTGAGTCAAAACGCCGCGCCAAGCTCGGCGCCTATGGCTTCGGCGCACAACTCGCGGATTCGCGCTGCGAAACCCTGTCCGGCGGCGAAAAGGCGCGGCTGCTCTTCGCGCTTGCCGCCTTCCACGCGCCCCACATCCTGGTGCTCGACGAGCCGACGAACCATCTCGACGTCGACAGTCGCGAGGCGCTGATCATGGCGATCAACGACTATGAGGGCGCCGTCATACTCATCAGCCATGATCGCCACATCATCGAAACTTGTGTTGACGAGCTCTGGCTCGTCAACGATGGCACGGTGACGCGCTTCGATGGCGACATGGACGACTACACCCGCCTCGTCCTTGAGCGTTCGCGCCAGAACCGCCGCGCCAGCCGCTCCGTGAAGGCCGCCCAGCCGGAACAACGCGCAGCGCCGAAGCCCGTTGCCGCACCCGTCCAGAAGGTGGCCGACAAGCTCGACCGCAAGATGGATGACCTGCGCGGCAAGATCGACATTCTCGACAAGGCCCTGGGCGACCATGAAATCTTCGCGCGGGAACCGAAGAAGGCCGCGGATTTCGGCAAGCTGCGCACCAAACTCGCCGCCGAACTCGAAGATCTCGAGAATCAGTGGCTCGAAGCCCAGATGGGCTGAGCGTCACGTGCCGGCAGCGCGGTTCTGCCAGCGGCCCTGCTCATCCTGTTGCCAATAGCTCACTTCGTGGCCTGCCGCCTTGAAGCGTTTCCAGCCAGCACGCGCCGCCTCGACCGCCTGCTGGTCATTGCCATCGAACATGATGACGGCGCGGGTCAGACCACCGATCTCTCCCACCTCCGCACCGTCGACGTAGAAACGGATATTGGCGTTGTTGGGGTTTTCATCCTCGGCTGTCAGCCACACCGGCTGAAGGTCTGGCAAGCCATCGGCCTTGGTGCCATGTGGCAGGAAGCTCTCGTCGTCAAAACTCCACAACTGTGCAGCGAGTGCCTCGCTCCGTTCTTCACTTCCGGCCTGCACCACCACCCGCCAGCCGCGCTCAAGGCTCATGGCAAGCAGTTTCGGCAGCACGCTATCCAGCGGCTGCCGCTCAAGGTGATAGAAGAAAACCGGTGTCATAGGCCCCATTGAGCAACGCTCCCGCCCCCGGTCAAGCCCGCTTCCGGCTCCTTCCAGGGGGCCATGCTGGCAATGTTACTATATTGCAGCTTCTGCAAACTCCGGAGAATTCTACAACCAGACGCAACATAGCCGATTCGGCAGCAGCGGAGATACACGTGAGACTGACTGAGCGTGACGAGCGGACCCTTCCCCTCACTGACGCCCCTACGACCGCTAGCCTTTACTGCCTCGTCGCCATGGTGGCGGATGAGGCCTCGCAGGCAGGGCACCGGGACTTCGCCAAGGCGCTGGAGACGGCTCTGGGCGGTTTCCTCGCTACCCTGCCGCCGGACCAGCAGGGCAATGCCCTGCGCCTGTCCTACGAGCTTGCCATGAACAGCGTTGCGGAAGGCGAGGAACCGGCCCTGCCACGCCTTCGCCTGGTCTATTCGCGCTAGAAGTCGGTCTTCTCGCCGCCCTCGGTGATCCGGCGGGCCACGAAGTCGTCGATCTGCTCCAGCGCCGCCGGATCGAGATAGGGTTGACGATATTCGGCCAATGCCTGCTTCCACAGCGCATTGGCTTTTTTATCGGCGGTGGGTGCGCCGGCAGCCTGCCAGCTCTGGAAATTCCGCCAGTCGGAAATCAGCGGCTGGTAGAAGGCGGTCGAATAGCGCTCCAGCGTGTGCTGCGCGCCGAAGAAGTGGCCGCCCGGCCCCACCTCCTGCATGGCCTTGAGCGCCATCTCGGCTTCGTCCACCACGACGGGCTTCAGGAATTCCTGCATCATCTGCAGCAGGTCTACGTCCAACGCGAACTTTTCGTAGGAGGCGACGAGACCACCCTCCATCCACCCTGCCGCATGCTGGATGATGTTGCCACCGCCCATGATGGCGCCCCACAGCGAGAACGCCGTCTCATAGGCCGCCTGGGCATCGACACTGTTCGCGGCATTGGTGCTGGAGGTGCGATAAGGCAAGCTGTAGCGCCGGGCCAACTGCCCACCGATGATGCAGGCCTTCATGTATTCGGGCGTCCCGAAGGCAGGTGCACCCGACTTCATGTCGACGTTTGACGTGAACCCGCCATAGACGAAGGGCGCCCCCGGCCTCACCAGCTGTGACAATGCCAGGCATGCCAGCGCCTCGGCATTCTGCTGCACCATGCCACCGGCCAGCGACACCGGCGCCATGGCGCCCAGCAGCGTGAAGGGGGTGACCACCACGATCTGGTTCAGCTTCGCCATCTCGATGATGCCCATGGCCATGGGCACGTCGAGCTTGAGTGGCGAGTTGGTGTTGATGACAGTGTAGGTCGAAGGCTCCTGCAGCAGCTGCTCATGGCTGATGCCGCGCGCCAGACGGATGATCTCCAGTCCATCGAACAGCCGCGCCCGGCCCGTCGCGTAGATGAAGGGAACCTTGTCGGAATAGACCATCTTGTTGCGCGTGATGTGCAGATGCCGGATGGATGCATGGACGTCGAGCGCATCGACACACGCGCCGCCCGCCGTGTGCACCGTGTTGAATAACTGCGCCAGTTTCACGAAATTGCCTGCATCCTCCAGCGTGCCAGGTCGGCGTCCCTTGTCGAGATCGGAACAGTTGGGAGGCCCACCCACTGGTGCAAAGGCGATCCACTTGCTACCCACCCGGATGCTGTGCCCGGGGTTCCGCGCATGGAAGGTGAATTCGGCAGGAGGCGTCTTCATCGCCGCCTCGACGATGTCGCGCCCGATGCGCACTCGCTCGCCATCCACCAGCGCGCCGGCCTTCCGCAGGATGTCGCGCGCCTCGGGCAGCAGCACGTCCATGCCGATCACCTCGAGAACCTTCAGCGACTGACGATGGATGGCCTCCACCTGGTCATCGGACACCACCCGCGCATAATCCATCGGGTGCTGCGGCTGCTTCCATGGCAGCTGCTGGATCGGCGTGTGGGCGGCGTCGGCGCGGCGGCCACGGCGCTGGACATTCATGAAACGTGCTCTGCAAAGGCCACGGCGATTGCTGCCGCAACTTCCGCATTATGTTTCACGAGGGCAATATTGGCGGCAAGAGATCGGCCCGCCGTCACGCCCGCAATCTCGGCCAACAGGAAGGGTGTGGTCTCCTTGCCCATGATGCCCTGAGCCTCGGCCTTCTTCACCGCGGCATCGATGACGGGTGCGATTTCCTCAGCCGGGATTTCCGCCTCCTCAGGGATTGGATTGGCAACAACCACACCACCCTTCAACCCCATCGCCCACTTGGCGCGCATCACGCCCGCAACCTCCGCCGGCGTGGCGCAGCTCATCGGCACGGCATGGCCACTCTGGCGGGAATAAAAGGCAGGAAACTCGCTGGTGCCCAACCCGACCACCGGCACGCCCAGCGTCTCAAGCGTCTCGAGCGTCAGAGCCAGGTCGAGGATGGCCTTTGCGCCCGCCGTCACGACGGCAACATCGCTCGCTGCGAATTCCGTCATGTCGGCGGAGATGTCGAAGGTCTTCTCGGCCCCGCGATGAACGCCACCAATTCCGCCGGTGGCGAAGACATGAATGCCCGCCATCGCGGCAATGCGCATGGTGGAAGCAACCGTCGTCGCACCATCGAGTTGTTGGGCCACGATGAAGGGGAGGTCCCTCACCGAAACCTTGGCAATGGAACGCCCCTCGCGCCCGAACCGGTCAAGCTCCTTAGGCGTGAGCCCCACCTTCAGCACGCCGCCGATGATGGCAATGGTGGCGGGAACAGCACCGCCCACCCGAACAATCTCATCAACCGCACGTGCCGTCTCCACATTCTGCGGATAAGGCATGCCATGGGCGATGATGGTGGATTCGAACGCCACCACAGGGCGGCGCTCTTCAAGGGCGCGCCGTACCTCGTCAGTGAAGGACAACGGATAGGCCACGTGAACTCCTTAAGGGATCCTCGCAAGTTGCAGAAGACTATCACGGCTGAGGCCGGACGCCACCGACTGTGCGGAGGAAAGCTTGATCGCGGCGACACACTGCCCAAGCCGCGTCGCCTCGGCGAGACTTCTTCCATCAAGTAGCCCGCAGACGAGACCTGCAACCGCCGCATCGCCCGCACCTGTCACATCCGCAATTGAAGGAACGGGCACAGGTTCGACCTGCAATAGATGCTTGCCATCGGATACGATCGCGCCCGCGCCGCCCCGGTGCAGCACGATATTGAAAAAACCCAAATCATGTAGCCGCGCAAGAGCCTCCGGTCCGTCCGTGTCCGTCAATGCCGCGAGTTGCTGCAGGTTGGGCGTGATCGCAAAGACGGGTGAAGGCCTTTCGAAGGACAGGAGCTTCCGCGCCTTCGACACCGACACCGGTTCGATCAGCAGCCGCAGCTCACGTTCCGCGGCAAATCGGCAGAGCCATGCGAGGCAAACCTCGGAGAGATTGCAATCGGCGACCAGCATGTCAGCCTCGCCAAGCTGCGTTGCCCAACGTTTCAAATGCTCAGGCGTCAGCGCATCCATGGCGCGCATGTCGTTGATGGCACTCACGAGCTCACCCGTCTCGTCCAGCACGGCGAGGTAGGAACCGGTTGGTGCACCGGCAGTAAGTGCCATCGCGAGGTCGACACCCACCTCCGCACAGGCCTGGCGCAGCATCCGTGCGTTGGCATCCTCACCCAGCGCGGTGATCAGTGAGACGGAAAGTCCCAACCGCGCCAGATTCTCTGCGATGTTCCGGCCCACGCCGCCCGCTGCGACCACCACTTCCCCGGGGTTCGACGTTCCAGCCACATATGCGCCGCGTGCGTGACCCTTGATGTCGACATTCGCTCCGCCGATGACGACGACGCGCGGCATCAGAAATCTGTGGGCGCACCACCCTCAGACTTGCGCTTCTCGACGAAGGCGTTGAGTTCGTCCCTGATCGCGGGATCGATGGCGGGTTCCTGATAGTCCGCCAGCGCCTGCTTCCACACTGCATTGGCCCTCTGCCAGGCTTCCGGCTTGCCCGCAGCGAGCCACTGCTGGTTGTTGCGCCAGTCGGAGATGATCGGCGAATAGAAGGCGTTGGTGTAGCGGGCCAGCGTGTGCTGCGCGCCGAAGAAGTGGCCGCCAGGCCCCACCTCGCGGATGGCCTCGACGCCCAAGGCATCCTCGGTCGTCTCCAGTGGCTGCATGAACTCGCTCACCATCTGGATCAGGTCGCAGTCGAGCACGAACTTCTCGAAGCTCGCCACGAGACCGCCTTCGAGCCAGCCTGCGCCATGCATGATCAGGTTGCCGCCGCCCATGGTGAGGCCCCACAGCGAGAACACGCTCTCATAGGCGGCCTGTGCATCCATCGTGTTGGCCGCACAGGTGTTCGACGTGCGGAACGGAATCTTGTAGCGCCGCGCGAGTTGGCCACCGACGATTGTTGCCTTCATGTATTCCGGCGTTCCGAAGGCGGGTGCGCCCGATTTCATGTCGACGTTGGAGGTGAAGCCGCCATAGATCACGGGGGCACCCTTGCGCACCAACTGCGTGAAGGCGATGCCCGCCAGCGCCTCGGCATTCTGTTCCACCAAAGCGCCCGCCATCGTGACGGGCGCCATGGCACCCGCCAGCGTGAAGGGTGTCACGCAGACGATCTGGTTCCGCGACGACATTTCGAGAATGCCCTGCAGCATCGGCGTATCGAGCTTCAGCGGCGAGTTGGTGTTGATGATCGTGAACAGCGATGGTTCCCGCTCCAGCTGCTCCTGGCTGATGCCACGGCCGATGCGGGCGATCTCAATACCGTCGCGGATGCGTTCGCGGCCCAGTGAATAGGCATGGAACGGCTTGTCGGTCAGCAGCACCATGTCGCGCAGCGCCTCGAGGTGGCGGATCGAGGCGTGGATGTCGATGGGCTCCACCGGATAGCCAGAGATGAAGCCGATGCAGTTGAAGTACTGCCCAAGCCGTAGGAAATTCTTGTAGTCATGGTAGTTGCCGGTGCGGCGGCCGCCGTCCATGTCGGAGGCGTTGGGCGGGCTCGCAACCGTGCCGAAGGTGATGGAATTGCCGCCGATGCGCTGGTCATTGGCCGGATTGCGCGCATGGAAGTTGAATTCCGAAGGCGCGCTGGAAATCAGCTCCTCGATCATCGCCGGGTCGAAACGCACGCGCTCGCCGTCGACGCTGGCGCCCGCCTTCTTCAGCATGTCGCGCGCTTCCGGCAGGGTGAAGTCCATGCCGATTTCGGATAGCACCTTCAGTGAGGCGAGATGGATCGATTCGAGTTCGTCGGCCGAGACGATCTCCGTCGCCGGGAACAGGCGCTTCAGCTTGCGGCGTGGCAATTGCGGCACCGGGTTGCGTCCATCGCTGCCCGCTGCCCGGCGGCCCCCACCTTCGCGTCGGCTGCGGCGGGTGGTGTCGGAATCGGTGTTTGTCACGGCTTACTTTCCTTTTTCGCGATAGGCTTCAAGTGCAGGGTCTGCAGCGATCTGCTTCACCAGCCAGTCCTCGAAGCGCTTGATCTTGGGCTTCATGCGGTGCTCGGCATTGCAGGCGAAGAGCCAGTTGTGCCGGTGCGGAACCTTGAGGTCGAAGGGTTGCACCAGCCGCCCCGCCTTGATTTCCTCGGTGGCGAAGGGGCCGATGGTCATGGCAACGCCGCGCCCCTCGATAGCCGCCTCCTGCGCCAGGATGTAGCTGTCGAAGGCCAGCCGGTCGGAAAGCTTGATGCCGTCAACACCTGCCTCTTCAAGCCACAGATGCCAGTCTTCCTCAGCCGTGTAGACATAGAGAAGCTTGTGCTTCTTCAGGTCGTCTGGCGTCTTCAGCGCATTGGGGCCCTTGAGCAGGTCCGGCGAGCAGATCGGCGTGAGCAGCGAGTTGAACAGCGTGCGGTAATAGTGGTCAGGCGTCCGGTTGCGGGCGAGGATCAGCCCCACGTCGACATTCTTCTCGTCGAAGTCCCAGTCGAAATAGGAGGTCGACAACCTGACCTTCATGTCCGGGTAGCGCTTCTCGAAGTCATGCAGCCGCGGGATCAGCCACTTGAGCGCCACCGTCACATAGACCTGCAAGGTCAGCTCGTTATCGGACGCCGAAGGCTTGAGTGCGCGGGTCTGCGCCTCGATCATGTCGAAGGCCTCGCGCACCGGCGGGAAATAGGTGTGGCCCGCCTGGGTCAGTTCGGCGCGCCGCGCATCGCGCCGGAACAATTGCACGCCGAGGCGCTGCTCCAACGACTTCACCTGGTGGCTCACCGCCGAGCGGGTAATGCCCAGTTCGCTGGCGGCCAGCCGGAAACTGCCCAGCCGGGCCGCCGCCTCGAAGGCGGTCAGTGCACGTAAAGGGGGCAGGTCGCGTCTGGCCAAGATTCCTCACCACTGGTCTGGAGCCCACTTGTATCACCATGGAATTCAGGGCGTTAGGGGCCAAGGGGTGGAAAACCGCCTGTCCAAGGGTGAAAAAAACTGACGCTGCCTGGAAAAAGATAGGCCATTGAATCTCCACATCGAACCGGTGGATATAGAGTCCATATCAGGAGTATTGATCCATGAGTGCTGTCGAAGATCTTTCCCGCCGCCGCGGTGGCCGTGAAGCCCGCAAGGCAATGCGTTCGCGCCCCATTCCCATGGCGGATGCCGCCGTGCGCCCCGGTATGGAGGGCGGCCAGTACAAGCCGCTGACCGACCATGAGATGCAGCGCATCCACGAGACTGCGCTGAAGCTGCTCGAAACCGTGGGCCTCGCCCAGGCCATCCCGACCTGCGTCGAAGCCATGACGGCCAAGGGCTGCTGGATCAACGAGCATGGCCGGTTGTGCATCCCGCGCGCCCTCGTCGAGGACACGCTGGCCTCCTGCGCGCGCAACTTCGTGCTGCACGCGCGTGACCCGAAGCATGACATGCAGCCCTCGGGCAACAAGGTCTATTTCGGCACCGCCGGTGCCGCGGTCCACATCGTCGAGCCGGAAACCCGCAGCTACCGCGAATCGCTCCTCGTCGATCTCTATGACGCCGGCCGCATCGTCGACAATTGCGAGCACATCCACTTCTACCAACGCCCGGTGACCGCGCGTGACATGATCACCGGCCACGACCTCGACATCAACACCATGTACGCCTGCCTCGCCGGCACCGAAAAGCACGTCGGCACCTCCATGGTGGAACCGGGCCATGTCGAGGAATGCCTGCAGATCCTCCACGTGCTGGCCGGCGGCGAGGACAAGTGGCGCGAGCGCCCCTTCGTGTCGCAGTCAAACTGCTTCGTTGTGCCGCCCATGAAGTTTGCAGAAGACGCCTGCCGCTGCCTTGAAGTGGCAGCCCGCGGCGGCATGCCGGTGCTGCTGCTGTCGGCCGCACAGGCGGGCGCCACCTCGCCCGCAGCGCTTGCCGGCACCATCGTGCAGGCCGTGTCGGAATGCCTCGCCGGCCTCGTCTATATCAACGCCATCGTTCCCGGCGCCATCGCCATCTGGGGTCCGTGGCCCTTCGTGTCTGACCTCCGCACCGGTGCCATGTCGGGCGGTTCGGGCGAGCAGGCGCTCATCACCTCGGGCTGCGCCCAGATGGGCCACTTCTACAATCTCACCGTCGGCTCCGCCGCCGGCATGTGCGACTCGAAGCTGCCGGACATGCAGGCGGGCTACGAAAAGGGCGTCACCGCCGGCATCTCGGCGATGACTGGCATCAACATGCTTTACGAGTCAGCTGGCATGCACGCCTCGCTGCTGGGCTTCTGCCTCGAGAGCCTGCTGATCGACAACGACATGCTGGGCTCCATCAACCGCAACGTCCGCGGCATCGAGGTGAACGAGGACACGCTGTCGCTCGAGGTCATCGCCAATGTCTGCATCGAAGGTCCCGGCCACTACCTCGGCAACGAGCAGACGCTGCAGCTCATGCAGAAGGACTATGTCTACCCTTCCGTCTCCAACCGCATGAGCCCCAAGGAATGGAACGAGGCCGGCAAGCCCGACATCGTCGAGCGTGCGGCCGCCCGGAAGCGCGAGATCCTCTCGACCTACTATCCGGAATACATCCCGCGCCACATCGACGAGCAGATCCGCGCCAAGCACGACATCAAGCTGCCGCGCAGCGTGATGGAACCGGGCGACCCGCGCTGGGCGTAAGGTGGAACACCCGATCCTGACAGCGATCCGCCGGGCGGGTTTCACCCCGCTCGGCTGGTTCGCACCGAAGGCTGATGACCGGGCGCCGGAAGGCGCCCGTTTCGGCATCCTGATCGGCAATGCCGGGCCTGCCATGTTCCGCCGCTTCGCCGCCGAGCGCGACCCGTCCACCGACGCCATGGACGCCTGGACCCGCGACGTGGTCACGGTCCTCGCACGAGACCTCGATGCGCAGGCCGTCTACCCCTTCGACATGAATCCGCCCTGGCCTTTCCTCACCTGGGCGCGGCGCGGAGGGGCGGGCCACGTCTCCCCTCTTGGCCTCAACATTCACCCGACTTACGGCCTCTGGCACGCCTACCGCGCCGCCCTGCTCTTCCCCGTCGAATTCGATATTCCGTCACAGGACCCGGGCCCGAACCCCTGCGAGAGCTGCGAGGCGAAGCCCTGCCTGTCCGCATGCCCGGTCAACGCCTTCAGCGGCACGAACTATGACGTCCCGGCCTGTGCCGGGCATCTCGCCACGGCGGCGGGGCAAACCTGCATGACGGGTGGATGCCTTGCGCGACATGCATGCCCCGTGGGACAAGGCTTTGCCTATGCTCCGGCTCAGGCGCAATTCCACATGCGCGCCTTCCTGAAGGCCCGCCAGGAGGCCTGAGAGCGTCATGTCTGATCACATCACCGCATTCCACAAGGCCTTCACATGAAAACCGGATCCTGCCTCTGCGGCGCCGTCAGCTTCGAAGTCCACGGCGACCTGCGTCCCGTTCTCGCCTGCCACTGCATCCAATGCCGCAAGCAGACAGGCAACTACATGTCCGCAACGGCCTGCGCCGACATCGAGTTGAGCTTCACCAAGCAGGACGGCCTCACCTGGTTCCGCTCCAGCGACATCGCCCAGCGCGGCTTCTGCAAGGCATGCGGTTCGGTACTGTTCTGGAAACGCGACGGAAGCGAAGATACCTCGATCTGCGCGGGCTCGATCGATGGCGCGACGGACACCTATCTCGAAGGTCACATCTATTGCGAAAGCGCCGGTGACTACTACGCCATCACCGGCGGCGCCTATCGCACGGACGAGTGGTAGGGTTTTCTGTTCAGCCCGTCCTGCTGGGTTCTTCATCCCACCGGGCTTCCGTCTCCGTCCTTTCAGCATACGCGGGCTTGGCCCGCGTATGCTTTTCGCCGCTCCAGAGCGCTTGCCCGGGACAATTATTGTGACCGGGCATGAAGAGTGGACAGGCATCAGCCGCCTCATCGCCCAGGAATTTTAGTCTTGACTTTAGTCCTATATTGTGCTATATGTCCGATCACTCCCCCCAATCGGGGTCCTGCTCATGACGGTGAGCTCGGGCGGGGCGGAGGGCAGGCCTGCGGGTGTGGCGTAACGTGTGCCACACTCCCGGGGGCCGAGGAGGAGACCCGGGGGCATTACGACCCCCGCGCCGGGCAGCGCCCGCGCCTCCCTTTTTATCTCGCGAGGGGTCAATGCAACCCTCACAAAGGATGGCGCATGGCTTCTCTTCAGTCGCTTGAACGTTCAGGCGCGCGCCTTCAGGTCGCGCTCCAGCTCGCCATAGCCAGTATAGCGATATTCATAGGCAAGGCCCAGTCGCTTGGCCGCCGCCATCGCCTTCTTGGCCAGCTCCTCGTTGCGCGTCTGCGCCAGGAACACGATCTTGGTATAGTTCCCGAAGTAGAGCGGCAACAACTCGGGGTGCCGGTCCATGCCCAGCCCCTCCCAGATCAGCTTGTCGAAGTGCCGCGCGAGATAATCGGTGAGAAAGAAGCCTGTCACGTCATCCTCTGCCGTCTTGGCAAAGGTCTCCTGACCCGAAAAGAAGGCATAGCAGTGCGGGCCCTCGAGACGCTCGATCCCCTCCTCCGCCAGCAGCTTGTCGATGTCGCCGCCGGTGCCGCAGTCGCCATAGAGCACGAAGATCGACTCGTAGCGGGACTTGGCCTCCCTAATCTTCTCGCGCAGCGCCGGCACGATCTTGTCGGGCGTATTGTGCCACTTGGCGGGAAGGCACTGCAGGTCGAATGCCGTCCAGCGGTTGCGCTCGATCAGGTCGACAATCTCACGGCCCAAAGCACCGCAGGCCAGAAGAAGAACCTTCCCCTGGCCTGGCTTGAACTCGAATTCGTCGGATGGTTTGAGATTGACAAGGGTCATGAAGACCCTCCCAAATCAGTTGGCCGTCAGCTGGTTGTGCTTCTTCGCCATATAGCTCTTGGCGGTTTCGACGGCCACCGCCGCATCGCGGCAATAGGCGTCGGCACCAATGGCCTTGGCGAAGTCCTCGTTCAGCGGCGCGCCGCCGACAAGCACCACGTAATCGTCGCGCATGCCCTTTTCCTTCATAGTATCGATCACGACCTTCATGTAGGGCATGGTTGTGGTGAGCAGCGCCGCCATGCCGAGAATGTCCGGCTTGTGCTCTTCCATGGCGGCGAGATACTTCTCGACCGGGTTGTTGATGCCGAGGTCGATCACCTCGAAGCCGGCGCCTTCCATCATCATGCCGACGAGGTTCTTGCCGATGTCGTGGATGTCGCCCTTGACAGTGCCGATCACCATCTTGCCCTGGCGCGGGGCGCCCGTGGCGATGAGCAGCGGGCGGAGGATGAACATGCCGGCCTTCATCGAGTTGGCGGCCAGCAGCACTTCCGGAACGAACAGGATGCCGTCGCGGAAATCGACGCCGACGATGCGCATGCCCTCGACGAGGGCTTCGGTCAGCACCTTGTAGGGTGTCCAGCCGCGCCCCAGCAGGATGTGAACCGCCGCCTCGACCTCTTCCTTCAGGCCGTCGTAAAGGTCGTCATGGACCTGCTGGACCAGTTCCTCGTCATTGAGGGAGTTCAGATCAAGTTCACCATCATCGCTCATCAGCTGTCTCCGGAGGACAAATCTTTGAAACGTCACAATAGGCCCGGAGGCAAAACGCCTTTCGCCAGCCGGCGACCTCCCCATGCCGGAAAGCGACGGTTGAGGCAAGCGCAAAGCCCGGTTAATGGTGGCTTCCAATTGTTTGAACCGGATTTTTCACCATGACTGCCGCCCTCGACGTCGCCGCCATCCGCGCCCAGTTCCCCGCCCTCGCGCTCAAGGACGGCGGCCGCGACCGAATCTACTTTGACAACCCGGCCGGCACCCAGGTGCCGCAGCGGGTGATCGACCGCACGGTCGACTGCCTCGCCAACCGCAACGCCAATCTGGGCGGCTATTTCACCACCACAGTGGAAGCCGGCGAGCTGGTCGACCTCGCCCACCAGGCCTGCGCCGACTTCTACAACGCAGCAAGCATGAACGAGATCGTGTTCGGCCAGAACATGACCAGCCTCACGCTCCACATGTCACGCTGCCTCGGCAAGAAATTCAACCGCGGCGACGAGATCGTGCTCTCCCGCATGGACCACGACGCCAACGTGGCCCCGTGGTTGCTGCTTGCCGATGACCTCGGCCTCACCGTGCGCTGGATCGACTTCGACACCGAGGCCTACGAATTCCCGGACGATGCCCTGACCAAGGTGTTGAGCGACAAGACCAAGCTCCTCGCCATGGGCATGGCGTCGAACTGCACCGGCACGGTGAATGACACCAGGCGCTTCGCAGCGGAAGCGAAGAAAGCCGGCGCCATCGTCTATCTCGATGCCGTGCAATATGCGCCCCACTATGCCATCGACGTTCAGGACCTCGGCGCGGACTTCGTGGTCTCCTCAGCCTACAAGTGGTTCGGCCCGCATCAGGGCATCCTGTGGGGCCGCGAGGCACTGCTGAAGGACACCTTCGGCTACAAGGTCCGCCCGGCCGGGGAAGACCTGCCGCACAAGTTCGAAACCGGCACGCTGTCCCACGAAGGTATGGCCGGCACGCTGGGCGCCATCGAATACCTCGAGCAGTTCGGCGCGGGCGGGACTCGGGCCAAGCGCATCGCCTCCGCATGGAGCAACCTTGCCGACTACGAGCACAAGGTCACGCTGCAGTTGATCGAGGGGCTGAAGACCTTCAAGGGCCTGACGATCCGCGGCATCACCTCGGCCAATGCCATGCACCGCCGCGTTCCCACCGTCTCCTTCACGCTCGACGGTCATCACCCGGAGACCCTTGCGAAAGGCTTCGCCAAGGACAACATCTTCGTCTGGTCCGGCCACAACTACGCCATTGAGCCAGTCGGCCGCATGGGGCTCATGGACAAGGGCGGCGTGCTGCGCGTCGGCCTTGCGCATTACAACACTGAAGGAGAGGTTGATGCTCTCCTCTCCTCCCTCACCCGCCAGATCAGGAGCGCTTGAACCATGGCCTTCAAACTCGCCATCATCGGCCTTGGCAAGATCGCCCAGGACCAGCACCTCCCCGTCGTCGCCAAGAATAAGGACTTCGACGTCGCCGCCGTCGTTTCCTCACGCGAGGGCTACCGCGACGTGCCGCATTTCAAGACGCCCGCCGAACTGTTCCGCAGTGGTCTGAAGCTCGATGCGGTGTCGTTGTGCATGCCGCCCGAGCCCCGCTTCACCATCGCCCGCGAGGCGCTGGATGCCGGCCTCCACGTCCTCATGGAAAAACCGCCTACTCCGACCGTGGGCGAACTCGATGCCATCACTGCACATGCCGAGAAGGCAGGCCGCATTCTCTTCACCACCTGGCACTCGCAATACAACAGGGCGGTGAACGAGGCGCAACGGATGCTGGAGGACAAGCGCGTCACCCGCCTGCACGTCAGCTGGAAGGAGGACGTGCGCCACTGGCACCCCGGCCAGGAGTGGATCTGGGAACCCGGCGGCTTCGGCGTCTTCGACCCCGGCATCAACGCCTTCTCCATTGTGACGAAGATCCTGCCGCAACCGGTCTTCGTGAAGTCGGCCATGCTGGAAACACCCCGCAACAAGGCAACGCCGATTGCCGCGCAGATCACCTTCAAGCCGTCATGGGACGGCCAGGCCGAACTCACCGCCGACCTCGACTGGCGGCAGACCGGCGAGCAGAGCTGGAACATCGTCGTGGAAACCGCCGACGGGTTGCAATTGGCGCTGCGTCGCGGCGGCACCGAACTCTATGTCGCCGGCAAGCTCATCACCACGGCCCCGCCAGAAGAATACGAGGACATCTACGTGCACTTCGCGGAACTGCTGCGCACCGGCCGCTCGCATGTCGACGGCGCGCCACTGCAGCTCGTGTCCGACTGCTTCATGATGGGGCGGAGAACCGAAACGGAACCGTTCCTCTGAGACGCTTGAGCGTCTCATCAGGGGTGCCTCCAGCATCCACGCGCAGCCAGTCGAGGTGTCCGAGGTCGTAGCCGAGCTGCCTACCGATGACATCGGCGGTGGCGTCAGATGCATCGCCCTCCCGTCCTTTGATGCGGGTCATGAGCGTTTCCGGCGGCGCATCGAGCCAGACGCCAGCGAACTGCGCCTTGCTGCGTCGGGCCAGCTCGGCCGCAGTATTCCGCTCGCCTTCCTCCGCGAAGACGGCATCCAGCACGACGGAATGACCGGCCGCCAGCGCCCGCTCGGCGCGTGCAAGGCAGGCGGCATAAACCTCGAAGGATGACTGGCGGGTATAGCTTTCGGGCGGCAGGCGGTCGGTTTCGGCAACACCTGCGAGGATCTTCCGTTCGATGTCGCTACGCACATGGACCGCACCGGGTGCAGCGCCAGAATCGGGAGCAATGCCCGCGGCGACGGTTGTCTTGCCTGAGCCCGAAAGACCACCGATGCAGAGCAGCATGGGCGGCGGCACCTTCAGATAATCGATGGTGGCGCGGAACCAGTCGAGCGCCTGGCCACGCTCCTTCATCGAGTTCTTGAGCGCCAACTCATGCGCGAGATCGGCAGTGACGAGTGCGCGCACGCCGGCGCGGGTGGCGAGAAACAGCGGCAGCGTGGCGAGGCCCGAGAGATCCTCCTCGGCGCGACGCAGGTCGAGGTAACGGTTGAGCACCGCATTGGCGACGGCCCTCTCGCCATTGCTCCACAGGTCCATCAGCAGGAAGGCGAGGTCGTAGAGCACGTCGATGGTGGCTATCTTCTCGCTGAACTCGATGGCGTCGAAGAGTCTTGGCTCTCCCTGCTCCACGATGATGTTGCCGCAGTGCATGTCGCCGTGGCAGCGGCGCACCAGCCCGCGCTCGCTGCGCTCCGTCAGCAGGTGGCGGCGGAATCCGAGGGCCGACTCATAGAGAGCGTGGAACTCCAGCGTGTCGGCGGGGTGGAAGATGTCAGGCGAATCGATAAAAGCCCTGGACAGCTGCGCACCGAGGTCGGACATGATGTCCGAGCCCTTCACGTCACGGCGGGGTGCGCGTACGTGTGAAGCGGCGGCCATGGCGGCCAGCTTCCCCGCAAGATCCGGCTCGATCTCGTCATGGGCCATGCGCCAGGCGAGCAGCGCGGAAGCGGCGAAACGGCGCATGACCAGAACGGGCTCGCCCAGCACCTCGTCCACGCGGACGTAGAGGTCCGGCGTGAAGAGGCGATTGATCTCGAGCTCCGCCTGAAGCGCCTCGCGGCGCTTCCCGACGCTCGCGAAATCGAGATAGGGAAGTCTTACGTCCTTCTTGATCTTGAACGCGCGGTCACTGACGAGGAACACATGCGCAGCGTGCGTCTCGATGTGCTCCACCGCCTCTCCGGGAAAGCCCCACGTTTCGCCTCTGAGGAACGCTGATGTGAACATGGCGCGACAATGCCGCGCCATGGATCACAGGTCTTTGACGGGGGTCAATTCCCGCGGCGACGTTCGCGGCGGGCGGCGCCGGCGGCGGCGGCGTCGTGGCCCTTGGCCAGTTCGGACACCGGACCAAGCTTCGTCTCGACGAGCTCCAGCGACGGGCGGGTGCCCTTTGTGTAGGTCTCGAGCGATTTGCGCATGGAGGCCAGGTGCTCGGGGCTGGTGCCGCAGCAGCCGCCGATGATCTTGGCGCCTGCATCGAGCGCGATGCGGGCATAGTCGGCCATCAGCTCAGGCGTGCCGGTGTAGTGGATGTGGCCATCGACATATTGCGGGATGCCGCAATTGCCCTTGGCGACCACGGCCGCGTCCGGCCGGGCTTCCGAGATGCCGAGCACGGTGGCGATCAGCTCCGAGGCGCCGACGCCGCAATTGGCACCGATGGCGACGGGCTGGGTGGCAAGCGCCGACGTGATGGCGCCGAAGGCCTTGGGCGTGATGCCCATCATGGTGCGGCCGTTTGTGTCGAAGCTCATGGTGGTGACGATCGGAAGCCCGGCCGTGGCGCAGCCCTCGACCGCGGCCTTGAGCTCCTCCTCGGACGACATCGTCTCGATCCACAACACGTCGACGCCACCCTCCTTGAGCGCCTGCGCCTGCTCGGCGAAGGCCTTGACGGCCTCCTCATGCGACATGGCGCCGACCGGCTCCATGATCTCGCCGGTGGGTCCGACGGAGCCGCCGACATAGACCGGGCGGCCCGCCGCATCGGCCTCGGCGCGGGCGTTCTTCGCCGCGGCGATGTTGATCTCGCGGACCTGATCCTGCGCGTTATGCAGCTTCAGCCGGTGGCGGTTGCCGCCGAAGGAGTTGGTGAGCACGATATCCGCCCCCGCCTCGATGAAGCGGCGATGCAGCGAGCGCACCCGCTCGGGATGGTCGAAGTTCCACATTTCCGGGGCGTCGCCGGATTCGAGGCCCATCTGGAAATAATTGGTTCCGGTGGCGCCGTCGGCCAGCAGCCAGGGACGCGTGGCGAGCGCTTCGGTGAAGGATGGGCTGGTCATGTGAACCTCCGGAGCAGACAATATAAAGACTTCGTTATATCGTTATCCGGGCTCTTGCCAAGAAAGAAACGCTGCCTCCGAGAGAAGAAGACTCATCCGGTCGTTCACCGGCCACTGGGCTGGGCGCTCGCCTGAGGCTTTCAGGCGGCGGAGACTGTCGGCAAGATCCGCCACGTCCTGCCGGCCAAGGCGGGGCGCGCGGTGCAGGCGCTGGGCATCCGGCTTGCCATGGGCGGAGAGGATGGTGGTGGCCTCCGTGAGCTGCGGCAGCAGGGCCTCGGCCGCGTCGAGGTAGGACTTGAGGTCGGAATTGGCAATCTGGGCATAGAGCTTGCCGGGGTAAACGAAGTCCGCTGCGAACAGGAGGCCGTTCTCCCGGTCATGCAGTGCCACCGAATCAGGCGAGTGGCCAGGGGTGTGGAGAAGCCGAAGGCGACGGCCACCAAGGTCGATCTCGGAGCCGATGGGAAGCCAGATGGCGGGCTTCACCGGTGTCCAGGTCATCCCTTCCCAGTAGCCGACATAGAGATCGTCGGTGGGCATCAGCCAGCCGTCCTGCATGCAGGCGCGGAGCACGGGAAGATCGGGGAGCGCGATGTTGCCGAAACCGCTGAGCCCGCCGGTGTGATCAAAATGCATGTGCGAGGGCAATGCGGTGACGGGCAGCGTGGTGAGCTTGCGCACCGCCTTCGAGATGTCGCGCACGCCGGGGCCAGTGTCCAGCATCAGCGCGCGGCGCGTGCCGAGGATCAGGTAGTTCCAGTTGATCTGGTGGAAGCGCGGCTCGCCGATGGCGATGACCCCCGGGGCCACCTCCTCCACCGCGAACCAGTCATCGAGCCATGTGACGCCCTCGCACAGCATCAGGCGGCCTTCGCGCCATAGAACAGCGAGGACACGTGCTGGGCCTCGGCAAAGAACAGCCATCGCTGCACGACGGCGGCAAACAGCGCCAGCGCCATGGAGAGAAGCGCCGCGAAGGGCACGACGAGCGCCGAGAGCATGACCAGTATGGCGAGCAAGAGCGCAGCGATCACCAGCCGCCGGAGCTTCGCGGCATGGCGGCGCGCCACCACGTAGCCCATCTCCTTCTGGATGTAGTTGGGAGCCGAATGCGGTTGCTCCCACTGGCTCACCTGGCCGAGGCGGCCGAGGCCGGTGGCATCGCCCATCGTCAGGTCACGCGGCGCGGCATCGATGCTGCGCCAGTAGAAGATAATGATGATGGTGGTGAGCGCCAGCAGCGTTGACGAGAAGTAGACGAGGAAGGCGGGGAAGTTGCCGAACACAGAGGTGATGGCGGCGAGGAGCACCGCACCCGTAGCGAGCGCGAAGCTGAGGTAGACCCACACCGTCCATGGGTTGTACCAGGCGCGGATGGTCTTGAGGGTCGAATAGATTTTGGCGGTGCACAGAACGGTGATCATGGCCATGATTGCGGTGACGACGGCGAGCGGCGCGACGAGGGCCGGGGCGGCAATGAGGCCCGACCAGACTGCGCCAAAGACCACGGCGGGCACATAGGTGACGACTGCCGCCACGCCCTCGCGCGACAGCCAGGAAGAGCGCCACTGCGAGAAGGCCCGCCAGGCGCGCTCCGGATGGCCAAGATGGAATGTCGATGACAACAGGCCGATGGTGATGAGTCCCAGTGCAACGACGACCACCGTGAGGCCGAAGGCCAGCGACGAAGCTTCGCCGTGGCTGATGCCGACGAGGCCCAGCAGCGCCAGAAGGCCGTAGCCGGCACCGGATGCCGTCGTGAACAGGATGACGGAATAGGCGGGATGCATGGTCTAGCCTTCGAGCTGTCCGGAATTGTCGGGTTCATTGGCGCGGGCCGATGCCTTCTTCGGCGAGAGCACCTTGTCCGCCCACTGGAACAGGCGGTCGAAGGCGGAACCATCAGGCCTCGGCAGCGCTTCGGCGCGGGTGTTGGTGGCGTCACGGCGGGCGCGGGGGGGGAGATACTTGTTCACAGGCTTGTAGCCCATCTCCGGCAGCAGGTCATAACCGCCGCGCTCGGCCACGAGCTGCGAGACCTTCGAGGACTCATCGCCGAGGTCGCCGAAGTGGCGGGCCCCGGTGGGGCAGGCCTTCACGCAGGCCGGCTGGCGGTCCTCCGGTTCGAAGTTCTCGTTGTAGATGCGATCGACGCAGAGCGTGCACTTCTTCATCACGCCCTGGCTCTGGTCATACTCGCGCGCGCCATAGGGGCACGCCCATGAACACAGCTTGCAGCCGATGCAGGTTTCGGGGTTCACCAGCACGATGCCGTCCTCGGCACGCTTGTAGCTCGCACCGGTGGGGCAGACGGTGACGCAGGCCGGTTCCTCGCAGTGCAGGCAGGAACGCGGGAAGTTGACGATGCGGGACTGCGCCTGCTCCGGCTCCTTCACCTCGTAGCCATGCACGCGGTTGAACCAGACGCCCGAGGGATCCGATCCATAGGCATTGGTATCGGTGAGCGGGCCCGAGAAGCCCTGCATGTTCCACTCCTTGCAGGAGGTGGCGCAGGCCTGGCAGCCCACACAGGTATCAAGGTCGATCACGAGTCCAAGCTTTTTGGCCGACGGCGGCGGAAGCGATGTCATTCGACCCTCTCGAGCGGCTTCAGCGTGGCGAATTGCGGCTCGCTGACATCCGACTGGTCGGAGGCCTTCTCGACGCGGACACGGAGATCATACCAGGCAGCCTGCCCGGTGACGGGATCGCTGTTGGAATAGCGATAGCCGCCCTCGCGCTCCGGCAATAGTTCCGAGATCAGGTGATTGAGCAGGAAGCCCTCCTTCGACTCGTCCGAGCCGGGCTTCAGCCCCCAGGTGCCCGAGCGCTTGCCGATGGCATTCCACGTCCAGACTGTCTCGGGGTTGACGCCGTCCATCAACCGGGCCTGCGCCTTGATCTTGCCGTGGTGCGAGGTGACGGTGACCCAGTCGCCATCGGCCACCTTGAGCTTCGCCGCCATCTCGCGCCCCATGTAGAGCCAGTTGCGCGACATGATCTGGCGGAGCCAGGCGTTCTGCGAGCCCCATGAGTGATACATCGCCATCGGCCGCTGGGTGACGGCATGCATGGGGAACTCCGTCTCCGACACCATCTCGCCCTCGAAGGGCGGATACCAGAAGGGGATGGGGTCGAAGTAATCCGCGATGCGCTTGCGATGTTGCTCAGGCGTGACGACCTTGCCATGGCCCTGCGCGGAAAGGCGGAACTTCTGCAGCGGCTCGCAATAGAGTTGGTGGATGATGGGTTCGGGCTTGCCGATGAAGCCGAAGAAGGTGGCCCAGTCGAGATAGGCCCAGTTCACATGGCGATAATACTTCATGTGATCGGGCAGTTCGTAGAACCAGTGGCAGCCGTTGTCAATGTAGCGCTGCAGCTGCTCGGGATTGGGCGTGCCACGCCCTTGCGCGCGGCCGTTGGGCCCTCGGAAACCGGCGAGCGGGCCGATGCCGGGCGCGCGCTCATGGTTCACGATGTAGTCCGGGTAGCCGCCGGGGTAGCGGGCCGAGCCATCGGTGCGTGTCATGCCCGGAAGGCCGATGCGCGTGCCGAGATCGAGCAGCACGGTCTGGAAGGGCCGCACGTCACGCTCGGGCTCAACCACAGGCTGGCGGATCGAATCCGCCGGGCCGTCGGCCTCCGAGATCGGGCGGTCCAAGAGCGAGATGCAGTCCCAGCGCTCGAGATAGGTGGTGTCGGGCAGGATGAGGTCGGCGTAGTGCACCATCTCGGAGGCATAGGCATCCGAATAGATAATCTTGGGGATGGTGTAGCTGCCGTCCGGCTCCTTCTGGGTGAGATACTTGATGGTATCCGGCACGTTCATGGCCGAGTTCCAGCTCATGTTGGCCATGTACATGAACAGGACGTCGATGCCGTAGGGGTCCTTCTTCGCGGCATTGGTGATGACCATGTGCATCATGCCGTGAGCAGCCAGGGGCGCGTCCCAGCTGTAGGCCTTGTCGAGGCGCTGCGGGGTTCCCTCCGCATCGACCAGCAGGTCCTCGGGCGAGGTGACGAAACCGAGCGGCGGGCCGGGCAGCGGCGTGTTCGGCTTCACCTGGCCGGGCTTGCCAGCGGGCTTCACGCCGGGCGGCGGCGGCTTGGGGAACGGCGGCTTGTAGCGGAAGCCGCCCGGCACATCGATGGTGCCGAGCAGGATCTGCAGGAGGTGAATGGTGCGGCAGGTCTGGAAGCCGTTGGCATGGGCCGAGATGCCCCGCATGGCGTGCATGGATACGGGGCGCCCCACCATCTTCTCGTGATAGCGGCCAAGATGATCCGTCCACGGAACGTCAAGCGCGATCTCCTCCTCGAAGGCGGTGCGGGCCAGCTCGGCGGCGATGCGCCGGATCGTCTCCACCGGAACACCGCAGCGCTCTGAGACACTCTCGGCAGACCATTCGGCATCGATAAAACGTTCGGCGATCAGCGTGAAGGCGGTGACGACGCGGCGGCCGTCCGGCAGCTTGAAGCGGCCCATGAGCTTCGGCGCAGCATCGGGCGACAGCGCCGGCATGGGCGAGTTCGAGTGGCTGTCCCAGACCAGTGCGGAATTCTGTGCATTGCGAACAAACAGCCCATCATAGGCGCCACCCTCGTTCTCGATGATGAGCCACGGCGAGTTGGTGTAGCGGAGCAGGTATTCGCCATCAATCTTCTGGGCGGTGAGAAGCTCATGGATCAGCGCGCCGACGAACAGGCCGTCGGTGCCGGGGCGGATGCCGATCCATTCATCAGCGATGGCCGAATAGCCGGTACGGATCGGATTGATCGAGACGATCTTTGCGCCCCTGGCCTTGAGCTGGCCCAGCGCCTTCTTGATGGGATTGGAGCCATGGTCCTCGGCCACGCCGAACAGCATGAAATACTTGGTGTGCTTCCAGTCCGGCTCGCCGAATTCCCAGAAGGAGCCGCCGAAGGTATAGAGGCCCGCCGCCGCCATGTTGACGGAGCAGAAGCCGCCATGGGCTGCATAGTTGGGGGTGCCGAACTGGGTGGCCCACCAGCCGGTGAGGCCCTGGCTCTGGTCGCGCCCGGTGAAGAAGGCCAGCTTCTTCGGATCCTTGGCACGAACCTCGGAGAGCCAGCCGGCGGCGAGGCCCAAGGCCTCGTCCCACTCGATCTCCTTGAACTCGCCCGAGCCGCGCTCGCCCACGCGCAAGAGCGGCTTCGACAGGCGGCCCGGGGAATAATGCTGCATGATGCCGGCCGCACCCTTGCCGCAGATGACGCCCTTGTTGACCGGGTGCTCGGGGTTGCCGTCGATGTAGGTGACACGGCCATCCTTCAGCTGCACCCTGATGCCGCAGCGGCAGGCGCACATGTAGCAGGTGGTGGTCTTCACCTCGTCCCAGTTCTTCGGCGAGGTGTTTACGACGGGTTCGGTCATGCGCTTCCGGCCTAGGGGGTCCAATCTTTTCTACTCTACCGGCTCTCTTGGACCTATGATAGGTCCAGACAGAGGGTTCACAGGGACCAAATGCGCGACTGGCTCGTCCATATCCGGCGGAATGAACACTCCAGCCTCCAGACCCAGATCCGCGAGGCGCTGGTCTCTGCCATCCTCGACGGGCAGCTTGCCCGGGATGAACCGATTCCGTCCACCCGCAAGATGGCGAAGAGCCTCGGGGTTTCCCGCAATACGGTGGTCCTCGCCTATCAGGGCCTTCTCGATGATGGCTACCTCATGGCGAAGGAACGCTCTGGCTATTACGTCTCCGAGAAGGCGCTGGAGGGTGGCTCCGCCCCAAAGCAGCCGCTGAAACACGCGGCACCCGGCACGGGCATCGACTGGTCCAGACGCCTCACCATGCAGCCGACCCAGCAGGTCAACGTCTCGAAGCCGATGGACTGGCAGTCCTACCCCTACCCCTTCATTTACGGACAGGTCGACCACACGCTCTTCCCCCTGGCCGAGTGGCGAGACTGTGCCCGGCAGGCACTGGGCAAGAAGTGGCTCGGCTCCTGGACCAACGATACCTGGGCCAATGACGACCCCCTTCTTGTGGAGCAGATCCGCCGCCGCATCCTGCCGCGCCGGGGCATCATGGCGAATGACGACGAGATATTGGTGACGCTGGGGGCGCAGAACGCACTCTACCTGTTGACCACCCTGCTCGTTGGCACGGACACGCGGGTTGGCATGGAGGAGCCGGGATACCCGGACGTGCGCAACACCTTCAACCTGCGCACCGACCATGTCTCGCTGCTCCCCGTGGATGACAAGGGCCTCGTGCCATCCGATGCCTTTGATGCCTGCGACCTCGTCTTCACGACGCCCAGCCACCAGTTCCCGACGACCGTCACCATGCCGCTGGAGCGCCGCATGGAACTGCTGAAGCGCGCCGCGAAGCATGACGTCGTCATCATCGAGGACGACTACGAGTTCGAGACGAACTATGTGAACGAGCCCTGCCCGGCGCTCAAATCGCTCGATGACGATGGGCGCGTCATCTACGTGGGCTCGCTGTCGAAAACCTTGTTCCCGGGGCTGCGCCTCGGTTTCCTTGTGGCGCCCAAGAACATCGTGGCGGAAGCCCGCGCGCTCAGGCGGTTGATGGTGCGGCATGCGCCGAACAACAACCAGCGCACGGCGGCGCTGTTCCTGTCGCTTGGCCATCATGACACGCTGATCCGTCGACTGCATCGGGCTTATCGCACCCGCTGGGAAATCATGGGCGAGGCGCTGAAGCAGCATCTGCCGGACTCGAGTCGCGTGCCGAGCTTTGGTGGTACGAGCTTCTGGGTGAAGGGCCCGGCAGGCCTCGACAGCGACGAACTCGGCAGGACCGCCGCCGCCAAGGGGGTGCTGATCGAGCCCGGGCACATCACGTTTGGCGCAGCGGACGCGCCGCGCAATTATTATCGCCTCGCCTTCTCGTCGATTGCCGAACAGAAGATCGAGCCCGGCATCCGCATCATCTCCGACCTCGTGCGGCGCTGAGACCATGAAGCTAGCGACCGACAACCGCGCGCGGGCCTTGGCCTGCGTGCTGATCGGGGTGGGGCTCGCGTCCGCGCAGGATGCGGTCGTCAAATACATGTCATCTGGCTATCCGGCCTACGAGACGCTGCTGTTCCGCTGTGTGGGCTCGCTGCCGGTGATCGCCTTCGTGCTGTGGCGGGAGGGGCGCGGCTGGTCCATCGCCACGCCATTGTGGCGGCGTGTGTGCGTGAGGGGGCTGATCCTCGCTGCAGCCTATCTGTGTTTCGTGCTGGCCATAGCGGCCATTCCCATTGCCAATGCCGTGGCGATCTATTTCACCATGCCGTTCTTCGTGGCGGGGCTTGCTGGCCCCCTGCTGCACGAGCGGGTGCGGTTGCACCGCTGGCTGGCGATCATCGCGGGCTTCATCGGGGTGCTGATCATGGTGCGACCCGGTGCCGGTGTTTTCGAACCGGCCTCGCTGCTGGCGCTGGGCTCAGCCATGGGTTACGCGGTCGGTCAGATGCTGGGGCGGCCATTGTCGCAGAAGGTGCCGCCCATCGTCATCGCAACGTGGCAGAACTTCATCTATGCCGGAATGGCGCTGGCGATTGGCATCATGTTCAACTCCTTCGATTTCGGAACCTTCACGCATCCGAGCATGGTGTTCCTGTCGCGGCCGCCGGTTTGGCCAACGGGCTTCGATGCAATGCTGCTGTTCGGCCATGGACTGTTTGCGGGCTCAGCGATGATCCTGTTCATCAACGCCTACCGCCTGGCGGAAACGAACTTCGTGGCGCCCTTCGAATATTCGGCGATGATCTGGGCGGTCATCTACGGGATCGTGCTGTTCGGCGACTTCCCGGATTTCTGGACATGGGTGGGCGCAGGGATCGTGGTGATTGCGGGCATACTCATGATTCTCAGGGACCGGAAACTCGACCGCCTCCTTGCCTAGAGGCCGAAGCGGGTCCACAGGCGACCTGCCAGCGACGCGTGAGGGAATGGCATTTCGGCATCCACGCCACGACTGGTCCAGACCGTTGCATACATGTGCATGAAGGGCGACGGCGGCGGGTCGCGCTCCTCGAGAAAATAGCCGGGCACGTTCCACCATGCGACCGGGTCCACCGCTTCGGGCGGCAGGATGTCGATCTCCTCGTCGGGCTCGCGCAGCATGAGGCTGGATATCATGTGTGGGCCGACGTTTTCCCAGTTGCGATCCTCCGGATTGAGCGCGGCAACGCGATCCACCGCGCGGTGCCAGAGATCGCCCGCACGAGGCGAAGGATTGGCCATGAAGCAATTGGTGACCTGGGTGAGGCTCTCGCCCGTGGCCGTGGGCTCAGCATGGCGGAACGGGCGGCGCTTCTCCGAGGCGATCAGCGGGCGCGCCTCGATCTTCGGTTCGGGGTCGAGGGCAACGATGTCGAGGTCGGCCCAGATGCCACCCTGCTCGGCCAGCACGCGATAGCGAAACAGGCTGGTGAGATAGGCCATGTTGGACGCGTCGCCCTGAGGCATGGGCAGCAGCGAGGACGCATCCTGCACGTTTTTGAATTCGGCGCGCAGGTGACCGGGGTCATAGCTCCACAGCTTCACATGATAGCCATTGGCCAGAAAGCTGGCGAGGCTCAGCCGCGCGAGGCGGGAGAACTCGCCGGAGACCCAGAGCATGTGGACGGGAAGTTGCTTGAGCATCGTGACTCCTAGATCGGATAGCCCGCCCAGCCCTTCACCGTGCGGAGCGCGAGAGAGGACTGGATGCGCTGCACGCCGGGAAGGCGCGAGATTCGCGAACGGTGGATGCGCTCATAATCGGACGCGTCGGTGGCGGCAACGCGCAGCAGATAGTCGAACTGGCCACTCATCAGGTGGCATTCAAGAATTTCCGGCACGCGCTGCACCGCCTTCTCGAACTTCTCGAAGGCCTCCTCCGTCTGGGCGGAGAGTGAGACCTCGACGAAGAACTCGTTGGCAAGGCCCAGCGCCGCACGGTCAAGGTTGGCGGTGTAGCCCTGGATGACGCCCGCCTCCTCGAGGAGCTTCACACGCCTGTGGCAGGATGAAGCCGAGAGGCCGGCCTTCTGGGCCAGGTCAGCGATCGGCCGCTGCGCGTTTTTCTGCAGCTCCGACAGGATGATCTTGTCCGTCTTGTCCAGTTCATGGGATTTCATTCGAACTTCCTATCATATCTTCGAATGCGGTTTCAATGCTGCACTGCTCCGGAAGCCTCTTCGGAAAATCATTTCAGGCGAGATTTGGTAGGATGCGCCCACCATTGAGGGAGGACATTTCAATGCTCATCGGCGTTCCGAAAGAGATCAAGAATCACGAATACCGCGTGGGCATGACGCCCACCTCGGTGAAGGAAGCCGTGCGCCACGGCCATGAAGTCTGGGTGCAGGCCGATGCCGGCTCGGGCATCGGCGCTACCGACACCGACTACACCACAGCCGGCGCCAAGATCATCGCCACCGCGGCAGAGATCTTCGGCAAGGCCGACATGATCGTGAAGGTGAAGGAGCCCCAGGCCGTCGAGCGCAAGATGCTGCGCCCCGGCCAGATCCTCTACACCTATCTGCACCTCGCTCCCGATCCGGAGCAGACGAAGGACCTGGTCGCATCGGGTGCCGTTTGCATCGCCTACGAGACAGTCACCTCGCCGCGCGGCGGGTTGCCGCTGCTGGCTCCGATGAGCCAGGTCGCGGGCCGCATGTCCGTGCAGTCTGGCGCACACTGCCTCGAAAAGGCGCAGGGCGGCCGTGGCGTGCTGCTGGGCGGCGTTCCCGGTGTTGCTCCGGCCAAGGTCGTCATCCTCGGCGGTGGCGTGGTCGGCACCAATGCCGCGGTCGTGGCGCTCGGCATGGGCGCTGACGTGACCATCCTCGAAAAGAGCACCGACCGCATGGAAGAACTGGTCGCCCGCTTCGGCACGGCGATCAAGACCATCTACTCCACTCAAGGAGCCGTTGAAGACGAATGCGCCGCGGCCGATCTCGTCATCGGCGGCGTGCTGATCCCCGGTGCTGCGGCCCCGAAGCTCGTCACCAAGGCGATGCTGAAGGACTGGAAGCCGGGCTCGGTGCTGGTCGACGTCGCCATCGACCAGGGCGGCTGTGCGGAAACCTCCAAGGCCACCACCCATGCGGAGCCCACCTATGTGGTCGATGGCGTGATCCACTACTGCGTGGCCAACATGCCGGGCGGCGTTGCCCGCACCTCCACCTATGCGCTCAACAACGTGACGCTGCCCTTCGCGCTGGCGATTGCCAACAAGGGCTGGAAGAAGGCGCTGCTTGATGACGCCCACCTGCGCAACGGCCTGAACGTGGCCGACGGCAAGGTGACCTACAAGGCGGTGGCCGATGACCTCGGCTACGCCTACGTGCCGGCGGAGAAGCTGCTGGCCTGACCAGTCCGCACGGCTTGAAGACGCGAACGCCCGGTGAAAGCCGGGCGTTTTCTTGTGACGACTTGAACACGGCGCGCACATGGACATGAGCCATCCTTGGTGAGGGTTGCGTTTGCCCCTCGCGAGAAATTGGGAGGCGCGGGCGCTGCCCGGCGCGGTGTGCTGATCCGGTGAAGGACCAGCGGGAGAGCGCTGAGCAGCGCCCGCATCTGACAGGTTGAGGCCTTTGGAGGAGCGCTTGCGGACTGTTCCCATGGAACATGTCGCCTTGCCTGAGGCGCGAGGGTCGTAATGCCCCCGGGTCTCCTCCTCGGCCCCCGGGAGTGTGGCACACGTTACG
>Ga0194051_1000113_pt1 | contig 42816 bp, 40 predicted proteins | sample SepL2320m_MetaG_FD_161275 | JGI IMG/M metagenome (GOLD analysis project Ga0194051, IMG submission 161275) | Anoxic zone freshwater microbial communities from boreal shield lake in IISD Experimental Lakes Area, Ontario, Canada - Sep2016-L239-20m | ecosystem: Environmental > Aquatic > Freshwater >... | reverse complement strand
CCCCTTGCCCGATTTCGCCTTGAAATCAGCCTTGGACGGTTGAAGAGGATTGACTGGACCTTGAGCGGGGGTGGCCGTCCGGCCTATCCTCCGGCCAGCAGATTCCGGAGATCGAAATGAAGTCGCATGCGCGTGTGGTGGTTGTCGGTGGTGGTGTCATGGGCGTGGGGCTCCTCTACCACCTGGCGCTGGAGGGCTGGTCGGACATCGTGCTGATCGAAAAGGGCGAACTCACCTCGGGCTCCACCTGGCACGCGGCGGGCCAGTGCCCGCACTTCAACGGCTCGCTCAACATGACCAAGGTGCACCTCTATGGCACCGAGCTATACCCGCAGCTGGAAAAGCTGACCGGTCAGGCCGTGTCCTGGCACGGCTGCGGCGGTCTGCGCCTTGCCTGCACCGACGAGGAAGTGAACTGGCTGAAATACGTTTACGGCATCTCGCGGCTCGCGGGCTACGAGTGCGAGATCATCGGGCCCTCCGAGATCAAGCAGTACCACCCCTTCCTCGACACAACCGGCGTCAAGGCCGCCTTCCGGACGGTGACGGACGGCCACGTGGCCCCCGCCGACATCACCAACGCCATGGCAGCGGGCGCCCGCCAGCTGGGAGCAGAGATCGTGCGTCGCAACCGGGTGATGGACATCAAGCTGCTGCCCAACGGCGAATGGCGCGTGTTCACCGAGCAGGGCACCATCGACTGCGAGCACGTGGTGAATTCCGCCGGCTCCTACTGCGACGTGGTGGGCGCCTGGACCGGGCACAACGTGCCGATCGCCAACATGCTGCACCACTATGTGATCACCGAGCCGCTCAAGGAGCTGATCGACCTCGACATGGAACTGCCGGTGGTGCGCGACCCCTACTCCCATGCCTACCTGCGTGAGGAAACGAACGGCGTTCTGGTGGGCCCCTACGAGACCGCGACGGCGCATGTCTGCTGGGATGGCCAGCCGCCGCGCTGGGACTATGAAAGTGAACTGGAGGCCCCCGAACTCGACCGCATCATGCCCTGGCTGGAGCGCGCCACGGAGCGCCTGCCGCTGTTCGGCGAGACAGGCGTGAAGTCGATCATCTCGGGCGCCATCACCCACACGCCGGACGGCGTGTACCTGTCGGGCCCGGCGCATGGCCCAAAGAACTACTGGATGCATTGCGGCGCCTCGATCGGCATCTGCCAGGGTGGTGGCGCGGGCAAGTACCTCGCCCAGTGGATGGTGCATGGGCAGGCCGAGATCAACATGCGCGAGTTCGACCCGCGCCGCTTCGGCAACTGGGCAACCAAGGACTATACGGCCGAAGTCTCCGTCGCCGACTATCACCACATGTATTACTGCTACAAGCCGGCTGAGCAGCACGAGGTGGGCCGCGGCCTGCGGAAATCCTCGCTGTATGACAAGCTGAAGGCAGAAGGCGCACAGTTCGCGCAGATCTTCGGCTGGGAGCGCCCGCGCTGGTACGACACATCGGGCGAAGGCGAGAAATATTCCTTCAAGCGCTCGAACTGGTTCCCGGCTGTGAAGGAAGAAGCCCTGGCCGTGCGCGACCGCGTGGGCCTGATGGACCTCTCCACCTTCTCGAAATACGAAGTGACGGGCAAGGACGCCTTCAGCTTCCTCGAGCGCATCTGCGCCAACAAGATCCCGGCGAAGGACGGCGGCATCATCCTCGGCCACCTGCTGAACGAGAACGGCTTCATCGAATCCGAAATCACCGTGACGCGACTGGCGGCAGACCACTTCTACGTGCTCTCGGCCGCCGTCGCCCAGTTGCACGACCTTGACCAACTGAGCTGGCGCAAGCGTGAAGATGAGCAGGTGACGATCACCGACGTGACGGATGATTTCGGCGTGCTGGTGCTTGCAGGCCCCCTCTCCCGCGATGTGCTGAGCCAGTGCACCGACACCGACATCACCAATGCCTCCTTCCGCTGGCTGACGGGCAAGACGGCCACCGTTGCCGGTGTCGCGGGTGTGCGCCTGCTGCGCGTCAACTATGTGGGCGAGCTGGGCTGGGAACTCCACGTTCCCATGGCGCAGATGCCCAAGGTGTTCGATGCGCTGATGGCGGCGGGCAAGCCACATGGCATCCGACTGTTCGGCACCTATGCCATGAACGCGCTGCGCATCGAGAAATCCTACCGCGGCTGGGGCTCCGAGCTCACCGCCGAGATCGACATGATCGAGGCCTCGATGGAACGCTTCCTCAGGCTCGACAAGGAAGACTTCATCGGCAAGGCGGCCACGCTGCGCAGAAAGCAGCAGGGGCCGCGCATGAAGCTGGTCTACATCGAGGTGGACAACACCGACAGCGACTGCGTGGGCAATGAGCCGGTGTACCACAACGGCAAGAAGGTGGGCCTCACCACGTCGGGCGGCTTCGGGCAGAAGACCGGAAAATCGCTGGCCTTCGCCTATTTGCCGCCGGAGCTGACGGCCGTCGGCACCGAACTCGAGGTGATGATGTTCACCGAGATGCGCAAGGCGCGGATCATCCCCGAGTCGATCTGGGACCCGGCGAACGAGCGGCTCCGCGCCTAGAGGCCACCATGAAACAGGCACTGGCCACTGTAAGCTTGCTGGTGCCGAGCTACGACGCGGGCCTGCGGTTCTATGTGGACGTTCTGGGCTTTCGCCTTGTCGAGGACACACAGCTGGGCGGCGGCAAGCGCTGGGTCACGGTTGCGCCGCAAGGCGATGGCGGGGCAAGGCTTCTGCTCGCCGAACCGAGTACGCCCGAGCAGGCGGCGACCATCGGTCGGCAGGCCGGCGGGCGGGTGTTCCTGTTCCTCGAGACCGATGATTTCTCGCGTGACCACAGTCGTTACCTCGCAGCCGGCGTGACATTCCTCGAAGAGCCCCGGCACGAGGCCTATGCGACTGTCGCAGTATTCCAGGATCCCTTCGGCACAAAATGGGACCTTCTCGAGCCGACCCCTAAGGGCAGCCCGGCAACCTGACATGCTCACATGAACCGTCCCGCTTCCAGCCGCACACTCGTCGGCATCGGCCTGATGCTCACCGCCATGGCGGTGCTGCCCTTTCTTGACGCCATTGCCAAGTACCTCGGCCAGCAGGGCGTGCCGGTCATGCAGATCGTCTGGGCACGGCTGTTCTTTGGTACCTTCCTGACGATGCCTTTCGCCCTGAAGATGGTCGGGCCGCGTGGGCTTATCCCCAACATGCCGGTGATGCACGCGATCCGCGCCAGCCTGATGATCGCCGCCACGGGGTTCTTCTTCGCGGCCCTTCACTACCAGTCGATCGCCGACACGCTGGCCATCTTCTTCGTTCAGCCGCTGATCGTCACCCTGCTCTCGCCCTTCGTGCTGGGGGAGAAGGTGGGCATCCGGCGCTGGGTGGCCGTCATCATCGGCTTCATCGGCACGCTGATCATCATACGGCCGGGCTTTCAGGAGATCACGCCCGGCGTGCCGTTGTCGCTCGGCGCGGGGATATGCCTCGCGATCTACCTGCTGCTCACCCGGCGCATTGCGGGTTCCGCACCGGCCATGGTGACCACCTTCTACACAAGCCTGATGGGCGCCATCATCATGTGCGTCATCGTGCTGTTCGTCTGGCAGACGCCGACGCCCTCGCAATGGGTGCTCTTCATCCTGCTCTCGGCCATCGCCAATGGCGGGCACTACATGATCATCCGCGCCTATGACCATGCCGAGGCCTCCCTGCTCGCACCGCTGGCCTACAGCGAAATGATCATGGCCACCGTGCTGGGTTGGTACATCTTCGGCGACTTCCCCGACGTCTGGACCTTCGTGGGAGTGGCCATTCTTATCGCCTGCGCCATCTACATCTCATGGCGCGAACGGGTGCGGCACGTGGAGCCGATCCGGGATTTCGAACAGCCATAGGTGAGAAAGCGGCATGATCTGCCGCTCACCGCTGATCGAGCACCGCACGCACCGAGTCCATGGCCTCGAGCTGGGTGAGGTTCATGTGGAGCGGCGTCACCGAGATGCGGCGGTTGAAGGCGGCCCACAGATCGGTGCCGAGTGGCGGATTGCCTCGCTCGCGCTTGAAGCCGAGCCAGTAGTAGTTGTTGCCGCGCAGGTCGACGCGCTCGTCGACGGTCAGCAAGTTCACGTCGCGCTTGCCCTGGCGGGTCACTTCGACGCCCTGCACATCCTCCGGACGGCAGTCCGGGAAGTTCACGTTCATCAAGACGCCGGGACCAAAATCCATCTTCAGCAGATTCGCGACGATTGACGGGCCATGATGCTCCGCCACCTCGTAGGAGAAGCCGTTGCCGTGGATGCCGGTCACCTGGCTCATGGCGATCGACTTGAAGCCAAGCTGGGTGCCCTCCATCGCCGCGGCGATGGTGCCGGAATAAGTAACGTCATCAGCAATGTTCTGGCCGCGGTTGACGCCTGAGAGCACGAGGTCGGGATCGCCCGGCAGGATTTTACGCGCGGCCATCACCACGCAGTCGGTGGGCGTTCCCGCAACCTCAAAGCGCTTGTCCGAAATCTTGCGATAGCGGATGGGTTCCGACAGCGACAGCGAGTGCCCTGCCCCGGAATTTTCCTCGGCGGGAGCTACGATCCACACGTCATCCGAAATGCTGCGCGCGATGCGCTCCAGCGTTTCGAGACCCGGCGCGTGGATGCCGTCATCATTGGTGACCAGTATGCGCATGTGCCTCAGCCTCTCGTGATCGTGTCGGCGCTACCCATATAGGGGCGCAGTGCTTCGGGGATCGTCACCGAGCCATCAGCATTCTGGTAGCTCTCGAGGATCGCCACCATGGTGCGGCCCACCGCGAGGCCGGAGCCATTGAGCGTGTGAACGTAGCGCGTGCCCTTGCCATCCGCCGGCTTGAAGCGCGCATCCATGCGCCGCGCCTGGAAATCGCCGCACACCGAGCAGGACGAGATTTCGCGATAGGCGTTTTGGCCCGGAAGCCAGACCTCGATGTCATAAGTCATCCGGCTGCCGAAGCCCATGTCGCCGGTGCACAGGCGCAGCACACGGTAGGGCAGCTTGAGGGCCTGCAGCACGCTCTCTGCAGCACCCGTCATGCGCTCCAGCTCCTCGCGCGATTGCTCGGGCGTGGCGATGGAGACGAGCTCCACCTTGGAAAACTGGTGCTGCCGGATGATGCCGCGCGTGTCGCGCCCCGCGGCACCGGCTTCTGCGCGGAAGCAAGGCGTGTAGGCGGTGAGCCGCAGCGGCAGGTCCTTTTCTTCGAGGATGGACTCGCGCACCAGGTTGGTGAGGGACACCTCCGCCGTCGGGATCAGCCAACGGCCGTCGGTGGTCCTGAACAGATCATCGGCAAATTTCGGCAGCTGGCCAGTTCCATACATGGCGTTGTCATTGACCATGAAGGGCACGTAGTGCTCGGTGTAGCCATTCACACCCGTCTGGTGATCAAGCATGAACTGCGCCACCGCGCGCTCAAGGCGGGCAAGCTGGCCCTTCATCACCACGAAGCGCGCGCCGGAAATCCTGGCCGCGGCCTCGAAGTCCATAAGCCCCAGCCATTCGCCGATGTCGAAGTGCTGGCGGGGCTCGTAGGCGAAAGTGGCCGGTGTTCCCCAACGGCGAACTTCCAGATTGCCGGACTCGTCCTTACCGTCCGGAACATCATCGAGCGGGATATTGGGAATGACGGCAAGCGCGGCGCTGAGGCGCTGGTCGATGTCGCGCTCGACAGTCTCTCCCGACGCGATGAAATCCTTGATCGAGCCCATCTCGGCTTTCAGCGCCTCGGCCTTTGCCTTGTCGCCCGACTTCATGGCCTCGCCGATTTCCTTGGAGGCGGCGTTCCGGCGCGCCTGGGCGTCCTGAAGCTTCTGCACATGCTCACGGCGCTCGGCGTCGATTTTCAGAAGATCCGCTGCCATGGCCGGCAGGCCGCGGCGGGCCAGCCCTGAGTCAAATGCTGCCGGATTGTCGCGGATGGCCTTGATGTCGTGCATGTCTCTCAATCCCTTTTCGCGCCCTCCTATAGGACGCCGGACACCGAACGGGAAGACGTTTGGCTAGGTAGCGTCCTTGGCCGCTTCCGCCTCTTCGCGCTTCTTGCGGCGTGCCTCGATGAACCGCACGGCCTGCACTGACACCTCGTAAAGGGCCATCAGAGGCACCGCCATTGCGATCTGGGAGATCGGGTCCGGCGGCGTGAGAACGGCAGCCACGACGAAGACACCGACGATCGCGAACTTCCGGCCCGACTTGAGCTGCTCATAACTGACGATGCCAATCTGACCCAGCAGCGTCAGGATGACTGGCAACTGGAAACACAGTCCGAAGGCGAGGATCAACATGATCACGAAGTCGAGATAGCCCTGCACATCCGGCATCAGGGCGACGCCGGAATCGCCCGCGAGAATCGTGAAAAAGCGAATGGCGACGGGCAGCAGGAAGAAATAGACCAGCGCCGCTCCAAGAATGAAGAACAGCGGTGTGGCAATGAGATAGGGCAGGAAGGCCTGCTTCTCGCGCTTGTAGAGACCCGGCGCCACGAAACGGTAGATCTGCGTGGCAATCAGCGGGAATCCGATGAACAGTCCGCCGAATGCCGCAATCTTCAGCTTTACGAGGAACACGCCGAGCAGCTGGGTCGAAATCAGGTCTGCCTTCTGCCCCGTACCCCACACGAAGGGCAACGTCAGCAGATAGAGCAGTTCCTTCGAGAAGTAGAAACTGACAATGAAGGCAGCGCCAAAGCCCAGCACGCTATAGATCAGCCGAGTCCTGAGCTCGATCAGATGTTCGATCAGGGGTGCTTCGGACGCACTGATTTCATCGTCGGTCATGAGGCGTCCGCAGTCGATCCGGCAGTCTTGGTCTCGGGGGTGGCAGGCTTTGTTTCCAGGGAGGCTGGTTCGGCGGCACGCGGTGTGTCAGGTGCCGGTACTTCGCCAAACAAGTTCTTGAAGTCGTCTACCTGCTTCTTCGTCGCGTCCTCGGTTGCCTTTTTGGCGATCGAGGGTTCGATGAAATTGGCCGGGTTCTTGATGTTGTCGAATTCCTTCTTAACCTCGTCGAAGCCCGTTTCCTTCATCGCGCTGTCGAGGTGACCCTGGAATTCGCGAGCCATGCCACGCATTTTAGCCACGGTCTTGCCCAAGGCACGCAAGACCTTGGGCAAATCCTTGGGGCCGATGACGATGATCGCCACCAGGGCGACCACGAACATCTCGGTGTAACCGACTCCGAAGTCAAACATGTGTGTTTCCGGCTAGAGGCTCGCCGGCTTGCCTATCAGCTCTGGGCCTTTTCTGCTTCAGACTTCACCGCAGTCTGCTGCTCGATCGGCTTGGGATCAGCAGCAGGGGTGGCGTCGTCCTCGGCGAGGCCCTTCTTGAAGCTCTTGATGCCCTTGGCAACATCACCCATCAGGTCAGAAACCTTGCCGCGGCCGAACAGCAGCACCACGACCAGAATGACAAGTATCCAATGCCAGATCGACAGCGAACCCATGAGACAAACTCCCTTTCTCCGGAGAGATGCTAATCTCTCCTCAATGTTACGAGGCACTAAAGCAGAAACCCCGGCGCACCGCAACCAAGGCCGAATAGCCTTCAGATAGGTTGCAAACTGGCCGATTCAAAGACAAAAACATGTTCCGGGTCGACCCGGAACATTGCCGTTTCACCGCGCGGGGGGGCTGCCTTCGAATCAAGCAGTGCGGTGAGCGGTTCTTCGATACCCTTGAACAAAATCCGGCACTTGACGTCGTCGCCCTGGAAGCGGGTTTCGGTGACCAGACCCTCAACCCCCTGCCAGCCCTCCGCCCGCCGAATACCCTGCGGCCGGATGAGAACGAGGGCCTCCGGCCCCCTCACCTGCGCCGGGCAAGCGAAAGTGCCAAGGGCGGTGACGACGCGGCCGTCTGCCACCGTGCCACGAATTTCATCGGTATCCGAAAAGAACCGCGCAGCCGCGGCATCCGCCGGCCGGCGGTAGAGTTCCTCCGGCGTACCCGCCTGCACGAGCCGGCCCTGCCGCATCAGGAAGATGCGGTCGGCAAGGCCCATGGCCTCCACCGGGTCATGGGTGACGAGCAGGCAGGACGCGCGGGTCTCACGCAGCAACGTCAGTGTCTCGGCCCTGATGGATTCGCGCAGGCGCTGGTCCAGCCCGGAAAAAGGCTCGTCCATCAGCAGCACCTGCGGACGCGGCACGAGGGCCCGGGCGAGCGCGACGCGCTGCTGCTCGCCGCCTGAGAGGCTGTGCGGGTAGCTGTTCGCGTAATGCGCAAGGCCCACCCGTTCCAGCGCATGCAGCGCGATGCCGCGGGCATCCTGCCTTGGCAACGAATTCAAGCCGAATGCGACGTTGTCAATGATGGGGAGGTGCGGGAACAGCGCGAAGTCCTGGAACATCAACCCGATGTTGCGCTTTTCGGGCGGCACGAAGCGCGCCGGACCCGCCACCTCCTGCCCATCGAACAGCAGACGCCCGGAATCCGGACGGTCGATGCCAGCGGCGATCCGAAGCAACGTGGTCTTGCCGCAGCCCGAGGGTCCCAGCAGGCAGGCGATCTCACCCGGCTTGAGCGTGAAGCTCACATCCTCCACGGCGGCTGTCTTGCCGAAGCGCCGCGAAACATGCTCGAAGGAAAGCTGGCCTGCAAAGGTAGCGCCCGCCGTGCCGCGGGTGCCCCAGCGGCGGCTTTCTCTCAGTTCCTCGGGAGATGGCGCGGCGGACCTCATGATGGTCGGGGTCTACAACAGAACGGCCATGGCGCAAATGCCATCACGCCGCAGCGGGGACCACACGGTTGCGGCCCTCGCGCTTGGCGCGGTACAGCGCCCGGTCAGCCCGCTTCAGAAGTTCCTCGACCGAATCCTGCGCCGTAGCGAGGCTCGAGACGCCAAGCGATGCGGTTACGGTGAGATGCGAACCAGGGCCTAGCAGGAAGGGCTTGGCGGCAATCGCCTTGCGAATGCGTTCTCCCACCTTCTCGGCAATCGCAAGATCGGCGCCGGGCAGGACAACCACGAATTCCTCGCCACCTGTGCGGCAGGCGAGGTCGACACTGCGCACCGAACCACGGATGCGGCCGGCGACCTCCTGCAGCACACGGTCGCCAGCATCATGCCCATAGGTGTCGTTCACGGACTTGAAAAAATCGATGTCGAGCGTCAGCAACGAGAGCAGCTTGCCGCGGTCCACCGATTGCTCGATGAGATGGTTCAGCTGGGTCTCGAGATAGCGGCGGTTGTAGAGGCCAGTGAGGGCATCGGTCACCGCCATCTCCATCGAGGCGCGCACTGTGAGGCGCAGCTGCTCGGTATACCGGTGCCGCCGAACCTGCGTGGCGACACGGGCCAGGAGCTCCTGGCGGTCAATCGGACGGATCAGGTAGTCGTTCACACCCATGTCGAGTGCGCGCAGCAACCGCTGGTGATCCTCCGGATCAACAAGGATGAGGATCGGAGTCTGGCGTGTCGTCTCAACCGACTTCAGCTGTGAACATATTCGAAGGCCATCGATACCGTCGAGATCGAGGTTCACGATGATCAGCTCGAAGCTGCCCTGCGCCGCGCCGAATGCTTCGAACGCCTGCTGCGGGTCAGCAACAAGTGTCACCTCATGCTTCGGAGTCAGCAGGTTGCGGATGCGTTCCGCCGGCGCGAGGCGATTGTCGAGCACCAGCACGCGCCCCGATGCGGTTTCAATGGCAGGCTCGTTCGTGGAGAGCCCGAGAGGATCAACACCGGTGCGGGCGCGAAGCTCGTCCGTCAACATCTTCAGGCGCACAAGGCCCTTCACGCGGCAGAAGAGCGCGACATCGTTGACGGGCTTCGTCAGGAAATCATCAGCCCCTGCTTCGAGACCGCGGATGCGGTCCTCTGGCTGGTCCAGCGCCGTAACCATGACAACGGGAATATGCTGCGTGGCGGGGTTCTGCTTGATGCGGCGACATACCTCGATGCCGTCGATCCCGGGCATCATGACGTCGAGCAGCACGATGTCCGGCCTGGTGCGCTGAACGGCCTCCATGGCATCCGCACCGTTCATGGCGGTCACCACCTCGAAGTACTCAGCCGCCAGCTTGGCCTCCAGCAGCCTGACATTGGCCAGGATATCGTCAACGACAAGAACGCGTGCCGTCATTGGGGTTTCTTCAGATAGCTGTCGATCGTCTGCAGGAAACTCACCACCGAAATGGGCTTCGAGATATAGGCCTCGCAACCACCCTCGCGGATCTTCTGCTCGTCGCCCTTCATGGCAAAGGCCGTCACCGCGATGACGGGGATGGTTCGCAACTCGTCATCTTCCTTCAGCCACTTGGTCACTTCGATGCCGGAAACCTCCGGCAGCTGGATGTCCATCAGGATCAGATCAGGCCGATGCTGTCGCGCAAGATCGAGCGCCGAGAGCCCGTCCCGCGTCTGGATCACCTGATACCCATTGGCCTCGAGCAGGTCGTTGAACAGCTTCATGTTCAACTCGTTGTCTTCGACAACCAGCACCTTCTTGGCCACGGCCCGCCGCGCCTCTGGCGTTCTCATCGGTCCCGCCGATACTGACACATTCGCACCCATCTGGCTCTGGTTCCGGACGCCCCGGAAAACTCGAAGGCTAACCCGCTTTGCATGGCTTATTTCTGGACCTGTTTGGGTAACCAACAGCTTAACCCAACACGGCGGCTGTTCAACGCCGTTCAGGGGTGGTTAATTGTGATTCATCATGATGAGATCAAAGACGCAAAACAACTCGGAAGCGGCTGAAATCCTTGCAATTAACGCGCTTGGCTTTCTTGCTTCGGATGGCGAACGTTTGCAGCGTTTCATGGACCTGTCAGGCCTTGACGTTGCGGCGATCCGCGCCGGGGCTGCCAATCCCGCCTTCCTTGGTGGCATACTCGACCATCTTCTCGGTGACGAAAGCCTGCTGCTGATTTTCGCCGAAGAGCAGCAAGTCAGGCCTGAACGCGTTGCCGACCTCCGCCGCAAACTTCCAGGAGCTTCCGTTGATTTCTGATATTACCCAAGGCCAGCTGGCCGCCCTGAGCTTCACCGGACGCCCCCTCGTCATCTGCGATGTCGACGAGGTGATCGTCCACTTCACACGCGACTTCGAGGACTACATCGGTCTCCAGGGCCTGTGGCTTGATACCTCCAGCTTCGCGCTGAATGGCAACATCCGCTATCGCGAGACAAATGTACCGGCTCCCGAACCACTTGTAGCGGAGTTGATCGGCACGTTCTTCGAAGAACGCACCCGCCACATGCAGGAAATCGATGGCGCCGTCGCCTCGCTCCTTGCCTTCGGCGAAAAGGCCGACGTGGTGCTGCTCACCAACCTTCCTCATACCGCTGGCGACCATCGGCGCGAGAACCTGAAAAGCCACGGCCTGCCCTACCCGGTTGTCACCAATTCAGGACCAAAGGGTCCAGCCATCCACCACCTTTGGGAGCGGGGCGGGAAACCGGTGGTGTTCATCGATGACAGCCCGTCCTATCTCGCCTCGGCCCATGAATATGCGCCAGAGGTAAGCTTGGTTCACTTCCTCCACGACGACCGCTTCGCCCAGCACATCGAACCGCTCGGCTATGTTTCGCTGCGGACAGCAAGCTGGGACGAGGCAAGGCCCTATATCATGCGCCTCATTGCAACGTGAAAGGCGAACGAGGACCTCGGGGATCGGCGGTATTCGGGCCTGCCAATCTGCAAGGCCCAGGTGAAATCTACCGATTGACGATGACCGGAGCCTCATGCTGCTAAGCGGCACCTTAACGGCACCCCGACGCGGAAGGGAATAATCGAATGCTGAAGGCTATGTTCTTGACCGTTCTAATGCTCGCCACACTGGCAACCGGAGCAATTGTTGCAGCCGCTGACGAACCTGGCCGATGGAACAGCGCACCATACATGGCCACTGCCCCACTGGTCACCAGCAACGACCAGGATCTCGACGCAGCAATCAAGATGATCACCAGGTTCCCGTTGGACCTCGATCCGCGACTGTGGGACGGCGAAAAGCTGCGCCCTGACGTCCGTGCCCGCATACTCGAGGTTGTCAACCAGCAGTTGGCCGATCTCAAGATACCGGATCTGCGCATCGCTGTCATCGAAACACAGGGCAGCACCATTTCCTATGAGTATGACGAAGACTCGGATCTCAGTGCCCGTGCCTTCCTTGATACCTCGGCCTACAAGGGCAACGTGGAGGACCTCAGCGCTCTGCTCAAGCTCTACACAAACTATCTCGAGAAGATGCACGAGGGCCAGGTCACCGTGCGCGGCGTGCCGCTGGAAGTGCAGTTCTACGCCATCAAATCTGACCGGCTCAAACCGGAAAAGGGCATAGGTCACTACTCGATCAGCGACGATGTCTGGATCGAACGGCCAACGCAACAGCCTGATCGTTTCGACCACGACCAGATGCTGGCTGATGCCAGGCACTTCATAGCTGCCTACAACAACCTCATGACCGACTACTTTGCGGCAAAGAAGGGCTTCGACTGCGAACGCTTTGCGGCCCTCTCCAAGGAGATGCGGGACTACCGCCACGCCGGCATCATGAAGAACGGAACACGCTCCACTGCCAACCTCACCTACCGCATGCTCCGTCGCCTGAACGTCAACGTATCAGAGACCACGAGAATGGTCGCGCTCGAGTGCCAGAACATCCAGTGGACACTCGAATAGACGGCATGATCCCCGTGCCGGCCTAGGTCTGGTCCGAGGATATGTAGCCACCGGGCATGAGCACACCATGGGATTCCAGCACGGCCTTGAGCTTGGGCCGCTTCCTCACCGCAGCTGAAAGCTTTGCAACGGACTTGAATTTGTCATGCAAAGCCTGCTCGTTGGGGTATCCCCATATCGAGAGCATGAACGCATAGAGATCAAGCGCAGAGAAATCGCGCCCCATCAACCAAGGGCCTGACCCGGCAAGGCGTCGGTCGATCAACGCCCAATGGTCATCCACCTGCCGGCGGACCTTCGCCTGAAGTCCATCACGCTCCGCCGGGCCTGTCACGTAGTCCCCGGCAGAATAGGCGAAATTTCCAAACCCGTAGATTCCCGTGCTCATGAAGAGCAACAGGCTCAGGAACTCGCCATAGTCGGGGCTGCCCAGTTCCGGCGACATGTGCTTGTCGGGATGTGCCGCAATGAGAAACGCGACGATGGCCGCCGATTCATAGAGCGTGCGGCCATCGGCAAGCCCGAGGGCAGGAATCATACCCAGCGGACTGATGGCACGGAATTCAGGATCACGCACCTGCTCCGCCGTCATCCAGATATTCGTGTATGGTGCTTCCAGTTCCTCGAGGAGGCAATGGATGGCAAGTGATCCCCAGGTCTTGACGTTGTAGAGCTTGTACATCGTGTTCTCCCGCTCGTTGCACCAGCCCCGCCGGCAGTGTTCCCCAATTCGCCCCGCTGCGCTAGTATGATATTCATGCAAGACGATGGCGCGACGGCAGGCTTCTGCCGCGACTGCTTCTCGCCGGTTTCAGGCGCTGAGCGGCGTTGCAAGGGTTGTGGCAGTCCGCGGTTGCTGCACCACCCCGAACTGCATCAACTCTCCATTGCACATATCGACTGCGACGCCTTCTATGCCGCTGTCGAGAAGCGCGACAGACCCGAACTCGCCGACAAGCCGGTGATCATTGGTGGTGGCACGCGCGGCGTGGTCTCCACCGCTTGCTACATCGCACGCATCCACGGCGTGAAATCGGCGATGCCCATGTTCAAGGCCTTGAAGCTTTGCCCCCAGGCCGTGGTCATTCCGCCTGACATGGCGAAATACGCAGCCGCTGGCAAGCAAGTCCGCGAGCTGATGCTTGATGTCACACCGTTGGTCGAGCCTCTCTCCATCGACGAAGCCTTCCTCGACCTGACAGGAACCGCACGGCTTCATGGCATGAGTCCGGCGCTGACGCTGGCCCGCCTCATCACCCGCATCAACGACAAGGTGGGCATCAGCGCCTCCGTTGGCTTGTCGCACAACAAATTCCTGGCGAAGCTTGCATCTGACCTCGAGAAGCCGCGTGGCTTCTCGGTGCTTGGCAAGGCAGAAACACTCAGCTTCCTGGCGACGAAACCCGTGGGCTTCATCTGGGGCGTGGGCAAGGCGATGCAGGAGGAGCTTGCCAAGAGCGGCATCACCATGATCTCCCAATTGCAGCAGATGGAGAAGAACGAACTGATGCGACGCCATGGCTCCATGGGCGCGCGCCTGTATCACCTGTCGCGCGGCGAAGACCTGCGCATCGTCTCCACCGATGATCACTCGAAATCCATCAGCGCCGAGACCACCTTCAACGCCGACATCTCGGACTGCGCCGATCTCGAGCGCATCCTCTGGCCACTGGCCGAAAAGGTCTCGCGCCGCGCCAAGGCTGAGGGCGTGGCAGGCCACACCGTTGTTCTGAAACTCAAGACGGCAGACTTCAAATTGAGGACCCGCAACGTCTCCCTGATCGATCCCACCCTGCTGGCCAACCGCATCTATGATGCGGCCATTCCTCTCCTGCAGCGCGAGGCCACCGGCACGACGTTTCGGCTCATCGGTGTTGGCATCTCGGGGCTGGTCGAGGCAAGGCCCGAGCAGGAGACGGAGACCCTCGACGTGACCACCGCCGCCCGTGCCAAGGTTGAATTGGCGGTCGACCGCATCCGTGACAAGTTCGGTCGCGCTGCAGTCGGCCGGGGCATCAACTTCGGCTCGGAAGACTGACCCTTTCCGCCCCAAAGGGAGTCGGGCTAAAGCAAGGTTCCTCACAGAAGTCAGATTCTCAGATCATGAAGCCGAAACTCGTTCGCACCCTTGCCGCCCTCCGCCGTGAAACCGCCAAATGGCGGAAAGAGGACCTGCGCTACGCCGTGGTCCCCACCATGGGCGCCATCCATTCCGGCCACATGGAACTCGTGTCAGAGGGGTTAAAACGCGCCGACCGGGTGATCACCACGATCTTCGTCAATCCCAAGCAGTTCGCCGCCAACGAGGACCTCGACAAGTACCCCCGTGATGAGGATGGCGATGTGCTGAAACTCGGCAAGGCAGGCACCCACCTGATCTATGTGCCCAATCCGGAAGAAATCTACCCGGAAGGCTTCTGCACCACTGTCTCGCTCGCCGGCCCTGCAAAGGCAGGCCTCGAAGACAAGTTTCGCCCGGAATTCTTCGATGGCGTCACCACGATCGTCGCCAAGCTGTTCATTCAGACCGGAGCCGACTTCGCCATGTTCGGCGAGAAGGACTATCAGCAACTCAAGGTCGTCACCCGCATGGCGCAGGACCTCGACATTCCGATCGAAGTGGTTGGCGTGCCAACCGTGCGCGAGGAGGACGGTCTCGCGAAATCATCGCGCAATGTCTACCTCTCCAGACAGGAGCGCCAGCAGGCTCTGGCCATCTACTCGAGCATCAGCCATGCAGCGGAGCGCATTCGCGGCGGCCTCGACATCCAATCCGCCACAAGGCTCGCCACCCGCACGCTGATGGCACTGGGCTTCAAGGTCGACTACGTCACCGTCCGCAATGCCGAGACACTGGCCCCGCCGCAGCATCGGGACGAACCGCTCCGTATCATCTCAGCGGCCTGGCTCGGCAAGACGCGGCTGATCGACAACATTTCCGTGTAACGTCGAGTTCCCGATAACGACAATGCCCGACGGGAAACCCCCGGGCCTACAGCAAGCCGAGCTCCGCCAGTTCACGCCGTAACTTCTCCGGCATGCCCTCAACCTTCGAGGACTTCAGCAGGTCCGGTGGCGCATCGGATCCTTCCAGATAGCGCCAACCCTGGAAGGCGCGCTTCGGGACGGGCCTCACCGGTATGATCTGCGGCTTGAACACGATGCGGCAACGTTCGATGCCATCCGCGCCTGTAATAGGCTCCAGGGCCGCGATAGGCTGGCGACACACGATCATGCCGCGCATCACCCAATAGAGCGACCCACCAGGCAGGATCTCATCCTTGCGCTTTGGAAACATGCGGGTGACGTGGTCCAGCGTATCGCGACCCGCCTTGCAATCCTTGACCCAGGATTCGAGTTCCTCGATCTCGGAAACGCCGACGCAGAGCTTGAGAATATTCAGGGGCATTTCGAGAGCATAGGGAAAGAGCCCCCGCGGGTGAACCGTCAAGTTCCGGGTTTTCCCCAATCCGCGCTAATCGCCGTCCCTCGCCCGAACCAGAAGGAAATAGCCCCTGTCCAGCGCCCTGATTTCAAATCGGTGCTGCACCCGCACGCCAATTCCATAGCGGATCATCAGATCTGACAGCCGATTGCCGTCGATTAACACCACGCGACGCACCAGTTGGGAGCAGAACTCTGCGGCACCTGCGGAAAAATGGGTTGTGGTCACGAACACCCCTTTGCCGGCTCGCCGGGCCTCGAGGCTACCGGCGAAGTCACGCACATCGGAGATCGGCACCGGCATGCCGGGCTTCAGTCGCTTTGCCTGTATGCAGATCGAATCGAACCCCAGCTCATCGAGTGGAATGATGCCATCGATGCCACCGTCCCCGGATCGCCCCAGGCGACGCGCCATCTCTGCGCGGTCGCCGCCATAGCCCATTGCCAGCAGCACATCGATGACAAGCCGTTCGAAAAACTCCGGGGTTTGCGTGTGGATACGGGCAATCAGTTCACGGTGCACGACCGCGTTGGAAGCATTGACAAGCGCGGTCAATGCCGCACAGCCCTCATCGGTGATGCCGCCCATGAAGCCGGACGGGGTGTCAGCAACGGCCGGATCATCATTGGCCGTTTGCATGAGGCTTTGAAAATCACTCAGGACAAACATGCCGCAACGTTAAGTTACAACACTTAACGTTGGCTTATTGAAACGCAAAACCCGGAGCCAGGCCTTCGCCCAGACTCCGGGTGCCCGTCCCCTTCCCTCACTCAGATCAGGAAGAAGCCTTGCTGATGAAACACTTCACCCCCTTGGACTTGAGCTTGGAGCAGGCGCGCCCGGCCTCCTCCTGGCTCTCGAAGCCCACGAGACGCACGCGGTAGAATACACCCTTGGCACCGAGGTCAGCCCGCACCACGATCGGCTTCTGCGAAGCAAGAGCCTTGTTCCGGGTCTGCATCTTCTTCCAGGTCGACCAGGCGGAGCCTTCGGTGGTGGCAGATGCAAGCTGAACGGACCAGCCGATGATCTTCTTCTGCGGCTGCGCAGCTTCGGCTGCGGGCGCCGGTTCAATGGACGCCGTCTGGGTCTCCTCGGCGGCTGGCTGGGCACCGATATCAGGAGTCACGGAAGCTGTTGCACTGTCATCAGCCGGCACATCTTCAACCGCCAGTACCTTTTCCTCCGAAGCGCCAATATCGGGCTGAACATCGGCGACAGGGTCCGCAGCAGCAACCCGCACCGGCTGTTCCTGCGGAACGCGGTCAGTGTAAAGTTTCGGCGATGAGTCCTCCGCAGGAGCGGCTTCAGCCGCCTGCGTCTCACCGCCCATCAGGTCCGCAGACGGAGCCTTGGCAGCAGGAAGCTGGTCGCTGGCCGGGCTCGTATCTGCCGTATGAATTTCATCACCCGCCGGGGCGGCAGAAGATCCACCATCGATCGCGGCGAGCCGCTGCAACGCGGGCTCATAACCGGGCTTTGCCTCGAGTGCCTTCTGCAACGCGTCGCGGGCATCCGCCGTGCGCTGAAGCTTTTCAAATGTCGAAGCCTCAGCGACATAAACGCGTGCCGGATCGGGATACTTGTAATGAAGCGCCTTGTCGAAATCGGCGAGAGCAAAGAGATACTGCCCTGAATCGCGCAGCAGCGTCCCGCGGCTGTAATAGGCGTGGCTGAACTCGACATCGAGGAACAATGCCGATGTGTAATCCTCCATGGCGAGCGAGTTACGCTCCAGACGCTGATAGGAAAGACCACGATTATAGAGCGCCAAGGCCCTCACTTTGCCTGACAGGGCATCGATTCGCAGAGCCGCCGTATAGTCATCGACCGCAAACTCGTGCTCGTTGAGACGCTGGTAGGCGAGGCCGCGGTTGAGCAGCGCATTGGCCAGCACGTCCGGCGGAAGTGCGCGCGAGTCGATGGCCTGGGAATAATCCGTCACCGCCACTTGCGCATCGCCTGCCTGCAAAGCTTTGTAGGCCTGCGCTGCAAGCTCGGTTTCGGGGGTGGAATCAGCGGGCCAGGCAGGAACGGCGCTGGCGGCGAGGACCACGGAACAGACGGAGGCGAGAAACAGGGTACGGATGCTCATGGAGGTCAGTATTGGAACGTCGTGGTTAAAAACCTATTGCCGGAAGGGCTTTGCAAGATTGACAGCTGGTAAACGAAAGTCGTTCGGCTGTGTCGTTTTCGGACTCCCGCCCGGCGCGGGCGAGTTGACGGGCGCCTGTCAGGGTGGCATTACAGGATTTGTGTGGTGCCCGGAGCCAAACGGACTTCGGGCCTAACAGGGAACACGGTGAGGACGACCCAATCGGGGCCGAATCCGTGGCTGCCCCCGCAACTGTAAGCGGTGAGGGCTTGGGCAACATTGGCCACTGGGAAACCGGGAAGGCCGCCCAGGTTCAGCGACCCGCAAGTCAGGAGACCTGCCACACGACAGGACTTGAAACAGGTCACCACGGAGGGTGTTCATGACCGCTCGTACGATTTCTTCCACCACCTCGCTCACCGCGTCCAAGCGCCTTGCAGCTGGTTTCGCCCTGCTCTTTGTCGGCATCACGCTGACCTTCGCAGTCGGCCTGTCCAGCATGGCAGTTGCGCACAATACGGCGCACGACACGCGCCACGCCATCGGCTTCCCCTGCCACTGAGCTTCAGGCTCTTCACATGATCGGGCGGGTCGTTCTCGCCGTGCTCCTGGCAGGGATCGCCGCTGGCCTCGTCATGGGCGCTATCCAGCATGTGCGGCTGACGCCCCTGATTCTCGAAGCGGAAGCCTTTGAGCGCGCCGGCGATCACGCCGGGCATTCTCACGATGCGGCCACAGCCGAAACGACAGCTGCCGCCACCGGGCAGCCGGAAGTGGCAGGCCATGACCATGAACACGACCATGGCGAAGGCTGGTCGCCGGAGAACGGCTGGCAGCGTACCCTTGCCACGACCGTGACCGCAGCCATGACGGGCGCGGGCTTCGCGGCAATCCTTGCGGGGCTTTCGCTTCTCACTGGCCTGCCCATCACCCGCCGCAATGGCATCCTCTGGGGCCTGTGCGGGTTCCTCGCGGTCACACTGGCTCCAGCCGCGGGCCTTCCGCCAGAGCTTCCGGGCATGGCGGCCGCCGATCTGTTCGCCAGACAAGTCTGGTGGGTTTGCACCATCGCCGCAACGGCCGCAGGCATATATCTCGTTGCCACGCAGACACGGCCCTGGGCGATGGCGCTGGCAGCCGCACTCATCATTGCACCTCACGTCATCGGGGCACCCATCGCACCGCATGGCGAAGCCATCGTTCCCGCGGAACTCGTGGCACGCTTCGTCGCCAACTCCATCGCTGCAAACGCCATCTTCTGGTGCTTCATCGGCCTGTTCCTGGGGCTGGTGCTGGATCGGACGGCCAAGGACATCTACGCCACATGAGCACCGAGAAGATCCCCGCCACCGTGATCACCGGCTTCCTCGGTGCGGGCAAGACCACGCTGATCCGCAATCTGCTGGAGAACGCCAAGGGCCGCCGCATCGCGCTGATCATCAACGAGTTCGGCGACGTCGGCGTCGATGGCGAGATTCTACGCGGCTGTGGCGTCGAAGCCTGCCGCGACGAAGACGTGATCGAGCTCGCCAACGGCTGCATCTGCTGCACCGTGGCGGATGACTTCGTTCCCACCATGAAGAAGCTGCTCGACCGCAAGGACCCGCCGCAGCATATCGTAATCGAAACGTCTGGGCTTGCCCTTCCCCAGCCGCTGGTGCGGGCCTTCAACTGGCCCGAGATCAAGTCGCGCGTCACCGTCGATGGCGTCGTCACCGTTGTCGATGCGAAGGCGCTCGCCGAGGGTCGTTTCGCTGATGACGAAGAAGCTGTGCAGGCCCAGCGCGAGGCAGACCCCAACCTCGACCACGAAAACCCGATCGAGGAACTTTTCGAGGACCAGCTCAACTGCGCCGACATGGTGATCCTCAACAAGACCGACCTCTTGGCTGACGGCGAACATGAAACGGTCACCGGAGAACTGAAGCAAAAGCTGCGAGCCGGCACCCGCATCGTATCTACTCGCCAGGGCCAGATCGACGTCGCAGCCCTGCTCGGCGTCGGCGCTTCTGCCGAGGACGACCTGCACAACCGGCTCTCGCACCACGAAATGGAGGGCGAAGAGCAGCACGACCATGACGACTTCGTCACCTTCATCGTGTCGCTTGGCGAGGCAACCGACAAGACAGCCCTGCTGAAACGCATCGAGGATACGATCGCGGCGCATGACGTGCTGCGCCTCAAGGGCTTCGTGGACGTCAAGGGCTCGCCCGCCCGCCTGCTCGTGCAGGCCGTCGGCCCGCGCCTCAACAGCTATTTCGACCGACCGTGGAGGGCGAGCGAGAGGCGCGGCACCGAACTCGTGGTCATCGGCGAAAAGCACATGGACCGCGAGGCGATCACCGCCATGCTGCGGGGCTGATGCACCTCCTCGCCACGACATCAGGCGTGATCGACGGCGCCGCCGAAGCCGTCGATCTCGCGCAATCTCCCGCCGACATCATCGTCCTTTCTGCCGCCGACAGTGAACTCGCCAGCCTGGCCCGTGCCCATGACAGGGCCCCCTGCTCGCTCAGGCTCGCAAACCTCCTGCAACTCCAGCACCCGCTGTCCGTCGACCTCTATGTCGAGAAGACGCTTTCACAGGCCAAGCTTATCGTTCTGCGCGTCCTCGGGGGCGCATCCTACTGGAGCTACGGGCTCGACCAGTTGGAAGCCACAGCGCGCGAGCGCGGCATCAAGCTGTGCATCCTGCCGGGTGATGCGCAACCCGACCCGGAGCTGACCGGTCGTTCCACCGTCAACCCCAGCCACTGCGAGCGCCTGCGCCAGTACCTGGTCATGGGTGGCGCAGAAAATGCCTCCGCCTTCCTCGACTACTGCCGCCACCTGACAGAGGGCAGCACCGTCCCAGCCCCGGCGCGCGAACTTCCGAAGGCCGGGCTGTATCGCGACACGTCAAGCAGCGGTCTCCCCCTCGCCGGCATCGTCTTCTACCGCTCCGTGCTCGAAGGCGCTCAAACCGCGCCCATCGATGCACTGGTGGATGCGCTTTCCGAACGCGAGATCGGCGCCAGAGCTTTCTACGTCGCCAGCCTCAAGGATCGCACCAGCGTCGACGTCCTGCAGGAAGGCCTCGCCGCGCCTGACGTGATCCTCAACGCCACCAGTTTCGCCGTGGCCTCCGGTGGCGGAGCCGATCCTCTGTCGGCACACGACTGCCCGGTACTGCAGGTCGTGCTGTCCGGTTCTTCCGAAGAAAGCTGGCGCGACTCCGCACAAGGGCTCAACGCCCGCGACCTCGCCATGAATGTGGTGCTCCCGGAGCTCGACGGCCGCATCATGTCGCGTGCCATTTCCTTCAAGGCCGACAGCCTTTGGCATGAGGGCACCCAGTGCCGCATCATCACCTACCGTGAGGTGCCGGACCGCGTGAACTTCGTCGCCGATCTCGCCGCCAACTGGGCGAAGCTGCGGCGCACGCCTGCAGAAAACCGCAAGGTGGCGATCATCCTCGCCAATTACCCCAACAAGGATGGCCGCATCGCCAACGGCGTCGGTTACGATACACCCGCCAGCACGGTGGCGATCCTTGCTGCGCTTCGCGCCGAGGGGTACGGCGTCCAGGACTACCCGCAAACGGGCAATGGCATCATCGAAGACCTGCAGCGTGGGCCGACGAACGCACGCCACGTTGCGTCATCCACCGCTGAACTCACCCACACGGACTATCTCTCCCATTTCAGCGCGCTTTCCGGAACCCTCCGTGCCCGGATCACCGAGCGCTGGGGCAACCCCGAACGCGATCCATTCTTCGCTGAGAGCGCCTTTCACCTGCCGGTCCGGCTCTACGGCAACGCCGCCGTGGCGATCCAGCCGGCGCGCGGCTACAACATCGAGCCCAAGGCGACCTACCACGATCCGGCCCTGCTGCCGCCGCATGGCTATCTCGCCTTCTATTTCTGGCTCCGCCACCACTTCAAGACCGATGCTGTCATCCACAACGGCAAGCACGGCAATCTCGAGTGGCTGCCGGGCAAGGCCAATGCGCTGTCCGCTGAATGCCTCCCGGAGGTGGCACTCGGCCCGCTACCGCAACTCTACCCCTTCATTGTCAACGACCCGGGCGAAGGAACGCAGGCCAAGCGCCGCACCGGGGCCGTCATCATCGATCACCTGACGCCACCACTGACGCGTGCCGAAACCTACGGCTCGCTCAAGGACCTTGAAGCCCTTGTGGATGAATACTATCTCGCTGCCGGTCTCGACCGTCGCCGACGTGACTCGCTGAAGCAGGACATTCTCGATCTCACCAAGTCCTCGCGCCTCGATGAAGACGCGGGCTTCACGGGCGACGCGGACGCCGACCTGCAGCGCCTCGACGCCTTCCTCTGCGACCTCAAGGAGGCCCAGATCCGCGATGGCCTTCACATTCTCGGTGCTTCCCCGGAAGGCCGGCTCGAAACCGACCTGCTCGTCGCCCTCACCCGCGTGCCGCGCGGCCTTGGCGAGGGCGGCGACCAGTCACTCATTCGGGCACTGGCAGCGGATCTCAAGTTCTCCGATTTCGATCCGCTCACCTGCGATATGGCAGGGCCATGGGCGGGGCCGAGACCGGAACTCCTCGTCGCGCTCACGCCGGATCTCTGGCGAAGCAATGGCGATGCTGTAGAACGCCTCGAGCTTTACGCCTCCATATTGCTCTCCGGCGCTGTCCTGCCTGAAGGCTTCATCCATGCAGGCGCCGTGTTGCACGAGATCGAAACGCGCATCCGCCCCGCCCTGCAGGCCTGCGGGCCTGACGAACTTGCCGCACTGCTGAAAGGCCTCGCCGGCCGCTTCGTCGCACCGGGCTCCTCCGGGGCCCCGACGCGCGGCCGCCTCGACGTGCTCCCGACGGGCAAGAACTTCTATTCTCTCGACAACCGCACGGTACCCACGCCCACTGCCTGGAACCTCGGCCAGAAGTCGGCTGAGGACCTGCTGCTTCGCCACTTCCAGGACCTCGGCCAATATCCCAAGGCGCTCGGCCTCTCGGCATGGGGCACCTCCAACATGCGCACCGGCGGTGATGATATTGCACAGGCGCTCGCACTCATCGGGGCAAAGCCGGTTTGGGAACCCTCAAGTTGGCGCGTCACGGGCTATGAAGTCATCCCGCTCGCCAAGCTCGGCCGCCCGAGGGTCGATGTCACCTTACGCATCTCCGGCTTTTTCCGTGATGCCTTCCCCGCTCAGATCGAGCTGCTCGACAAGGCGATCCGCGCCGTCGGTGCCCTCGATGAGGATGACGACGACAATCCGCTGGCCGCCCGCATGCGTGCCGAAACATCCGTGCTTGTGTCCACAGGCATAGGCACAGCGGACGCAAACCAAATGGCAGGTCACCGCATCTTCGGCTCCAAGCCCGGCGCCTATGGTGCAGGCCTTCAGGCCATGATCGACGAGAAGATCTGGACCGACCGCGCGGACCTTGCCGCAGCCTATGTCACCTGGGGCGCCTATGCCTATGGTGCCAGGGCCAACGGCCTCAACGACGAAAAGGCCTTCACCGAAAGGCTGAAGCGCATCGAAGCGGTGGTCCACAACCAGGACAACCGCGAACATGACCTACTCGATTCAGACGACTACTACCAGTTCGAAGGCGGCATGACGGCGGCTGTCGAACAGGCCTCCGGCACCAGACCGCGCGGCTACCATAACGACCACTCACGCCCAGAGCGCCCGGTGATCCGCACGCTCGAAGAGGAAGTGAGCCGCGTCATGCGCTCGCGTGTCGTCAATCCCAAGTGGATCAGCGGCGTCAAGCGCCACGGCTACAAGGGCGCCTTCGAAATTGCCGCCACCGTCGACTACATGTTCGCCTTTGCGGCCACCACGGGTGCCGTGCGCAGCCATCACTTCGATCTCGCCTATGACGCCTTCCTCGCCGATGATGCTACACGTGACTTCATCCGCGACAATAACCCGGCCGCCCTGCGCGAGATCGCCGAACGCTTCCGCGAGGCCGCAAGCCGCGGCCTCTGGACGCCACGCCTCAACTCTGCCCATGATCTTCTCGAGGACCTGACACCATGACCGACGAAGCCCCCGACCACGACAATGCCCGCCACCATGAGAAGATGGCGAAGAAGAAGGCCGCCCGCGCCAAGATCATGGCGGGCAAGACCATCGAGAAAGGCCTGCTGATCGTCCACACCGGCAAGGGCAAGGGCAAATCCACGGCCGCCTTCGGCATGGTCTTCCGCTGCATCGGCCACGGCATGAAGTCCGGCGTCATCCAGTTCGTGAAGGGCGCATGGGGAACAGGCGAACGCACGGTTTTGGAGAAGTTCCCGGATCTCGTGACCATCAAGGCCATGGGCGAAGGCTTCACCTGGGAAACGCAGGACCGCGAGCGCGACATCGCCCACTCCCGCGCCGCCTGGGAAGAGGCAAAGAAGATGATTGCCGATCCGGACTACAAGATGGTGCTTCTCGACGAGCTCAACATCGTTCTGCGCTACGACTACCTGCCGCTGGCCGAGGTCCTGGACGTGTTGAAGAACAAGCCAGAGGGCAAGCACGTGGTGGTCACCGGCCGAAACGCCAAGGAAGAGCTGATCGAGATCGCCGACCTCGTGACCGAAATGGAGCAGGTAAAGCACCCCTTCCGGTCCGGCGTGAAGGCGCAAGCCGGGATCGAGTTCTAGGACGCCGCAAACGAGCTTGTGACGGGGCATTCCGGGGTCTAGAAGTCCCTTTTACAGCGTCCCCAGAGACGGGACTGAAAGCATATTCCGGTGCGGCCGACCCAATCACGGGGCCAAGACCGGAGCTGTCTTCCGGACCGGGCCTCGCCCGGGGGCGCGCTTGAGCTGGAAGGCAGGACCGATGGCGGAAAAACTGGGTGTTATGCTGTGCGGCCACGGCAGCCGCGACAAGGATGCCGTGCGGGAATTCGCTGTGCTGGCCGAACACCTCAAGAAGCGCCTGCCACAGTATCCGGTTGAATACGGCTACCTCGAATTCGCCACCCCAATCATCCGCACGGGTCTCGACAGCCTGAAGGCAAAAGGGGTAACCCGCGTGCTCGCCGTTCCCGGCATGCTGTTTGCCGCGGGCCACGCCAAGAACGACATTCCGTCTGTCCTCAACACCTATGCCGCCGCCAACGATCTCCGCATCGACTACGGCAAGGAACTGGGCATCGATCCCAAGATGATGCGCGCTGCGGGTGACCGCGTGCAGGAGGCCCTCGACAAGGCAGGTCCGGGTGTTGCCAAACATGAGACGTTGCTCGTCGTCGTTGGTCGCGGCGCGTCCGACCCCGATGCAAATTCCAACGTATCCAAGGTCACGCGCCTTCTGTGGGAAGGCTTCGGTTTCGGCTGGGCGGAAACGGCATACTCGGGCGTTACCTTCCCATTGGTCGAACCGGGCCTCGAACATGCCACCCGTCTCGGCTATCGCCGTATCGTGGTATTCCCGTATTTCCTTTTCACCGGCATTCTCATCGACCGCATCTATGCGGCGGTGGATGTGGTGGCGGCGCGTCACCCGGAAATCGAGTTTGTGAAGGCCTCTTACCTCAATGATCATCCGCAAGTGATCGCCACCTTCGCGGAAAGACTCGAACAGATCATCTCGGGCGACATCGCCATGAACTGTCAGATGTGCAAGTATCGCACACAGGTGCTGGGCTTCGAGGCGGATGTTGGCGCGGTGCAGGAAAGCCATCACCACCACGTCGAAGGAATCGGCACCTCGGCCGACTGCGAATACTGCGATGGCGTCTGCAACCAGATGTGCAAGACCATGCCGAAGAAGAAGAAGGAAGCCGTGCTGGCCGTCGATGCCAGCAAGATCCTCTCCGGGCAGCCGCATCACCATCATCACGGCGACGATCACCACCATGCTCACGGGCACGACCATGGCCACGATCACGACCATGGGCACACCCACGCGCCCTACCCCCATGCGGATCATCCGCTGGGCCCGAAGAGCATGCTGAAGAAGTAATGGACTATCTCAGCGATCCCGACGCCATCTACCGGCGCTCCTTCGAGATCATCCGGGCCGAGGCCGACCTGTCGGGCCTCCCCGGAGATGCGGAACCCATTGCCACGCGCATCATTCATGCCTGCGGAATGCCGGAGATTGCGCCTGACCTTCGAATATCTGGTGATTTCGTGATGTCCGCAAAGCGGGCGATTGCGACAGGCGCCCCGGTCTTCGTCGATGCCGAGATGGTGCGCCACGGCATCATCGACAAGCAGTTGAACGTCATCTGTACCCTCAACGATCCAAAGGCTCGCGAGATCGGAGTGTCCACGGGCACGACGCGGTCGGCAGCAGCAGCTCAACTCTGGCTCCCTCAGCTTCACGGCAGCGTGGTCGTCATCGGCAACGCACCAACGGCCCTCTTCGCAGTGCTGGAAATGATCGATGCCGGCGGTCCGCTGCCCGCGGCCATTGTCGGCTTTCCCGTCGGCTTCGTGGGTGCCGCCGAGTCGAAGGATGAACTCCACGCCAATCCGCGCGGCGTACCCTATGCCACGCTGCTCGGCCGTCGCGGCGGCTCGGCCATGGCAGCAGCGGTGATCAATGCCCTGATGCGAGGCGCCCAGTGAACAAGTGGCTGACCATCGTCGGCATGGGCGAGGATGGCTGGGAGGGTCTTTCTTCCAGGGCTCGGCTCGCCATCTCGCATGCTGAGGTGATTGTAGGCTCCACGCGACTGCTGGGTTTTGTTCCACAGGGCCCGGCCGAACGCCACGAATGGCCGCAGCCCTTTTCCGCTGTCGTCGACCGCATCAAGCCACTTCAGGGCCGCAGGACGGTGATACTGGCGACGGGAGACCCGCTCAATTATGGCGTGGCGCGCAAGCTGATGGAATTCATCCCATTCGGCGAAATGGAAATCATCCCCCACCTATCCGCCTTCTCGCTTGCCGCGTCGCGCGTTGGATGGTCGCTGCCGGATTGCGACACGATCACGCTTCATGGCCGCGACGCCGCCCACATTGAACCCTTCATTCAACCTGACGCGCACCTCATCGTCCTGACGGCGGACCGCACGACCATACCGGAGGTCGCGCGCCGCCTCGTCGCGCGCGGCTTCGGCATGAGCAAGATCAAAGTATTGGAGAACATGGGCGGAGAGCGTGAAAAGCAGTCGAGCTTCACCGCCGATGCCCTTCCGAGCGAGACTCACTCCGATCTCAACACGCTGGCCATTCATTGCCTCGCGTCGCCAGACGCAAAGATCCTCTCACGCCTCGCCGGATTGCCAGACGATGCCTTCGTTCATGACGGACAGCTCACCAAGCGCGAAGTGCGCGCGGCAACGCTTGCCGCCTTGGAGCCTACACCTGATAGGCTCCTGTGGGACGTGGGTGCTGGATGCGGTTCCATCTCCATCGAATGGATGCGCGCCGCGCGTGGCTGCATGGCGATTGCCTTCGAGCATGATCCCGAACGCCTGACGATGATTGCAGCCAATGCCGATGCCCTCGGCACACCGCGCCTCAAGCTGATCGCGGGTGAGGCTCCGGCCACCTATAAAGGCCAGCCCGCTCCCGATGCGGTGTTCATCGGTGGTGGACTCTGGCTGCCGGGCGTTGTCGAGCAGGCCTGGGATGCGCTGAAAGCCGGCGGCACAATGGTTGCCAATGTCGTCACCATCGAGGGTGAGCTTCACCTTTATGATCTCCACGAGAAGCACGGTGGTGACATCGTGCGCATGGACGTCTCGAGCCTCACCTACGTCGGCCGACTCCGCGCACTCAGGCCGCGCATGGCGGTCACCCAATGGAGAGCACAGAAGCCATGGTGACGAAGCTGGGCACACTGCATGGCGTGGGCGTGGGTCCCGGCGACCCGGAGCTTCTGACGGTGAAGGCCGCGCGTCTCATCGGCAGCGCCCCGGTCGTCGCCTATCTCACCGCCAACGGCAAGGACTCCACCGCGCGCGACATCGCGAAGTCCTATATCCCCGCCACCGCCCAGCACCTGGTCATCGACATGCCCATGCGGGTCGAGCGTGAGCCGGGCGAAAGGGCCTACGACGCCGGCGCTGCCGCCATCGCCGCTGAGCTCGCCCAGGGCCGAGACGTGGTCATGCTGTGCGAAGGCGATCCCTTCTTCTACGGCAGCTTCATGTATCTCTTTGCGCGCCTCGCGGGTCACTACCCCTGCGCCATCGTGCCCGGCGTCACATCCATGACGGCATCCGCCGCTGCGCTCCGTCGCCCGCTCTCGGCGCGCAACGAGGTGGTAAAGGTACTTCCCGCCACGCTCCCGGAGGATCGTCTGCGCGAGGAACTGATGACAGCCGAGAGCGCGGTCCTTATCAAGGTCGGCCGCCACCTCGCCAAGGTGCGCAACGTGCTGGGCTTGCTCGACCTCTCGTCGCGCGCCCACGTCATCATCAAGGCAACGCATGAGGACGAGGTGGTCACACCGCTCCTCGACATCACGGAAGATCACTTGCCCTATTTCTCATCGATCCTCGTCTATTCAGGCACAGAAGCATGGTGAAGCCTGTTCTTTTCATCCTTGGCGCCTCCGCCCTCCCCCTCGCGCGCAGCCTGAAGGAGCCGCTCGGCGCTGAAATCCACACGCCCGATTGCGTGGCGGGTGGCGATGTCACATATACAAAGGCAACATGGCACCTCGGGAAGTTGTTTGCCGAGGGCCGCACCATCATCGGCATCTGTGCTGCAGGCATCCTGATCCGTGCCGTTGCATCCCAACTGCAGGACAAGCGCAACGAACCACCCGTGATCGCCGTCGCGGAGGATGGATCATCCGCCGTTCCGCTGCTGGGTGGCCACCACGGCGCAAATGATCTGGCCCGCCGGATCGCCGAGATCTGCGGCGGCCACGCCGCCGTGACCACCGCGAGCGAAGTCCGCTTTGGCATAGCACTTGATGATCCGGCACCGGGCTTCGTGCTTGCCAACCCGGCGGACATGAAGTCAGCAACGGCGGCCTTGCTGAATGGCGCAGGCCTTGTCCGTCACGGCACGCTCGATCCCTTCCCCGCAGCACGCTTCCCGTCGGGGCCGGAATCCGTCACGCTGACGGTCACAGAGCAGCAGGTGGAAGGCAGTCGCAACAATCTCGTCTACTATCCGAGAACCCTCGTCATGGGTCTGGGATGCGAGCGCAACGCCGCCCCTTCCGAACTGATTGAGCTGGCGGAGAAAGTACTCGCCGATAATCGGCTGTCGCCTGTTTCTCTCGCGGCGGTGGCCTCCATCGACCTTAAGTCTGATGAAGCGGCGATCCATGCCGTCGCCACGCATTTCGGCGTTCCAGCCCACTTCTTCACCGCAAATGAACTTGCCCGGCAGACGCCACGCCTCAGGAACCCGTCCGAAATCGTGGCCAGGGAAGTCGGCGTCGCCGGTGTTGCCGAAGCGGCAGCGCTCGCCGCAGCAGGCGACACATCGGATCTCATCGTCGAGAAAACACGCTCCACTCGTGGGACCTGCGCCATTGCCAAATCGCAGCAACCACTCCTCGATGTTCCCGGCTGCGCGCGGGGCATCGTGCATGTGGTCGGCATCGGCCCCGGCACGCCGGACTGGCGCGCGCCCGCCGCACGAGCAGCGCTCGATGCCTCGAGCGACTGGGTCGGCTACGGCCTCTATCTCGATCTCGTGTCAGACGTGAAGTCCGGCCAGCAAGAACACCGCTTTCCGCTGGGCGGCGAGGAAGACCGCGTGCGCCACGCCATCGAACTGGCGCGGCAGGGGAAGCAAGTGGCGCTTGTCTGCTCTGGCGATGCCGGCATCTATGCCATGGCGGCACTGGTCTATGAAGTGGTCGACCTTGAACCATCACGCATCGCGGTCAGCGTCATCCCCGGCATCTCGGCCTTCCAGGCAGCCGCAGCCAAGGCGGGTGCCATGATCGGCCACGACTTCTGCTGCATCTCGCTTTCGGATCTCCTCACCCCCTGGGAAGCCATCGAAAGGCGGGTGAAGGCAGCAGCCGAGGGCGACTTCGTCATCTCCTTCTATAATCCGCGCTCGCTCAAGCGCCGCGACCAGCTGGAGCGTGCCTTCGCCATCCTGAAGCAGCACCGTCCGGCGGACACGCCCGTGATCATCGCCTCCAACCTTGGCCGGCCAGAGGAGAAGGTGACGATCGTGCGCTTTGCGGACTTCAACCCTGACGACGTCGACATGCTCACGCTGGTGATGGTCGGCTCATCGCAATCAAAATCATTCGCCCGCGGTGATGGTAAAACCTATGCCTACACCCCGCGCGGCTACGCCAAGAAGAGAGAGACCGCAGAATGACCGTCCATTTCATCGGCGCCGGCCCGGGCGCTCCCGACCTCATCACGGTGCGCGGCTTCAAGATCATCCAGTCCTGCCCTGTCTGCCTCTATGCGGGCTCGCTCGTGCCGGAAGAGATCGTCAAGGCTGCGCCCCAAGGTGCCCGCGTCATCGACACTGCACCGCTGAACCTCAATGAAATCATCGCCGAGATCGAAGCCGCACACGCCAAGGGTCACGACGTCGCCCGCGTTCACTCCGGCGATCCCTCGCTCTATGGCGCCATCGCCGAACAGATCAGGCGATTGGACAAGCTCGGCATTCCCTATGACGTGACACCCGGCGTTCCTGCCTTCGCCGCCGTTGCCGCTGCCCTCAAGACCGAGTTCACGCTGCCGGAGGTCGCCCAGACAGTGATCCTCACCCGCACCGCGATGCAGTCCTCCTCCATGCCGCCAGGCGAGATGCTGGAGGAACTGGGCCGCTCAAAGGCGACACTCGCCATCCACCTCTCGATCCGCAATTTGGGCTACATCGAACGCGCTCTGACACCCCACTACGGTGCGGACTGTCCGGTCGTCGTCGCCTATCGCATCACCTGGCCCGATCAGATGATCATCCACGGCACGCTGTCCACCATCGCGAAGAAGGTGCGTGAGGCGAAGCTCACCCGAACCGCGCTGATCCTCGTCGGCCAGGTGCTGGGCGCGCACGATTTCCGCGACTCCGCCTTGTACGACGCTGACCATGAGCACGTGTTGCGCAACAGGAAGACGGCGAAGGCAGGCGGTTAGCCTGTCAGCAAAGGGGTTTTCCGGCCATCAAAGCGCATGTTAAGCTTGTCCTCTCACTGCCGGGGAGACAGCCATGTCGAAACTATTATCCAAGCTGCTTGCCACCCTCGCCGTCACCGCTGTGGTGACAACAACAGCGCAGGCGGATACGCCAAAGTTCAGGGCCGATCCGCCGCCTTCAATCCTGACCCCCGACAAGGTTGAAACGAGCGTCGGAACGCTGCACTTCCGCGATGGCGCACCCGATGCCAAATCCGTGCAACTGGCGCTCGACCAGCTTCTCCTCGGCCGCAGCATCGAAACCTTTCTGAAGGGCATGCCAGCCACGTCCGTGTGGGCCGCCTGCAACGGTCTTGCCTCAGCGGGCATCAAGGAGAACGAGGGCATCGGCCTCACTGAAGATCTGATGGACGCCCGCTCGCTGTTCCTCACACCAAACACCACGACACCCTATGGCTTCGCCTGCATGAACCTCACCGCGGGGCCCATGGTGCTGGAAATCCCGCCCGGCGTCCTTGGCCCTGTTGATGATGCCTATTTCCGCTGGGTGGTGGACCTGGGGCTGACCGGCCCCGACCAGGGTCGCGGCGGCCGCTACCTCTTCCTGCCGCCGGGCTATGACGGTCCCGTTCCCAGCATGGGCTTCCACGTGGTGCGCCCCAAGACCAACCGGCTGCTGATGTTCTTCCGCGCCTTCGTGAAGGATGGTGACCTGAAGGCTGCGGTGGCCAACGTGACGACCAACACGAAGCTCTATCCCTTGGCCGATTTCGGCAAGCCGACAACCACCACCTTCGTCAACACATCGGGCAAGCAGTTCAACACCATCAGCGGCAATACCTTCGAGCTCTTCAACGAGCTGAACAGCGCGGTACAGAACGAACCCGCCGACTTCGTCGATCCCGAAACAGTTGGCCTCTTTGCCGCAATTGGCATCCGCAAGGGCCAGCCCTTCGCACCCGATGCGCGCGCGACGAAGATCCTGACCGACGGCGTGGCCCTTGGCAATGCCGCAGCGCGCTCCTTCCTGTGGGCCCCACAGGACAAGCGCATGTTGATCTATCCCGATCGGCAGTGGCTCACGCCCTTCGTTGGCGGCAGCTACCTGTTCATGGACGACGCAGAGCTGATGCTCGACGTGCGCGCCACCTTCTTCTACTACGCCACCGGCATCACCCCCGCTATGGCCGATGCAAAGCCAGGCACCGGCTCGGCCTATGCGGGCGCCTTCCGCGACAAGGACGGCAATTATCTGGATGGATCGAAGACCTACAGGATCACCCTCCCCGGCCCCATCCCGATGAACAATTTCTGGTCATTCACCGTCTATGACAACCAGACACGCTCACTTCTTGAAACCGACCAGAAGCTCGCCGGGGTCGACAGCACGTCGAAGGAACTCAAGATGAACGACGACGGTTCAGCCACCATCTGGTTCGGGCCAGCGCCCCCGAAAGGCAACGAAGGCAACTGGGTGCAGACCATGCCGGGCAAGGGCTGGAACTCGCTGCTCCGCCTCTATGGCCCGCTGGAACCGTGGTTCGACAAGAGCTGGAAGCCGGGGGATTTCGAAGAGGTGAAGTGACGCAAGGCCCTGACCAACCGAACCTCTCACGCTAAACGTCCAGCAACGCGCCTTCATGCACCAGCAGCCAGCGCTTGCGATGCAGGCCGCCGCCATAGCCGGTCAACGATCCATCCGCGCCGATCACGCGATGGCAGAGCACCACGATGGCAATGGGGTTTCGGCCGTTGGCGGTTCCCACCGCCCGCACCGCCTTCGGGTCTCCCAGCCGCCGCGCCAGTTCTGCGTAAGAAATCGTGACGCGACAGGGAATGCGCTTCAGTTCTGCCCATACGCGCTTCTGGAACTCCGTGCCGCCGCCATCCGTATCGCTGCCCTCAATGGCTGACAAGTCACCCGCGAAATAGCTGCGAATGCGGGAGGCAAGTCCAAAGGGGTCGTCCGTGGGTTGGTGACCCTCGCCACGGAAGCGGGTGTTCATCTCGCGTTCGATGCGCGGTTCGGCGTCCTCGAACTCAAGCATCAACAAAATGCCCTCCCGTGCGAGAAGCACGAGAGGGCCAATTGGCGTATCGATCCGGCTGCTCAGGATCATCGCGCTGGGCCTAGCCTAGTCTTGCCAGCGCCTCGTCCACCTTGGCCTTGCGCGCTTCCAGCTCTGCTTTGCGCTCGCGGCTTTCCTCCAGCACCTCGGGCGGCGCCTTGGCGACGAAGCCGGGGTTGCCGAGGCGACCGTCAATGGCGGCCGCATCCTTGGCAATCTTCTCGAGTTCCTTGGCAAGGCGCGCCTTCTCGGCGGCGAAGTCGATCACACCCTCAAGTGGCAGCGCCACTGTCGCCTCGTCGAGCACGATCTGCGCAGACGCCTTCGGGACGCTGTCCTCAAAACTGATGGATGAGAGACGCGCCAGCCGCATGATCTCGTTCTCCCAGGCATCCGCCCTGCGGCGTGTCCCGCTGTTGGCGGAAACCAGCACGCAGGCAATCTTGGCGCCCGCCGGCACGTTCATCTCGGCGCGAACCGAACGCACTTCGGAAATCAAACGGATCACCCATTCAATTTCAGCATCGGCCGCGGCATCACCGATACCCTTGTAGCTGGGCCAGTCGGAGGCGATCAGCCACTGGCTGCGCTTCGCCGTCTGCTGCCACAACTCTTCTGTCACGAATGGCATGAAGGGGTGCAGCAGCAGCAGGATCTGGTCCATCACCCACGCGGTGGTGGCACGCGTCTCGGCCTTGGCGGCCTCGTCCGTGCCGTTGAGGATCGGCTTGATGAGCTCGAGGTACCAGTCACAGAACACATTCCAGACGAACTGGTAGAGTGCTGCCGCCGCCTCGTTGAACTTGTATTCATCAAGTGCCTTGCGCACCAGTGCCTCGGTTCGTGCCGTCTCACCCGCGATCCAGCGGTTCACGGTCACGCGCGCGGCGAGCGGGTCAAAGTTCGGGTCATGCGCCACTTCATTCATCTCGGCGAAGCGTGCCGCATTCCACAGCTTGGTACCAAAGTTGCGGTAACCCTCGACGCGCGCCTTGGCGAGCTTGATGTCGCGGCCCTGTGCTGCCATGGCGGCCAGCGTGAAGCGCAGCGCATCCGCGCCATAGGAATCGATCAGTTCGAGCGGATCGATGACGTTGCCCTTGGACTTCGACATCTTCTGGCCCTTCTCGTCGCGGACCAGTGCGTGGATGTAGACCGTGTGGAACGGCACCTCATGCATGAAGTGCAGGCCCATCATCATCATGCGGGCGACCCAGAAGAAGATGATGTCGAAGCCGGTGACGAGAACATCCGTCTTGTAGTGCCGCTTCAGCTCTGGGGTCTCGTCGGGCCAACCGAGTGTCGAGAACGGCCAAAGGGCGGATGAGAACCAAGTGTCCAGCACATCCTCGTCGCGTGTGAGCGCGACCGCCTGTCCATAGTGACGCTCGGCATCCTTCAGCGCCGCGCTCTCCGTTTCCTCGACGAACACCGTGCCGTCCGGGCCATACCATGCCGGAATCTGGTGGCCCCACCACAGCTGGCGCGAAATGCACCACGGCTGGATGTTGCGCATCCACTCGTAATAGGTCTTCTCCCAGTTCTTCGGAACGAAGGAGGTCGCGCCCTTCTCGACGGCCGCTATGGCAGGCTTGGCGAGTTCGGCCGCATTCACATACCACTGTTCCGTCAGCCACGGCTCGATGACAGCGTCGGAGCGGTCACCATGCGGCACCTGGTTGGTGTGCGGTTCAATCTTGTCGAGCAGGCCTTGGGCTTCGAACATCTCGACGATGCGCTTGCGCGCTTCGAAACGGTCGAGGCCATGCAGCGCCATGGTTTCGGCGGGCACGTCAGCAGCCGCGAGGAAATCCTCATTTCCGTCGATCATGATCTTGCCGAACTGGTCCAGCACGTTGATCTGGCGGAGCTCGTTGCGCCTGCCCACGTCGAAGTCGTTGAAGTCATGCGCCGGCGTGATCTTCACCGCACCCGTACCCTTTTCAGGGTCGGCATAGTCGTCGCCCACGATCGGGATCAGGCGGCCGACCAGCGGCAGCTTCACCATTTTGCCGATCAGGTGCTTGAGCGTCTCGTTCTCGGGGTGAACGGCAACGCCGGAGTCGCCCAGCATCGTCTCCGGCCGCGTCGTGGCGACCACGATGAACTCGTCCGTGCCCTCGATCGGATAACGCAGGTGCCAGAGATTGCCCTTCACTTCCTTCTGCACCACTTCGAGGTCGGAGATGGCCGTCAGCAACTTGGGGTCCCAGTTCACGAGGCGCTTGTCCTTGTAGATCAGGCCCTCCTTGTAGAGCTGCACGAAGACCTTGAGCACGGCCTTGGACAGTCCATCGTCCATGGTGAAGCGCTCGCGCGACCAGTCGCACGACGCACCAAGCCGGCGCAGCTGACGCGAAATGGTGCCGCCCGACTCTTCCTTCCACGCCCACACGCGTTCGAGAAAGGCTTCACGGCCCATGGCCCGGCGGTCGGTCTTGTTTTCTTTCTGGAGGAGGCGCTCCACCACCATCTGCGTGGCGATGCCGGCGTGGTCGGTGCCGGGCTGCCAGAGAACGTCTTTCCCGCGCATGCGCTCGAAGCGGACGAGGATGTCCTGAATGGTATTGTTGAGCGCGTGCCCCATGTGCAGCGAGCCCGTCACGTTGGGCGGCGGGATCACGATGGTGAAGGGTTCGGCCTTGGGCTTGCCGCCTGGCTTGAAGAAGCCGCGCTCCTCCCATTCGGCATAAAGCCGTGCTTCCATTTCGGCGGGCGTGAAGGTCTTCTCGAGCATGATGCGTCCGGGCAAAAACGGTGAGTTGGATGGTGCGCCTTAAACACCAGCCGGGGGCCTCACGCAACGTCCGCGACGCGGGTCAGAGCAGCATGTGCAGCGCCTTGCGCGGCGGAGAGAGGAACTCCACGCCCAACTGAGCGTGGTTTCGCCAGGCCACCCGCACGTCACGCATCTCGCGATCTGCCAAGATGACGAGTTGAAACCTCTCGGGAAGCTGCACCGCCTGCGCGCAGGCCAGCCGGGCACCACCAAGCGACACGTCCCGCATGACGCAGTCGATGACAGAGCGGTTGTCGTTGAAAACAGCCTTCACCCGCTTCAACACGCGGTGGCGGGGATGCGCACGCCTGTCATGAGCTGCCGAATGAGCCGCCGTCATCTCTCGAGCGCCCTTCCTGTTGAACCCCACGGGGTCCCTGCAACTACACCACTCCTGCAAACGCCAATGCGACGCTAGGGCAACCAGGCGGTAATTGCAATCAGAAAGAGACTAAATGACGGCTTCCAGAATAGTGGTAGCAGCGGACCTAGCGGCCTGTGCGGGCCACCCGTTCGATTTCCTCACGCACCATGCGCTCAACCATGGCCGGAAGGTTCTCGTCCAGCCATTGCTTCAACATCACGCGCAGCAGTTCCCGGGTCACATCTTCAACTGATCGCTCAGTGGTGGCGCGCGTCAGAACCGAATCGGCAAGCTTGCTGAAGGCTGAATTGACCGCCTGAGCTGAATTGCCCGAGAGCATGGCGTTGGGGGAAGACAACTCACTGCGAGCGGCAGGACGGGCCACCGGGGTTTCGATGCGGGGTTGCGGCCGCGAAAGCTCCGTCTCGGCAACGCTGCCGCGCAAGCGGGGAAGCGGCGCTGGTTCAATCTCGCGCCAGTTGCGACGCGGCGTTTCTGCCTGAAGTGCTGCGGCAAGGCTGGCGGCGCGCTGGGCGGGCTCCACTGGCGGAAGAGGCTTGCCGGCCCGCGCGCGCGAAATCTTCTCGCGCAGCAACTGGATTTCATTGGCCGCCGCGGCGAGCTCGTCGCCGACACGGGGCGACGGCTGTACAGGGGCCGACGCATACGACACATGTGCTCTGCTGGATCCCGCAGCGGGCATATCCCCGATGTCCTCGTGGATTGCCCTTCGGATCGAGGCGAGAAGATCTTCCATTCGCGGTTCTGCAGTCACGTCGCCCACCCTGAAACGGCTCACAAACTTTTACCTTTCAGCAAGGATTACGCGAGCCTGTGAGTCTTGTCGATATCCGCGCGCGACCTATTCAACGGTTTTGACGTCCGTGCCGATCCATTTGTTACGGACCCGCTTGTAGTTCGCGTCGGGATCGTAGATTGGAACCTTGAGGCCAACCTCCACCGCTGTCAGGTGGCCAATTGCAGCAAGCAGCTGATAGCCGCTCACCACGCGATTGCGCTCGGCCGTCACCTGCAGCACTTGCGCCTGCACCAGGTCGCGTTGCGCGTCGAGCACGTCGAGCGTTGTGCGGGTGCCTGCCTGGTATTCCTGCTGAACACCATTCAGAGCCAGCTGGGCGGCACTCACCTGGGTTCGCGTGTTCTTGATGATCTGGGCAAGGCCCACATAGGCATTCCATGACGAGGCCACCGCCTGACGGACGGCACGCGCCACCTCGATCACCTGGATGCGGCTCTGACTGGCCAGTTGCTTCGCCTGACGCACCTGCGAATAAACAGCACCCGCTTCATAGAGCGGTATCGTCAGCTGGGCACCCACCTGCACCGCACTGGAGCGGTCCTTGCTCTGGGCGAAGTCCGGGTCGGAGCCGGCGGCCGAGGCAACCAGATCGGCGCTCGGCAGCAGGTTCGAGAAAGCAACGCTGATGTCGCTGTTGCGCGCCACCTCGACGAAAGCCTGCGCCAGAAGCTGTGGGTTGATCTCACCCGCAACGTCCAGCGCCATCTTCAGCGAGTTTGGAATGCTCACGACCTTGGGATAGCTGAGCTTGCCCGGTTCCTGGCCAACCATCTGGACATAGCTGGCAACCGCGCGCGCCAGGTCGGTCTGGGCGTTGACGAGGAATGACTGCGACTCGGCAAGCCGGGCCTGGGCCTGGGCAACGTCGGTGCGGGTGATCTCGCCCACCGCAAAGCGGTCACGTGCCGCCTTCACCTGGGCCTCCAGCGCCGAGACGTCCTGGCGGCGCAGCACAACGTACTGGCGTCCTGCATAGACGTCCATGTAGGCCTGAACCACGTCGAACAGCACCTGCTGCTCGGTCGCCAGCAGGTTCTGCTTGCCGGCATCGACGCGGGCTTCGGCAGACTTCGTCTGGTTCACGGTGCCAAATCCGCGGAACAGCGGTTGCGACAACTGGATGCTCACGTTGCCGCTGGTCGCGTTGTTGATTGCCACCGAGTCAACGTCCGGACCATCGGGCGTGATGATCGGTACGCCTTCCTTGGATGAGCGGGTACGACTGACCTCGCCGAAGACGCTAATGGTTGGCCGCCAGCCGGAAAGCGCCTGCGGCACAAGTTCGTCGGTGGCGCGCTGCCCGGCACGGGCGGCATTGAGCGTGGGGTTGGTGACGTAGGCCTTCTCCATTGCGCCAAACAGCTTATCCGCCGAAGCAGTCACAGTCAGCATCGCAGTCGCTGCGGACAGCGCCAAGCCCGAGAGGAAAGCCCGCACCCAGTAACGAGTCATCAAACAACCGCTCCAATCACTTTCGCCAGCCTTCCGCAGCGGTTGCCGCTGCACAATGCACGACGAGTCCCACCTCAGAATACGAAGGCAGGTTTTTTCCTTTTCAGTCCCGGCAATGCCGCCACCGAGGCATCGAACACCTGGCGTACGGCAATCGCCCCGCCAGACCGCGAATAGACACAGGCATGCGACGTCTCGCGCTCACCCACCACCCCGACCAGGCGACCTGCGTCGGCCAGCTGGTCCAGCAACGACTGCGGAACCTCTTCAGCGCGGCCCTCGAGCACGATCACGTCGAACGGCTGCTCGGCCGCTACTCCCGCGGCAAGCCCGCCCTCAACCACCTTCACGTTGGCGAAGGGCGACAGGTTGGCTCTTGCCTTGTGGGCAAGGCCGGGGTCGCACTCAAGCGCCACCACGGATGCCGCAATCTGGCTGATCACCGCCGCGCCGTAACCGGTCTCCGCGCCAATCACGAGAACCTTGTCCTCGGGCTTGATGGCGGCCTGCTGCAACAGGCGGGCGAAGGCCATCACCTCGATCAGGGCCCGCGTGCCATTGGCGCGGTCAGCGGGTTCGAGGTACACATCCTCGTCCATGTAGGCGAGCGCCTTGCGGTTTTCCGGAACATAGACTTCGCGCGGAACGGACTCGATGGCCGCAATGATGCGTCGGTCGGTGATGCCGTTGGGGCGCACCTGAGATTCGACCATGTTGAGGCGGGCGGCGGCGTAGTCGGACATTCTTTTCCTGAAAACTGGCGCAGTCACGAACTGGTAATGTTTGTGTAGCGAAGGACGCCCAATAAGTCCACCGGGCAAAGCATAAATGCACCGTTTCACTGAAATGCACCGTTTCACTGATCACAATCGAGAGCGTTCATCAGCAACAACGATTACCGTCCTGAACCCGCGCGAGATCAGCACCTTGCGCTGACATTGACCCTTGTCACCGCCCGCCCTCCGTGCCATACAAGGCCACCACTCAAGACGTAAGTCATTGAAATATAAGAAGGCCTCGTGGCGGAGTGGTTACGCAGAGGACTGCAAATCCTTGCACCCCGGTTCGATTCCGGGCGAGGCCTCCAAACTTTTCCCCTGAAAAATCAGACAGTAAATCCAGAGATACCGCCGCATGGCGGTACCCTGCTCCCTGCCCGATGTTTGGGCAGCGCAGTCATCTGTCGACGAGGTGCAAGCGCACTGCTGAATTGAATGAGAGAATTAGCAACTCTCCGCCCGCATGAAGCAAACGGCAGCGCAAAAAATGCCGCCGCCCTTGCGGAGCGGCGTCTTGCTAGTCGGTGGCTCCACGCAGACGAAGCCGGCACGTCTCACGGTAACTGCGGCGCCATGTGATGTGCCGGGCAAGCCAGCCAAGGCAACCTGCGACGGCCAAGATCTCCAATGCGAATGCCATGTCGAACCCCCCGTTCTGCATTCAAACGCGGTTGAGGCGGCGCTCAATTCGTCAACAAGACATTGCGCCATGGAGTTTCAGATCGGCCGACTGAGGAGCAGCCAGTACGCAGGACCGGTGCGATTGCCATAAGGCAGCCAGCGCCGCCTTTCCTGTTCAGCGAAACCAGCACTCCGATAAAGCGCAAGGGCTCTCTCATTGTCGTCCTCGACGACCAGCGACACGCCCACTGATCCAGACCTCCTTGCAAGCGTCTCGGCATGGTGCAGGAGCAACCTGGCGAAACCTCTGCCGCGATACTCGGGATAAACGGCCAGCCCGATCACCGCCCAGTGCTCTGCCGCGTGTGCCTCCAAAGCGAGGAGTGGCGCGAAATAGTCCGGGAAGCCCGGTGGTGCCTCGGCGCCGGGTGGCACCGGACCACCGATCAGCGTCCCCGCCACCTCTCCATCGACATCCAGCATGAGGGCCCGTGACAAATGATATGGCAGCGATCGGTCTTCGATGATGCGCTGGCGGGCGCCTTCGAAGGCCGAGCCATCCGCGCTGGCGTTCGCGGCCCAGAACGCGCTCTCGATACCGTGCCCGGCGATGTCCATCAGCGCCGCCACATGGACGGCGTCGTTCTTCTGTGCAGGACGGATCTCGACGGCCATTTTGCTTCCCCCGGGCGTAGCTGTGGCACGCCTGGTCATGTTAGGCACCCATTTCGTGAGTCGGCATCTTGGCGAACCGTCAATTGAGTGTTACAGTCTTCTGTATGGACAAGTTGACACCCCTCCTTGACCGCGCCCCAACGCCAGAGGCCATCCGGCAGCTTCGGCCCGCCGACTTACCCCGTCTTGCCAAGGAACTTCGCGACGAGGTGATCGCGGCTGCGGCCGAGACGGGCGGCCATTTCGGCGGCGGGCTGGGTGTGGTCGAACTCACCGTGGCGATCCACTATGTCTTCGACACGCCGCGCGACAAGCTGATCTGGGATGTAAGCCATCAGGCCTATCCCCATAAAATCCTTACAGGAAGACGCGAGCGCATCCGGTCCATCCGCCAGCGTGGCGGGCTCTACGGCTTCACCAAGCGCGACGAGAGCGAATATGATCCCTTCGGCGCCGCCCACAGCTCCACCTCGATTTCCGCGGGCCTCGGCATGGCGCTGGCGCGTGACCTCACGGGCGGCGATAATCATGTCATCGCCGTCATCGGCGACGGCGCCATCACCGGCGGCATGGCCTGGGAAGCGATGAACCACGCGGGCAGTCTGAACAGCCGCCTGATCGTCATACTCAACGACAACGGCATGTCGATCGCGCCGGCCGTCGGCGCCCTCAACGATCATCTCGCACAGCTCCGCAAAGGCAGGCTTCCCAGCGTCTTCGAAGGTTTGGGTTTCCGCCACGAAGGCCCCGTGGACGGGCATGACATGAAGTCGCTGCTCGCCGCACTGCGCCAGGCGCGCGACAGCGAGGAGTCAGGCCCCATCCTGATCCACGTCGTGACCCAGAAAGGCCACGGCCACCCCTTCTCTGCTCCCGATAAGGAGCACTACCACGCTGTCTCGAAGTTCGATCCCGTCACCCTTGAATTCAAGGCTGCAAAGGCGAACGCGCCAACCTTCACGCAGGTCTTCGCCTCCAGCCTCATTGCAGCGGCGGAGCGCGACCCCAAGCTTGTCGCGATCACCGCCGCCATGCCATCCGGCACTGGCCTCGACATCTTCGCGGAACGTTTTCCCAATCGTACTTTTGACGTCGGCATTGCCGAGCAGCACGCGGTGACGCTCGCCGCGGGCCTCGCCAGCGAGGGCATGACGCCGGTCTGCGCCATCTATTCCACCTTTCTGCAACGCGGCTTCGACCAGGTCGTGCATGACGTTGCGCTGCAGCGCCTGCCCGTGCGTTTCGCCATCGACCGCGCCGGGCTGGTCGGGCAGGACGGCGCCACGCATGCCGGCTCCTTCGACCTTGGCTACATGGCGATGCTGCCGGGCATGGTGGTCATGGCGCCGGCCGATGCCGCCGAACTCCGCCGCATGGTGGCCACTGCCATTGCCTATGACGAAGGCCCCATTGCCTTCCGCTATCCGCGCGGCGAGGCTGCAGGCACTGACGATCCGCTCGAGCGCCGTGCGCTGGCCATTGGCCGAGGCCGCCTGCTGCGCGAGGGGTCCGACGTCGCCATCCTGTCACTGGGCGGCAGGCTGGAAGCCGCCATGGCGGCGGCACAGGAACTTTCCGCGCTCGGGATCGAGGCCAGCGTGGCGGACGCTCGCTTCTGCAAACCCCTCGACACCGAACTGGTCGAAGGCCTCGCCCGCTACCATCCGCTGCTCGTCACCGTTGAGGATGGCGCTATCGGCGGATTCGCAAGCCACGTGCTGCAGCACCTCGCCAACCGTGACCTTCTGGGGCGCACCCGATTCCGGGCTTTCACCCTGCCCGACCGCTTCGTCGCCCACGGCACGCCCGCCGAGCAATATGCCGATTCCGGTCTGGACGCCCGCTCCATCGCGACAGGGATTATGGGCCTGCTGCGGCCCTGAAATCACGGATTTACGGCCCTTGAACGGTGAATTGCTGACCACGCTAGAAAGTGCTTTTCCCCACCGAAACCGTCTGCTATAGCCGCCTCCGCATTCCCCGATAGCTCAGTTGGTAGAGCATTCGACTGTTAATCGAATTGTCCCTGGTTCGAGTCCAGGTCGGGGAGCCATTTTTCAAAAACGCGCTCGGAAA
>Ga0194051_1000109_pt1 | contig 43084 bp, 45 predicted proteins | sample SepL2320m_MetaG_FD_161275 | JGI IMG/M metagenome (GOLD analysis project Ga0194051, IMG submission 161275) | Anoxic zone freshwater microbial communities from boreal shield lake in IISD Experimental Lakes Area, Ontario, Canada - Sep2016-L239-20m | ecosystem: Environmental > Aquatic > Freshwater >... | reverse complement strand
TGAGCACCACACGCGACGGCCGCAATGCGGCCGTGAGCGGAGGGCGAGAGACCCGTCGCTGCGCTCCTCCCGAACCTGAGCACCACACGCGACGGCCGCAATGCGGCCGTGAGCGGAGGGCGAGAGACCCGTCGCTGCGCTCCTCCCGAACCTGAGCACCACACGCGACGGCCGCAATGCGGCCGTGAGCGGAGGGCGAGAGATTCGAACTCTCGGTTGGGGGTTACCCAACAGCGGTTTTCAAGGGTGCCACGGGCCCGAAACGGGTTCCCTTGCGCCCCAGCCGATTCCGGGTGTTTGCGCAGGTCAGAGGCCCTTTCGGTGGTCAGCCCTGGACACGTGAAGACACCGTAGATCTGACCTGGATTGTGGTCCAATGTGGGCCAGAATCGGCCCTCGGCAGCGGGGTGGCGTCCGGCTGCTGTTGGTGGCCCTATGTACCGTGGCAGCGTGGCGGACAAGAGTGGTATCGAGTGGACCGAGGCAACCTGGAACCCCACGACCGGCTGTGACCGAATCAGCGCCGGATGCGACAACTGCTACGCCCTGACGCTTGCCAAGCGACTCAAGGCGATGGGCAACCCCAAGTACCAGAACGATGGCGACCCCCGCACCAGTGGACCCGGGTTTGCGGTGACGGAGCATCCAGACGCACTAGACCTTCCGCGTCAGTGGGCATCTCCGCGAGTGGTGTTTGTGAACAGCATGTCCGACCTCTTTCACGCGCGTGTATCAACGACCTTCATCGAGCGGGTCTTCACCGTGATGCAGGAAACGCCTCGGCACACGTACCAACTGCTCACCAAGCGGCCTCAGCGGGTTGCGCGGTTGGCGCACATGCTGCCTTGGCCGAACAACGTCTGGATGGGAGTCAGCGTTGAAACTCCGGAGCAGGCCTGGCGCATTGACTCGCTGAGAGAAGTACCCGCCGCAGTTCGCTTCATCTCTGCGGAGCCGTTGCTCTCCCCGTTGCCTAGCCTCGACCTGTCAGGGATCCATTGGCTCATCGCGGGAGGCGAAAGCGGCCCCCGGCACCGACCCATGGATGCGCGCTGGGTTTACGATCTACGCGATCAGTGCGAAGGCGCGCACGTCCCGTTCTTCTTCAAGCAATGGGGTGGGCGCACACCGAAGGCCAATGGGCGAACGCTTGAGGGCCGCATTCACGATGACGTGCCGATCACAGGCACGCTCACGCAGGTGTGATGACCTTCTTGATCAGGTCCTTGCCTTTCGAATCAGTCGTGGTCAGACCGGCTTCATAGACACGCGCCCATGCAGCCCGGAGGTGCGTCTGCCGCGCGAGGCCAAGCGCGCTCCCGTACACATCCCCGTAGCGGTCAATGATCCTGAACGCCGCACCCTCAGCCAGTAGCCGCTCGAGGTTGCCTTCGATCTCGTGGGTCCACGCGGTGGTGTTCGCAATCTCCAAGGTCTTGAAGAGGTTTTCGGAGTACTCCTCGTCCAACAGTGATCCGGCGTACTCCTGCTTGTGAAGGAAGTGCCGCCAGTCCTGCATCCCGAGCGACAGCGACTCGCCCATGAGACTCAGACCATCCGAGTGTCCACTCAGGAACACCAAGTAGTAGACGGGCTTGTTGGCCGGCCTGTTGCGAACATCGATAATCCACCGGCCAGCGCCACCTGCGGCCGTGCTGAGTCGTTGTGCGTAGCCCGCGACGACGGCTGCTTCCGCTGAATCTTTGTCTGGCAGGTGGTCCAACCACACCTCTCGCCACCAGTCGCCCCCGCACATGTCATCCATGCCAGCGAGGGTTGCCGGTAGCGCAGTCGGGCTCGTCAGATGACCTGCGGTTCGTCGGAGGTTGCTGGCGTTGAAGTTCACCATCAACTCCGTTGCTGGCGCTCCGTACCCCTTTGACCTTCCGGCGAATAGTTCCGCGACGCTTGCGAGGGGAAACATGCGGCCGAACGGGTCGAAGAAGTACAACACCGGTTGGTTGGCGACGAGGGCCTTGATTCGATCGAGGTGCTGTTCTACGTCCCCATGTAACACAGTCGTGGTCAGGCCCACGCCTTGTGTGGCGACCGCACTGCTCAACTTGCCAAACGCTTCCGGGTCTCGCTCAACGAAGATGCAGTGCAGATCCCGGGCCTTGGCGGTGAGGGCGTGCGCCTCCTCCATAACCAAGATCGGCGAGCCGTCCTGGCCATCCTCATAACTGCCGGCCCCTGCGTACCCATCGACGAAAGCAACACGGCCGCCCGCTGACGTGGATCCGGTCTTGCCGACGAAGAGCGGGATGTACCTCTTTAGCAGTGCGTGCTTCAGGACTGCCGCTGCCTGCTTACTCTCGAAGAAGGTCACTTTCCCCCACCTACAACGCGCCTCGGACGATCGGCCTCCAAGATCGTCCCAGAGTCGGGGCCAGCGAGTGGCGCGGTAGCGAGTCAGGTCCCCGCGTGTTGCGAATCCACCCGATCGGTAGAAGCCAGGTACCGCTGAACGGCCTAAACCGGCATCATTCAGCCATGGACGAGGGGGATAGCGACGCCTGCGACTACTGCGGCAGCGCAACGGGCGACGTTGATTGGCTAAGCCTCGAGGTGGCGCGTCCCCAGCCCGATGACCCAACAGGGTCGCAGTATCACGACTACGTGGCCCTAGTCTTCTGCTCCCCCACGCACGCAGGTTTCTACTTGCAGGAGGGCAGGTTGCCACCAGTGGCTCCGCCGCCGTTGCCTGCGCCGTTGTCGCGATGGGAGAGAGCGCAGGGGTGGCTGATCGGAATCACCCTCGCTGCCTGCATATTGTGGACGCTGTTCATCTTCGGACTCGGCGCGTGGACGTTCGTCCGCCACTTGCGCGGGTCCTGAATGCGCGAGTCGGTGTGGGGGCGCGGATCGTGCCGAGTGTGAGCCCGCTGGATCGGGTCACGGTTCCACGAGTCGTTGCCCATGCGTTCGTCTGCGACACCCTCACCGCCGCCTATCTCCTCGCGCTGCGGTGGGAGGCCGGAACACGCGGCGTCGATCTGCCGGACGTGCGCGGGCATGACAGGCGCGCCTGGAATAGGCAGATCGGCGAGCAGGCGGTCAACGCCTGCATCCTCCTGTCGGTGCTTCCATGCCTCCTGAGCGGCTTCATGTTCTGGTCAGCACGTTTGGCGTGGGCCGGGTCGTCATCGGTCTGGGTGGTGACCCTCTGCTGGGTTCCTGTCTCGCTCGCCATAGGCGGGCTCGTCCTTGCCCTGCTTCACCGTGGCAAGTGGAGGGCATGGACTGCAGACGAAGTTGCCGAAGGTCTCGTACAGGCTTCAGTGCTCCGGTTCCGACAAGGAGTTCTCGCTGGCGCCGTGCTGGTGGCGATCGTCGGCGCAACGATCGCCGGGTGGCTGTGACCGCGGTCTGGGGTCATCAGTGGTCCTCAGCATCTGACGCCGCTGCCAGGTGGTGAGGCCCGCATAGATGCCCAGCCCCTTGCTGCCGTACGGGCCGACCGTGGCGTGGGCCAGGCACTCAGCGGCCACGGGGCAGCCCCGGCACACCTGCACCGCCTTCCGTACCGCCCTGGTCGGCTGGCGGGGTTCGTAGTCGGGCACCCAGATCGACGGGTCCTGCCCGCCGCAGGCTGCCCGCGCCTGCCAGTCCAGATCAGCGGGCTGGGCAGTCACTCGGCCCCACGCAGTTCACCGGCCAGCGGCGGCACGGGGTCGCCGTTGAGACGGGCCTGTCGGCGGAGGGCGCGGGTCTGCGCCTCCACCGACGACTCGCCCTGGTCAAACGGGTCGAACTCGCTGCTTGTCCGGCTCGCCTTCGCGTCTCGTCGGCGCTGGTCGGCGTTGAGGTCTCGCTGACGCTGCGCCTCCACCATCTCGTCGAGGCCGGCGAACGGGTTCGGAGGATTGGGGATCGTGGGGTCAAGCGGCATGGTGGCTCCTCGGTCGGCTGCCCCCCAGCCTGCAGAGCGGCGCGGGTGCGGCACCAGGGCGGAGGGGTCTCCCAGAGGTGCCGAGCACCCATGCGCAGCAACTCCCGGGCGCATGCGGCGAGCGGGGCCTTGGTGATCTGGGCAAGGGCCTCGATCATCCGCATGTCCTCGCTGGTGAGCCGGATCTCGATCTCGTGCTGGTACTGCGGCTTGGGTCCTCTGCGGCCCACGACGCGCCCCTTTCGTTGGGTTGTTACTGCACCGGCGGTGCCCGGCAAACTGCGCCGGTGCACTCAGTACACAGAGCCGTTCGGTCCCAGGTACAGGACGATTGGCCTTGGGATCATTGGGCTCTCACGACATGACCCGAGCGCGAATCTCTACGCGTTGACCATCTGACGATCGACGTAGGCGGCCAGGTCCTCTGGTCGGATACGGGCTGAGCCGCCGACGTGGAGGAAGGGCAGCAGCCCCCGATAGCGGAGCCGCCGGACGCTGGTGCGCGAGACGCCCAGCAGAGCGGCTGCCTCACGGTCGGACAGCAACGGCTGACCGAGCGTGGGGGTGATGCGGGGAGAGCGGGCCACGATGGGCCTCCTGTCGGTGGTGACGACAGGGACCCCGGACAGCACAAAGGGCGCTCAGGGATCCCAACCGTCATGCGGATGGAGACCCGTCGAGCGCCCGACCCCCACTCATCGCTTGGGGAGGCGACCCGAATCGGCTACTTCAGCGAGAGTCTCGTACCGTCTCCGCCACAACCGAGGTCGTGGGTAGGACGGCGTGCTCTTGGCATAGCCACGGGGTGTAACAGTGCAAACCCTGCATGACCGACTGGGCCGACGCAATGGGTGCAGTGCGTCAACTTTTGGATGGACCCGCTCACCTGTGGTCACGCCCACGGGGCATCTGTGGTCCAACTGTGGTCCAAGAACGTCGACCCTGGCCGAGCCGGTTACGGCCCTTCCGCCGCCTTCCCGTGCGGTACAAACGATCTAGCGGAGGGCGAGGGATTCGAACCCTCGGGGTGTTTGACCACCCAGCGGTTTTCAAGACCGCCGCACTAGGCCACTATGCGAGCCCTCCAGAGCGCATCCACGGATGCGATCGGCCGTAAGTCTCCCACGAATTCCCGCAGAGATCCCAGCGGCATCCGGTCACACCCATATCCAGCGCAGTAGTACCGGTCCAACGTAAGAACTCTCAGCCTGCTGACTCCATCGTCGGCTTCTCACGCTCAGCCCACGCTCCATAGCGATCGGCCAGTGGCGGGGCCGATACTCCATGGACGATCACACTCAACAAGACGGTCACACCAATAACTCCCAGCACATCGGCGCCCGGAAGCTGATCGCCAAAATCCTCATAAGCGATGAGTGCGAACACCACCGATGCAAGGCCGCGCGGACCAAACCAGGCTACGAAGAATTTCGTCGGTTGTCGCAGACCAGAACCCAAGAGCGAGAACCAAATCGGCCCTACTCGCAGAATGGACAACGCCAGCACTGCGAAAAGCATTGTCTGCCAAGTGAGGAAGCGGTTGAGCTGGCTCACGAAAATCATGCCGAAAAGCACCCAGACCGCGAAGCCAAACAAGGTCTTGAGTTCCTCTGTGGTCTTGATGTCATGATCGAGTTGAGGACCAGCGGCACCTGCGAACGCAGTGCCTGCGATGTATGCGGCGATGAAACCGTTGACATGTAATGCCTCGGCCCCGAAGAACATCAAGATTGGGATGACAGCGACACCGATCTGAGCCGCTGTCGGGTCAGCCCAGTTACGGGCTTCCGCCGCCCGCAGTAAGCGGCCGAAGAGATATCCACCAGCGATCCCTACTACGGCACCACCGAGGATCTCCCAGCCGGCTTGGATCAGCGCACCAGAAACCGTCGGTGAACCCGATCCGGTTAGTGAACCGGAATCCGCCGCGGCCGCAGCCAACGCGAAGAACACAACCGGAGTTCCGAGCCCATCGTTGAGCCCGCTTTCCCCATTGAGAAGCCGTCGGACCCTGGCTGGCACAACGGGGTTGAGGATGGTCGGTGCGCCGAGGCCTGCATCGGTGGGTGCCAACGCCGCTGCAATGAACAGTGCGAAGTACACCCCAACCTCAGGGAACAGCAGACGCGCCACGACATAGCCCAACGCCATCGCGATGGGTAGTGAGATGAACAGCATCCGACCCAGGATCTTCCAGTCCCGGAGCAGTTCGCGTGGATGCGCTTGTGCCGCGTCGTGAAACAACACCAGGGCAAGACTCGCTTCGGCAAGCATCTTTACTGTGCCGCTAGGAAGAGGTGTTGTGACGGCCAAACCGATGACAGCACCGGCAGCAGTGAAGAGCAGCGGCGGGCTTAGGTAGAACTTCTGCGCGCGGCCGGAGATCAGCGTGTACGCCATGACGAGGATGGCGAACACGGCGATCGCGATAACCGTCATGCACACCTTCCAGATCCGATTGATGGCTGACGACCTGACCACTTCGGTCATCGCGCAGCCTGTACTCGAGACTTGTGCGCGCAGTTTATGCGTGCAACTTGTGCGCGCAGTTTATGCGCGCAGCTTGCGTGCGCAGTTTGTCACGACAGCAAGCTGGTTAGTCGAATTGGGCGAACCGGCCTAGAGCCCCATCGGCAAAGTCAGATAGGCGAAGAGCAGAAAGCGGACGCAGCGACCGATGAAGACAGCTGGTAGGAAGATCTTCAGCGGCACGCGCAGCGTGCCAGCCGCTAAGCCCGCCATGTCAAAGATCGGATTGGGTGGCGCCGAGAAAATCAGCAGGAAGATGAACGAACGCGCCGGAGTTCGCATCTGCTCAGTAGTCCAACGCACCGCACGAGATTCACCGATCACTTGCCGGCCCGCACGGCCCGCCGCGTATCCACTGAGTTCGCCTAGCACCGAGCCGGCAGCAGCCAAAATCGCAGCCAACCACGGCAGCGACGCCTTCCCCAGGATCGCCAGCATGATGCCGTTGTATGGGATCGGGATGAGCACAGTGACGTTGGCGAAGAACGCCAACAAGAACGCACCGGGGTAGATGAAGTTAACGAGCCCATGCAGCCAGTCGGTAACAGCCGGTCTAGTCAATACCCAGTAGGCCGCGTAGTTGATGACCAGCATGCCGCTGATCGCTGCGACGGCGAGCAGGATTCGGCGTCGTCGTCCTGCTGATCCGGTCGGTGCATCATCGGCTACATAATCGGCGGCGCTCTGCTCGCTCACGTCTGGTTCGCTGACTCCGAGCTCGGGCCCTGATCCTCGACCGGCTGATCCTCGACCGGCTGATCCTCGACCGGCTTGGCATCCGCAGGCTTGGCATCCGCAGGCTCGGCATCCGCAGGCTCGGCATCCGCAGGCTCGGCATCCGCAGGCTCGGCGCCGACCGGCTGATCCGGCTCAGCATCCACGGACTCAGCGTCAAACTCCAAAACTTCCACCGGACGGAACGCGGTCCACAGCACCCAAAGTCCAAATGGGACAAGCACTAGGCACATGTACTGGGCCCCAGTAAGCCCGAGGACACGTTCGTCATGCGTACGCACAATGTCAGTGAGGAACCGCAGGACTCCGTAGGAGATCAAGAACACCGCGCTCATCACGCCCGGCCGAGCACCCCGGCGGTCAAGCCACCAGAGCACAGCGATCACCGGGATCAACCACAGGACCTCGTAGATCGCAGCGTTGTTGTAGGTCTCGCCGATGACAAGGGGGCCTTCGACAGTGATGCCGCCGAGGTAATGCATGCCCAAGAAAAAGTCGGTCGGGCCACCCAAGTGCTCGCCCACCGAGATACAGCCGAAGCGCCCAATGCACTGTCCGATCGCCAGGCCGAAAATCGCGCCGTCCAACAGCGACCAACGCTGGGTGCGCTGCCAGGACCGCGTGACGATCGGGGCAATGAGCACCGCGGTGATGAGTCCGCCACTGAATTGCAGGCCGCCCTTCCACACCGCGATGACATCAAGTGGCGAACCGAGTTCATGCACGTGAGTGGCCGCCCACAGCAGCCGGGCACCTACGAGCCCTGACACCACGAGGATGAAGCCCACACGTTCGGTATCGCGTCGCGGAATCCCGAAGCGTTCGTTGCGACGCGAGGCCACACTGATTCCGATCAAAATACCTACGGCCACAAACAACCCGAACGTGCGCAGGTTAAGCGGCCCAAGGGAAATTATCGGAAACGAGTGATACGGGATACCCGTGGCCAGCAGGGAGGGACTGGCAAGCAAACTCATGCGAACAGAGTAAGCGCGGCGCCCGCCGACCGACAAAGCAGCACTCGGCTCACCCCCACCTCGTGCCAACAGCGGGTCTTGGCCCAACGTCGATCCGGGTCGATTACTGCCGACAGATCAGTCAAGCCAGGAATCAAGCGGAGCGGCCTTGCCGTAAAGCCAGCCTTGGCCATGTGTCCAACCCATGGCACGAAGGAATGCAGCTTGCACGGGTGTCTCGATCCCCTCAGCGATGCCTTCGAGTCCGATGGCGCGGGTCAAACCCGCGAGGCCCTCAGCCAACGCATAGCCAGAACTAGATAGCTCATTGCCCGTCGATGTTTCGGTCAGGCTAGAAACAAAGGAGCGATCGAGTTTGAGACCGGAGACTGGCAAGTCGCGCAGCAGCGAGATGGAGGAGTAGCCCGTACCGAAGTCATCGACATGGATTCCTACACCTAAATCACGCAAGCGAGACAGGTCACTGCTCAGGTCGCGGCGGATCGACATGACTGCGGTCTCAGTGAGCTCCAGGATCAATCGGCCTGGATCGATCCCGGAGCCAGCGATGAGATCCAGGGTGGCGCCCAGCCACTCATCCTGCCCCAACTCAACCGCCGAAACATTGACGGCGAACGTCTCCGCAAGTTGAGGGTGAGCGGCAATATCGGCGCAGACCTTGCCGAGCACTGCTCGGCCGATACGGGTAATCAGCATGGTGTCTTCGGCGACAGCAAGGAAGGATGCCGGCTCCAAGATGCCGCGCTCTGGATGATTCCAGCGAACTAGTGCCTCAAAGCCAACCCGCTCACCATCTGCGAGTCGGTGCACCGGCTGGTAGTAGATTTCAAACTCGTCGGCGTCTAGCGCCTCCCGAAGTTCACCTTCGACGATCAGCCGGGCAAGTGCTGCTTCGGCCATGCTCAGGTCAAAAACCTTCCAGCGCGACTTCCCACTGCGCTTGGCCTCCGACAATGCGACGTCCGCATCTTGCAGCAATGACGCCGGTGTCGAGCCACGGCGTGACAGCGCTGCGCCGATGGAGGTCGACATCACTACTCGACGCCCGAGCACCATGAAATCGGCTCGAAGCGACTCGGTAATGCGACTCGCGAAATGTTGTAGCGACTCTTCATCTGCCGGACCTGGAATCACCACGAGGAACTCATCACCGCCGAAACGACCGACGATGGCGTCCTGTTGCACTTCTTCCCTCAGCCGGCGAGCGACCGCGCTGAGCAGGGCATCACCGGCAGCGTGACCCAGTGATTCATTGATCAACTTGAAGTTGTCAAGGTCAGCGAAGAGCACACCAACGCGAGCACCGTCGATGAGTTGACGCGACAGCGCCTTCTGCAATTCATGCAGGACGGTGGTCCGATTCGACAGCGAGGTCAATGGATCTTGCGAGGCCAATTCGTGCAAGCGCCGCCGCGCCGTGGTCTGCTCGGTGATGTCGATGATTTGCTTGGTGAACAACACCACTACGCCGTCATCGTCGCGAGCCGCAGCCACCGTGAGGTCGCCATACCGCATGGTGCCGTCAGGATGCGCATACCGCTGGGGGCGGCGGAAGGAGTCGAGTTCTCCGCGCTGCATTCGATCTAGGAGCTCCATCTCGGCTTCTAGGTCATCTGGGTGTGTGACAAGTCCCCAGTCAGCCTCGATGAGGTCACTCTCACTACGTCCCAAGAACTCGCACAGAGCCTCGTTGACGTGCATCGTGTTGAGTTCGGAATTGAGCAGCGCCATTCCAACGCCAGCGTGTTCCATGGCGGATCGATACCGGCGCTCGGACATGATCAGGGCGCGACGAGAAAGTACCTGCTCATGAATGTCATGCAGCCCAACCATGAACCCGCCAGCGGGATCGCCCTGCCGTGACATCGGCCGAGCGCGACCAGCGAACCAGCGCTCTACCCCGTCGCGACTGATCAGCAACATTTCCTGATTCACCGTTTGACCGGCGTGCAGGAGGTCGCGGTTCGTTCCCACCCAACTGAGGTCTTGGTTGGGCGAAAGGATCGATGAGGCTGGCTGATGCGTCAATTCAGCAGGGTCCCAGCCAAGCCATCCGGTCACCGATGGCGAGATCCATTCGATGAGCAGACCGTTGGTCTGATAAACGATGTCTGATGAGTTCTCGGCAAGTAGGCGGTAGAGATCCTCGCTCGACAGCGGATTCGACGCAACCGAATCACGGATGACGGGAACGGCGATAGGACGTGAATCAATCGTTATCGCAAACACCCCCTAGCGGAAAAATACAACTCAGTGCAACAACTCGGTTGCGCCTAGCGACGATGGTGCCCTGTTGTAAGCCCGAGCGCGAGCACTCTTGGCGATAAAGTTCGGCCATCTGGGTGCCGCTTGAGCAGTTCTTGCGCAAGTGAGGCGCAAATCTCACGCCTCACGCTCAAACCGATGCGATCGCATCCACCTGCCCAATCACAACAATCGGGCACGAACCTTTACCCTTCGAGGCATGCGACTCACCCGTGACGACCTGCTCCTCGCCGCACAAGGACGCGCGGCCCGACTCGCCGTCAACCTGCCTGGTGTGCCGTCTGGCCGCGCTGGCCGCACTCTGGTCGACGGCCAAGGCGTCGACCGTCAGGTGGCTACTCTCATTGCAGTCGAAGCCAAACTGCAAAGGCCGGGCAAGATCCTCTCACTCGATGAGCAGCGCGAATCGTTTCGCTCCAGCGCCAAAATCGCCGCAGGTACCCCGATCAAAGTCGGCCCAATCCGCGATCTCACCGTGACAGGTGCCGCTGGCCACCTCAAGGCCAGGCACTACACCCCGCCCACACTGGGTATTGGCCGTCCGCTCCTTGTGTTCTTCCACGGCGGAGGCTGGGTCAAGGGCGATCTCGACAGCCACGATCAGCCGTGCCGCTTGCTGGCGCGCTACGCCGATATGCATGTGCTCTCCATCGACTACCGCCTCGCACCCGAACACGTCTTTCCGGCGGCAGTCGAGGACGCCATTGCCGCTTTCGCCTGGGCGGTCAGCCATGCCGAAACGCTGGGGGCTGATCCCACTCGAGTCGTAGTGGGCGGAGACAGCGCTGGCGGCAATCTCGCCGCCGTGGTCGCCCACTCAACCCGCGACTCTGGGGCTGCGCAGCCAGCAGCTCAGTTGCTCATCTACGCCGGTACCCACGTGCATTGCAAGCGAACATCACGCGCGATGTTCGACGACGGCTTCTTCCTCGACGGTGCAGATATCGACTGGTACTGGGATCGATACTCGGACGACTCGACCCACCCAGAGGACCCGCGACACTCACCGCTACTTGCGGGCGACTTCCGTGGCTTAGCCCCCGCGGTAGTAGCCACAGCTGCGTTCGATCCGCTGCGCGATCAAGGGGAGGCCTACGCGGCTAAGTTGCGCGCGGCCGGAGTTCCGGTAGCCGTGCGGCGCGCCCAGGGTCAAGTGCACGGCTACTTCAGCATGACCGGCCTCATCGACAGCGCATGGGACGAATCTGTCGCTCTTGCTGGTGCCTTTGCCGCGTTGGTCGACGCAACCAGCCCGCCGCAGGGACCAAGCTCCGGTTAGGAGTTGGGCCAGGAAGTTGGGCCAGGAAGTTGAACTGAGAACTCGGGCTAGAAACTCGGGCTAGGAAGTTGAACGGGGAAGAACGAGCGAGGCTCGGTGCTCCTCGTCATGGGCGAGTTGAGCAAAGACCAGCCCGGCAACGTCGATTTCCCCGAAGGTGTCGTGCTGCGCTGTGGCCGCCCACTCCTGTGGCGTGAGATCACGTAAGCGCATGAGCATGGCGATCCGGGTGGCCATCGCTCGGGCGCCAGCATCATCGATCAACACCTCGCGGTAGCGCTCGAGAGTGCCGGTCGTGTCGGGTTCCCACCACTGAAAACTTGGAGCCTCCTGGTGAGCCGCGTGGGCAGCGACCATCAGCTCGAGCCTGGGCAGCCACACAGTCTCATCAACATCGGCGATGTGGCTGAGCACCACTGCCGCGGGCCACAACTCCGAGTCAGGTTGCGCAGCCCTCGCTGAATCGATGAGCCGATCGATGCTCATGACCAGTTCGACCATGAGCACGGACGTCGGATTCGCCATGAGGATGAGCGTAGATCCTGGCGCTCACTAGGTCACACTGTGGGCAAATGGTTGGGCGAGCGACCAAGACCTAGGACAACCGCAGAACTGCCCAAGAGCTTAGGAGCCCGGATGTCCAGCGACCGAGCGGTAGGCGACCGAGCGGTAGGCGGCCGAGCAGAAGTCAGCCGAGCAGTAGTCATAGTGTCCGGCGGCGCTTCTATCAGTCCTTTCACTACACCCTCCGAAGCGGCCCGAACAGGCTTCGCCGCGGGCAGCACCGATACTGCCCTGCGCGAACATCTCCTCACTGCTGGGTATCGCGTGTTCACCTCCCCCGCCGCGCTGGGAGCCGGACCAGCCGAACGCGATGAGGGATTTGCCGGGTTCGACAATGTGCCGCTTCTTCTCCCAGCTGCACTCACAGTCAACGCTGCCGGGTCAATCCAGGATGCGGGCGCCAGCCTTGCCGCTTTCCTCACTCACCTAGCACGTGAGTACGACGTTGCCACCGTCGACCTAGTCGGCCATTCGATGGGTGGCCTGTTCTCCCGCGCTGCGCTTCCGGTGCTACGCGAGAACGGTTCGCCTGTGCAGATCGCCTCCCTCACGACAATCGGAACACCATGGGAAGGCGCGTTCTCGGCGGACTTCGCACTTGGTGACCTTGCCTTCGAAGCAGCCTTGGACTCGATCCCTACTCAGACCTCGATGCGCGAGTTCGCACTGCTGGCCGAGGTGTCATCTGAGGGGGCGAGCCAGGAGGTCACTCGACGCTATCTCGCTGGAGAAGCTGGGTGGAACGAACGGCAACGCGGGGTGCTCGACGACCTGCCCGTGGTGCTCATCGCGGGCGACTACTTCAGCGACGACGATGGTCAGCCCGAGATCTGGCCACACGACGGCCTCGTCTCGCGCCACAGCGCATTGGCACTGGGTGTTTCGCCCGAAGTCTTGCCACCGCATGGCGCTCATACCTTTCCCGACGTACACAGCATCTACTTCACCGATCGCCTCGGCCTGCCGATGGAACGCGCACTCACCTGGGATCCCGACGTGTTGGCAACTGTCGTCGGCGCCCTTGAGATGGCGCGGCGCTAACAAGGCGTTCGCACCACCCACGTCAATCGACTTACTGCCGCATCGCACTAGCGATAGCGTCACAGGCATGGGAGTGGGTAACAGCACTAGTGCCGGCATCGGCATCGCCGTCATCGTGGTCGCGGGTGGCCGAAGCACTCGGTTCGACGGCGACAAGTTGGTGATGCAAGTCCATGGATCGCCACTGCGTCAGCACGCTATCGATGCCGCGTTACGACTCACCGACAACGTCGTCGTTGTCGGACCGTCTGATCCCAGTGTCGCGGTGCGAATGGTGCGTGAGGACCCCGAGTTCGGCGGACCATTTGCGGCGGTCGCTGCCGGCGTGAGCGCGTTGGATCTCGCACCTGATGACATCGTCATCGTCTTGGCCGCCGATTTGGTCGACCCCGGGCCAGCGCTGCCGGCATTGATCGATGCGCTCGCCAACCACGGGCCAAACATCGATGCCGCAGTGCTCGTCGACTCGGGCCACCACCGGCAGCCGCTGCTCTCTGCTTTCCGAGCCGCCCCGCTACAAGCCTTGCTCGCCGCTACCGATCCTGTCGGCAGACCCGCGAACCAACTCTTCGATGGTCTGCACGTGATCGAGGTGTCGGATCAAGGTGGCTGGGCGCGCGATATCGACACCGCAGGCGACCTTGCCGACGAGATCGCCCGACCGCCACAAAACCCCTGAGTTCAGTCATCGTTCTCGCCCGCCCGGCGGGTCGATCGCTCACCCTCGGTCGAACGGCGCGACACTGAAGTCATGACCCGGGAAGAACTCAGTTGGAGCCGTGCGCGACGAGCTGCCCGAGACTGCGCGCAGCCTCTGCCCGTCGTGGAAGCAGGCCTCGCTGATGCTGTTGGCTCAGTGCTCGCCCGAACACTGGTCGCCGAAACTCCACTGCCTGCCTTCGACGTTGCAGCGATGGATGGCTACACCGTGGCTGGGCCGGGCCCATGGCTGGTCGTGGGTGATCTGCGCGCTGGACAAACCAGCGATCGACTCGCTGACGGTACGGCGCTACGCGTCGCTACCGGCGCTGCCTTACCGGCCGGAGCCGACGCAGTGCTACGCCGCGAACGCGCACTCGTCCTGGACGATAACGACGGCGAACGTCTCTACGTCGGTGATCCGGCAAGTGGCCGCACGGCACCGCACCCCGGTTACGTCGAGCTCGGTAAGGACATCCGGATACGCGGTCAAGAGTGTGCCGAGGGCGACCTCCTACTCGCTGCGGGAGGCGTGGTTACCCCTGCCGTTGCGGGGATGGCCGCCGCCGCAGGCTATGACTTCCTATCGATAGTCCGTCCGCCCAACGTCTCGTTGCTGATCCTCGGCGACGAACTCCTCGACCGCGGCACATCTCGCGATGGACGGGTGCGCGATGCACTCGGACCCATGTTGCCCGGCTGGGTCGCCTGGGCGGGTGGGCGTGCGTTCCCACCAGTTCGCGTTCCCGATGAAATCGATGCACTCGTCAGCCAGATAGACGATGCCAATGCCGACGTCATCATCACCACTGGCTCAACTGCTGCTGGCCCAGCCGACCACTTGCACGCAGCTCTTGATCTGTTGGGCGCCAAGTGGATTGTCGATGGTGTGCACGTGCGGCCCGGGCACCCGATGTGCCTGGTGACCTTGCCCGATGGACGCCATGTAGTGGGGCTCCCGGGTAATCCGCTTGCTGCAATCTCAGCTGTGCTCACCCTCGCGGTGCCTTTATTCGCGGCAATGCGCGGTGAAGCAGGCGCCGACGAGGCTCGCATCGAGCAGGCACTACTCGACGCCGACGTCACACCACACCCCGACGCAACGCGGTTACTCCCGGTGCGCCGTCAACGCGGTGACCTCGTCGTCACGGCTACACCCACCCTGCATGCAGGTCCGGCGATGCTGCGCGGCCTGACACTCGCCGACGGCATGGCCGTGATCCCCCCCGGCGGCGGCGCTCGCGGCTCGCTCATCGACGTCCTGCCACTGCCATAACCCGACGAGGTGCGTGGCCGCCATCAATTGAGCAGCGCTGGATCAGCAGGCAGAGCTGCACCTCCATCACGTCTACACGGTCACTGTCGTGACTAAGAAGCTACGGTCACTGTCGTGACCAAAACGCTACGGTCACTGTCGTGACCAAAACGCTACGGTCACTGTCGTGACTGAGACCGGGTCACTGCATTGGCCCCAGCGCAATCGGGGCCCCCTGGCGTCCATCGGTACCCGAATGGCCATCGCGGTCGGCGCTCTGATCGCGACGACCCTGCTTGTCTGGATCGAGCGGACGGGGTATTACGACACGAACGGGACCCCGATCGGCTTCATCGATGCTTTCTATTACGCAACAGTGTCGCTATCCGCGACTGGCTTTGGGGACATCACGCCGGTTACCGACTCGGCGCGCCTAGTCAACATCTTTCTCATCACGCCCCTGCGCTTCATCTTCTTGATCACCCTGCTGAGCAGCACCTTCGAGGTACTCACAGAACGCAGCCGCGCCCAGTACCGCACCAAACGATGGAGGTCACGAGTGAAAGACCACACGGTTGTCGTGGGTTACGGTGTCGAAGGCCGAAGTGCTGTCAGCGCTTTACTCGATCAAGGCATGGCCCCAGCCGACATCATCGTGATCGAGAGTAACGAGGCTGCGATCACCGCGATCACCGAACTCGGCGTCGTTGGCGTTTTGGGCGAAGCCACGCGTGAAGACGTGCTGCGTATCGCGGCCGTAGACAGCGCGAGCAGCATCATCGTTACGGCCGAACGCGATGACACAGCCGTGCTGGTCGTGCTTACCGCCCGTCGGCTCGCCCCGCAGTCCAGGATCGTCGTCGCCGCACGCGAAGGTCAGAACATCCAGGTCTTCAAGCACAGCGGCGCAGACACCGTGATCCCAACAGGTGAATCGGCCGGTCGTTTGCTGGGGCTGTGCCTGACTTCTCCCGTCGCCGGACAACTAGTCGAAGACTTGCTTGAGCCAGTCGCGGGCCTAGAGATCATTGAGCGCGAGGTTACGGACTCCGAACGTGGCTACGCCCCTGAGTCGCTAGTCTCGAACAAGGACGTGGTACTCGCCGTCATCCGAGCCGGGGTCGTTCATCGCTTCGACGAACAAGGTGTGGCAGCGCTCGAACACGGTGATCGCATCGTGGTCATCAGACCAAGACCGGAAAGGACATAGCCATGCAGGCGATCGTCATCGTGAAGCCAGGCGATCCTGAGGTCCTCACGTGGACTCAGGTACCTGATCCTGTTCCGGCCGCCGGCGAAGTCCTCATCAAGGTCGCAGCGTCGGCAGTGAATCGTGCGGATCTGCTACAGCGCCAAGGGTTTTACCCGCCGCCGGCTGGCGCACCGCCGTACCCTGGCCTCGAATGCAGCGGCACCATTATCGCGCTCGGGGCTAGTGTCACCGACTGGTCGATCGGCGATCAATGCTGCGCGCTGCTGTCCGGTGGCGGATACGCCGAGCAGGTCGCCATCCCGGCCAATCAAGTGATGCCGATCCCAGCGGGTGTTGATCTCATATCTGCTGCAGGACTGCCTGAAGTCGCATGCACCGTCTGGTCGAACATAGTTCTGTCGGCTCGCTTGCACGACGGCGAGACCCTCCTCATCCACGGCGGTGCGAGCGGGATTGGAACCTTCGCTATACAAGCTGCGAAAGCCCTCGGCGCCCGAGTTGCCGTCACTGCGGGCAGCGAGCGCAAACTCGATGCCTGCCGCGAACTTGGCGCCGACATCACGATCAACTACCGCGATGCAGACTTCGTGGCCGCTGTCCGTGCGGCAACCGATGGCCAGGGCGCAGACGTCATCCTCGACAACATGGGTGGCTCGTACCTCGCGCGCAATGTCGAAGCGCTAGCTCTCGGCGGACGGCTGGTGGTGATCGGTATGCAAGGCGGGGTTCGAGCCGAACTCGACCTAGGTCAGCTCATGGCCAGTCGGGCATCGGTTACGGCCACCTCGCTGCGCGCCCGACCAAACTCGGAGAAGGCAGCCATCTGCGCGGCCGTGGTCGCCGACGTATGGCCGCTGATCGCTGCCGGCCAGATCAAGCCAATCGTCGACCGTGTGCTGCCAATGCCGCAGGCAGCAGAAGCGCATCGCCTCGTTGCCGCGAGCGAGCACATTGGCAAGGTTCTTCTCGCGACCTGAGCCAGGCTCCGATATCGCGTGTGCCGGTTGGAGTTACGGACTACCGAGCCGCCCGAAGCGCCGCAATGCGGCGCGCGAGATAGGGGGAGAACCAACCCTCATACTTGTCTTGCAAGTCGCTTTTGGCCCAGTCCATGCCAGTGACAATCCCGCGACATGACGGCTCGCCGCACAGGCACGTGAACTCGTCGTAGTCGCTTGAATCGCAGGTGGCGTAGTCGAAGGTGAGTTCCTCACCCGCCGCGATATCGCGCATGGCAATCAAGACAGTTGCCCCTACCAGCCCGCATGAAGGTTCGCACGAATGGTTGAGCATGTCGCCCGCCTCGGGCGTGATGTCAGAGACCAGGTAAAGGTCTTCGGCGATCTGGATAGAGCGGCCTTGGCGATCATGATCGAAGGTCTCAAGAGTGTCGTGGGTGACGACCCAGCCACCGAATCCGGCGACCGTCGTTCCAGCGGGTATGGGTGCGGTGGCGAATGAGCCCCAGCCCTTAGCCCCTACCGGGCGAGCTTGCGCTCCTGGGAACAACCAGTTGTAGTCCACGTAGCGTCTCCTTCGACCTTCGCCTAGCCCGGTGCCCCAGTGGGTCCGGTGCCTCTCACCCCTCACGGGTCTGATAGCCGTTGCGTGCCACGTTGACACGGCGTGCGGCAGATAGTGCATCACACTCAAATGACGAGCGCGAAACGCGGTACCCCTCTAGGCAGCCGAATGCCGCAATCCGGACAGGTATCGCCAGACGACAGCGCATGGGGAATCGCGGTGGTTTGATGAATGCATGAGCGATTCACATTCGTCGTATCCCGACGATCAACGACTCATCATCATCGGTGCCGATGGAAAACGGCCGGCCGCCGCCACCCGCGAGCCGGCTGAGACCAACCTCCCGGCTGGCATCGCGCAGATGGTCGAGCAGCCCGCGAAGGTGATGCGCATCGGCTCGATGATCAAGCAGTTACTTGATGAGGTCCGCAGTGCGCCTCTCGACGAGGCCGCGCGGGCACGCCTTCGCGATATCCATCGACGGTCAATCGTTGAACTTGAAGAAGGACTGGCACCAGAACTCGTTGCCGAGCTCGAACGCCTTTCGCTACCGTTCGAAGACAATCGGGTACCCAGCGATTCCGAACTCCGCATCGCCCAGGCTCAACTCGTGGGTTGGCTCGAAGGGCTCTTTCACGGCATCCAGACTGCATTGATCGCTCAACAGATGTCAGCGCAGAACCAAGTCGAGCAGATGCGTCGAGGCGCTATCGGGCCTAACTCGCAAGATCAGGATGCGCCTTCAGCCCCCGGCGTCTTCCCGCCGGTTGATTCAGCCACGGGCAGCGGCCTCTACCTCTAGTGGCTGCCCTCACCTCTCACCCCACTACCGCGTCGGCCCGCGAACGTGTCGACCCGACAACACGGCAATGGCTTGGCAGCCGCGCGCACTAGGCTCTGCCTGTGATTGATCTCAAAATTGTGCGCGAGGATCCCGAGCGAGTACGTGCATCACAGCGTGCCCGCGGCGAGGATCCGGCCATCGTCGACCAGTTGCTTTCGGCTGACGAACGCCGTCGCGGGGCCGAGGTGGCATTCGGTGCACTGCGCAACGAACAAAAGGAACTCGGCAAGTTAATCGGCCCACTGCAAGGTCAGCTGAAGAGGGCAACCGACGACGATCGTGCCGGAGTCCAGGCCGAGATTGACGCCCTCATGAGCGGAGCGTCTGACCTTTCCAATCGAGTCAAGCTTGCTGAGTCAGACCGTGACACCGCGGATCTCGAGACTGCAGCTCTAGTAGCCAAACTTTCGAACCTGATTGACCCAGGCGCCCCCATGGGCGGTGAGGACGACTTCGTAGTTCTCGAACACGTCGGCACGCCGCGCGACTTTGCGGCGGAGGGCATCACAGTTCGCGACCACGTCGAGCTTGGCGAGATCCTCGGTGCCATCGACATCGAGCGCGGTGCGAAGGTGTCCGGCTCTCGGTTCTATTACCTCACCGGAGTCGGCGCGCTACTTGAGCTCGCGTTGGTCAATCATGCGATCGCGATGGCCGGTCTCAACGGTTTCATCCCCATCATTCCGCCAGCCTTGGTCAAGCCCGCCGCGATGGAAGGTACGGGGTTCCTGGGTCAGGCGGCTGAGAACGTCTATCGCCTCGAAGCCGACGACATGTATTTGGTCGGTACAGCGGAGGTACCCCTCGCGGCCTATCACTCGGACGAGATCCTCGAGATCGACTCGCTACCTCGTCGCTACGTCGGCTACTCACCCTGCTTCCGCCGCGAGGCGGGCTCGCATGGCAAGGACACTCGCGGCATCTTCCGTGTGCACTGGTTCGACAAGGTGGAGATGTTCACCTACTGCGCACCCGAGGATGCGCTAGATGAGCATCAGCGACTCCTCGGCTGGGAGCGCCAGTTCCTCGACAGTCTCGAGGTGCCTTACCGCGTAATCGACGTGGCATCAGGCGATCTCGGCTCCTCGGCTGCCCGCAAGTTCGACATTGAGGCTTGGATTCCCTCGCAGGAGCGCTACCGCGAAGTGACGTCCACCTCCAACTGCACCGAGTTCCAAGCGAGGCGCTTACGGGTGAGATTGCGCGATAGCGATGGAGTTCGGCCACTGGCAACCCTGAACGGCACCCTCGTCGCGATCACTCGCACCATCGTCACGCTCTTCGAGAATCACCAGCAGGCCGATGGATCTGTGTATGTGCCACTAGCACTTCGGCCCTACCTCGGCGGACGCGAGTTCCTCGTACCGGTCTAACTTGTTCACTGGCAACAGGTCGAGCGGCGGCGCACTGAATCGCACGGCATGATGGACGCATGAGCCCTGCCGATTGGCGCACGTTGACCGAGGGCATCGCACTGATTGCCACCGACCTTGATGGCACCTTGGTGCGGCACGATGGCTCGGTGTCGCAATTCACGGTCGACACCCTGGCCCGGGCTCGCGCCGCCGCCCTACCCGTGGTGTTCGTCACGGGTCGGCCACCACGCTGGATCCCGCCCGTGTCTGACGTCACTGGTCACCACGGGGTCGCCATCTGCGCCAACGGTGGCCTCCTGATCGATATCGCCACCACGGCCGTTATCGAGTCCTACCCGATCTCGCCCGAGGCGCTGGAGAGCGTGGTGACCGTCCTCCGCGCGGAGGTGCCGGGCATTGCCTTCGGTGCCGAGTGGGTGCCAACCCCCGATGCTCAGCCATTCGCCCATGAGCGGGCCTACCAGTCGAAGTGGCCGGTGCCCGATGCCGTCACCGATGCCGACGTCAGGGAGTTCACCAGCGGACGCAGCGTCACCAAATTGCTAGCCCGGATCAACGACCCGACACACCATGTCGACGCCTTCTTGAATCTGGCGTTGCACCATGTCGAGGATCTCGTTGAGGTGACCCACTCTGACTCCTCCGACGTGCTGCTTGAGATGAGCGCCGCAGGCGTTACCAAAGGCTCAACGCTCGCTCGATACGCCGCTTCGATCGGTGTCGCGTCCAGACATGCCGCAGCAATGGGTGATATGCCCAACGACGTATCGATGCTCACCTGGGCTGGGGTTGGACTCGGCATCACCGGAGGGCACGCCTGGGTGATGGAGGCCGCCGATGCGCTGCTCCCGGGGCCGGGCGATGACGGGGTCGCCCATTTCATCAGCGCCGTGTTGGCCGGCCGCTGATCCGGTCCGAGTGGGTGTTTCGTGCTCCTCGCGGCCTGCGCGAGGTGCTCCTGCAGTCGGGTGAACAACGTCACAGACCCTGCGTGACGTCCGATAATCGGTGGCCCAGGCTAGACGTCTGCCCATCGGGCACGTAGTTTAGAGATGTCGTCCGCCCCCTGTACGGGCTTTCCCGTGCTCGGGCGACGCGCCTAATCACCGGGCTCTCTCGCCTGGTGAGCCGGGGACCCACTCTCTGTGGGGCGAATCACCGGTCGATCTTCGGGTCGATCGGAGTAGGGCAACCTCTGCCCGAGCCCGTCAGCTAACCCGGTCGGCGTCGAGAGGAGTTCTTCGACGTGTTCCCCCGTGATAGTTATTCCGTCCTACCCACAGCACGACGACTGACCTTATCCGCGTCGCTCGTCCTGACCGCCGCCCTCATTGCGAGTTCGTGGTCACCGGTGCAGGCTGCTTCCACATCAGTCGATCGCGCGAGCTCGGTTCGCGTTGTATCCGTCGCACACCCCACCGCCGCACACCCCACCGCCGTTGCACCCGCCACGGCTGCTAAGACCACGACCGCCGCAGTAGCGGCCAAAGCAAAAGCGGCCAAAGCCAAGGCAGCGAAGATGACCAAACTGCGCATCCGAATCGTGGCAATCGCCAAGGCACACCTCGGTGATCGCTACCGCGCTGGTCACACGGGGCCGCACTCATTCGACTGCTCGGGCCTGGCGCGCTACGTGGTTCAGAAGGCGATCGGACGCAGCCTGCCACATTCCTCGCGCGCCCAGTTCCGGGTAGTCGCGCACATCTCGCGCTCACAACTTCGTGCCGGCGACTTGGTGTTCTTCTTCCGCAATGGCGCGCACCACGTCGGTATCTACATTGGCGGCGGCCGGATGGTCAATGCCACCAACCCTCGCGGCGGTGTGCAGGTCAGCAGCGTCTTCGGCGCCTGGTTTGGACGCCACTACAGCGGCGCGGGGCGCGTGGTCTAAACCCCCATCACGGGCAGATCACCTTGCCCGCTCGATCGCTTCAGAGCCCGGTCCCGCTCATCGCGGGGCCGGGCTTTCCCATGTCACAGCACCACGTGGGCATCTCAGGGAATACCCCTAGGGGGTATACTGTTACACGATCGGTTCCCAGTGAGCAGGAGATAGCGATGAAGCATGGATACGCAGCAGACAAAGATGCCGTCCTGGCCAGACTGCGACGAGTCGAGGGACAAGTACGCGGCATTGCCCGCATGGTCGAGGACGACACGTACTGCATCGACATCCTCACTCAGGTTTCCGCTGCCACTCGAGCGCTCGAAAACGTCGCCCTCCTACTTCTCGATGATCATCTCGACCACTGCGTACGCGACGCTGCTCGAGCTGGCGGCCCCGCCGCCGACGAGAAGTTGCGCGAGGCCTCCGCGGCCATCGCGCGACTAGTACGTTCCTAGCAACTGCTCAATTCCAAATACCCGTGTTATGAGAGGGAGTTCCAGATGAGCATCAGTACCCAGTGGACCGTCACCGGGATGACCTGCCAACACTGTGTCGCAGCCGTCACCGAAGAAGTGTCGTCAATCGCCGGGGTCGAGGCAGTGGAGATCGACTTGGGAAACGGGCTGGTGACCGTGCGGTCCGAGGCTGATATCAGCGTCGAGTCGATGGCGGCGGCCGTCGATGAAGCCGGTTACACGTTGGCGGCGAACTGAGGCACAGACCGACAAGCACAGAAGCAGCCCGACAGCCGCAGCCGCAGCCCCAGCCCCAGCCCCAGAACAGCAGGCCTTGTCCGCAGCGTTAGCAACTCGGAGATGAGATGACCACTCGCACGAACGCAGGCGCGGTCGATCTCGCGATCACGGGCATGACGTGCGCCACGTGCGCGGGCAGAATTGAGAAGAAGCTCAATCGGCTGCCTGGCGTCATCGCATCGGTGAACTACGCGACCGAAACCGCGCACGTCGATTATCCGAGTGAACTCACCCTGGACGATCTGATTTCAGTAGTAGAGGCAACCGGTTACGGGGTTGCCCTACCCGAGGCCGAAACCGTCGACGATCCCGACCGGTTGGGCTACCGATGGCGGTTGAGCGCAGTCCTGACCGCTCCCGTGCTACTCATGTCGATGCTCACCACGTTGCAGGTCCCTTGGTGGCAGTGGGTGTCCTTCTTGCTGGCGTCCATCGTGGTGCTGTGGGGCGCTGCCCCGTTCCATCGCGCCGCCTGGGCCAATGCGCGTCATGGCGCGACCACCATGGACACCTTGGTCTCACTTGGAGTTCTGTCGGCGTACCTGTGGTCGGCATTCGCGGTCCTGTTCACCTCCGCGGGGCATCCCGGCATGCAGATGAACATGTCGTGGATCCCCATGACCGACGTGGCACAAAGCGCGCACCCCGCGCTCTACTTTGAATCAGCCGCCGTTGTCACTACCTTCCTCCTGCTTGGACGCTGGCTCGAGCAGCGCGCGAAACAGAGTTCACGTAACGCCCTTCGCGCCCTGATGCACCTCGCTCCCAAGACAGCCGTAATCCAAAGTGGCACAGGTGAAACCCAGATTCCCGCAAGTCACATCAAGATCGGCGATCTGGTAGTCGTGCGCGCGGGCGAACGCATCGCTGCTGATGGCCTAGTGGTCGAAGGTGCCTCTGCCGTCGATGCGAGCATGCTCACGGGCGAGTCGCTGCCGATCGAAGTAGGTATCGGTGACGAAGTGCAGGGCGGGACGGTAGTGCAGGACGGGCGCGTGGTCGTTCGAGCGACAAGGGTCGGCTCCGATACGGCCCTCGCGCACATCACCGCTCTCGTGACAGCCGCCCAGAACGGCAAGGCACCTGTGCAGCGTCTCGCTGATCGCATCTCGTCAGTCTTCGTCCCGATTGTCTTGCTGCTCGCCTTGGTCACGCTGGTTGGTTGGGGGGTTGTTGGTACGTGGCAGCAGGGTTGTGCTGCAGCGGTTGCGGTGCTGGTCATCGCCTGCCCGTGTGCCCTCGGATTAGCTACTCCCACAGCACTTCTCGTGGGTACTGGACGCGGTGCGCAACTGGGCGTGCTGGTGCGTGGCCCTGAGGTTCTCGAGTCAACGCGGCGGATCAACACCGTGATGCTCGACAAGACCGGAACTCTAACTACCGGCGTGATGTCAGTCGTTGCTACATGGGGGGATGCACAAGCCCTTCAGCTGGGCAGCACGCTCGAGTCCGGATCGAGTCATCCGGTCGCACGCGCCATAGCCACACTGTCGAGCGGTGCAGCGCACAACCTAACCGACGTCGAGTCAGTACGAGGCTCGGGTGTGACCGGAGTGGTCGATGGTTTCATCGTGCAGGCTGGGCGACCCGAATGGGCTGCGCCGCAAGGGATTTGGCCCAGCCAGCGCGATAGTTGGGCAGCGAACGGCAACACTGTTGTGGGCATCGCCATCGATGGCGAGCCGCGCGCACTCGTCGCGATCTCAGATGTGATTCGGCCAACCACGCAGGCGGCCATCCATGCGATGCGAGCCCTGGGACTCGAACCGGTAATGGTCACCGGCGACTCACAGGTCGTTGCGGATCAGGTCGCATCCGCAGTCGGTATCACCCGAGTGATTGCCAATGCGCGCCCAGAGGACAAAGTCGGAATCGTGAAACTGCTACACGATGAAGGTCGGGTCGTTGCGGTAGTCGGTGATGGCATCAACGATGCGGCGGCTCTGGCCGCCGCCGACCTAGGTATCGCGATGGGCGGCGGCACTGATGCCGCGATGGAAGCCGCCGACATCACCCTGCTGCGTGACGACTTACGATCCGCCGCGGACGCAGTGCGCTTGGCGCGCGCGACTTTGCGGATCATCAAGCAGAACTTGGGGTGGGCATTTGGCTACAACCTCGCGGCGATTCCCCTAGCAGCCTTCGGATTCCTGACTCCGATGGTCGCGGGCGCAGCCATGGCCGCATCGAGCGTATGCGTGGTCGGAAACAGCCTGCGACTTCGTCGATTCAGGTAAACCCAGTTCAGGGCTTCAACTTAGTTTGGGGCTCGCATTGATGACAGCCAAGACTGAGCTTCGGCGAAATCACCGTCGGTGACTCCAGGCCGCAGCAAGGGCGGCTTTCCATCGTGCCGTGGGTATGACCCAAGGAAGCGAACGTCTGCGCACACTCGGTGGAGTCCAGCCAGGGCTTCCCCCACTCGAGCGTCGGCGAGATGGCCTTCACAGTCGATCGAGAAGTAGTAATCACCCAACGCCTTGCGGGTGGGTCGCGATTCGATCCGCGTGAGGTTGACCCCGCGGACCGACAACTCGGTGAGGATCTCAAGGAGAGCGCCTGGGTGATCCTCACGCATGAAAAGGGTCAGCGTGGTCTTGTCAGCGCCCGACGGTGAGGGTGGCGAACCAGGCAACGACACGAGCACAAACCTCGTCCATGCCTCGTCGTTGTCGCCAATGTCATCAGCAAGAATCGACAGGCCATAGACGTCGGCAGCGATCCGCGGGGCGATCGCTGCCTCGAAGGCTGGCGGCTCCTCGAGCAACGCTGCAGCCGCACCTGCAGTTGAGCCAGCAGGAATGACGACGGCTGCAGGCAGGTTGGCGCGCAGCCACGCGCGACACTGAGCCGATGCGTGCGGATGAGTTGCGATGCGCCGGACGTCAGCGAGGGTGGTTCCGGTTCGAGACATCAAGGTGAAGGTGACCGGGATGACCTGCTCGTCGACAATCATCAGTGGCTCGCCCAGGGCAAGTTCGTCCAATGTTGACGTGACCGAACCCTCGACCGAGTTCTCAATAGGCACAAGGGCACTCAGCACCTCGCGTGAACGCACTGCGTCTAGGGCTAAGGGCACTGATGCGAAGGGGACGAAGTCGGCGCCGGCACTCGCTGGCAGTTGCGCCAGAGCAGCCTCAGAGAACGTACCGCGGGGGCCCAGGTAAGCGATCGCTGTCATTTCGACCGTCCCTTCACTGCATAGTTCACGGCTTGAAGTTCCTCGGGCGATAGCGGCGCATCGCTCGCGCCAGCTTTGACCCCCTTCATGTACGACCGAGTTTCGGCCCGACCATGAATGGAAGTAAGCACGAGTCCATCACCTCCGTCGTCGAGCATCGCGGCTGAGAACGACAAGCGTCCACCCATGTCGCCGAAGGCGTCATAGCGAACCACGCTGACGTGGCGGATCGCGTCAGCGAGCTCGGTGCGAGTACGTCCAAGCAACGCCGCGAGGTCATCGACCTCACCCCTGAGCGCGGTCACGTTGTCGCTGTGTCGAGCCACTGCCTCAACGAACGAGGGCGCGTCGCCATCGGCGGCGAGCAGAACCAGATCTCGCTTCATCCGCCGACTCGTGAGGAACGATGCCAGGGCAAGACCCGCAGCAAGCGCACCCAGAACGACGCCGAGCACAACGAGGACATCGCGAAGACCAGGATCAAGGGACACATGGCAAGGGTAGTCGCGACTAGGGTCTGCTTCGTGCCCCTCCTCGATACCTCGTGTCTGCAGATATTCGTTGCCCTCGACCGCAGTGGTGTTCGTCGGTGACTTCGCCGGTCTCTCTTGGTCTTGACGTCACGGTCTTGCTGGCGACATTTGCAGTGATCTTGCCGGCCGAACTCCCTGATAAGTCCTTCATCGCCACCTTGGTATTGGCCACTCGATACCCCCGACTGCCCGTGTGGCTGGGGGCCAGCGCCGCATTCCTAGTGCAGATGCTCATCGCCGTCGCGGCTGGCCGGCTTCTTGCGTTCCTGCCTCGCACCCTTGTACTAGGCGCCACCGCAGTCCTGTTCTTCGTCGGCGCTGCACTCCTGATCCGCGGCGGTATGCAAGCACGTGAAGAAGCCACACGCGAAGAAGACGAGGAAGCCGAAGAGATCGCATCGCACGTGCGAGCGGGCCAACGAGGCTTCGCCGCTTTCGCCACCACCTTCGTCATCATCTTCACCGCCGAGTGGGGCGATCTCACCCAACTCATTGCTGCCGGTCAGGCTGCGCGAACTGATTCACCAGTCGCGGTCTTCATCGGCGCCTCTGCTGCTCTGGTACTCGTCGCCGGGCTGGGCGTCCTCGTGGGTGGATGGCTGCACCAACGCGTGCCGCTCTGGCGCGTCCGCGTGGTATCCGGGGTGATCTTGCTGGTGCTCGGCGCAGTCACCATCGTCGAACTCGTCAACGGCGCCTAGATCCCTCGCGCGAACTGGTTTCATGACGAACGGCCCCCAGAATAAATCTGTGGGCCGTTGAGGTCGGGGTTGGGAAATCCCCTGCCGATCCGGTGACACCCCCGTGGACTCCCGATCGCGCACTAGGTGAGTACCCAAGTAGATACGGGTCTAAACCCGGCCCAGGGCATAAAAATGACCGGACGCCGCCGACGGGGGATGCAGCGGCGTCCGATCTGTGAGAAACATAGATAGCGACGCATTCGTGCGCCTACGAACCCCGCCCATCAATAGGCTCTCTTGAGCAAATGTTGCGCTAAAGGACAAATAGAGGGATGAAAAGTCCGTTATGTCGCAAATAAGCTACTCACGAGTACCCGCCGAAACCCAGGAAGGTTACCGACCGCTCAACGCAGAGTGACCTGGCGGTTGGCCAATCCGGCCCGGGCTCGTCGTTCCGCTTCGTTGAGTTCGCCGGTCTCGGTCAGCACCTGGTTCAAGCGCTCCAGGAAAGCCCCAGCGGGCTCCTCAAGTGACTGCGGCTCAGTTCCCGACGGAAGATCCCACACGGGCACCAGCAGGCCATGCGCTCGGAAAGTTCCGATCAGCCTGGTATCGGCACCCAATGCGGACTCGCCGCGCGACTGAAGGCGAGCAAGTGCAGACAGGAGAGGTTCCTCATCGAGTGGCTGCGCCCAGCGCAAGAACTCCTTGGGGCCCATGCGGCACCAGTAAGCAGCCTCGACGCTCGTCAGGCGATAGGTCGGCATCGCAGTCGAGTTCGCCATCTCAAGGGAGGCGGACACATCAGCGGTCATCTCGGTCTGTGACGCATCGACCCAGAACTCGAATCCGTCGTGGACGGTGACCTCAAGTGGCACGGTGACATCCAGCACTTCCTGAAGCCTGGGGCCATCACCCAGTCGCAATGAGGAAACGGGGCCTCCAGGCTCAGCGCTCAGGGCGCGAGCCAGCACATCACCGAGGTCACGGCTGGGATCACCTGAGCCAGTTGCCGTTTGGAGGCCGAGCAAGATCGTTCCATCTGCGCGAACTAGAGCGGGCCAAGCCATCGGCAGCACAGTTGCCAGCAGCACCTGACGCCCGGCGGCCTGCGCGGCGTACTCAGCAGAGAGCGTCAACGCTGACGTGGCCGAGGGCACGATCTCGCGCAAAGCTACCCAGTCAGGCTCACTGGCAAGCCCAGCGAAGGGTCGCTGCACAAGCGCGCTGCCAGCATCAGCTAAGCCCCTGCCATGACAGGCCTTGTAACGCCGGCCGCTGCCGCACGGGCAGGGTTCGCGGAGCCCAACGACGGGCACGTCCGCATCGGACGAATTCGGTGAGAGGTTTGCGCTACGCACTTTCTTGTCCTTGGCCACGAACGGTGAGCGTACGCGACAACACGATCGCTCGTGGCCATCCCGGTCACTTGCGCTCCGCGCGAGGATCAGCGCGCGATGGCCGACATCTGCGCGATGACTGCTTGTGGCTTGTTGGTGATGATGGCATCCACGCCAAGGTCGCAGCACAGCGAAACGTCAGCGGGTTCGTCGACCGTCCAGACATGCACCTGATGGCCGCGGGCTTGTACTCGTTGGACGTAGCGGGGATGGGCTCTCACGATCTCTATCGACGGACCCGCGATCTGGGCACCGAAGGGCAGCGATCCGTCGCGGAACCGCAGGGGTACTCGGTCCATCAAGAACACGGCCGGCAGGCCCGGAGCCAGCGCACGCACCCGACGCATAGACATTTGCGAAAAGCTCATGAGGCGCATCCGGTCAGCCCGCTCATCGCGTGGGCGGGCCAAGCCGTAGTGACGAAGCAGCTCGATCACTCGATCCTCAACCATGCCGCCATATCTGGTCGGGTGCTTGGTCTCGATCGAGAGTCCGACATTCCCCGGAGACTCAAGCACCAACTCAACGAGACGCTCGAGGGTCAACACTCTGGCCCGGGCCTCATCGACGATCACCGGATCGCTGCCCAGAGTCGGCTGCCCGACGTCGCCCCGCCAGCCACCAAAGTCGTACCGGTTGAGCTCACCCAAGGTCAGCTCCGAGACGATCCCAGTGCCATCACTCGTGCGATCGATCCGACGGTCATGCACGCAGACGATATGACCGTCAGCAGTGAGCCGAACATCGCATTCGAGAGCATCCGCACCGTCAGCGATGGCCTTCGCATATGCCGCGAGAGTGTGCTCGGGTTCGTCGGCACTAGCGCCTCTATGCGCTACGACAACCGGAACGTTGGCCACACCCTAATCGTGTCATCCATGCCGCGAGGTTAAGCAGTGCGGGCATATTCGACACGAACAATTCGCACAGAACGGACTACGCGAGCCACCAAGGTCAGGTGAAGATCGCGCCCGGGTTGAACAAGTTCTCCGGATCGAACGCGGCCTTCACCGCTCGCATCGCCGCGATCTCCTGCGCACTGCGCGTGAGGTGCAAGTACTGCGATTTAGCACGGCCAACGCCATGTTCAGCCGAAATCGATCCCTGATGATCCGCGACACACTGCAAGACCGTTTCATCCGCGCGCTCATCACCGGCATGAGGACCCATTACCTCGACGTGGAGGTTGCCGTCGGCCAGGTGACCAAAGGTGTACAACGCGGCGACATCAGGCACCGCGCGGAGTCGATCTCGCACATCATCGACGAATCCATCCCAATCGCTGCGAGGTACCGACACGTCGAAGCGGTGCGCGATCCCTTGCGTACCAATGGATTCGCCCGCACGCTCTCGGTAGGACCACAGGCGGGCCCGGTCAGTGGGGTCGGTTGCGACCACGACATCAAGATCGTCGTCAAATCTCATCGCGATCTCACCCGGCTCAGTTGACTCGGTCTCGATAGTCATGACATGCGCAGGGTGCGACGACAGCGGCCAGGGCAGACCAGTCATGTGCGAAACGAGGGACAAAGTCGCCTCGTCCATGATTTCAGCGCCAAGCAACATCGTCCCGTCGGGCACCGACTCACGGATGACCGCAAGCGCGTGAGCCGCACTCTGCACACCGACGAGTGCCACAGCCGAAGCCCGTGGCTTGCGGACCAGGGCCAATCGTGCCGCCGTAATAACGCCCAAGGTTCCCTCACTGCCGGTAAGCAAGCCGGTGAGGTCATAACCCGTGTTGTCTTTCAGTAGCCCACCTAGGTGCGAGACGACAGATCCGTTGGGCAGCACGGCTTCCAAACCCAGCACTTGTCGCCGTGTCATGCCATAGCAACACACGCGAATACCTCCGGCGTTGGTGGCGATAGTTCCACCGACAGTGGCGCTATCGCGTGAAGCTAGGTCGACTCCGTACGCCCACCCAGCGCCATTCACATGCCGATGAAGATCGGCGATTGTCACACCCGCGCCCGCCGTGACTTGTCCAGTGAGAAGGTCAACATCATCAAGACGAGTGAGCCGCCGAGTAGAGAGCACCACCATGGGCGGGTCGCTAGGACCGGGCACCGAGCCCCCAACAAGCCCGGTGTTGCCACCCTGCGCCAATACCGGGACGTGGTGGGCGGTGCAGGCCGCAACAACTGCGACGGTCTGCTCCAGATCCGCGGGCCGCGCAACGGCTAGCACCGGGCCGGCATAGCGGCGCGACCAGTCCTGCCGGTATGGCTCGATGACATCAGGCTCAGTCAAGACATGCGTAACCCCGACGGCGTCTATCAAGTCCTCGATCAACGATGCTGAAGTAGCACGCGACATAGTTGGCCTGCTCCTATTTCAAAAACTTCGACGTTCGACGGTCGGCCAACGGTGTGCCGCCGGTCTGACAAGTGGGGCAGTACTGAAGGGACGAATCGGCGAAACTGACCTCACGAACAATGTCACCGCATGACGGGCACGGCTCACCAGTACGGCCGTGCACCCGCATTCCTAACTTCTTCTCGGCCTTGAGATCCGCAGCACCCAAGCCTGAGCTGCGCGTGACCGCGTCGGACAGCACTTCGCGCATCTGCCGATACAGATTCTCGACTTCCTCGGGTGCCAACTTTCCCGCCAGCTTGAAGGGGCTGAGCCTCGCCGCATTCAGAATCTCATCGCTATATGCGTTACCAATACCGGCAATCGTTCGTTGGTCGCGCAGAACACCCTTGAGTTGGTGTCCCGCTGCCTGAGCCAAAATCTCGCTGAACACTTCGAGAGTGAAGCCGGTAGCTAGCGGTTCTGGCCCCAGGGTGGAGATGCGTTCAATCGCGCTCGGGTCGCGAACCACGTAGACAGCCAACTTCTTCTGCGTGCCCGCTTCAGTGAGATCGAAGCCGCCAGCAGACACACCGTCGTCGTCGACGAACGCCACGCGAAATGCCAGGGGTCCCTTGCCAGGCCGAGGCGCGGCAGCTGGAAGCTCCATTCGCCACTGCAACCATCCGGCCCGGGCAAGGTGGATCACCAGATGGATGGGCTCGCCGTTGTCGTCAACGAGCACGAGGTCAAGGAACTTTCCTCGACGTTGCACATCAAGAACTCGCGCGCCGATCAGGCTGGTAACCGGTGGCTCAAATGTCTTGAGCGCATTGATCGCAGCCAATTCAACACCTGCGATGCGCAACCCTTCGAGGGTGCGCCGAAGGTAGGTCACAAGGGACTCGACCTCGGGCAACTCCGGCATAGGACGAGCCTGTCACGAAGGGCACCACATTGTCGCTGCGCGTCTGCCTCAAGTGGGCCGCCAGGGCCAGGCAATACACAGGACCGACCCTGGTCTTGGGAACCTGTTGGCCCATGAGTGACACTTGGCAATGTGACCGATCCCCCCGATCCCATGGTCGATGCCGTACTCCCCGGCCGCATCGGTCTACTGGTCCGCATTCCGGTCCTTCCCGGGATGCGACCTGCGGCACTAGACGTGCTCAACCGCTACGTCGATGACCTGCACGAGGAGCCCGGCACCGAGGCATTCATGGTCTGCGTCGATCCAGATGACCAGAACGTGATCTGGCTGTACGAGTGGTTCCGTGATGAAGCAGCCCTACAAGCGCATCGTGAAGCTCCACTGTTTGGTCGGCTGATGTCAGAGCTGCCCCAACTCGTCGGTGAGAACCCGGGCATCATGCGCCTTGATCCATTGCGACTGCGGATGACCCAAGCCTTGTCGACTCAACGGTCCTAGCTCGATCTGAATCGAGACGACCTCTCGTGCAACTAGTGCGCGCCGCCGGTGGAACCTGATCGACGCAAATACCACAGGCCCAGAATCGGCAGTAACAGCGGCACGAACCCATACCCCTCGCCGTAGTGTGACCACACCGTGGCACGAGGGAAGGCAGCCGAATCCACGAAGCTGGCGGTGCCCACAATCAGCACGCCCACAAGCTCAAGCACGATGCCAGCTCGCGCAATACGCAAAGTCTGGGGAGTCGAGCGGACCAAACAGAACGTGATCCCGAGATAGAGGACTGCGGCAAAGGCCGACAGCGCATAGGCAAGCGGCGCTTCGCCAAAGCGAGTGACCAGCTGATAAAGCGCACGTGAAGTCGCAGCCACGGCGAAGACCGCGTAAACAGCAATGAGAGCTCTCGCGGCGCCCCGTCGCACGGGTATGACCTGTTCATCTACCGGATCGATCACGGCCCCATCCCCCCAGTCCAGACCTGCGTCACCCGCATGATCAGGACGGCGAAGGTGAGGCACGCGAATGCCGCCACTCCGCTTCCCCATCGTCCGGGCTCGTCAACACCCCACCACACAATCGCTGGCGGTATCGCAATACAGGCAAGGAGGTAGCAGATGAAGACAACGGGCTCTGCTGGCGCTGTGCCACCAATCCAGGCGAGGACGCTGATGACCGCCATGATGATCAACCCGATCTCGACCAGGCCGATGACCACATAAGCCAAGCGTGGAACCGACTTGTTCAACAACGAGAATCCTGCAAGTACCAGCGCGAGTATGAGCATGACGGTGACAAGTACCGTCGCGACGCTCGAAGACGGAAACGTGTTCCCCAGCACAACTACCCCAAAGCCAACAGGACCGTGGCGACGATGGCCGTCGCCATGCCGAATTTCTGCACCGGACGAAGGCGCTCACCGAGCAACATACGCGCCAACAGCACTGTTGCAGCCGGATATAGCGAACCCAGAACGGCCACGACCGAAAGCAAGCCAACCTGCGAGGCAAGAATGTAGAAGGCATTCGCGGCGACGTCGAGCACGCCAGCAGCGGCGGCCTGCCTGCGCACCTGCCAACTGGGCGGCAGTATCGCGGTCTTGGTTCGAATGGCCACGATAATGCCCAAGGGGACCAACATGATGGTCGATGTCGAGCGCGCGAAGACCACCGGCCACAGGCCCGCGTCCTTGGGTGCAAGCGCGATGATGGCGAAGAAGAAGCCGATGCAAACACCGGCAGCCAAAGCGAACCCCAGCGCTCGCGGTGTCACCCGTTGGTGCGCACTGTCGTCCGAGTGGTGTGCTTTGGGCTCGAGCCCGACCGTCACGATCGCGACAACCGCTAGTGCCATCCCAAGGAATGCCCAAGCACTTGGCCGGTCACCGCGAGCCAGGCCAACTATCACCGGAATCGCGGCGCCTAACACTGCCGAGATGGGCGAGAGCACGCCCATCGGACCGATGGTGAGAGCCTCGTAAAGTAGCAAGATCCCCAGCGCACCAAATGCACCGGCAACTGTGCCCGGCAGGGCGCTGCCGGCGCTGTCGCCACCGAAGACCATGGCCAAGGGAACAATGACGAGCAGGCCAATTGGCGTGGTCACAAACAGAGCTTGAAGCGGCGTTGAGCGACGGGAGGCCAAGCCGCCCATGAAGTCTGCAACGCCCCATACCAGCGCGGAAATCAACGCTAAGAGGGCAGCCACGAGTCACAGTTGAGCACATCGCGCCCGCGGGCTCCAACCCACCTCCGTGGCGCGACTAGTAGTGAGCGCCCGTCGACACGGCCCAAGCCTTATCGACGTGGAACTCACCTCCGTGATCAACGTCAAGAAAGACGACCGTCGCTGGTGAGCGGTTCTCGGTTGCCGGATCAAAACTCACCGCACCCGTGACACCTGGCCAGTCTTTGAGTTTGTTGAAGAACCCCGTCAAAGCCGCCGCATCGAATCCACCTGTTGCCGCTGCTGCAGCGGCAAGAACGTTGACCGAGTCGTAGGTATAGGGACTCCACGTGCCCGCCTCTGCGGCGAAGGCAAACTTGTAGTCGGCGTTGAACTTCACGGCGTCCGGAAAGTCAATCGGCGAAGGGACTCCAACAACAGTGCAATTCGTCGCTGCCGCGCGACCCGCGTTGGTAATGAATCCAGGATCATCTGACGCGAAGTCCACAACGCACTTCGCCTTGACCTTCTGGTCATAGATCGCATTGGCAATCAGAGCGCCCTCGGGGAAATACGTGGCGACATAGATCACATCGGGGTTCAATGCGGCAGCAGCCTTGACTTGGGCCACGTAAGACTTCTCGCCAGGAGTAACAGCTTCGAACGTCGTCACCTTGATGCCGCCCCCGGCTAGCGCGCCCTTCAACTTCGTGGCGATGTCTGTCGTGTAGCTCTGGCTCGAGTCATACACGATCGCCACCTTCTTGGCGCTGAGCCAATTCATCAGGCCTTCCGCGGCCACCGGCGCAATCTGGTAATCCATTGGTTGCAGGGTGTAGCCCATGGAGTTGGTGGCACTGTTTGACGTGAGTCGGATCGGCGTGAGCCCCGCCTTCAGATACAGGGGCAAGGTCTGCATCCCTACGCCCGAGTTGTACGGGCCCACAACGCCATCAAGGCCGGCTGCGATGGCAGCCGTTGCTGCCGCAACACCGGTAGCTGCGTCAGCGGCATCGTCGATCGGGATGATGTGAATCGGTCGCCCGTTGATGCCACCTTTCGCATTCAACTGCTCGGCGGCCAACGTGGCACCGTTGAGCATCCCAACACCGGTGGGCTTCTGGTCGCCGCTGAGCGGAGCCTCAAGGCCGATCCGGATCGGCGTCCCCGTAGGTGAGGCAGAGACCGATGTGGCAGCAGACGGACCCGACGGCGAACCGCTTGAATCCACCGGGGGCGTAGTGCCAGAGCAGCCAGCCAAAGTCAGGCTTGACCCGATGGCGATGGCCGTGAGCACGGAGGCAAAGGATCGACGCATAGACGATGTTGAAGACACACGCCGAGGTTACGCTGCGAAGTTGTCGTGCACCCTTCAGGGCATGCCTCAACAGGACAGTCGGGTGGATACGAGATGCCTCGCAGTCTGTGGCCCCACGTGACCCAGGGCCGCGCATCCGCTAAACAAAACCGGGCCCATGGCATAAGTCGAGTCGTTCGCCGACGTCTGCCATGGACCCTTGATGTGCGCGAGGGGGGAGTTGAACCCCCACGCCCTTTCGGGCACACGGACCTGAACCGTGCGCGTCTGCCTATTCCGCCACTCGCGCGCGCGCCAGAAGGCTAACACGCACCGCCGCTGCGCTGTGAGCCGCACAAACTCAACCGGCCAAACCTGGCCGCGACGCAGAGGGGATCGATCGACGACGGTTACGATCACAAGGTGCAGACCGCAGTGGCTGCGCGTGAGCAAGGAGGCACGGTGGGGCTGCTCGACCGCTTCGAACAGCGACTTGACCGAATGGTCAATGGCGCCTTCGCGCGCGCCTTCAAAGCAGAGGTGCAACCAGTCGAAATAGCAGCTGCCCTGCAGCGCGAAATGAGCGATCGCGCAGCCGTGGTGAGTCGGGGGCGCACCGTGGTGCCCAACTCGTTCGCGGTCGAACTCAGCCCACACGATCACGAACGCCTGGCTGTCTACTCGCAAACCTTGACTGCCGAACTCGCTGCCATGGTTGCCGAGTACGCCGAGGAGCAGCACTACACCTTCCTCGGTGGCACCGAGGTCACCCTGCATCTCGACAATGCCCTCGACACTGGGCTCTTCCGAGTTCGCAGTGAATCCACAGCTAACGTTGCCGCCAACCTCGCACGGTCTAGTGCCAGCGCACCCGAAGCAGCGGGCCAGCCCCGCCTTCTGGTTGACGACATTTCCCATCCACTGATCCGCGCCGTCACTCGACTGGGTCGAGGTAGCGACGTCGACATCCGCGTCGATGATCCCGGCGTGAGCCGTCACCACGCAGAAATCCTGCTCGGGCGCGAGGTCATCCTGCGCGACCTGAACTCCACTAACGGCACCTACGTCGATGGCGTGCAAGTCGGAGAGGTAGTCCTCACCGACGGCAACGTTGTTCAACTCGGCGCAACACGCTTGACCTATCGGGCCGGCTAACCATGTCGGAGTTAATGCTCACGCTGCTGCGTCTCGGCTTCTTGGCGGTGCTCTGGGCCCTCGTGATCATCACAGTGCTTGTCCTGCGTCGCGATCTTCGGGCTCCTCGGGATGCACGACCACTGGTAGCGGTCACTGTCGGCGCGGGGGCAAGTCGGCCCTTTGCTCCGGATCGACCGAAAAAGAAGCAGGCCAAGAACAGCCCGCGCACCTTGATCGTGGTCGAGGGACCACTGAACGGCACGGTGATTCCGCTGGGTGCTGCCGACATCACCATCGGTCGCGCCCCCGATTCCACCTTGGTCCTAGATGACGATTACGCAAGCAATAACCACGCGCGTATCTCCCTTGTCGACGGAGCATGGATCGTGCAGGACATGGGTTCGACAAATGGCACGTGGATCGACAAGACCCGCCTCACCGCACCGATCGCACTCACTCCGGGCCGACAACTCAAAGTGGGACGAACCGTATTAGAACTGCGGCGGTGACGATGCTTCAACTTCGATCCACCGCGCGTTCTGACGTCGGCTTAGTGCGCGCAGGGAACGAAGACTCCGGATACGCCGGATCCGAACTCCTCATCGTCGCCGACGGTATGGGCGGTCATGCCGCCGGCGAACTCGCGTCTGCGGCAGCCATCGCAACCATGGCAGCGATCGAGCCGGCCGGGCTCGACGATGCCGAAGCCATCGCCCGGCTCTCAGATGCGGTCTCGGTCGCCAGTGAACGCATCGCCGATGTCGTCGCTGCCAATCCCGAATTCGCTGGCATGGGCACAACACTGACGGCACTGGCGTGGCTTGGTACCGAGCCCCCACGCGTAGCCGTCATCCATGTCGGTGACTCGCGCGCGTATCTGCTGCGCGACCAAGTCCTGACCCAACTCACGCGAGATCACACCTACGTGCAAAGCCTGATCGATGCGGGCGAGCTCACCCCCGAGGAAGCAGCAAAGCATCCGCGCCGCAACTTGCTGATGCGGGCGATCGATGGCATCCACCAAGCAGAACCCGACGTCTCAGTGCGTGAAGCGCGCGTCGGTGATCGGTATCTCGTCTGCAGTGATGGTCTGTGCGGCTACGTTGCCGACGTCGACATCCAGCGGCTGCTCGCACTCCCCGATGCCACCGCTGCAGTTACCGCCTTGGTCGATAGTGCCCTGGAAGTCGGGGCACCAGATAACGTCACCTGCGTAGTGGCCGATGTCGTGGAAGCCGACTCGTTCCCTGCAGAGGCAGCACGGCCCGTTGTCGTTGGTGCTGCTGGTGAATCGCGCAACCGTGAGCGTCTACCCGGATTCGTTTTCCCCATCGATCAGCAACGCGACTCCGGCGCCCAGATTCTTCGCGTCTCGTCGCGCGCTGAGAGTTCACCGGCCGAAGCTAGCGGGCTCGCAGTGGCTTATCGCGAAGGGCGACGTCGAGGTCGGAGTCGTTGGAAATGGGCTGTCTCCCTCGCCCTCCTTGCCCTGATCGCCGGTGGCGTTTCTGCGTTCATCTATTCGTGGGCGCACGAACAGTTCTATGTCGGAACCAACAGCGGCTACGTCACGATCTTCCGCGGTGTCCCCGGCACTCTTGGCCCGATCCACCTACAAGTGGTTGAGCACCAGACCGATCTAACGGTGGATGCGCTGCCTGACTTCGAGGCCATGCAGGTCGAAGCAACGATCAGCACCGAGACCCTGGAATCCGCAAGCCAGATCGTGCAGCGACTCACCGAGCGAGCAGCGCAATGCGGCTCGGCCCCAACCACGCCCGGTTGCCCTACCGCGGGTTCTTCAGCCCCGAACCCACCGGCCGCGACACCCACGGCCACCTGATGAGCAGTTCCGCGATACCCGTCCCGCGATACCGACAGCCAACACGACGCACGACCGAGTTAGGCCTGTGCGTCCTGGCTTTGCTCATCGGCTCGGCGGGCTACATCCAAGTCGACCTAGCCGTCCTTGGTTCCATTGCCTCAGACACCATGCCTGTGTTGTGCGCCCTGGCAGCACTACTACTGCTTGCACATTCGGCCACTCGATGGCTGGCGCCGTATTCAGATCCCATCCTCGTGCCGACGGTCGCGGTACTGAACATCATGGGCCTAACCATGATCCACCGACTTGATCTAGCCGAGGCGCAACGAGCCGCGCGTAACGGTGACATTGCACCATCACCCGACGTCTATACCCAGTTGACATGGACCGCACTGGGAATCGTGCTGTTCTGCGCGGTTCTGTTCGTGATCCGTGACCATCGCGGCCTCCAGCGCTACACCTACACAGCGATGTTCGCTGGTCTGGTCCTGCTGCTGCTGCCGCTCGTTCCAGGTATCGGAGCCACCATCAATGGCGCCACGCTATGGGTACGGCTCGGACCGTTGTCCTTCCAACCTGGCGAACTCGCGAAGATCTTGCTCACCATCTTCTTCGCTGGCTACCTGACCGTGACGCGCGACTCCCTAGCGCTAGTTCGCACGAAGGTGCTCGGAATCGAATTCCCGCGCGGCCGCGACTTAGGTCCCCTGGTGGTCGCCTGGTTCATCTCGCTCGGGGTACTCGTCTTCGAACGCGACCTTGGCACTTCACTGCTGTTCTTTGGCCTGTTCGTCTCACTGCTCTACGTGGCGACTCAACGACGAAGCTGGCTTGTCATCGGCACGGTGCTCTTCCTCAGTGGCGCTGCACTCTCCTACCTTGCGTTCGGCCACGTGCGGCTACGTGTCAACATCTGGCTAGACCCATTCGCCGACGAATCCGACACCGGATACCAGATCGCCCAATCGATCTACGGCTTTGCCAGCGGGGGAATGTTCGGGTCTGGACTCGGCCAGGGATACCCACAATTGGTCCCCTACGCCAAGAGCGATTTCATCATGGCCGCCATGGGCGAGGAACTCGGACTCGTGGGTGTCATGGCCCTGCTGTTGCTGTACGGAGTGGTAGTCGAGCGCGGGCTGCGCACCGCCGTAGCTTGCCGCGACGTCTTTGGGTCACTGCTCGCAGCTGGCCTGTCGATCGTCATCGCGCTGCAGGTCTTCATCGTCGTGGGTGGGGTCTCGCGGCTGATTCCGCTCACCGGACTTACGACTCCGTTCCTATCCCAAGGTGGCTCATCACTTATCGCGAACTGGATCGCCATCGGCTTGATCATGCGCGTCAGCGACACCGCTCGCCGACCTGATATCGATGTTGTCGCCCTGCAAGAGGCACCAACTCAGGTCGTGCGTCGATGACTCGCTCACTTCGCCGGCTGGCGGTCGTACTCGCGTTGCTTATGACCGCCCTGTTGGTCAACGTCACGTACCTACAATTCTTCGCCTCCGCCGACCTGCGCAATCGGCCCGCCAACAGCAGGGTCTTGCTCGACGAATACTCACGTGAACGTGGGCCGATCCTGCTCGGCTCAACCGCAATCGCAGCATCGATCCGCACCGCCGACCAACTGCGTTACCTCCGGCAATATGCCAACGGACCGCTGTACGAATCGGCGACCGGCTACTACTCCGTCGTGTATGGGGCCACTGGGATCGAACGGGCCGAGAACTCGGTCCTTGCCGGTTCAGATGACCGATTCTTCGTCGATCGGCTCCAGCACTTGTTCGCGGGCCGAGGCGTGAAGGGCGGAGCAGTACGGCTCACCCTCGACCCTGCCGCACAAAAGGCGGCCTTCGACGGCCTTGCCGGACGTACCGGCGCCGTCGTAGCAATCGATCCTCGAACCGGAGCAATCCTCGCTCTCGTGTCCTCACCATCATTTGATCCCAATGCACTGAGCAGTCACAACCCGGCAAAGATCCGCGATACCTACGCGGCGCTGCTCAAGGACCCAGCCGAACCTATGCTGAATCGTCCGCTTGCGATGACCTTGCCCCCCGGATCAACATTCAAGCTCGTCACTGCCGCCGCAGCCCTCGAATCGGGCAACTACACCCCCACGACGATGGTCCCCGGGCCCGCGTCGCTCAAACTGCCCAACACCACAAAGGTGCTGCACAACTGGAGCGGCACCGCTTGCGGGCCCAAGAACACCACGACCTTGGAGAACGCCCTAGCCATTTCATGCAACACCGCATTTGCCTCAATCGGCCTTGCGCTCGGCGATCAAGCGCTACGAAGCCAGGCTGAGAAGTTCGGCTTCGGGACGTCGTTCGACATTCCGCTGCACGCCGCCACCAGTCGCTTCCCCGCGCAACTCGATGAGCCGCAGACCGCCATGGCCGCGATCGGTCAATACGACGTCACGGCCACGGCACTGCAGATGGCGATGGTGGCAGCCGCAATCGGCAACAACGGCCAGGTCATGAATCCATATTTGGTGGCGCAGGTCCTCTCACCAGAGCTGCAAACGCTGGAGACCGCAGCACCTTCTGCCTTCTCGCAGGCAATGTCGCCAGCGAACGCAAGCACTTTGATGGCAATGATGGTTACCGTGGTCGAACGCGGCACCGGATCCAACGCTCGCATCCCTGGCATCACGGTCGGGGGGAAGACAGGAACGGCACAGACCGCACCGGGCCGGCCGCCGCACGCGTGGTTCGTCGCCGTCGCGCCCGCCGGAATAGGTGGCTTGGCCCAAATCGCGGTAGCGGTGGTACTGGAAAATGGGGGCGGCGCAGCCGAGGTCAGCGGTAACAAACTGGCCGCGCCCATCGCTCGAGCGGTCATAGAAGCCGTCCTACGTCGATGAGGCACGTAGCATCAGCAGTACGCGTGGCAATGGAGGAGAAACGGTGACAGCGGATATTCGCCGGCTCGGCGATCGCTATGAGCTCGGTGAAGTCATTGGCCGAGGCGGCATGGCTGAAGTCTTCGAGGGTCGCGACCTTCGGCTGGATCGGCGGGTAGCTGTCAAGATTTTGCGACCCGATCTGGCTCGCAATCCCAACTTCCAGGAGCGCTTTCGACGCGAGGCACAAAGCGCGGCAGCACTGAACCACCCCAACATCGTCGCGGTGTACGACACCGGCGAGGACGTCCTAGTCTCGGTCGATGGTTCGCCCGGCGAGATCGTGCCCTACATCATCATGGAATACGTCGACGGTGTGACCTTGCGCCAGCTCATGAACAGCGGCCGACGCTTGCTACCCGAACGAGCTCTTGAGATCACGGGCGGCACTCTCGCGGCACTCGACTACAGCCACCGGCACGGCATCGTGCACCGAGACATCAAGCCTGCCAACGTCATGCTCACCCGCGGCGGTGAGGTCAAGGTCATGGATTTCGGTATTGCGCGCGCCCTCGCCGACGCGGGCCAGACCATGACCCAGGCTCAGGAGATCCTCGGCACGGCCCATTACCTCTCGCCCGAGCAGGCCCGTGGCGAAATCGTCGACAGCCGGAGCGATATCTACTCAACCGGATGCCTGATCTACGAACTGCTCACTGGTCGGCCGCCGTTCACCGGCGACTCACCTGTGTCGATCGCCTACCAACACGTCAGCGAAGCACCCGTGCCACCGTCGCAGTGGGATCTTGCAGTCACCCCCACGATTGATGCGATCGTCTTAAAGGCAATGGCCAAGAGCCCGATAGATCGCTACCAAAGTGCCGCGGAGATGAGATCCGACGTAGAGCGTGCGATGGCTGGGCTCCCCGTGACCGCACCCGTTCCGATTGTGGGTCAGGACACCGCAGTCATGGCCGCTCTGTCGCCGCTGCCCGTCGGGCTCGCCGCAACCAACGAGCGCAGTAACTCGCGCAGCCCCTGGTTCTGGGTCGTGCTCACGCTGGGAGTGCTCGCCCTTGGACTTGCCACGTTCTTGATCGCGAAGACAATATTTGGCTCCCCAGCCATTGAGCAGGTCAGCGTGCCGGGGCTCTCCGGACTCACGCTGCAACAGGCTCAGTCCGCGTTGGAGAACCAGGGACTCGTTCTCGGCAACCAAACACCTGCGCCGTCGGCCGACAAGCCCGTTGACACAATCATCGGTCAATTACCGGTCATGGGTCAGCTCGTCGACAAGGGCAGCCGAGTCGACGTCACCGTGTCAACGGGTAAGGGACAGGCAACAGTGCCGAATCTGGTCGGCCTTACCTCCGCTGATGCGGCGAGCTCCGCCTTGGTTGACGCTGGCCTAATCTTGGGAACAGTCACCCCCATGGATTCGGACCAGCCAGCCGGTTATGTGGTTGAGCAACTCCCGGCACCACTGGGCATCACCGACGCTGGATCTGCGGTCAATATCAAGGTGTCCACGGGCAAGACCGCGGTGCCCAAGGTGACCAATGAGAGCGAAGCCCAAGCCAAGAGCGATCTGGTCAACGCCGGTTTCCAAGTCAACGTGGTGCAACTTGAGGACGGCAGCGTGCCCGAAGGGACGGTTCTGGCTCAGTCGCCTAAGGCCGGTGTGAGCGCAGCCAAGGGCACTCAGGTAACCATTACCGTCGCGAAGGCACCCGCACCGACCCCGACCCCGACGCCGACCCCGACGCCGACCCCGAGTGTGAGCCCAAGCGTGTCACCGAGTGTGAGCCCAACCGCCTAGGCAGCGCACCTACTCTGTTGCCGAGTGCTCGGGTGCTGAGTGCTCGGGTGCTGAGTGCTCGGGTGCTGAGTGCTCGGGTGCTGAGTGCTCGGGTGCTGAGTGCTCGGGGGCTGAGTGCTCGGGTGCTGAG
>Ga0194051_1000108_pt1 | contig 43329 bp, 40 predicted proteins | sample SepL2320m_MetaG_FD_161275 | JGI IMG/M metagenome (GOLD analysis project Ga0194051, IMG submission 161275) | Anoxic zone freshwater microbial communities from boreal shield lake in IISD Experimental Lakes Area, Ontario, Canada - Sep2016-L239-20m | ecosystem: Environmental > Aquatic > Freshwater >... | reverse complement strand
GATCACTCGCTCGAAGATTTCAGATGGTGAATACCTAAGTGCACAGTGCGCAAGTCGACATGCAAAGTACAACAAGATGAGCAATCATTGTTGTCGTTCAAGATCAAGGAATTGGATCGAATCACAAAGGATCTGCCCCCCCCCCGCAGATAGGGATTCGATGAAGCCGGAGCCGACGCTCATCCAGTCCGTGCAAAGAGCGCTGTACCTGATGGAAGCATTGGCCGCGCGCAATGGACGCGGCACTGTGAAGCAACTCTCACGCGACACCAATATCGCGCTTCCGACTGCCTACCACTTGGTTCGCACCTTGGCCCACGAAGGCTATGTAAATCGTCTGGACGACGGGTCAATCGTGATCAGCGCGAGAGTCGCGGACTTGGCCAGCAGCTCGCTACCCGGCAAGGCTGAAATCCGAGGGATTCTGGGAAGCCTGCGTGACAGCACCGGTGCGTCGGTGTACTTCGCCCGCTTTGACGGCCGACAGATATCAATCGTCGAAGTTGTACAAAGCCCAAGAACGCCACGAATCGATGTCTACGTCGGAGCACATGAGTCTGGGCATGCGACCGCGGTGGGTAAGGCGATCCTCGCAGCACTGCCAATCGACGTTCGACACGACTACCTGAAAACCTATGTGCCGCAAGCACTTACCGCAAATACCATCACTGAATTGCCTGTGCTAAATGCCCAACTCGATCAAATTCCACAGCAGCGATCAGTCGCCTACGACCACGAAGAATATGCACCGAAGGTGTCCTGCGTGGCAGCAGCACTAAACAAAGGAGAAAGCGCCGGGGCGATCGGCATAGCCGTGTCAACTCGTCGACTGGCACGAGAACCGGAACTACAAGAAGTGGTAATCGACGCTGCGGCCAAGTTGGAGCGAGCACTCACACTCGCCAACACACAACTCGCCTAGAGCGGGTTACTCCAGGCGCGCTTACCGTACTTGTCTATGACGCTGACTCGACGGTACTTCGGGCTGGCTTGATCAGGCTCTAATCGCACGCGGGTGATCAGACCTGCGTCATCAGTGGCCAGGATCTGGCCCATCCGTCGACCATTCGCACCCACTGACACACTGACTCCACATTCTTGCTCCATGTGCAAAATGACAGAGCGCGCTGGCGAGCAGGTCACCTCAACGGCATCACCATCAAGCGCAATGTCAAAAATTGACGGGCCATGCGAGAAATACGCCTGCCCAGTTCGCAATGCCTCGATTACGGCCTCGGGGGTGCGCTCGACAACATGAAGCATCGTCCACGCCAGCCCCAACTCGAAGAGCGGGTAATGCTGATCGTCGGTTGCGATACCGAATGTGCGCCTGCCGTTGCGCAGTAAGACATCCCACCAGGTTGAAGAATCACCTCGGCCATTCTCGACTTCGGCCGAACCATTGAATACCTCAATGCCCGCAAAGCCTTCGGACTCAAGTAGATCGTCGATCGAGAGCTCGTTCCAGTACGGGTGCGCCACATACGACACGGCCCCATGCGCCTCTGACCACTGCATAGCGGCGCTCAGGGAGGCGAACGTGCGAGCCTCCCAGTTCTCCTCAGCGTTGAACATCCAGTTGTCGCGGTTACCGCCGGGGTCATCTGGCAGGTCGCTAATGCCGTACACGAGGAACTCGCCGCTCTGCCGCGGATATCCCGGGTACTTCAGATCAAAGCCAAGCTCAGCCGACGGGATCGTAATGAGGCGGTCAGTAGAGGGCACAACCGTTCGACGCCAATGGTCTGTGATCGCAACGACATCGAACCCAGCTTCCGCGTAGCTCTGCACGAGGTGGCGTGGCGCCAAGGTGCCATCACTCTCCGTGCTATGGGTGTGCAGCGCGCACTTGAGCCACTCGCCGGGCAGTTCGAACGGGTTGGTCGTTGGCGTTGACATCTGGTCTCCACTCATCGGGTGCACTAGGCGGGCCACTCATCGGGTCTGCCTATGGCATCTGCTTATCGGTTCTGCTTGTCGGTTCTGCGCTAAGGCTTAGTGGCGACGACGCAGTTTGGGATTGAAGATCTCTTCGAGCGCGTAGCCGCACATCGTGACAGCGAGGGTGACGCAGATGATTGCGATGCCTGGGGGGATCATCCACCACCAATAGCCGTTGGCCATCGAGCCTGCATTGAACGCCTCCTCGATGATCCGCCCCCAGGAAATAGCAGTGGGATCACCAAGCCCGAGGATCGCAAGAGTGGTCTCCGACAAGATGGCGACTGCCACAGTGAGCACTGCTTGCGCGAAGATCACGGGAAAGACATTGGGCAACACGTGATGGGTGATGATCGACCAGTCGCTCGCACCAAGAGCACGGGCCCGCTCGATGAAGGGTCGACGTCGCACACTGAGGGTCTGTGCCCGAACAATCCGAGCGGTCATGGCCCACGATGTCACAGCGATCACCAAGATGACATTGAACAAAGTCGGGCCCAAGATCGCAGCCATCACGATTGCCAGCACCAGCCACGGGATCACGAGAAACCAGTCGGTCAATGTGCCCAGCACAGTGTCGATCCTGGTACCTCCGTAGTAGCCGCTCACCAGCCCGACCGTTGCCCCGATCAGCACTGCGCCGATGGTGGCAGTAACGCCGACGAGCAATGACACGCGAGAGCCAACGATCAGCAAGCTAAGGACCGAGCGCCCAAACGAGTCGGTGCCGAGCCAATAGTTAGCCGACGGAGGCGAGTTCGGCGGCCCCGACGCGGCGGCGGGATCGATGGCATCGGCACTCACCAGCAGTGGTGACAAAAACGCCACCACAGTAAAGAACACCAGAATTCCAAGGCCCACCATGGCCTGCTTGTTGGCCTTGAACATGCCCCAGTTGCGAGTGAACGAATCCCGTCGGCGGCGGGCCGTGAGTTGCCTTCGAGAGAGGAGGCGCTCAGGTCGTCTCCCCTCGTTATCAGCAGCACCAGAGGCAGCAGTGGGGTCGCTGATTTCGTTCGACATCTACACCTCCTCGATCCGTGGATCGAGGAACCCGTAGGTGATGTCAGCGACCAGATTGGCCATGATTACCGCAAGGCTCGAGAGCAGGAAGACCGCCTGTAGAACCGGATAGTCCTGATCCTTAATCGCTTGATACGTAAGCAATCCCAGGCCTGGCCAAGAGAAAACTGTCTCGACGACAATCGCACCACCAAGGATGAATCCAACGCTGAGCACAATGAGCGTGAAGCTGGGCAGGAAGGCGTTGGGCACAGCGTGACGACGTCGCACCTGCCCGTCGCTGAGGCCCTTGGCGCGCGCAGTAGTGATGTAGTCCTCGTCTTTGACGTCGATCATCGACGATCGCATCACGATCACGAATGAGCCGATGTACCCGAGAGTGAGGGTCAGCGCCGGCAGGAACAGGTGGCTTGCGATGTCGCCGAGTTGCGGTGCCGTGTCTCCGGAACTCGACGTGTATCCACCGGCCGGGAACCAGCCAAGAGTGCCGGCGAAGGTGATCAGCAAAAGCATGCCGAGCCAGCCTTCAGGCGTCGCATAGAGCAGTAGTGAGCCGTACAGCGAACTGCGATCAAAACTCGTGCCCCGAGCCCAACCACCCTTGATTCCGATGAGCACTCCGACGAGCGCGGCAAGGCCGGTGCCCACGCCCACCAACAGCACGGTGGGCCAGATACGGCCCGCGATCAGAGTCGAGATATCAGTGCCAGAAATGATCGAGACACCCAGATGTCCGGTGAGTGTCTGTTTGAGATAGATCAAGTACTGCAGTGGCAGCGGCCTGTCCAAACCGAACAAGGTCAACTGATGAGCAAGTGCCTCGGCGGAGAGTCGTTGGCTGCGGGCCAGGAGCCCGATCGGATCGCCAGGCATGATTCGGAACAGGAAGAAATTTGCTGTCAGAACGAACCACAAAGTGAGCAGCGCCCAACCGCACTTGCGCCTGATGTAGCGCAGTCGCATGTCTGTCCTCGCCTCGCGGGATTGTTGGGCTCGACCTTAGTCGCGTTCGAACTCGTCATCGCCGCGCTTGCCGAACCGTCGCCAGACCAACCAACCGCCGATTACGAGCACAAGTCCGATCAGCCCCATCGCCCAGGGCGGGATACCCGAGGACGAAGTGCTAGCGGGCGCGGCGTCTTGCTGAGCCGGATGCGCCGAGACCATGCTGGCGTAGCCATACGACGTGGTCAGGTAACCATCCTTCACCGGTGTCGGCACTAACCCGGCGACCTGATCGGTGCGATAGGCCTCTATGTAGTTCGGGTACGCAAGCACGATGACCGGCACCTGGTCATACACGTACTGCTGCATGTCTTGCACGATCTTGAGGCGCGCCTCGGGGTTCATCTCAGCGGTCTGCTTCGCGAACATGGAGTCGTAAGTCGCGTCCTTCCAGCAACCGTCCGACAAATGCCCATCTCCGAGGCACGCGTCGCTGGTGAACACCGACAACTGATAGTTCGGGTCAGGGTCACCCGTCCAGTACCAAACGTAGGCGTCGAAATCACCTGCTTGTTGGAGGTCGTACATCTTCGCGGCTGTGACCGGCTTGACCTCGACCGCGATTCCGACCTTCTTGAGGAAGCCTTCGATCAACTGCCCTATCGACGTGCTGCCGTTGACATCGTCGGAAACAGGCAGCCGCAACCTCAGCGGCGAGTTGCTGTTCTTTGGGTCTATGCGAACGCCGTCAGTGCCCATCGGGTAGCCAGCTTCGTCGAGTAGCGCGTTGGCGGCGGCCGGGTCGTAGCCCAAGACCTTGTCACTGGGTATGTCGAGGTGCCAGTAGTCCGACAGCGGACGCACGATCGTCTCACCCGGCGATGCGGCCTGCGGATAAACCTTGTCGACGATCGCCTGCTTGTCGATCGCCAGCTCTATCGCCTTACGCACCTTGATGTCCTTCAAGGCGGCCAGCGGCTTCGATGGCGTGTCCTGGTTGCCGAAGTTGAACGCCATGTTGACCCAGAAGTCGGACGTGACCTTCTGCACCTTCACATTCTTGATTGCGCCGAGTGCGGGGAGCAATGCACCATCGAACCCGTCACCGATATCGATCTGACCGTTCTTGAGCGCCTGCACCATGGCTTCTTGATTCGTGTACAGCTGGAAAACGATCTGGTCGTATACCGGCTTGTTGCCCCAGAAGTAGGGGTTACGAGTGAACGTCCAGTTCTGCCCAGGGGTAGCGCTAGTCATGATGAACGGGCCGGAGGCAACGTTGGGCACCGTATTGACAGCTTTGATCTTGTCGATGTCGTCGTTGGCGTACTTTCCCCAGATGTGTTCGGGCACGATGTAAGCCCAGGCGGGCACCTTCGGACCTCGAGTGGCCACTGGCGAATGCCAGATGAGCGTGAGGTCGTCGGGCGTCTCAAAAGTGGTGCCCTTAGGGAAATAACTAGAGAAGTAGTCGAACTGTTTGTCGATGGCGAACCGGTAGCTGAAAGCCACGTCCTTGGAGGTCAGCGGCTGCCCGTCACTCCACTTGATGCCCGGATGGATCTTGCAGGTCCAGGTCTTGAAGTCCGCACTGGGATCGCACGAATCAGCGACGGAGGGCTGCGCCGCGAGATCAGGACTGAACTGCAGCGCCAAGTCGTACTGCAAGATCAGCGAGCCCCACTCTGCTGGCGAATTGACCGCCCAGAGGTTGGGGTTATCGATACCGGTGGTCATGCCAATGCGCAGCACTAGCGGTGCCGTCGACGCACTCGGCGATGCCGAATCAGCCACTGCCGGTGCGGCGATCAATAGACCCCCCGCGACGAGACCGGCGAGGACGAGTGCGGTGCGCTGAATCGACTTGCTCATGACATGTCCATCCCTGTTAGTCGGACTGACGGAGCCCGCCGCTGGTGCTTACGTTCTCAACTCCGGGTGAGTCTGCTTGAGCGAGCAACTGTCCACTGAGCGAAACCTCGCACATCACATCGGATTTCACGGCGAGATTGGTGGTCTCGCTGCATTCGTGTCACTTCCGTGACCCAGGACCGCCCGCACTTGGTCATCGAGCAGGCCGTTGGTTGCCAGTAGCCGGCATCCATCAGTAGGCGACCCGCCCCGCACTGCGCTGATTGCCCCGCCAGCCTCGGAAAGGATCAATCCCGTTGCGGCCCAGTCCCACTCGAAGCACTCGGATGCCTCAACCAAGACGTCAGCAGCGCCTCGAGCTACCAACAGATGGCCCCAGGCATCAGCCATACCTCGCGATCCGCGAGTGGAGGTGACGAGTCGAACCAAACCATCGAGTTGGCCTTCCTCGACGAACTCCTCAACCGAGGCATGCAAGACGAAAGCATCTGCCAATGTTGCAACCGAAGACACGTGCAACTGTCGACCCTCAGACCATGCACCTTCGCCACGCACAGCGGTCACTCGTTCACCGAGCGCGGGGGCATCAGCGACCCCGACCACTACTTCGCCTGCTGTGCGCAATGCGATGAGCGTGGTCCACATGGGGATTCCCTCAGCGAACATTCGAGTTCCATCGATCGGGTCAATCACCCAAATGCGGTCATTACCACCCTGAGCGAGGCCGTCTTCCTCACCACGAACGCCGTCATCTGGATACTCAGCGCGCACCGCCGCACGAATCACTCGCTCGGCGAGTTGATCGGTTGCGGTGACAACGGTGCGATCAGCTTTGCGTTCGACGGATTGACGCTCGCCAAAGCCGAATGCGGCCATGGTGACGCCGGCAGCAAGATCGGCGAGGTAATTTGCGAACTCAAGATCCTGGTTCATCGCGCTGACCTTACCGAGTCGAGGCCGGGCCAATGCCTGCGGTGGCGCAATGTTCTGACGTAGGCAACGATTCCGTACCAATGCACCGCGCATCCTCAATTTCGGTCGCGCATATCCCTCGCGCCTGCCAAGTTCATGTCGTCACCATCGAAAGTCTCCGACCTGCGGATTGGACCCCCATGAAATTGCATCGCCTTGCTGCCATGTCCATGGCAGCGACCCTCGCGCTAGGCCTGACTGCTTGCAGCTCGGGTGGATCAACGACGCCCACAGACTCTGCGTCGGCTTCAACCGCTCCGACCGCAACTGCGGGATACCAGGCAGAGCACGCCGGTGGCACCGTGACGCTGCTCGCCAAGGGCGCAGGCGGAACCCTCGATCCGAAGGTCAACTACACGCTGCAGTACTGGCAGCTCTTCCAGGCCACGTACGACGGGCTGACCGGGTTCAAGAAAGTCAATGGCGAAGACTCATTCACGGTCGTACCCGACCTAGCCGAGTCGATCCCTGAGGCGACCAACGGCGGCAAGACCTACGTCTTCCCGCTGCGCAAGGGCATCAAGTTCTCCGACGGTACCGACGTCACAGTCGACGATGTCGTTGCCTCGTTCCAGCGCATCTTCAAGGTCTCCAGCCCCACAGCAGGCGGCTTCTATGCCGGCATCGTCGGCGCCGACCTATGTCTGACGACCCCCGCCACGTGCACCCTCGATGGCGGAGTAGTTGCCGACAAGACGGCCAATACGGTGACCATCAACCTCATCGCGCCCGACCCCGAGTTCCTGTACAAGCTCTCGGTGCCGCACGCCGCCATCAACCCGAAGTCCGCCCCCGTGACCGATGCGGGCAACGCCCCAATCCCCACTACCGGGCCGTACATGTTCAAGTCCTACGACCCCAATACCTCCTTGGTAATGGTGCGTAACCCCAACTTCACGGAGTGGTCGACCGACGCACAACCCAAGGGCTACCCCGACGAGATCGACTACAAGTTCGGTCTCACCGTGGAAGCCTCGGTGACTGCAGTAGAAAACGGCCAAGCCAACTGGCTGTATGACCCGCCGCCTGCCGACCGGCTGGCTGAGATCGGCACGAAGTACGCACCACAGGTACACGTCGAGCCGTTGACCGCCTACTGGTACGCCCCGATGAACGTCAACATCCCACCGTTCAACAACCTCCAGGCCCGACAGGCCGTCAACTGGGCCGTCGACCGCAATTCAATTGTGCAGTTGCTAGGCGGCCCGAAGCTAGCCGCACCGGTCTGCACCCTGCTCCCGCCAGGCTTCCCCGGCCACGTGGATGACTGCCAGTACACAAACCCGGCTGGTACCACCTGGCAGGGCCCTGACCTCGCAAAGGCCAAGCAACTAGTACTCGACTCAGGCACTGCCGGGCAGTCGGTGGCAATCGTGGTCACCGACGACGAGGTCAACAAGGCAGTCGGGGAGTACATGCAGTCAGTGCTGAACTCGATCGGCTACAAGGCCACAGTAAAGGCGATCTCGAACAACATTCAGTTCACCTACATCCAGAACAGCAACAACAAGGTGCAGATCAGCGTTACCCAGTGGTACCAGGATTACCCGGCGGCGTCGGACTTCCTGAACGTGCTCTTGGGCTGCGCATCGTTCACGCCGGGCAGCGACTCGTCGATCAACATGTCGGGCTACTGCGACAAGACAATCCAGGCTCAGATGGACGATGCACTGACTACCGAACAGACCAGCATGGACGATGCGAACGTGAAGTGGGCTGCAATAGACAAGGCACTCATGACTGCCTCGCCGCAGGCGCCCCTCATCACGCCACAACTGGTCAACTTCCTGTCTGCCGGCACCGGCAACTACCAGTTCAGCAAGCAGTTCTACATGCTGGTCGACCAACTCTGGGTTAAGTAGTTAAGGCGAATACCCACTCTATGAATACAAGTAAGACCGACATATCGAGCACTCCCGCCACGCAGTACGCCGGTCCTTGGCGTACTGCGTGGCGGGACGTTCGCCGTAACAAGGTTGCGGTGGGCTCACTTGTCGTGCTCTTCATCATCATTGCCGCGTGCTTGGCGGCGCCTTGGTATGCCGATCACGTGATGCACCTGGATGCGTTCTCGTCCAATATCAATGGCACGTATCTAGTCAACGGTGTACCCAAGCCCGTTCTGGAAACGTCAACTTCCGGGCTCGGGCTCGGGGTGAACCCCATCGGCCCCACGTGGGATCCGGCAAACTTCTTTCTTGGCGCTGACAACCAGGGCCGCGATGTCATGTCCCGACTCCTCTACGGCGGCCGCAACAGCCTGATGATCGGCTTCGTCTCGGCCGTGATCTGCTGCGTTCTCGCCGGTCTCGTGGGCGTGGTCGCTGGCTACTTCGGCGGCGGCCTTGATGCCGTGCTTTCTCGTGGGCTCGACGTGCTCTGGGCCTTTCCCGTGTACCTGCTGGCCATCTGTCTGTCAGTGGTTCTGATCAATGCCACACTCGATATCGGGCCGATCACGCTGACCTCGGGCAGCATCATCTTGCCGATCCTGATCATTGGTGTGATCTACGTTCCCTATGTGGCGCGCCCAATCCGTGGCCAGACCATGTCACTCCGTGAGCGCGAGTTCGTGCAGGCATCTGTCGGCGCTGGCGCAACTGATGCCCGGCTCCTGCGACGCGAGATCCTCCCCAACGTACTGCCCACCCTCATCGTCTTCCTGCCGCTGATGACCGCGATCAACATGCTCACCGAGTCAGCGCTGTCGTTCCTCTCGATCGGCGTACAGCCACCCGACGCGAGTTGGGGCACGGTCATCAACGACGGAGTCGGCCTGCTCTACACGCGTCCAATGGTGGCGATTGCACCAGGCGTCATGCTCGCCATCACCGCAGTCGCGCTCAATCTTTTCGGCGACGGCATCCGCGACGCCCTCGACCCCAAAGCTCGGCTACGGGGTGCGGTGTAGATGTGGCGTTTTGCTGGCAGGCGAGCACTCGCGGCCGTCTTGGTCTTGTTTGCCATCAGCGTGATGGTCTTCCTGATCTTCTTCGCCACTCCGGGCGCTGACCCAGCGGCTCGAATCGCTGGACGCAATGCCAGCCAGGAGACTCTGGCGCAAGTGCGTGCTTCGTTCGGCTTCGACAAGCCCATGTACATGCAGTACGGGCTGATGATGCGGCACCTTTTCATTGATCGTGATCTCACCTCGTTCGTCAACCGAGGCTCGCAAGTGATCCCGCAAATCACCCAGGCAATCCCGGTCACACTGTCGCTCGTGATCGGCGCAGCGGTGATCTGGATGGTGCTCGGCATCATCATGGGAGTCGCGGCAACTGCTGGACGAGGCACTGCAGTCGACCCGATCATCATGGTCTTCGGGGTGATCGGGGTATCGCTGCCTGTCTATTGGCTCGGCGAGGTCGTAAACCTCATCACCCAGAGCCGATTACACGATTCATGGTTCGCTTGGGTGCCGCCGCTAGGCTACGCGCCACTCAGCGACGGCGTCGGTACTTGGGCGTTGCACCTAGTGCTGCCTTGGATGACATTAGCCGTGCTGTACGCCGGGATCTACGCGCGAGTGCTTCGCTCGGAGATGGTCGGCGCGATGAACGAGGACTATGTCCGCATGGCTCGCGCGAAAGGCATCGGCGAGGGTCGCGTTTTGATCCGCCACGCATTGCGCACCTCACTGATCGTCATCGTCAGCCTGTTCGGACTCGACTTCGGTGCACTCATCGGTGGCGCCGCGTTGCTCACCGAGGTTGTCTTCGGCCTGCAGGGGGTGGGCAAGCTGACCTACGACTCATTGCAGAACTTCGACCTGCCGGTGATCTTGGGCTGTGTGCTCTATGCAGCCTTCTTCGTTGTGGTTGCCAACTTCATCGTCGACTTGGCCTACGCCTGGCTAGATCCGCGGGTACGACATGTCTGAGCCGCTCCTCGAAGTCCGTAATCTGCGAGTTTCATTCCGCACTCGCACTGGCACCGTTACCGCAGTAGACGGCATCTCGTTCACTGTCGACCCCGGCGAAGTCGTTGGGCTCGTTGGTGAATCCGGCTCGGGCAAGAGCGTGTCGATGCTCACGGTGTTACGCCTCATCGACAACCCCAACTGTGTCATCGAGGGCGAGGTCCTGTTCAAGGGCAATGACCTTCTGACCATGAGCGATGCCGATCTGCGAAGTATTCGAGGGCGAGAAATCGCCATGATCTTCCAGGATCCGATGACTGCCCTCACCCCGGTGTACACCGCGGGCTGGCACATCAGCGAGCAGATCCGGGCACACGAAAAGGTATCGAAGAAGGCGGCTAACGATCGAGCGATTCAGCTGCTCACGAGCGTGGGAATACCCAACGCTGAGTCGCGAGTCAATTCCTACCCGCACGAGTTCTCCGGCGGAATGCGACAGCGCGTCGTCATCGCAATGGCGTTGTCGTGTAACCCGTCGCTACTGATCGCTGATGAGCCAACCACCGCGCTTGACGTCACGATCCAGGCGCAGATCCTCGAACTGCTGCGCGACCTGCAAAGTGAATTCGGCGCATCAATCGTGCTGATCACCCACGACATGGGAGTGGTGTCGCAGATGGCCAATCGGGTCATGGTCATGTACGGCGGACGGCTCGTCGAAGCCGGCAGCCGTTTGGATGTGATGCGCGAACCGGCTCACCCCTATACGTGGGGCCTGATGGGTTCGATCCCTCCAACGGATGGCACTCGCGCGGTTCGGCTCGCCGCGATTCCCGGTGCACCCATCTCACCCTCAGACAGCGATCGCGATCGATGCCTGTTCGCGCCTCGCTGCACTTTCGCCACGGATAGTTGCCGGCCGCAGCCTGGTCTGATCGAACACAGGCCAGGGCACTCCGACGCGTGCATCATTCCGTTCGGCGAGCGCGCTCAGCGTCGCACCGAAGCACTAGCCCCCATGCGAGCACGCACATGACCGCCTCATCGCCAGCCGAGCCCAACGCCCCGATCCTGCTTGAGGCTCGTGACGTCGTGAAGCACTTCCCGATTCGCACGGCGCAGGGGCGGCAGCAAGTCCGAGCGGTTGACGGCGTAAGCCTCAAAGTGCGCACGGGTGAGACCCTCGGCCTCGTCGGCGAAAGTGGTTGCGGTAAATCAACTTTCGGCCGTTGCCTGGTCAAGCTCATTGACCCCACGAGCGGGTCGGTGCTCTTCGACGGCGAGGACATCACGCACATGTCGCGGCGCGAACTCCGCAGCAGACGCACTGGCTTCCAGATGATCTTTCAAGACCCGTACGCATCACTGAACCCACGTCGGCGGGCGGCCGCGACAGTCGAAGAGCCAATGCGCACACATGGCATGGGCACCGACCAAGAGATTCGTGCCCGTGCCATTCATCTGCTACAGACCGTGGGATTCGACGAGTCGTACGCCAACCGCTACCCACACGAGTTTTCCGGCGGCCAGCGTCAGCGGCTCGGCATCGCGCGCGCATTGGCGCTATCGCCGCGACTCCTCATCGCCGATGAGCCAGTGTCAGCCCTTGACGTCTCGATTCAGGCGCAGGTGCTCAACCTTCTCGCCGATCTGCAGGAAGAGCAGAAACTAACTTACGTTTTCATCGCGCACGACCTAGCGGTCGTGCATCACATCGCAGATCGCATTGGCGTCATGTACCTAGGCGAACTCGTCGAACTTGGCGGCTCGACCGAGGTTTATAACAACCCGCGGCATCCCTATACCGAAGCACTGCTGTCGGCGATCCCAGTGATCGACACCGACACCGAAGTGCGCGAGCGGATCGTGCTCACGGGTGATCTGCCCAACCCAATCGACAAGCCCTCCGGCTGCGCCTTCAGCCCGAGATGTCGTTACGCACAAGACATCTGCCGGGTCGAGAAGCCGCTATTGCAGATCCAGTTGGACGGCCGCGAAGTTGCCTGCCACTTCCCGGTCGCGACCGGCGCGAAGTAGCCCTGGCCTCAGCCCAACCGGAAGGGCGCGGGACATGCTGACAACTTGGGCACCCGCACTCGGGCAATGACTGAACCCGGGCAGGGGTGGCACGCCTGCGCGATTCCCACATCGCAAGCCACCGACAAGAAGATGAAGGCGTCCTCCATCGTGAAGCCCCACTGATCCACCAACAGCCGCGCCGCCTCTTCGCACGCGAGCCGAATCGCTTCGTTCAGGTCGTTGTCAGTGACCCCGTGCGTGACCCATGAATCAGCGAGTTCGGTGACTGGCCAACGGCTCTGCTTGCCCTTGACCAAACTGACCCGAATCAAGACATCGCCATCGATCTCGACGCCAGTGCCCGATACCTCACCGTCGCCCATCGATGCGTGCATATCGCCGATGGCCAGCATCGCGCCAGACTGTCGAACGGGCAACATCACGGCTGCGCCTGGACCATGCAAGTGGTTGTCGAGGTTGCCACCGTGCTGGCCAGCGTGGAAGTTCGGCAGGATCAGGCTCTCAGTGGCCACACCAATCACACCGACCATCGGACGAATCGGGAACGAGACGTTGTCGTTCATGTGCACGATGCCGTCTTCGACTCGGAACATCCGGGTGACCGGCGACTTCACTTGGTCGCTGAGCTGGCCCCAGCCCGGAATGATCATGGCCGAGCCTCGGCTACCAGGATTGACCTCCAGTAACTCCACCACCAACGAGTCGCCCGGCTCAGCGCCTTCGATCGCGATTGGACCCGTGGCTGCGTTGACACGCATCGTGTCGAGAACGTCGGCGGTGATCGATTCGTCAGTGACCTGACCATGGAAACAGTCATTGGTCTCGAGGCGAATCACCGATCCGGGAGCCACTGTGAGCACCGGAGTCATATTCGGTTCGAATGACCAGACGTGTTGATCTTTGGCGATCTCGTAGTCAGCAGTGGGCACGGTGCCTCCAGATCAGATGAGGCCCTAATGGTGCTGCGAGGAGGCCACGCGCGCAAGGCGAAAACTCCCTCTTGCCGAACTGCCGCGGACACGTCAGGATTCCGCCAACCTGATAGTTGGATATGGAGTCAGCGAAAAGGCCCACAAACCAGCAGGGTCAACGGTAACCTGCGCGCCAGACGCTCATCACAAGGTGGTCGTCGAACTCCCATCCCTAGGAGACCAGAGATGATGCATATCTCCGCAACGGTCAACGGGACTCATCGCATGGGTGAGGTGGAGCCACGGCTCCTGCTCGTCCACTGGCTACGTGAGAACCTCGGCCTCGTCGGAACACCCATTGGGTGCGACACGTCCAACTGCGGTGCATGCACCGTTCTACTCGACGGGCAGAGCGTCAAATCGTGCAACATGCTCGCCGTGCAGGCCGACGGCTCGAACATCACCACGATTCAGGGGCTTGGCCCTGAAGGCGAGATGGGCACAATCCAGAAGGCGTTCAAGGAGTGCCACGGGCTTCAGTGCGGCTACTGCACACCTGGGATGGTGACCGCAGCAGCAGACTTGCTTGCTGAGAACCCTGACCCCACCGAGGAAGAGATCCGCGAAGGACTGCACGGCAACTTGTGCCGTTGCACCGGATATCACAACATCGTGAAGTCCGTTCAGCTCGCTGCAGCAGAGATGCGTGGTGCAAAGTGACCGACACAATCGAAGAGGCCCCGGCATCCATCGGACAGCCAAAGCGGCGCAAGGAAGATGCGCGTCTGCTCATGGGCGAGACCGAGTGGACCGACAACATTCAGCTCCCTGGCACATTGCACATGGCCTTCCTGCGTAGTTCGATAGCGCACGCGAAGATCCTGCGCATCGACACAAGCGCAGCAAAGCTCGCCGAGGGCGTCGTGCACGTCTACACGGGTGAGGATTTCCCCGGTCAGCCAGGATCAACCTGCGTCTGGCCCGTCACCGCAGACATCGTCATGACCCACTACCCGGCGATCTGTACCGACGAGGTCCGCTACGGCGGTGACGTCGTCGCCGTTGTTCTGGCCACCGAGCGCTACCTCGCAGCCGACGCACTCGACCTCATCGACGTCGACTACGAGCCGCTGCCGGCCGTAGTCGATATGGAGGAGGCACTCAAGGAGGGCTCACCGCTCGTCCACGAGTCAGCCGGAACCAACCGCTGCTACACGCACAACATGCCTTGTGGCGACTACGAAGCCGCTAAGGCCAAGGCTGACGTTGTGGTGTCGCGGCGCTTCATCAACCAACGGCTGATCCCGAGCCCGATGGAAACCCGCGCCGTTGTCGCCGCGCCGCAGGGCATGGCAGACGAAATCACGCTGTGGACCTCGACCCAGATCCCACACGTCCTTCGGGTTCTGTTGGCTCTGCTCACCGGTATCCCCGAGAACCAGATCCGCGTGGTGGCTCCCGATGTCGGCGGTGGATTCGGCGGCAAGTTGCAGATCTCACGCGAGGAAGTTCTCGCGCTGATTCTTGCAAAGCGCCTCGGCCGTCCGGTCAAGTGGAGCGAAACTCGCAGCGAGAACATGGTTGCGATGCACCACGGCCGCGACCAAATCCAGGACATCGAGATCGCCGCAACCAAGGACGGAAAGCTCCTTGGTATGAAGGTGGATCTGCTCGCCGACATGGGCGCCTACCTGCAGATCATCACGCCAGGAACGCCGTTGCTCGGAATGTTCATGTACTCCGGCATCTACAAGATGGAAGCACTCGACTTCACCTGCACCGGCGTCTACACCAACAAGACGACCACCGACGCATACCGTGGTGCTGGCCGACCTGAGTCAACCTTCGCGATTGAGCGGATCATGGACGAGCTCGCAGCCGAACTCGGCATGGAGCCGATGGAACTGCGCAAGCTCAACTGGGTCAAGCACGAGGAGTTCCCGTTCACCAATGTTGCCGGGCTCACATACGACACGGGCAACTACGAGGCCGCCACCGAGCGCGCGCTCGAACTATTCGGCTACGACGAGTTGCGCGCCGAGCAGGCAGCACGTCGAGCTGCTGGCGATCCAGTGCAACTGGGCATCGGTATCTCGACCTTCACCGAGATGTGCGGTCTTGCACCCTCACGCACCTTGGGCGCGTTGAACTACGTCGCTGGCGGTTGGGAGCACTGCACGCTACGCGTGCTCCCCACCGGCAAGGTCGAACTCGTCACCGGTACAGCGCCACATGGTCAGGGCCACGCAACAGTGTGGAGCCAGATCGCCGCTGACGTCATCGGTGTTCCATTCGAGGACATCGAAGTCATCTACGGTGACACCGGCCGTGCCCCTTACGGCATGGACACCTACGGTTCGCGTTCGCTCGCGGTAGGTGGCCAGGCGATCAAGGTCGCTGGCGAACGCCTCGTCGAGAAGGCTCGAATCATCGCCGCGCACCAGCTCGAGGTGAGCCCAGAGGACATCGAGTTCAACAAGGGCGTCTACTCGGTCAAGGGTGATCCGGAGAAGTCGAACACGATCCAAGGGATCGCGTTCGCGGCCTTCACCGCGCACAACCTGCCGCCGGGCGTTGAACCGACCCTGCACGGTGAGGCGACAGTCGACCCGATCGACTTCTCCTACCCACACGGTACGCACCTCGCGGCCATGGAGGTCGACACCGAGACCGGCAAGGTCACGTTGCGCAAGTACGTCGCAGTCGATGACTGCGGCATTCAGATCAACCCCATGATCGTCGAAGGTCAGGTGCACGGCGGTCTCGCTCAGGGCATCGCTCAGGCAATGTACGAAGGCGCGCTCTATGACAACGATGGCAACTTGCTGACAGCGTCCATGGGCGAGTACCTGCTGCCAAGCTCTGCTGACCTCCCGTCGTTCATCACCGACCGCACTGTCACCCCCTCAACCACGCATCCGCTGGGTACCAAGGGAATCGGTGAGGCCGGCGCGATCGCATCAACACCAGCGATCATCAACGGCGTCGTCGACGCCATCCGTCATCTCGGTGTCAACGACGTGCTCATGCCCGCAAGCCCACAAAACGTGTGGCGCGCGATTCAGGCTGCGCAGAATGGTGGTGCGGCATGATTCCCTCCGCATTCGACTACGTTAGAGCCGGTACGGTCGACGAGGCGGTTGCCGCGCTCGTTGCCGGTGGTGAAGATGCAAAGGTGCTCGGCGGCGGCCAGTCGCTGATTCCTGTTCTTCGTCTTCGCCTCAACAACCCATCGCTCATTGTTGATGTCAGCAGGGTCGATGAGATGCGTTCAATCGTCGACGAAGGCTCGTCGCTACTCATCGGCGCCGCGGTCACGACCGACGCGGTTATGAAGGACGCTGGCGTGCAGGCCGACATTCCGCTGCTCGCAATCACCGCTGCAACTGTGGCAGACCGTGCCATCCGGCACCGAGGCACATTCGGTGGATCCTGCGCCCACGCAGATCCGGCTGGCGATCTGCCCACAGTGGCGCAGGCTCTGGATGCTGAGTTTGTGATCGCAGGTCCTGGTGGCCGGCGTACCGTCGCGGCGAAGGAATTTTTCCTCGACTTCTTCACCACCGCAGTAGGTCCCGATGAGGTCCTGGTGGCAGTGCGCGTTCCGAAGTTGGGCGCAGGCTGGGGAGTCAACTACCAGAAGTTCCAGCGCACTGCTCAGGCCTGGGCGATCGTCGGAGTTGCCGCTGCAGTCAAGACCGAAGGCGGGACGATCACAGGCGCACGGATCGCACTCACCAACATGGGCGCAACTCCGATCCGCGCATCCTCGGTTGAGGCAGCACTGATCGGCGGACCAGCAACCATCGAGGCAATCAAGGCGGCATCGGCATCAGCAGCCGACGGCACGAAGCCCACCAGCGATACGCATGCAACAGCCGACTTCCGATCGCACCTTGCTCGGGTGCACACCGCTCGTGCGGTAGCAAAGGCAGCCGGAATCTAGTTCAGCACAAGGCAGAACGGCCCCCGTTGCTCCAGCAGCGACGGGGGCCGTTCTGCGTCTACCCGGGGTAGACCTCAAGTTCAGTGGCCTTGGTCGAAAGCCACACCTCGCTGCCGGCAACGAGTCCGAGTTCGACGACCGCTCCTGCAGTGACGTCGACAACAACCGAAGGCGCGCCTGAGACCGTGACGCGCACACGATCGCCGATCGGCTGGACCCCCGTGACGTGTCCGGCCCAGACATTACGAGCGCTGCCTTCCGGCTTGTGTGCATGCAGCGAGATGGCAGTCGGCCGCACAGCCACGAGCGCCGGACCAGCCAGCAGGTGATCCGGTGCGTGCAGTTCGCCACCATCGTCGAGGGCGATGAGCCCCGCGCTCGCCTGCCCACGCAGCAAGTTCAGACCCATGACCTGCGCTACGTATGAGGTCGCTGGCCGCTGTGCAATCTGCGCGGTAGTGCCAGCCTGTGTGACCCGTCCAGACTCAAGCACTACGACTCGGTCCGCCAACACCAGTGCATCCAATGGATCGTGCGTGACCAAGATGGTCGGACCCTGAAAACTTCTTAGATGCGAACGCAGTTCAGCCCGGACGTCCTGTCGAGTAGCGATGTCGAGCGCCGCTAGCGGCTCGTCAAGCAGCAAGGCGTGTGGCTGGGCTGCAAGTGCTCGCGCGAGCGCAACGCGCTGCGCCTGTCCGCCAGAGATCTCACCTGGACGACGTCCTGCAAGATCGGTAAGGCCGAACCGATCAATCCACACACGCGCTTGATCGCGTGCCTTCCCACCGGACGCACCTGCGCTGCGCGGCCCGAAGGCGACGTTGTCGAGCACCGACAGATGTGGGAAGAGCCGATAATCCTGGAACACGAAGCCAATGCGGCGACGCGCTGGATCGACGAACACGTCACGGGCAGGATCATCGACCACAACGTCACCGATGACGATCTGGCCCTGATCAATGGCTGCGAGCCCGCATAGGGCACGAAGCAACGAGGATTTGCCTGCTCCATTGGGCCCGAGGACAGCAACAACCTCACCGGGCGCGACCGCTACCTCGATATCAAGAGTGAAGTCACCTCGGTTAAGGACCACACGCGCCACGACACCGGTCATGACGCGACACCGGTTCGCAGCCAACGATCCCGGAGTCCGACCAGCACCGCGATTGAGACCAGCAGCAGCACCAAGCTCAACGCGATCGCCTGATCAGGATCGCCCTCTAGGCCCATGTAGACCGCGAGCGGCAGAGTCTGAGTGACTCCAGGGAGATTGCCGGCGAAGGTGATCGTGGCACCGAACTCACCTAGTGCGCGGGCGAAAGTGAGCACTCCCCCAGCGATCAGCGACGGCCCAATCAACGGCAGTGTGACTCGTCGAAATACCGCCCACTTACTGGCGCCAAGGGTTGCCGCGGCATCCTCTAGCCGCGTATCAAGACCGCGCAGCGCGCCCTCGACGGTGATGATCAGGAACGGCATCGCCACAAAGGTTTCAGCCACCACAACACCTGGCGTGCTAAACGGAAGGGTGATGCCGCAGCATGAATCGAGATACTGCCCCACCATGCCGCGCCTGCCGAAGGCAAGCAGCAACGCAATGCCACCAACCACCGGCGGCAGTACCAATGGCACGGTAACAAGTGCGCGTGCAAATCGTCGGCCCGGGAATTCGGCCCGCGCAAGTAGCCACGCAAGGGGAAGGCCGATTGCGATCGATATCACTGTGGCGCTCAGTGCCGTAACCAGCGAAAGCCGAAGCGCATCAAGGCTTGTGCGCGACGTCAAGAGTTCGATCAGCCGCCCCCAAGGCGCTCGAATCAACAGGCCGAGCACCGGAAGAACGAGAAACGCGAGCGCGATGATCGCTGGAATCGCTACCGGCCACGGCGGTGTCGATCTTGAGCGCCCGCGCTTGTTCACGGGGCAGCGAATCCAGCGGACGCCAGTGCAGCTTGACCAGCGGGCGACAAGACGAACGCGACAAATGCCTGTGCCGTGGCTGCATTGGCACTGCCCTTGATGGCAGCAATCGGATACTTGTTGGTGACGTTGTGATCTGCCGGAATGACGACACCAACGACCTTGGCGCCCGCAGCCTGCACGTCGGTGACGTAGACAATCCCAGCGTCGACCTCCCCGAGTTCGACCTTGGCAAGAACCGACTTAACGTCAACCTCTTCGGTGACGGGCTTGATCTGAACCGAGTTCTTCGTGAACAGAGTCTGCGCGCCCGCACCGCACGGCACAGCCTGCTGACACACAGCCACTTTCACGCCCGGCTTTGCCAGATCAGCGAGGCTCGAGATAGCAACCGATGAGGCAGGGGGCGTAGCGATCTCGAGCGAATTCGTCGCGAAGTTCGAACGGCTCGGAGCCAGCCCAGCGGCAGCAACGGTATCCATCGTTTTCCCACTGGCTGAGGCAAAGACGTCGGCTGGGGCACCCGCGCCGATCTGAGTTGCCAGCGTGCTACTCGGGCCAAAGTTGAAGGTAACGCTGACTCCAGGGTTCGCCGCCTCGAACGCCTTGCCGATCGCGGTGAACGCTTCCTTCAGCGATGACGCGGCGAAGACGGTGAGTGCGCCTTGCGCGGCTGCACTCCCAGGCGTCGCTGGCGACGTTGCTGGCGAGGTTGAACTTGGGCCCGCACTGGAGCAAGCCGACAGCGCTAGCGCAGCAGCAACCACAAGAATTACGGGGCGACGCATGGGGATTCCGCTCATCGATGTTCAGGGATTTCGATACCGACATTGGTTGACTTCACCGTCGCAACGGCGAGCACACCGGGTTCAAGCCCCAACTCATCTGCCGCCTCGCGGCTCATCAGTGACACAACTCGATGTGGCCCTACCTGAAGCTCAACTTGAGCCATCACCGTGTCGCGAACGACTTTGATGACGATGCCGGTGAGCCGGTTACGTGCCGATGCGCTGACAACAGGGCTCGTGAGCGCAGGTTCGTCGGCCGCACGCTCGGCCATGAACCGGGCGAGTTCAACGCCGTCGATCACCGCCCGCCCCGAGGAGTCGGTGCTGGTCGTCAATCGGCCGGCGTCGGCCCAGCGTCGAATCGAATCGTCGCTGACTTGGAGGAGCGCGGCCGCCTCGCTGATACGGAACGAAGTCATGCGCGAAGATTATCCGCAGATACGGAGTTAGGACAAGTCTAAATCCGCATACTTGAAGTATTCGACTCTATATAGCCGCAACTAAGTTTCGACTACTGACTCGGAAGATCGGCCCGATGATCGATGTCATTGCCGTCGGCCACGTCGCCCACCTCAATGAGTACCGAGTCGTGCTCGTTCAAATAGGCCCGCGCACCACGATCGCCAATGGCCGACTCGCTGACCCCGGCCCAGTGCTCACGACCGATCAGCACCGGATTGCCGCGGATCCCAGCGAAGGCCGCTGCGGCCAAGGACGCTGCCGAGGCGCCCCGAGCAAGCCGCTCGACTGCAGCACCGGTGATCCCCGGCAAATCGACCAAGGTGATGACCACAGCATCGACGCCGGCCCGACCTTCGAGAGCGGCCAGCCCTGCTTGCACCGACGATCCCATCCCCGACCGCCACTGCTCGTTGACGACGATCTCGGCGGCCACCTCGCCGCGCCAAGCGCCAAGGACAACAAGTACGGGGTCGCAACCACCCTCACGCAAAACGCGGATCGCCCGATCGACCAAGCGCTCATCGCCCACGATCACTGGAGCCTTCGGCCCACCGAAGCGCGATCCCTCGCCAGCCGCTAGGACTAGGCCTGCGATCAACGCGGAGCGCCCGCGTGGATCGGACCCTCGGCTGAAGTCAGCGATGCCCCACTGCCGCCCCAACGGGACTGGATGATCTCTGCCGCGATCGAGATCGCGGTCTCCTCTGGAGTGCGTGCACCAAGGTCGAGCCCGATTGGTGAGTGGATGCGCGCAATCTCGTCGTCGGTGAGCCCGGCTTCCTTGAGCCGAACCACCCGATCTTCGTGCGTCCGTCGTGATCCCATCGCACCGATGTATGAGGCGCGCGTTGCGACGGCGGTCTTCAACGCCGGAACGTCAAACTTCGGATCATGAGTCAGCACGCAGATCACGGTGCGGGAGTCGACGTCCTGGGAAGCCAACCAACGATGTGGCCAATCGACGACGATCTCGTCTGCCTCAGGGAATCGCTTGCGAGTAGCGAAAATCTCGCGCGCATCAACCACTGTGACATGGAAGCCAAGCAACTTGCCGGCCTTGGTGAGAGCAGCTGAGAAGTCGATCGCGCCGAAAATCATCATGCGCGGCGCGGGCGCGAAGGACGCAACGAACACCTCGAGCTCGGTACCGAGTCGTTCGCCCTGAGCCCCGTAGTGGAGGAACCCAGTGGTCCCGGATTCGAGTAACCCCAGCACATCTGCTCCCACGGTGTCGTTGAGGCGATCGGTGCCAAGCCCGCCCTCGACACCGTCGGCGCGCACCACGAGGTGCCGACCCACATGCTCTGGACCCTTGACGATCGTGGCAACAGATACTGGGATGCCGGCATCAATGCTCGCGGCGATACCTAGCAATTCCGGCCAAGTCTGTGGGCTGACCTGCTCGACGAAAACCTCAAGAATCCCGCCGCAGGTAAGACCCACCGCGAAGGCGTCGCCATCGCTCACGCCATAGACCTCATAGCGTGATTCCCCATCAGCGAGAACTTCTTTGCCGGTCTCGTACAGCGCCCCTTCAACACAGCCACCACTCACCGACCCGACGGCTTCACCGCCTTCGGTGACAAGCATCGAGGCACCGGCAGGGCGCGGAGCCGACCGCCAAGTGCGCACCACAGTGCCCATCGCGACTGCCTCACCCCGCTCGAATGCGGCGAGTAGAGCGGGGAGTACTTCACGCATTGACTTGCACCTCCGTAGCGCGCCATGACTGCTGTAGACACATAATGACGCCCATGACTTCGATTCGTCGCGCCGATGTGGTCTTTGACCCCATCTCGGTCAGCGATGTCGAGGCACTGGTCTCTGACTCTGCCGCAGGCGCCATCGTGAGTTTCTCCGGAGATGTGCGCAACCACGATCACGGTCGCGACGTCGCACATCTCGAGTATGAAGCTCACCCGACCGCTGACAATGTCCTTGCCGAAGTAGCCCGCGAGGTCGCCGAGCGCCACGACGTAATCGCCATCGCAGCGAGCCATCGAGTCGGCCCCTTATCGGTCGGTGACTCCGCTCTCGTGGCCGCCGTTTCGTCGGCGCACCGCAAGGCAGCGTTCGATGCCTGCGCCGATTTAGTTGACACGATCAAGGATCGACTCCCAGTCTGGAAGCATCAGGTCTTCACAGACGGCACAGATGAGTGGGTGAATTGCGCATGAGCCAGCTGGTCGACACATACGGCCGGGTGCACCGCGACCTGCGAGTGTCACTCACCGACCGCTGTTCACTTCGCTGCACCTACTGCATGCCAGCAGACTTCGCCGACTGGATGCCAGGGCCGTCACTGCTTTCAACCGCCGAGTTGATGTTGGTACTCGAGGTCGCAGTAGAACTTGGCATCACCGGTGTGCGGCTCACGGGTGGCGAGCCACTGCTTCGCGCCGACGTAGTCGATGTCGTGCGGCACATCACTTCGCTGAAGCAGGCACCTGAGGTCAGCGTGACCACGAATGGGCTGCGGCTCACCCAACTTGCCGCACGGCTGCATGATGCAGGCCTCACCAGGGTGAACGTCAGTCTCGACACCCTCGACCGTCAGCGCTTCTTAGAACTCACCAAGCGTGATCGGTTCGACGACGTCATCTCAGGCATCAAGGCGGCCCAGGCCGCAGGCCTGGCACCGGTGAAGGTCAACAGCGTCTTGATGCGCGGCGTGAACGATCACGAGGCGGTCGACCTTCTGCGTCGAGCCATCGATGAAGGCTGGCGCTTGCGCTTCATCGAGCAAATGCCCCTCGATGCGGGCGGTACCTGGGATCGCGGACAGATGATCACAGCTGACGACATCCACGCGATGCTCGGCGAGGTGTTCACGCTCACACCGGTCGAAGGTCGCGGTTCGGCGCCCGCTGAAGAGTTCTATGTCAACGGCGGGCCGGAGACCGTGGGCATCATCGCCAGTGTCACCAAGCCGTTCTGCGCGGCCTGCGATCGCCTGCGGTTAACGGCCGATGGTCAGTTGCGCAACTGCCTGTTCGCTCGCGACGAACTTGATCTGCGCCAGGTGCTCCGCGACGAGACGCTCACCCCAGATGAGGTGCGCGCCGAGGTGGAGCGCAGGCTGCACAAGGTAGTGGGCGACAAACTTCCGGGGCATGGGATCAACGATCCGCTGTTTATCCAACCAGCGAGGCCTATGTCCGCCATTGGCGGCTGACGAAGTCCGCCGGCAACTGGCTGACCATCAATGCCGCAGCCATTGGCGGCTGACGAAGTCCGCCGGCAACTGGCTGACCATCAATGCCGCAGCCATTGGCGGCTGACGAAGTCCGCCGAGTCGGGACGATCAGCCGCCGGCGAAGGGGGGCAGAACGTCGAGTCGGGCTCCTGGCGGGACGACGTAGTCGCGTTCGCTGCCACGGGCAGCGATACCGTCGACAAGGTAGGAACAGCGCGGCAGCACCTCCGCGAGAGCCGGTGAGACTGAGGCCAGGTGCACTAGGACATCACCCAACGGGCCCGACGGTACTTGCAGCGCACGGACACCCGCTGCCGCGCGTGCGGCAGCGTAGAGATGCACGTCGACTGTCCCCTGTGGTGTCACGTCGCCAGCCTATTCCTGTCCGGCGGTGGGATATCGAACTTTGGTATTCGCTGCCATGACAGGCCCAGCCAACTTCGCGGAAAACTGATCACGTGACTCGGGTAGCGCAAGCGCCCGTTGGGGTCTACGGTCGGAGCCACAAGTTGATCGCCGCTTTGGCTGAGCCGACTTTGTCGCCGCCTCGATGTCTCAGGAGTGCTCATGGAATTGCAGAACTCGTTTGTCGTGCCATCCGACATCGACACCGCTTGGAAGACCTTGCAGGATGTCGAAGGTCTAGCGCCGTGTGTCCCGGGTGCAACCCTGGAATCAAGCGATGGGCAGAACTTCACCGGTTCAGTGAAGGTCAAGCTCGGCCCGGTGAGCATGACCTACGGTGGCCAGGCGCGGTTCGTCAGCCTTGACGAAGAAACACATACCGCCGTGATCGAAGGGTCAGGTAAAGAGACACGCGGCACCGGCACGGCCACTGGCCAAGTCACAGCCAAGCTCGTCGCCGAGGCGCCCGACCGTACCCGCGTCGATGTCATCAGCGACCTGCAGATCACCGGCAAGGCGGCCCAATTCGGCCGAGGCGTCATGCAGGACGTCGCCGGACGAATCATTGATCAGTTCTCCGCAAACCTGGCGGCCACGATGGCCGCGTCTGGCGCAGTAGCGGCAACCGCGGCTGCGGCAGCCAGTGCGGCTACGGCAGCTGGCGCAGGCGAAGAAGAGGCTGCTGCAGCCGCGGCAGCGGCAGCAGCGGCAGCGCCGGCGCCAGTAATCAAGGTTGACGACAGCATCGACTTGCTCGGCACCGCTGGCGCCCCAGTAGCGAAGCGACTTGTCCCGGTCCTGATCGTGATCGCGATAGTCGTCGCCATCTACTTGTTCCTCAAGAAGTAGCTCACCAGCACCACGTCACCGCACCACGTCACCGCACCACGTCACCGCACCAAGCAAGCGGCACTAGGCAAGCGGCAAGGCCAGCCAGGGCAACGAATTTGTGAACATTTTGTGTTTGCTGAGAACCCGTGACTATTGGGTCCTACAGCGGAATACTGGAACAACCCCGAATCACTGGACACTCACGAGAGGTGAGGGCATGCAGACACCTGCGCCCGTCGAATACGCGAAGGCCTCCTCAATTGCCGAGGCCATCTCGCTGCTCGAACAGAACGGTGACGAGTCCCGAGTTATTGCCGGTGGCTACAGCCTGCTTCCGATGATGAAGCTCAGGCTCGCCCGCCCCGACATGCTCGTTGACATCAACGGCATCGCCGAGTTGAGCGGAATCCGCATCGAAGGTAACGAAATCGTGGTCGGAGCACTGACTCGGCACAGCGAGATTCTCAGCTCCGCCATCCTGTTTGAGCACTACCCCCTCTTCCGCCAGGCCGAGCACGTCATCGCCGACCCGATCGTCCGCGTACGCGGCACCATCGGCGGCTCGATGTGCCAGGCAGACCCTGCGGCCGACCTATCGGCCATCGGTTCCGCGCTTCGCGGTACTGCCGTGATCGCCAACTCTGGCGGCACCCGCACCGTGCCCATGCGCGAGTTCCACACGGGCCCCTATGACACCGTGGTTGCAGCCGGGGAGATCCTCACCGAGGTTCGTTTCCCGATCCGTCCAGGAGCAGGCAGTGCTTATGAGAAGGTCGAGCGCCGTGCCGGCGACTGGGCCGTCGCATCAGCCGGAGTGTTCGTCGTTGTCAGCGGCGGCATCGTCACCGACGCAGGTATCGGCCTCACCGCAGTTGGCGCCGACCACTACTGCTCACCTGAGGGCGAAGCCGCACTCATCGGCAAGGCTCCAACCGAGGACAACCTCGCCGCCGCAGCCAAGGCTGCAAGTGACTCGTCCAACCCATACGCCGACCAGCGCGGCCCGGTCGACTACAAGCGCCACCTCGCGTCCGAACTCACACTGCGCGCACTCCGTCGCGCCGTCAACGCCAGCCAGGGAGCCTGATATGCAGGTGACGATTACTGTCAACGGTGTCGAATACACCCGCGACGTCGAGCCGCGCATGCTGCTCGTTCACTTCATTCGCGACGATCTCGAGATGCGCGGCACCCACTGGGGCTGTGACACCTCCAACTGCGGCGCATGCACGCTGTGGGTTAACGGCGAGCCCGTCAAGAGCTGCACGATGCTCGCGGTCATGGCTGACGGCGCTTCAGTATCGACCGTCGAAAGCCTGGCCAAGGGCGGCCAACTCGACCCGATCCAAAAGGGTTTCCAGGAGTGCCACGGACTCCAGTGTGGTTACTGCACACCCGGGATGATGATGACCGGCCGTTGGCTGGTCGACCAGAACCCACAGATCACCCGCGAGGAAATCCGCGAAGGTATCTCGGGCAACATCTGCCGTTGCACCGGGTACAAGAACATCCTCGACGCAATCGAGTACGCAGCCGCGAACCCAGCTACCAGTGAGGTGACCGCATGACCGCCGTTGAAGAGGTTCCGATCAGCGCAGCTGGCAACCCGATCGGCTTTGGCCGGATGCACCGCAAGGAAGACGTCCGATTCCTTCGCGGTGAAGGCAACTACGTCGATGACATCAACCTGCACGGGATGCTGCACAGCGCAATTCTGCGCAGCCCATACGCACACGCCACGATCAACTCAATCGACACCTCGGCTGCGCTAGCGCTGCCCGGCGTCCACGCAGTGATCACCGGTGAAACCCTTGCGGGCCTTGGCCTTGCATGGATGCCCACCCTGTCGTACGACACCCAGGCAGTGCTCGCCACTGACAAGGTGCGCTTCCAGGGCCAGGAAGTCGCGTTCGTCATCGCTGACAGCCGCTACATCGCCAAGGACGCCCTCGAGCTCATCGACGTCGACTACACGCCCCTTCCGGTTGTGGCCGATGCCAAGAAGGCACTCGATGCAGATGCGCCAATCATCCGCGACGACAAAGAGGGCCAGACCAACAACCACATCTACGACTGGGAAGCCGGTAACAAGGCAGACACCGATGCTGCATTTGCTGCTGCAGAGGTCGTCGTCACCGAGGACATCCTGTACCCGCGCGTGCACCCATCACCCATGGAGACATGCGGTTCGGTCGCACACATGGACCCAGTCACTGGCAAGTTGATCCTCTGGACCACAACCCAGGCACCACATGCGCACCGCACTGTGTACGCCTTGGTAGCTGGGCTCCCCGAGCACAAGATCCAGGTCATTAGCCCCGACATCGGTGGCGGCTTCGGTAACAAGGTGCCGATCTACCCGGGCTACGTCTGCTCGATCGTCGGCTCCATCGTCACCGGCAAGCCAGTCAAGTGGATGGAAGACCGCGCAGAGAACCTCATGTCGACCGGCTTCGCCCGCGACTACCACATGAAGGTCTCGATCGCCTCGACCAAGGAAGGCAAGATCCAGGCCGTCAAGGTCGACGTTCTCGCCGACCACGGCGCCTTCAACGGTGTCGCCCAGCCGACCAACTACCCGGCTGGCTTCTTCCACATTTTCACCGGCTCGTACGACTACCCGGCCGCATATTGCTCGGTTAAGGCTGTCTACACCAACAAGGCTCCTGGTGGTGTCGCCTACGCCTGTTCGTTCCGTATCACCGAGGCGGTCTACGCAATCGAGCGCATCGTCGACTGCCTGGCTGCCGAGTTGAAGATGGACTCAGCAGAACTTCGTATGAAGAACCTGCTGCGTCCCGAGCAGTTCCCGTACACCTCGCCCACCGGCTGGGTTTACGACTCGGGTGAATACGAGAAGACCATGCGCGTTGCGCTCGAGATCGCCGGTTACGACGATCTACGCCGCGAGCAGGCCGAGAAGCGGGCCAAGGGTGAGTACATGGGCATCGGCCTATCGTTCTTCACCGAGGGCGTCGGCGCTGGCCCGCGCAAGGACATGGACATCCTCGGCCTTGGTATGGCCGACGGTTGCGAACTGCGGGTGCACCCCACGGGCAAGGCCCAGGTTCGCCTCTCCGTACAGACACAGGGCCAGGGCCACGAGACAACGTTCGCGCAGATCATCTCGCACGAACTCGGTCTGCCGCCCGAGGACATCGAGGTCATCCACGGTGACACCGATAACACCCCGTTTGGCTTGGGTACCTATGGTTCTCGGTCGACGCCGGTGTCGGGTGGTGCTGCTGCACTCGTCGCCCGCAAGGTTCGCGACAAGGCTCGTTTGATCGCCGCTGCGGCGCTCGAATGTGCACCGGACGATCTCGAGTGGGAGCTCGGCCGTTGGTTCGTTAAGGGCGACCCAGAGCGCGGTAAGACGATCCAAGAGTTGGCATTCGCCGCACACGGATCACTCGAACTGCCAGAGGGCGTTGAGGGTCACCTCGATGCGCAGGTGGTCTACAACCCGCCGAACCTTACCTACCCCTACGGTTGCTACATCTGCGTAGTAGACGTAGACCCGGGTACCGGCCAGGTCAAGGTTCGTCGATTCATCGCCGTTGACGACTGCGGAACCCGCATCAACCCGATGATCGTCGAGGGCCAGGTTCACGGTGGTCTTGCTGACGGTGTCGGCATGGCACTCATGGAGCTCATCGCATTTGACGAGGACGGCAACAACCTCGGTGGTTCATTCATGGATTACCTACTGCCGACCTCGCTCGAATGCCCCGACTGGGAACTCGGCGAGACCGTCACGCCGTCGCCCCACCACCCCATCGGTGCCAAGGGCGTCGGCGAATCAGCCACTGTGGGTTCACCTGCAGCGGTAGTTAACGCCGTCATCGACGCGATCTCACCATTCGGTGTTCGTCACGCCGACATGCCGCTCACCCCTGCCAACGTCTGGCGCGCGATTCAGGGCAACCCGATGCGTACCGACATGGCAGTCGAGTAACACTTAGGTCATGACCACACTGGCGTTGCACGAACGGGCCGAGGACTTACGCAGTCATCGTGTCCCGTTCGTGCACGCTCGTGTCGTGCTCGCTGAGCGTCCCACATCGGCCAAGCCAGGCGATGAAGCACTAGTACTTGCCGACGGAGTGATCGAAGGCTTCGTCGGGGGGCAGTGCGCCGAGGCCACGGTCCGCGCACAAGCTTTGAGCCTGTTGGCATCCGGGGATTCGATGTTGCTGCGTATCGCACCCAATCCCGAGGCTGACCAGCCTGGTAAAACCGTGGTACATAACCCTTGCCTTTCTGGTGGCACACTCGAGATCTTCCTTGAGCCAGTGCTGCCCACTCCACTGGTCGCTGTCTTGGGCCAGACCCCGATAGCGCAGGCGATGGCCACTGTCGCTTCAGCGTTGGGCTACGAAGTTGCCCTCTTCGACGACGTCGATCTTGCCTCCACTGACGCCGTGATCGTCGCCAGCCACGGTAAGCGCGAGGAAGCGACCTTAGTCGCAGCGGTACGTGCAGGCGTCCCTTATGTCGGTCTGGTGGCAAGTCCCAAACGCGGTGCGGCAGTAGTCGACTCACTCGATCTCACGGCCGACGAGAAGGCCCACATCGACTATCCTGCGGGCCTCGACATCGGCGCTCGTACTCCTGCTGAGATTGCGCTGTCGGTGTTTGCGCAGATCATTTCCGACCGTCCTCAAGTCGGTCGCACGGTCCGGCTTGCAGTTGCCCCCGATCGTGTTGCTGGGCCGCCGATCACCTCAATGGGGACGATCTCGATCGAGTCGTCGACCGCCATCGATCCCGTGTGTGGCATGACCGTGGCCATCTCGACCGAGTCCCTCTTCGCTGACGTTGATGGCGAACGCATCTGGTTCTGTAATCCCGGCTGCCGCAAGGCCTATCTCGCCAACCCTGGGAAGTACCCGCGATCGTGAGCCTCGCCGACCTCGTCCCTGACGTCCCCACACTGAGCGCCCGGCTCGCAGAGGTCGGCTATCTTGCCGATCCTGGTCTGACAACTGCGCTGTTCTGCGCAGTGCGCTTGCCACAACCGTTGTTGCTCGAAGGTGAGGCCGGAGTGGGGAAGACGCAGGCAGCGAAGTCGCTAGCGCACCTGCTCGACACCCCCCTCATCCGCTTGCAATGCTTCGAAGGCATCGATGCGTCGGAGGCGTTGTACGAGTGGAACTATCCGCGTCAGCTACTCGGTATTCGCGTCGCCGAAGCCCGCGGAGACAACCTGGCCGAAGAGTCGCTGTTCGGACCCGACTACCTGATCGCCCGCCCACTGCTCGCGGCGTTGCAACACCCCGGACCTCGTCCAGCCGTCTTGCTCATCGACGAGGTCGACCGAGCCGACGAAGAGTTCGAGGCGTTCCTATTCGAGTTGCTCGCGGAATCCACTGTGACGATCCCCGAGATCGGCACACTGCACGCGGTCTATCCGCCAATCGTCATCCTCACCTCGAACCGCACCCGCGACTTACACGATGCGCTCAAGCGTCGCTGCCTCTATCACTGGATCGACTACCCACCCCTGACCCAGGCAACCGCGATCGTGCGCGCTCGCGTCCCAGAATCAAGCGCTGACCTCGCTGGTCAAGTCGCCGGCGCGGTGCAACGTCTGCGCAGCCTCGACGTCCAAAAACCTCCGGGCGTCGCCGAAGCTATCGACTGGGTGAATGCGGCAGAGCTCATGGGCCTGAAAACCCTTGATTCATCAGCGGTTGAGCAGACCATGGGGTCAGTGCTGAAGTACCGCGAGGATCACGACGTCGCTCGTGCCGCAGGCCTCGACTGGGTAGCGGGTGGCTGACCTCGCGGATATCACGGCGGCATTTGGACACCTGCTGCATGCTGCCGGAGTACCCGTCACACCCGAGCGAAGCGCACGTTTCGCGCAGGTCGTGCTGCTGGCTGAGCCCCAAAATCTGCGCGAACTAGCCGCACTCGGCAAAACCACCTTGGTGAGTACCCGCGATCACATCGAAATCTTCGATCGCGTGTTCGCGCATGTGTTCGCTGGTATGGCTGACGTAGCGGACTATCGAGGCAATGCACCCGAAAGCCCGATACCGGCGCCCTCTACCGCTGCCCCTCAGGACGAGAAGCAGCCCGGTGATAGTCAGCGCGAGGGTGCGAGCGAGAGCACACCGACCGGATCTGCTGGCATACCGGGTGACGACGACTCCGAGCCCGAGGACGACCAAGAGTCTGTACTCGCCGCGGTCAGCATCGAAGAACGCTTGGGCGAGAAGAACTTTGCCGATTGCGATGAAGACGAGTTGGCCCTGATCAATGCACTGATCGAGCAACTGCCTTTGGTGCCACCCATGCGTTCGGGGCGTCGACGTCGTCGTCACAACCATGGGGAGATCCTGGACGTGCGTGCGACCATGCGGGCAGCGCACCGCACGTCGGGCGATCCAGTGAAGCGCGTGTACCGCCGCACGACTCAGCAGCCCCGTCGGGTCGTGCTGCTCGCCGATGTGTCGGGCTCGATGGAGCCCTACGCGCGGGTGTACCTGCACCTCCTACGTGGAGCCGTGCAGGCATTGGGCTCGGAGGCTTTCGTCTTTGCCACCCGGCTGACTCGGCTGACTCGTCAACTGCAGGACACGCACCCCGATGTCGCGTATCGCAAGGCGGCCAAGGCAGCACCGGACTGGTCGGGCGGTACTCGGATCGGGTCGGCGCTCAAGTCGTTCCTCGACGACTACGGGCGACGGGGTCTGGCTCGCGGTGCCGTCATCGTGATCGTGTCCGACGGCTGGGAGATCGAGGATCCCGCGCTCGTTGGACGGATGATGGAACAGTTATCGCGGCTCGCCTACCAGATCATCTGGGTCAACCCGCGCAAGGCAGCCTCGTCCTACCAGCCACTCGTGGGCGGGATGGCTGCGGCAATGCCGTTCATCGACACCTTCGTCAGCGGCCACTCTCTCCGAGCCCTCGAACAAGTCATGTCTGCCGTCCATGGCGCTACCACCCGCGCCCCGGTCTAGACCGTCATCAATGTGCCCCCGACTGCTCTAGAGGCAGCGCATCTTCCCCCGTTATCTGCCGTACCGCTGCATATTCGGCCAAAGTGGCGTGCCGTTTACGCACAGCCTGAACACGCCCGACGTCCAAGTTCGGCCGCGAACGCCCATCAGTGGGGCGTCAAAACTGCGTCTAGCGCAGTCGGGGGCACATTCACGAAAAAAGGGGGCTAGGTGGGGAGGGTGGTGCGGATGAGGGTGGCGAAGGTGTCGACGTCGGATTCGGTGGTGCGCCAGGAAGTCATCCAACGGACTTGGCCAGTCGACTCGTTCCAGACGTAGAACGGGAACTGCTCCTGCAGCACAGCGGTCGACGCCGGATCGAGCATCGCGAAGACGGCGTTGGCCTGCACGGGATAACTGATCTCGACGACGTCGCCCACAGCAGCCGCCAGACGGGTGGCCATCGCGTTCGCATGGGTGGCGTTCCGAAGCCACAGATCGTCGGTGAGTAACGCCACGAGTTGCGCCGAGAGGAACCGCATCTTTGACGCCAGTTGCATCGACTGCTTACGGATGAAGTGCATCGACTCAGCCAGCGCGGGGTTCAGAACCAGAACTGCCTCGACGCCCAGCGCCCCGTTCTTCGTCGCCCCAAAGGACATCAGATCGACGCCTGACGCCACGCCCAACTCACCCAAACCCACCCCAAGCGACGCCGCCGCATTCGCGATGCGAGCCCCATCGAGGTGTACGACGAAGCCTCGACCATGCGCCCAGGACGTGATCTCGCGAAGTTCAGCGAGCGAGTACACCGTGCCCAATTCGGTTGACTGCGTCAACGAGACAGCACGTGTCTGCACGTGATGCGGATCCCCTAGGCCAAACACGGCAGCCTCCAGCGCAGCGACCGTCAGCTTCCCCTCTGGCACGTCGATGTCAATCAGCTTCGAACCCAGAAACCGTTCTGGCGCACCGCATTCATCGACGTTGATATGAGCCGTTGAAGCGCACAGCACAGCCTCGAAAGGACGCACCATGCTCTGTAACGCGACGACATTCGCGCCCGTGCCATTGAACACTGGAAAGACTTCGACGTCAGCGCCAAACTGCTCGCGTAGCAACGCGACTGCATTCGCGGTGACGTCGTCGTCGCCATAGGCCGGCGCGAATCCCTCGTTGGCAGCAACGACAGCTGCCAGAACGTCCGGGTGCGCACCCGCATGGTTGTCGCTCGCGAAGCTAGCTCCGGTCATACGGTCCACCGCCCAAGTGATGCATCACCCCATGATGCCGGTCGAGGCACCATCGCGCACACAAGGGGTCAGACCAGAGTGACGATCCCGTCGAATCCAAAGGCGCCTCGTGACCCCGACGTCAGACTCACCACGGTGATGACGTGGGAACCTGAGGTCGGGTAGTCGATCGTAAACGCCAGCTTGGTGTAATTCGCGGCGGACGATCGCTGCGAAATCACAGCTCGACGAACGCCATCAACCAGGATCGCAACACGACCATTGTGCGAGCCGTACCGCAGCATCACGCCGAAACTCCGCGCCTTAACCTGGGCGCGAACCGATGCATGAAGACCGGTAGACACATGCAGCGAACGACCTACGGCCGACCTTTCCTTGACGATCCGCCACGAACCTCTAAAGGTCAGGGCAGATACCGCCGCATCGGCTTGGTAGCGGATGGAGGCGCGGCCCAACTTAGTGACCACCTGTCCGTCGGCCGCCCGTGTGTACGCGCTGAATGTCGAGACCAACGCGGTTCGCTCACCGGTGCGCAGAGTCCTTATCGCCTGGAGCGGACGCACTGTCGCTGCAGCGCTGGTTACCGCGCCCGGCGTTTTGACGGTCCACATCCACATCACCGGCACCGACGGTGCCCCGGACGTGCCGGCAACCCTTCCCGGGTTCAACCCGGCGACCGGCGCAGACACGACTGGGTGCCGAGTGAGAACGTAACGCGGGTCGGTTGACGGTAGACCGTTGCGGTACTGGATCACCGCGCCCGTGGACGACTGCGAGACCACTCGGATCCCGAGCCTGCCGCCAGCAAGACTGATCCAGGTTCCCGTTGGGAACTCAGTATGTGTCTCGCCGAAGTTCGCATCCGGAGTCGACGGGTTCCCGTCGAGCACGAAAGACTCGCGCGGTGCGAAATTGGCCCCGTCAGTCGTTGACTGATCGAACTCACGATGGATCAACACACCAGGAGCGCCCCAGCCACTTGTCGAAGAGAGCCACGAGTCAAGACCCACTGCCTGACGAAACTCCACGACGTAACGGTTGCCCCCGTCAGACAAAGTGAGGGCGCGCATTCCGGTACCAGAAGAGAGTGGCGCAAGTGTCACTGAGCCGTTGTCAGTGGGCGTTGACTCAGACGTCGGATCCAGCAGACCGAGAGTGCGAAGGTGTGAGGCGTTCAGGTAACCCTGGTTCTGCCACGACACGGCCATGATGTCGTGCGTGTCCCAATAGGCGTGGGTCGAACACTGTGTTGGGGCGGCGTCCGTGACCCGATGGCCGTTGACCGAGCAGTCAAGTTCCTGGGAATGCCCAAGGCCGAGGTTGTGCCCGAGCTCATGCCCGAGGACGCCTACCGTCGGATAGCCATTGCTCCAGACGACACCGCCGGACGCCAGCCCGTCGCCGACCGTGCCCAAGCCAGCTACACCACCGCAAGCAGCGAGAGTGCGGAAGTACACGACTAGATGCTTGCCGGAATCTTCAGTCCAGCCGGTCTTGGCCTTGATCTCGTTCCAGAAGGCAAACGACGGGGCCATGCTGCCACCCGAACACGGCGCACTCGCGGTCTTGACCACGGAGGGGTAAGCGGTAGCCGAGAACCCCACCGCGCCACCGGAAACCGTGGTCCAGTACTTGTTCACACCGCCGTTAATCACGGCGGCAACGGCTGATGCAGTCACGCCAGCCGACGAGCCGCCAGCAGGAACCGCGACCACGACGAGCACCTGGTGCTTCACGGTTCCCGCAGCCACTGCAGTGTTGACCGGGGCCGTGCCCGTGCCCGTGTCGACGCTTCCGGCAGGAGCGGCCGCTAGGACGTCGACCTGAGCGACGTCGACGCCCGCTGCAGCACCCGGAGCGGCTGGTAGATCTGCGGTGTTGGCGACCGCTCCAGCGGCCGTAAAGCGCACCGCGTGTGTGCTTGCCAAGTGCAGCCGAACCGTGGCACCACTTGCCACCGATGCCAAATCACTTGACGGCACCTGAACAGCCCCAGCACCGGTGCGGACGAACGTTGCCACATCCGACGCTCCATTGACCGGAGCGCTGAAGTTGTCGAGGTGCATCCGTTCAACCGTGCCGGTCACGTTAGCGACGCTGGCCGCACTGTTCACGCTGGCCGCACTGTTCACGCTGGCCGCACTGTTCACGCTGGCCGCACTGTTCAGGTTGACGGGAGACCCAGCGGCCAGCGCCGGAACGGTGCCGCCCGCCAAGACGAGTGCCGACGCTGCCACTAAGGCAGCAGCACGAGCGCGCCATGCGGCGGAACGTACAGCGGGAGTTGAGCCGGCGGGGGCCGCGTGCCGTGGCGTGTGCCGGGCTGGCTGCGGGGCCGTGTGCCGGGGCGACGTATCAAGGGACGTACCAAGGGACGTGCCAGTGAGCGTGCGAGATCGTGGGCGGATTCGAATTCGGAAAACTGCTGCGAGCGACTTCATGCCTATCTCATCGGCGACCCACGCCGCGACCCGTTAGGCCATTCGGGTTCTACTGTTTGGTAGTCGAGGTTCTAGGCTGACCACCATGACCAGCATCCCCGAGGCGGACGTTATCGCCTCCCAAGGTAAAGCCACCGACCGAATCGTTTGGCTCGACTGCGAGATGACTGGCCTTGATCTCGGAAGTGATGCGCTCGTTGAGATCGCGTGCGTTGTGTCCGACGCCGAACTCAATGAGTTGGACGCCGGAATCTCGATAGTTATTCGCCCACCAGACGCCGCATTCGCTGCCATGCCCGACGTCGTCCGAGACATGCACACGGCATCGGGCCTCATCACCGAAATCCCAGACGGCATCACCCTTGCGGACGCAGAGCAACAAGTTCTTGATTACGTTCGGTCACATGTGCCGGAGCCGCGGAAGGCTCAACTCGCTGGGTCGAGCGTGTACGTCGATCGTGGGTTTATCTCGCGCGATATGCGTGAGTTGGACGCTTATCTGCACTACCGCCTCATCGATGTTTCCAGCATCAAGGAGCTCGTGCGACGGTGGTACCCGCGCGTGTACTTCGCATCGCCGCCCAAGAGGGGCAACCATCGCGCCTTAGCAGATGCTCGTGAGTCGATCGCCGAACTTCGCTACTACCGTGAGGCGGTGCTGGCGCCCTCACCCGGTCCTGATACCGACGCATCGCGGTTGATCGCAGCCCGCCACGTTCTTGATGCTCATCTCACGGATCAGGCGTAAGTCAGCGCACGATTCGGTCAGGAGCCCGGTGCCAGGTACACTTCTGGCCGGTCGCAATCCGCAGGCGAAAGTGCCAGCAGACAGTGACCAATGGTGGGTGTAGCTCAGCTGGTAGAGCACTTGGTTGTGGTCCAGGTGGTCGCGGGTTCGAGTCCCGTCACTCACCCCAAACATGTAAGGGCCTGGGGTTGATCCCCCAGGCCCTTACATGTTTCTGGGAAGAATGGGCCGGGACTCGGGAGGAAATCGCCGCTAGGCGATTGACGGCTCCCGTCACTCACCCCAATGAGAAGGACCCAGAGTTGATCCCCTGGGTCCTTCTCATTGTCGGGCTACGAGAGCTGCGGGACCCAGCCGGTCCGCATGGTTCGGTTCAGGCGGAGATGGCGTTGATGGTCTCGGCTGCGTGCTCCTGGACGGGGTTCGGGAAGCCACCCTCGACGGGCTGCGCTGGCACCAGAATCTCCCGAACAAATCGGTCGCAGGAATCCTTCGAATCCCAGACGGCCGTGATCATGATCCCGTCATCGGCGAACGCGGCGAAGTGGTGGAGCTGCCCCGCAGGGAGTTCGGTGAGAGACGGATGGCAGGCGATGACCTCTGCGCGGTAGTTCTCTTCGGTAGCACCTGGCCAGAAATGGCTGAGCATGTACGTCATGAACACTCCCTGGTTTCAACCGATACGATCTGGACCGGAAGACCCTCAACGTAACAGGGTGCCGGGTCTTCCTTCTGTTGTTTACAGATATTGCGGTGCAAATCCGTCTGGCGTCTGGTTCGTGGATTAACTCGAGCACAGGAAACGTCCACCGATCGCCTGGTGGTCACTTCTTTACACCTCGCCCAGCGGTGGTGCTGCAAGATGACCTCTTCGATGCAACCCAGTCTTTGACGGTCTTCACGGAACGGGCCGTTAGATCACGTCGGTCTGACGTCGCAATGCACTCGAAAGATCACTCAGGTTTCGCCTGCTGACTCGCTGTTGGTACATATCGGCGTCGGCTGCGAATACGAGCCGATCGAGCGAAGCATCCGCCGCCGGTTCGTGAGCACATCCGCTGGAGGCAGTTCCAACCCACCATTCCGGCGCTGGGTTCAAGTCGACCAATCGTTGAGCAATTGACGTGCTGAGCCGCGCGGGTGCCTGCACATCTCCCATCCCAATAATGACAAATTCATCGCCACCCCAACGCACAAGCAGATCCTTCGACCGCGCGGACTCACGCATCGCCTGAGCCAACGCCAAAATCACGCGATCACCTATGTCATGGCCAAGCGAGTCATTTACAGACTTCAGTCCATCGACATCGACGAACACCGCGAATACATAGAGGTCCGCGTTCTCGGCCGCCGCTCGCAAGACGGGGAATGTTTCGTCGAGCGCACGGCGAGTGCCAAGTCCGGTAAGGGGATCCTCGACAGCTTGCAGTTCGAGAAGTTCGAGTACGCGTGCCATCTCACCGAAGCCGTGCATCCGCGTGATGTGAATCGCAACCGACGCAGCGAGCGCTACTAGCAGAAGCACCAGCCAGTCACCGAGCGCCGTCGTCGGCACCAACCCCTGCACAAGGAACAGGGCCGCAGCTGAGCCGACGACGGGGACGGTTTGAGCCACCACGTATTGACGAGTACTGAGTGCCGTTGCTCCGTTAACAATCACCATGATGAGTAGGTAGATGACGAAGCGGGATTCGGCCGACAGCAACACGGTTGCAAGAACCGCAGCAGAGACCACAAGAGATCCGCCCACCACAAACCAACCGGCATTGTGGGCCGTAATAGCGCCCCGTCGGTGGAACAGCAGGATGACGCCCAATATGACGGCTGGCACAACGTCGGTCAGGATCCGCCACAACCGTTGGTCCGGTGGAGCGGCCGCTCCGTCATAAATCGCCATTACCAACAGCAGGATGGCCATCGCTGGCCCGATGCGCGCTACAACGCCCAGAGCTTCTTGATTTCTCACCGCAGCAACACGATCGCGACGAACGATCGACGAAGTTTCGGCGTTGGCTAGATGGTTTGTGCGTGCCGTCATGCCAAATCCTGGTAGGCGCGGACACTTTCGATGGCGAGTTCGGTGGCTTGCACATCGCCGTGGCTGGCATGAACAAATCCCGTCCGCGGCACCACCAGCAGTCGCGTATGCGCCTCAGCAACGACAGTTGCCGAACGCGGTGTGCCACGCAGCATGGCCACCTCGCCGAAATAGTTGCCGGGCGCGAGAACTCCTGGACGACGCTGTTCTGACACCCAGACAGACAACTCCCCAGCTGCCACGACGAACAGATCATCACCCGCAACCCCCTGCTCGGCGACTAATTCGCCAGCCTCGGCAGTCCGCCAGGAAACCTCGTGTGCCAACTGCTCAATTCCGTAGGGCGGGAGGATGTCGATGAAGGGGACGCGACGCAGTAGCGAAATCTCTTCCGGCAACCAGCGCGCATCTCGATCAAGACTGCGAACGAGGGGCAGAGTTAGCAGCGCTAGAAGTGCGACACCGATGCCAAGAGGTACCCAGGCCAGGCGCAGCCCCACCAGCCCGATGAGTACGGGGGCAAGAATCGATCCAATGGCCAGACCTAGCAACGACACACTCTCTTGCACAGCGAACACCCGGGCTAGTACGTCATCGTTGATTGTGCGCTGTAGAAGTGTGCGTCCGGCCACGATTGTGATTGCACCACAAAGCCCGGCGACGGCTAGCAAACCGACGACGACGAGTAACCGCACCGACGTAGCCGTCGTTGCGAACGCCAACCCCTCAAGAACTGCACCCCCAACAATGACGAGCGCCACATTGCGCCGCTGAGATAGTCCCGAACCCAAGAAGGCACCAAAGAGTGCGCCTATGCCCATGGCTCCAACCACCACGCCAGATGCCGCGCCACCTGCTTCGAGCGCACCTTCTGCGAAGGCCACACCAAGGATGTCCAACACACCACCCAATACGAAGTCGACTGTCATCACGAGCAAGAGTGCCAGCGCCGCAGGAGTTCGTCGCACCACAGCGAAGCCCTCGAGCGCCTCGCGAATGACGCTACCGCCGAGTTCGTCGCCATCGGCTTTCCCTACCTCGCGACCAATCGGCAGCCGCACACAAAGCAGTGGAGGCAGGACGGCCACTAACACCGCGCCTGCCATCGCCGCAGCTGGGCTAGCCGCGGCAACGACGAGACCGGCAAGCACTGGTCCCACAAAATGACCAATGCCATCGACAATCGAGGACAATGAGTTCGCGGCGACCAACCGTTCCGGTTCGGCTCGAGACAGGTCAGGCAGCGTTGCGAAGTGAACTGGTCGGGCTGACGCAATCGCAGTCGTCAACCATGTCGAGGCGATAAGAACAACGAGGACAGGCGCATTACTAGCCAGCGCCAAACACGTCAGCACTGCCCCGATGGTAATCAGGCTGTAGATCGCCGCAAGAGCAGTCCCGCGGCTGAGTCGATCGCCAACACCGGCAATGGCCGGGGCAAGAAGTGAGGCCGGAAGCAACTGCGCAAGCGCAACCACACCCGCAAGACCCGCCCCGCCAACCGAATACGCCCATAGCACCACGACGAGCCACACGTAGAACTCAACAAGAGCAAAGCAGGCATAGGCCAACATGACTCGGCGAATCCCCGTTCGCGAGCCCAACACAGAACGCAGACCATTCAAGGCCTTCATGACGTAGCCCTCCCCTGTGATGCTGACGTCAAACGCGCGACCAAACGCCGATCACGTTAGCAGGGTGTGGGTGTTGTGAATCCGTGTTGAGCGTTACTTGATTGAGTGCCGTGCGGGCAGGAAGACCATCGTCACGACTGCCCCAATGACGACCGCTGCTACAGCCACGTAGCAGCCCACACTCAACCCACTCACGAACGCATCCTTCGCAGCAGTCATCAGCCGACCGGACATTTCCGGTGGAGCTTGAGCAGCCATGGCGAGTGCGGCACCCAGGGATTCCGACGCCTTCGCGGCAACGTCAGTCGGTACCGAAAGCGCAGCCAATGAGTCGCGCAAGTGCGGACCAAAGACGGACGCGAACACCGAGCCCACCACTGCCACGCCGAGAGTGCCACCGATTTCGCGAGTGGTGTCGTTGACGGCCGAGCCAACCCCAGCCTTGTCGTCAGAGAGCGATCCCATGATGGAGTCGGTTGACGGTCCGGTAGCCAAGGCAAGCCCCGAGCCACCGAGCAGCATCGAGAGCAGAATCGGCCCAACGTACGACGTCGACGCATTACTCGTCGCCGCCACCGCGAATCCCACTCCCATCAAAAGCAGCCCGGCTGTGACGACGAGCTTGGTCCCGAAACGATGCATCAAGACGATCGCGATGGGCGACATGACGGCCGTTGCAGCCGCGAATGGAACAGTGCGCAAACCAGCTTCGAACGGCGAGTACCCCTGCACTAACTGCAGATACTGAGTGATCAGGAATATGAAGCCAAAGAGCGCAAAAAAGGCAGTCGCAACGGCCATGCTCGCGGCCGTAAAACGCATGTCCTTAAAGACATTCACGTCGAGCAGCGGGTGAACCTGGCGTCGTTCCCAGATAACGAAAATCGTGAGCAGAATTGCGGCCACCACAAAGCATCCGAGCACCTTTGCCGACGTCCAGCCTTCGCGTGGTCCTTCGATGATTGCCCACACCAACAGGGCGACCCCGATCGCAGAAAGGAAGAAGCCCGTCCAATCCAACGATCCGGCGTGCGGATCACGCGACTTCGGCAGGATGAAGATTCCGGCTAACAGCGCAATCGCGGCAACGGGGATGTTCACCATGAAGATCGAGCCCCAGCTGAAATGCTCCAGCAAGTAACCGCCGACGACCGGGCCGCAAGCGATGGCTACACCCGTCGTGGCCGACCAGATACCAATGGCTGCCGCTCGCTTACGCAGATCGGTGAAGGTGTTGACCAAGATGGCCAGCGTCGCCGGGAAGACAAGTGCTGTGGTCATCTCCCGACGGACAACACCTGGGGTACGACGCAGCGAACAGTTGAGTTCCACGACGGCAGTGGCAGGCCGCAGTCACGAACCCTGGAACGCGGCCGCTGGGATCTGTTCTACCCGGCAGTTGTGTCGTCAATACGTGGAGATGGTGTGGCACCGGTCAGCCGTGAAAGTGCCATTACCTATCCCCCGAGTTCTCCCGCCGCACGCATTGGATTTACGACAGGCATTAAGAGCAGAACTTCGCCTTCACTCCCCAGAGCCAACGGCTCGTCCGGCAGCACCGCATCATCGCGATAACCGGCCACCACATCAGCGAAACCAGGCAGCACAGCAAGCGGCGCGGACGCCACCTGCTGGCCGTCCGGCGAAGTCTCAAAATCCGAATGCTTAGTCATGCGCTGATCTATCGGCGTGCCCATCCGCTCGACCATCACACACTTCATTAGTGGGCCTATACGGCCCGACGTCCGAATGTCGACGTCGCACAATCCGTTCCGCATCAACGGGTTTGCCGTTTGCGTCATGCAGTGAGGGTCGAACGGAATTCGGTGCCGATAGGTGACAGCGCTAATCACACCGACACCTCAGGAGGACCTAGAACCCACCGCACGACGCGTTATCGCTGAGCCCGCGAACACCAGCCAGCCCGGTTTGACCTGTTTACCCTGAACCGGCAGGGAACGTATCCATTCAGACGTGTACACCTTGAATCGATACGGTCGCTGACCCGACTGGCCTCAGGCCAAGCGGGCTTCAGTCACGCGCTAACGGGTCGGAGCGAGGGACAACGGGGCCAAACCCCCGGGGCAGGGGGCAATCAGGAAGAAGAAAAGAACCCACCTCAACACGAAGGGCAGGGAACATGTGGCGCTGCACCACTAACATCTGGCGATCACACCCCTCCGCGTACTTGTTCGTCAGGACCGAGCCCTGGGCCTGGAGGACGGCGATCGGAGCGAAGTTCTCCGAGGCGATCATCTCGAGCGTCGATCGCTGACGGTCGAGCTTGGCGTTGATGGCTGTGTCGACCTCCGGCTCGACAGTGGCGATGGACTCGTCGAACATGGGCCTCAACTCCGGATCGGCGCGGTGAGCAGGCCGAAAAGGTCACGCGTCAGCCGGTCGACGACAGCGTCAGCGGCCGGGGACATCTCGTACGACTACTTCAGACCCGACCGGTCGCGTATCACCGTGCGAACGACCGCTGACGGTTCCGGACTCGAGGGAACGCTCATCGCGAGCTCGCGGAAGCCGAGTTCAAAGCAGTCGGGGGCTCCGGCGAAACGGAATGGATCGAGCGCACGCAACGGTCGCAACGTTCCGTCGGAGAAGACCACACACCGCCGCCAATAGCCGCCAGCGGTTGCCGCGCATCCCTCGCCGTCTTCGCCCTCTGGGTGGCGCGGACGATGCCCTGGATGCTGTGCGTCCGTGGCCTCGAGGACAGTGCGCGACTTTGAGGCCCCAAAGCTACCCAGGGCTCAGGTGGGTGACGAACTTGACGTACCTGCCTCTAATGCGAGACCAGCGTGAACCCCAAGATGCCTGCCTGCAACTGTCGGATGACATGTGAAACCCCGACCACTTCGTCGCGCATTAGATACAGATCAAGGAACGGTGAGTTGCCGACGTTTGACGCAGCAACCATGACCACAAGAGACGAAACGAGATACTTTTAGTCCCGTCACTTGCTGGCGCCGCCAGCAGATAAAGCTTCCTTTAGCCTTCTTTATGCGGAAAATGGCCTCTCTCAATGCATTTCGCACACGGGAGGTACTGGTTCAAGTCCCGTCACTCACCCCACATAGAAGGGTCCGGACCGTTGGTCCGGGCCCTTCTCTCGCTCGTGACGCCCGGACTTGGGAGGAGA
>Ga0194051_1000107_pt1 | contig 43330 bp, 44 predicted proteins | sample SepL2320m_MetaG_FD_161275 | JGI IMG/M metagenome (GOLD analysis project Ga0194051, IMG submission 161275) | Anoxic zone freshwater microbial communities from boreal shield lake in IISD Experimental Lakes Area, Ontario, Canada - Sep2016-L239-20m | ecosystem: Environmental > Aquatic > Freshwater >... | reverse complement strand
CCCTGCGGGCGGAAGATCATCAGCACCACCAGTGCCAGCCCGAAGAACAAATACTTCAGGTCGCCGAGGTTGATACCCGCGACCTCAACCCCGAGCAGACGATTCGGTAGATAGACGATGACGAATGCCCCGAAGATCACGCCGAGTTTGTTGCCCTGCCCACCGAGTACCACCGCGGTAAGGAACAGCATCGAGTTGATGATGTTGAAGTTCGTCGGCGCGACGTACTGCACCTGTCCGGCATACAGGGCGCCCGACAGTCCACCGATACCGGCGCCGATCACGAAGGCCCACAGTTTAAATCGGAACGTGTTGACACCCATCACTTCCGCGGCATCCTCATCCTCCCGGATGGCCACCCAGGCCCGTCCGACCCGGCTGCGTTCGAGGTTGCCCACCAACAGCAGGACGACGGCGATGAGAATCAGGCCCAGCCAGTACCACCACGTCCCGTAGTTGGCGTTGCCCAGTGCGTTACCGCTGGAGAAATATCCGCCCCGTACCCGGTCATCACCGATGTGGGGAAAAGCAATCTGGTTGAGGCCGCGTGAGCCATTGGTGATGTCGGACAGATTGTCAGCCAGCAATCGGATGATCTCGCCGAACCCCAGGGTGACGATCGCCAGGTAATCACCGCGCAGACGCAGCGTCGGGACACCGAGAATCAGACCGGCCAATGCCGTGAAGGCGACGGCCAACGGTACACAGGACAACCACGCCCAGTGGGTATTCAGGAGGCCGTTCGGTCCGACTTGGTTCCAGGGACTGTCCGGACTGGTCAGCAGCGCACAGGTATAGGCGCCCACAGCGTAGAACCCGACATAACCCAAATCGAGCAGACCGGCTTGTCCGACAACGACATTGAGACCGATCGCGATCAGGGCCACCATCGCGAACTGTGCCATCACCGCGTCGAAGTTGATCCCCGGGGTGACAATGAATGACGGCGTATAGATCGGCAGCAGCGCCATGAGAGCCAGGCCGACGGCACCGAACCCCCACTTCTGGACCCGACTCAGATCCGACCACCAGGTGCGCAGTCGGTCGCCGGGGGCCGCGAGTGAACGCGTGATGCTCATGCCCGCGCCTTCCCGAGGCTCTCCCCGAGGATTCCGGTCGGCCGGATCAGCAGCACCAGGACGAGGAGAACGAACGCGACCACATCACGCCACTGGGTGCCGAACAATGCCTGGCCGTAGTTCTCCATGACGCCCAGCAACAGTCCGCCTAACAGCGCACCGCGCAAATTGCCGATCCCACCCAGCACCGCCGCGGAGAACGCCTTGATACCCAACAGGAAACCACCGGAATAGAGGATGCCCTGGGGAACCTTGAGAATGAACAGCACGGCGGCCGCACCGGCAAGGAGGCCGCCGATCAGGAACGTGATGATGATGGTTCGCTCCCGGGAGACGCCCATCAGGGTTGCCGTCGTCGGATCCTGCGCAACGGCACGAATTCCGCGGCCCAACTTGGTTCTGTTGATCGCGATGTCGGTCAGCAACGCCAGCGTCAATGCGGCGGCGATCACCACCAGCGTGACATTGGAGACGTCAGCACCGAAGAGATGGAATTGGGTCCTGGGCCGCACCAGGATGATCGGCTGCTGCGCATTACTGCCGCCGTAGCCGGTGATGATCTGCGGCAGAATGAAGTGCACGAACTCCTGCAACACGAACGACATACCGATAGCGGTGATCAGGAATGTCAGCGGCCGCGCGTTACGACGCCGCAGGGGCCGATAGGCAACCGCTTCCAGGCCCAGCGCCGCCGTGCCGGAGACCAGCATGGCGAACAGCATGGCGATGCCCAGATACAGCACCGTCAACCCGACGCCCTTGGTGTAGGCGTTGCCACTCGGGGCGAAGCCCAGAATCTTGTCCAGGCAGAAATACGCGCCGAACATTCCCAGCATGAAGATCTCGGAGTGCGCGAAGTTGATCAGCCGGAGCACCCCGAACACCAGTGTGTAGCCGACAGCGACCAGTGCATAGATGGAACCCCAGGACAGGCCATCGACCGTCAACTGCCAGAAGCCGTTTCGCAGGTTCTCGATATTGAAACCGATGTTGCCGGCGAGGCACGCATAATCGCCAAGGCACTGGTGGATCATGCGGCGGCGGGACTCCTTGCGATCAGTAGTCGACGAAGGCACGCCCGGGAATGCCCGTCCCGGGCGCGCCTCGCGATGCGGTTACTGAACCTTATAGATCCAGATCATGTTCGAGGTGAGTTCCCCGTTGGGGGTCCACTGATACATGCGGGCCACACCCTGGCCGGAGTAGTTCCGGACGTAGTTGAGCAGTGCCTCCCGGGTGACAGCGCCGGAGTCGATGCCCTTCAGCAGAATCGTGGCGAGGTCATAGGCCTCAAGACTGTAGGTGCCCGGAGCCTGACCGAACTTCTGGGTGTACTCATCGGCGAAGGCACCGCTGGCCGGACCGCACGGGCAGGACAGGATCGCGCCATCGGCGGACTGCCCGGCCGACTTGACGAACTGCGGATCGTTGAGACCGTCGGGACCGGAGAACGTGCCGGTGAACCCGGCGTCGCGCAGCTGCTGCAACAGCAGGGCGGCCTCGGTGTAGTAGGACGCGTAGACGACCAGATCGGGGGTCTGGCCATTGATCTGGGTCACCGCGGCCGAGAAGTCCTTGTCGCCCTTCTTCACCGAGATATTGCACGCCGAGTCGGCAATCGGGCCCAGGGTGTCGCGTACCGCATTGGCCTGACCCAGACCGGCATCGGTACTGTCGTCAACGACGCAGGCCTTCTTCACGCCCACCACGTTCTTCAGATAGTTGGCCAGAGACGGGCCCTGCACACCGTCATTCGACAGGCCGCGGAAGAAGGTCTTCCAGCCCTGGTCGGACAGCGCCACATTGGTGGCCGACGGGGTCAGCGCAGCGAGGCCCGCCTGATCGAAGACCGCACCGGTTGCCTTGGTCTCACCCGACCAGGTGGGGCCGACCAGACCGACGATCGAGGCGTCGCCAACAATCTGCGGAGCGATAGCGGTGGCCTTCTGCGGGTCGCCCTCGGTATCGAAGGCCTTCAGCTCCACCTGGCAGCCGGGGTTGGCGGCGTTGTGCTGATCGATCGCGAGTTGCGCGCCGTCTTTGACATTGGTACCGAACGGAGCATCAGCACCGGTCAGCGGACCGGCCATCGCAATCGCGACCGGTGCGCAGGTGGCGGTGCCGTCGCCGGCCGGGTTGGCCGGTGGTGCGGCGTCCGTCGCCAGCTTGATCTCGGCACCGTTCTGATCGACCGGCATCTGGGGGACGATCTTGAGGTTCGTCTCGGCCACCTGTGCCGAGCTGGTGGCGCTCGAAGCGTTGTCAGTCGATGTGGACTGCTTGCTGCAGCCGGCCACACCGAACACCGCAAGCGCGGCCGCACTGGTCGCGATCGCGCTGCGGACTGTTCTGCTTGTCATCTGCTACCTCCGGATCGTGGGTCCTGTCGGCGACGACCCTACAGCCCGCACGGCTTCGGAGCTCGCCTAATCCCCGGCTACTGGACCTTGTATATCCAGATCAGCGTCGTGGTGAGTTCGCCGTTGTCGGTCCACTGGTATTTGCGGGCTACCCCTTCGCCGTCGTAGGCCTTGACGAAGGCCAACAGCGCCTCCCGGGTGACCGCACCGGAGTCGATGCCCTTGGCCAGGATGGTGCCGAGGTCATAGCCCTCCGTGCTGTAGGTGCCGGGCGCCTGACCGAACTTGGCGGTGTACTCGGCGGCGAATGCCGGCGAGGCCGGACCGCACGGGCAGGACAGCACCGCGTCCTTGGAGGACTCCCCTGCCTGCTTGACGAACTCGTCGTCCTTGGTGCCGTCGGCGCTGACGAACGTGCCGGTGAAGCCGGCGTCGCGCAATTGCTGCACGAACGGCGCCGCCTCGGCGTAGTAACCGCTGTAGAACACCGAGTCCGGCGACTGGCCCTTGATCTGGGTCACCGCGGCCGAGAAGTCCTTGTCGCCCTTCTTGACCGAGATATTGCATGCCTCGTCGGCCACCGGGCCGAGGGTGTCGCGGACGGCCTTTGCCAAACCGGTTCCGTAGTCGGTGCTGTCGTCGACGACGCAGATCTTCTTGTTGCCGAGGGTGTTCTTCAGATAGTTGGCGACCGACGGCCCCTGCACTCCGTCGTTGGCAAGGCCGCGCAGGAACGTCTTCCAGCCCTGCTCGGACAATGTCACGTTGGTGGCCGATGCCGTGGCAGCCACCAGACCGGCCTGATCGAACACCCCGCCGGTGGCCTTGGTCTCACCGGAGAACGCCGGCCCGATCAGTCCGATGATCGCCGCATCGCCGACGATCTGCGGCGCGATGGCGGTGGCCTTCTGCGGATCACCCTCGGTGTCGAATGCCTTGAGTTCGATCTGGCAGCCCGGGTTGGCGGCGTTGTGCTTGTCGAGGGCCAGTTGCACGCCGTTCTTGATGTTGATGCCGAGTGCGGCGTCGGGTCCGTTGAGAGCACCCGCCATGGCGATCGTCACCGGCGCACACGTGGCCTTGCCATCACCGGCCGGATCCACCGGAGCGGCGGTGGCGTCCGACTTGACCTCGGCGCCGTTCTGATCAATCTGGACCTGCTCAACGATCTTCAAATCAGTGGGAGCCGCGGTGGCGGATGACGCGGATGAGCTGCCTTTGGCCGAGTCACTGCTCGGTGCTTTCTGGCTACATCCGGCAATGCTCAGCATCATCAGGGCGGCTGAGCTGATTGCGATCGCATTGCGTGTCGTCTGAGCGCGCACGTTGTACCTCCGGGTCAGTGACTCTCACCTCAGCATCGGCTGAGCAGCCCGCTCACCGGTCTGACGTCGACGCTTTCGCTAAAAGATAGCCAACATCAGGCTAAATCGCGCGTGATCGGGGGGTCGAGGTTCTCTAACACCACCTCGGCGACGTGTTTCATGCTGGTGCGCCGGTCCATGGCGGCCCGTTGCATCCAGGTGAACGCCTCGGGTTCGGTCATGGCGTGCTTGGCCTGAAGCAGTCCCTTGGCGCGTTCCACCAGCTTGCGTGTCTCCAGCCTCTCGCCCAGATCGGCGACCTCACGCTCCAGTTCGGTGATCTCGCTGAACCGGCTGATGGCCACCTCGATCGCCGGGATCAGATCGCTGATCGAGAACGGCTTGACCAGGTAGGCCATGGCGCCGGCATCGCGGGCCTTCTCGACCAGATCGCGTTGGCTGAACGCGGTCAGCAGCACCACCGGCGCGATGCGCTTGGCGGCGATTTCGGCAGCCGCATCGATGCCGTCGCGCCGCGGCATCTTGACGTCCATGATCACCAGGTCCGGCCGCAGGCTCTCGGCCAGATCCACCGCCTCCTGACCGTCGCCGGCCTCACCGACCACCCGGTAGCCCTCATCACGCAACATCTCGGCCAGATCCAGCCGGATCAACGCCTCGTCCTCGGCGATCAAGACCCGCCGCGCAGCCGGCCCGGCGGGGTCGGTGGTGAGGTCAGCCATGGGTGCCATTGTGTCGCGGCGGACGTCCAAGGGCGAACCCCGGGCGGCATCCACTATCGTGAGACACCGCCATCATGAGCCGCCCTCGTATCCCAACTGGCAGAGGAAACGGATTCAAAACCCGTGCAGTGTGAGTTCGAATCTCACCGAGGGCACCCATTACAGCTGAGGTGCCCTGAGCCGAGCGCCCACTCTCACAGCTCAACCGGTCCCGTCGAGCACCGAGCGCAATTCGGTTTGTATCTCGCGGGCGAATCGGCCGCGCTTCTGCGCGGTGGCGTCGGTGCCCGCGCGGCGGTTCCGCTCTTCCGACGCCGTCGCGCGATAGAGGTACGCCGACGCGACCGAAACCGTCATCAGGTCCACACCGAGCGCTTTGGCCATTCGTTGCTCAGCCTCTCCCGACCGGCTGTGCACCCCCAACATGATGCGGCTGCCGGCGGCGGCCAGTACCACCGGTATCTGATCCATTGATGTGGCCAGCTGCTGGATGGAGTCGGCGAACTTGTCGATATCGAGGTCCGGCAGGCCCGAGTCGGCCCGCGGCGCCAGCTGCACCGGTTCGCCCTCGAGGAACTCACTGAGAACCGAACCGGAGACCGCCAGGCTGCAATTGATGGCGACGGGTCCGTCGTAGGCCAGTAACTCGGCGAGGGTCATGGGTGAGTGTCGGATATCCCCGAGCGCCAGGCAGACCGCGACCAACGTCGGCAGGGTCGGCGACACCCGGCCGCGCTCGAGGTCCGATACTCGCGCCACGCTCCACCCGCTAAGCCCCTGGCCGCGCGCGGCTTTGGCCACGTCATCGAGGGTGGCACCGGCGTCGGTACGGATGCGTCGGGCGTTGCAGCCGATCAGCTCCGCGAGGTCGATTCCGTCCATGCCGCAGACAGTATCGACATTTGCAATAGCTTGACAATCCGGCGCGCCGAATTACGTGGCCAATTTAGGGCGGTTAGCGCGATGGCTGTTCAGCCAGTTCCCGGATACCTGCCAGGGTGTCCTGCATGCCCGCCCTGAATTGGGTCAGACGGCGCGCAATGATCTCGTCGGCACGCTCGGGTTCACGGTCGATCAACATCGAGACCCCCGAGGGGCCCGGGCCGATCCGGGCGGTGTAGCTCAGCCGGGTTCCCTCTGATGTGGGGCTGAGTTCGAACTGCCAGACGGCGGCGGGGTTCTCGGGGTTTCCAACTGCCCAGCCGAATGAGCGCCGCGCCTCGAAGTCAATGATCTGTGACGTCGTCGTCCACTCGCCGATGGCCGGATGAATGTTCGTCCCGAGGAACTGCGCACCGAATTCCGGTAGGGCGAACCCCTCAGCCCATGCGATGCTCTGAAGTTCGGTGCTGAAGCGCGGCATGAGCGTGATGTCGGTGACCAACTCCCACACCCGCTCGGGCGGAGCGGAGATATCCACACTGAGGCTGGCCTCGCGGTCGGTCACGCTGAAAACCCTAACCGGGTTCGGAACTTCCGGGGGGTTAAGCTGCCATGATGAAGTCCGAGCGGAAACGCAGTGGACGATTCCTGCCGGAAATGCCCTTCCGGCGATCAGACTGTGAGCGCCTACAGCGCCGGCCACCGGCGCGTAACCAGCATTGGGCCGACTCCGTCACCCGCCCGCAACGGGTACTCAACGTCGCCGCCTGGATCGCCGCCCTCGTCACCGCCGCCCTCGGCATCCTGCAGACGGTCACCGGCAGCGGTGTTCTACACATCGGTCTGATCAACCTCGCTACCGCTGCGGTATTCCTTGCCATTCCCCTGCTGCACCGGTTCGGAAACATCATCGCCGCAGTGGTTTTCGTCGTCATCGCCTATTCCTCGCTGACCTTCGTGGGCTCCCAGGTCGGCACCGATTCGGGCGTCCAGTTCTACTACCTGGTCTCGGCGTCATTAGCGGTGCTGGTGCTGGGTACCGATTATCTGGCTCTGGCGAGCACGGTGGTGGCGATCGGCGCGGGCCTGTGCGTGGGCATGCAGTTCCTGGTTCCGGCCGATACCGGTATCCAGCCGCGCTGGGCACTCAACGCCGGCTTCGTTCTGACCACCGTGGCGGCGTGCGTGATGATCTTCGCCACGGTCTGGTACGCCATGCGGGAGGTAACCCGAGCCGAGGCGGCCATGGAGGTGGAGTACAGCCGCTCGGAGGCCCTGTTGGCCAATATCCTGCCGGCCAGTGTCGCCGCGAAACTCAAGGACCCGGCCCATGGGGTGATCGCCGACCGCTACGACGATGCCTCGATCCTGTTCGCCGATATTGCGGGGTTCACCGAACGCGCCAGTGAGATCCCGCCCACCGAGTTGGTCCGGTTTCTCGACCGGCTCTACACGACCTTCGACCGGCTGGTGGATCGCCACGGACTCGAGAAGATCAAGACCACCGGCGACTCCTACATGGTGGTCAGCGGGGTACCGACACCGCGGCCGGATCACGCCGAGGCGATCGCCGCCCTCGCGCTGGACATGTCCCGCGCGGTCGCAGACCTGCGCGACCCCAGAGGCAATCCGGTGCCACTTCGGATGGGTATCGCATCTGGACCCGTGGTGGCCGGTGTGGTCGGGGCGCGCCGATTCTTTTACGATGTGTGGGGAGACGCCGTCAACGTCGCCTCCCGGATGGAATCCACCGACATCGAAGGCCGAATCCAGGTTCCGCAGAACGTTTTTGAGCGACTTCGGCACGCATTCGTGCTTGAGGAGCGCGGCGAGATCGATATCAAGGGCAAGGGCCTGATGCGCACCTGGTATCTGATCGCCCGCAAACCGGATGCCCCACTCCCCCGTGACGATTCTGAAACGACTTCCAATTCGGCAACGCGCGTTGAGAGCCGTACCGGCTAGCTACATCACCTTCGACAGGAATGCCTTGGTGCGTTCATGCTGCGGGTTGGCCAGGACGTCGCGGGGCGGCCCGCTCTCGACGATCACTCCGCAGTCCATGAATACCAGTTCGTCGGCGACCTCGCGAGCGAAGCCCATCTCGTGGGTCACCACGATCATCGTCATGCCTGCACTGGCAAGCTTTTTCATGACGGCCAGTACCTCGCCGACCAGTTCGGGGTCCAGTGCGGAGGTGGGCTCGTCGAACAACATCAGCTTGGGATCCATGGCCAGGGCCCGCGCGATCGCCACCCGTTGCTGCTGACCACCGGACAGCTGTGCGGGGTAGGCGTCGGCCTTATCGGACAGGCCCACCGTGCCGAGCAACTCCCGTGCGCGGCTCAGCGCCTCAGCCTTCTTGACACCCTTGACGTGCACGGGTGATTCGATGATGTTGTGCAGCGCGGTGCGGTGCGGGAAGAGGTTGAAGTGCTGGAACACCATCCCGATATCGCGGCGCTGCTTGGCCGCCTCGCGCGGGGACATCTCGTACAGCTTGCCGCGGGCCTCGCGGTAACCGACCAGTTCGTCATCGACATAAAGCCGGCCGGCTGTGACGGTCTCCAGATGGTTGATGCACCGCAGGAACGTCGACTTGCCGGAACCCGACGGCCCGACGAGAACGAGCACCTGCCCGCGGTCCACCGATAACGTGACTCCCTTGAGCACCTGAAGCGCACCGAAGCTCTTGCAGACCTGTTCGGCCCGCACCATCGCCGTCATTCGTGACCCGCATCGGCCTGTGCCTTCGCAAGGGCATCGAGTTGCTTGGTGGTCAACTGCCGCGAGATCCCCCTGGAGAAGTACTTCTCCAGGTAGTACTGGCCGACCATGAGCACGCTGGTGATGATCAGATACCAGGTGGCGGCGACCAGCAATAGCGGGACGGGTTCGAAGGTGCGGGCGGCGATTTCGCGCGAGGCGATGCTGTAAAGGTCGAAGGAGTAGGGCACCGCGGTCACCAGCGAGGTGGTTTTGAGCATGCTGATCAGTTCATTGCCGGTGGGCGGAATGATCACCCGCATCGCCTGTGGAAGTACGGTGCGGCGCATCGCCATTCCCCACGACATACCCAGGGCTTTTGAGGCTTCGGTCTGTCCCTCCGGCACGGAAGTGATTCCGGCGCGGATGATTTCGGCCATGTAGGCGGCCTCGTTGAGGCCCAGTCCGATCACCGCAAGCAGGAACGGGATCGACAGGCTCTGCAGGTTGAGATGGAACAGCGACGGCCCGAACGGCACCCCGATCTGGATGTTCTGATAGATCGTCGGGATCAGACCCCAGAACACCAGTTGCACATACACCGGGGTGCCGCGGAAGATCCACAGGAACACCCAGGCCACCGATTGCAGCACCGGGTTGGGCGATAGCCGCATCACCGACAAGACGATGCCGAGTGCGACGCCGATTACCATCGCACAGACCGTCAGCTGCAGTGTGTTCGATACGCCGAGCAGGATCCGTTCATTGAACAGGTACTGCGCATACGTCGACCACCCGTAGGCCTTGTTGGTGGCCGCGCCGTAAATGAACAGCACGACCAGAACGACGATGACGGTCGCCCCCACCCACCGCCACGGGTGCCGCAGCGGCACCGCATCGACGGGGGGCGGAGCGGACGTGTGGACGACCGTCATCCCGCTCAGCTGGTGGCGCCGTTGATGACCGGCTTGTCGATCATCCCATTCTCGACACCCCAGTTGGTCGCAATGGTTTTGTACTCACCAGTCTCGATCAGGTGCTCGAGAGCCTTCACCAGGGACTGCGCCAGCGGCGAGTCCTTGGCCACCGGCCAGCCATAGGGCGCCGCTTCAGAGATCTCCCCGGCCGTCTCGAGCTTGCCATTGCTCTGTTTGATCGCGTACGCGGTCACCGGAGAATCCGCCGACATCGCGTCGACCTGGCCCAGGACCACCGCATTGGTTGCGGCGTCCTGGCCGTCGAATTTGACGATCTGGATCTCCGGCTTTCCGGCGTCGACGCACTTCTTGCTCTTAGCCGGAAGTTCGTCGGTCTCCTCTGTCGTGGTGGCCTGGACCGCCACCTTTTTGCCGCACGCGTCGTTGGGGTCGATCGACGAACCCGGACGCTGCGCCCAGAGGATGCCGGCCGAGAAATAATCGACGAAGTCGACGGACTTCTCCCGCTCCTTGGTATCGGTGAACGAGGACATGCCCACGTTGTAGGTGCCCTGCTGAATCGACGGGATGATCTTCGCGAAATCCGCTTCCCGGTAGTCGGTGGTGAGCCCGAGGGTCGCCGCGACCGCGTTCAAAAGGTCGACGTCGAAACCGACGATCGTGCCCTTTTCGTCCTTGAACTCGTTGGGGGCGTAGGGCAGGTTGACCCCGACGACCAACTTCCCGGAGTTTCGGATGTCCTCCGGAAGGGTCGCGGCGATATCGTCGACCTTCTGCGCCGTGACGGCCGTGGTCGCCGTCGCCGACCCGGCCCCGGAGCCCGAGCTGGATTCGGTGCTCTTGGCGCATCCCGACAATGTCAGGGCACCCGCAACCACCAATACCGCGCCGGCTCGCCACCAGTGCGTCCGATTGTCATGTCCTATGAACACGATTGCCCTTCTTTCTGTCGTTCTTTCTGCCGATGTGCCGCTGGCGCGACAGTAGCGCGCTCAGCTCAAACCTGCAGCGCATCGCCGCTAATGGCCCCTCAGCGAGTGCCTGATGCCGGAATTGACCACCGGCGTGTGTCAAACTTCTCCCATGTCTAATACATCTGGGGGCACCCTGGTTCCGCACCTGTGGAAGTCGGTGTTGCTCACCGGCATCCTGTCCGTGATCCTCGGCGCGATGGTGCTGGCCTGGCCAGCCAAGACCATCATCATCGCCGGAATTTTCTTCTCCGCCTACCTGCTGGTGACGGGCATCTCGCAAATCTTCCATGGCTTCACCCTGCATATCTCCGGCGGTGGCCGCGCATTGCTGTTCATCAGCGGTGCCGCCTCCCTGGTGCTGGCGGTGCTGTGCTTCAAGAGCCTCACCAACACAATCCTGCTGCTGGCCATCTGGATCGGAATCGGATTCATCTTCCGGGGCGTCGCAGAGGCCACGTCGGCGATCAGCGATCCGGAAACACCGGGACGCGGATGGCAGATCTTCCTCGGCATCATCACCGTCATCGCCGGCGTCATCGTGATGTCCTATCCGATCTCCTCGCTCGGGACGCTGACACTGGTCGTCGGTATCTGGCTGATCATCCTGGGAATGATCGAGATCATCGCCAGCTTCGGAATCCGCAAGGCCGGCAACGAGGTCCGCACCGCGGTCGGCGAGGCCCTCGGAGTCAGCTGAAAACCACCGCATCAGATGAAGCGCGAGCCATGACTGATAACCCGTACCCCTCCGGTCCCCCCAGCCCGTACCCGGGCGGTCCATACCCGGGCGGTCCATACCCGGGCAGTCCATACCCGGGCGGTCCATACCCGGGCGGGTATCCGCCCCCACCGATGCCGTACGGCAACTACTACCCGGCCGCACCCAAGAACGGTCTGGGCGTCGCCGCGCTGATCGTCGCGATCATCGCTCTGATGGGTTCGTTCTCGGTCGTCGGTGGCGTCCTGCTGGGAACCGTTGCGGTGATCCTGGGCTTCATCGCCCGCAGCCGGGTCAAGAGTGGCGAGGCCAACAACGGCGGCGTGGCCATGGCGGGACTGATCCTCGGCGTCGTCTCGATCATCGCGGGTCTGGCCTTCATCGCCATCTGGGTGAGCCTCTTCACACAGATCGGCGCGGGAGACTACTTCGACTGTATGCAGCAGGCCGGGCAAAACCGCAGGGCAGTCCAACAGTGCTCGGAGGAGTTCCGCCAGTCGATGTCGGAACAGTTCCCGAATAACCCGACGCCCACCCGGTAGCGGCCGTCACTTCTTCGTCGCACCCGGGAAGTGCTTGACGATGCCCTCCTGGGCGACGGTGGCGACAACGCGGCCGGCCCGGTCGAAGAAGTGGCCCATGCCCAGGCCGCGCGACTCCGCGGCGACCGGTGACGTGGTCGAGTAGAGCACCCATTCGGAGAAGTCGACCGGGCGGTGAAACCACACCGAGTGATTGATGGTGACTGCGAAGATACGATCCCATCCCCATGAGAGTCCGTGCGTGGTAATGATGGAGTCCAGGACCGTGGTGTCCGACGAGTAAATCATTGCGGCGGTGTGCAACGCCTGGTCCTGCGGCATATCACCGGCGGCCTTCAGCCACACCCGATTGCGGTCCAGGCGCTCACCCTTATCGCGCATCACCCAGGCCGGGTCGTTGGCGTAACGCCATTCGATGGGACGCAATGCGTCGACGAATCCGGGCACGATCTTCTCGTAGCCGACCAGAACCTCGTCGATCGTCGGTAGGGTTTGTGGCTCCGGGACGTCGGGTGCGGTGAAACTGTGTTCCAGGCCCTTACCGGCCGACAGGTATGACAGCAGCGTGGTCGCCAGCAGGGTGTCCCCCTGCATGGCGTCCACCCGCCGATTGGCGAAGCGCCGCTCATCGCGCAGCCGCACAACATGGAACTCGATATCGGCGTTGGGGTCACCGCCGGCGACGAAATGCGCCGAGAGCGCAGTGGGCGGAAGGTCACGGTCCAGGGTGCGGGTAGCGGCCATGAACGCCTGCGCCATCAACTGACCACCGAATGTGCGAATCGGATTCTTGCGCGGGTGACGGCCCGCGAACACGTCGTCACCGATCGGCGACAGCTCGAGGATGGCCAGCAATTCATCGAGGTCGGCTTGTCCCACTGCCACGGGTACCGACCGCCTTTCGCTCGAATCCCTGCCGCTAGTGGTCGTTCTTCCCGATCCGATGGACTTGGATCAGGTTGGTTGAGCCTACTTTGCCGGGTGGGGCGCCGGCGACGATGATGACCAAGTCGCCACGCTGGTAGCGACCCAACTCCAGCAGCGCATGATCGACCTGCCGGATCATATCGTCGGTGGTGGTGGTCTTCGGCACGATGAATGTCTCAGTGCCCCAGGTCAACGCAAGCTGGCTGCGAACCTCGGGCGCCGTCGCGAACGCTAACAAAGGCAGGGCACTGTGTAGCCGGGACAACCGCCGTACGGTGTCGCCGGAGGATGTGAACGCGACCAGTGCCTTGGCATCAAGGCGCTCACCGATATCACGCGCCGCATAGGAGATCACCCCACGCTTGGTTCGGGGCACATGACTCAGGGGCGGCGCAGCGGTCGAATTCTCCTCGACCGCGCAGATGATCCGCGCCATCGTCCGCACCGCTTCCAAGGGGTATTGACCCACCGAGGTCTCCCCGGAGAGCATCACCGCATCCGCACCGTCCAGGACTGCGTTGGCGACATCGGAGGCTTCCGCCCGGGTGGGTCGCGAGTTCTGGATCATCGAATCCAGCATCTGGGTGGCCACGATGACCGGCTTGGCGTTCTCGCGGGCGATTTGGATGGCCCGTTTCTGCACCAGGGGAACCATCTCAAGCGGAAGTTCCACCCCCAGGTCACCGCGGGCGACCATTACCGCGTCAAAAGCCAGGACGATGGCTTCGAGGTTCTCGACCGCCTCGGGCTTCTCGAGTTTGGCGATCACCGGAACGCGGCGACCAACACGGTCCATCACAGCGTGAACCAGTTCAATATCGGCAGGCGAGCGAACGAACGACAGCGCGATCAGGTCCACGCCGAGTTTCAGCGCGAACTCGAGATCGCCAATGTCCTTCTCGGACAGCGCCGGAACGGAGACGGCCATGCCCGGCACAGACAAACCTTTGTTATTGCTGACGGGTCCGCCCTCGGTGACCGTGCACACCACATCATCTCCGTCGATATATTCGACGACGATGGCCACCTTGCCGTCATCGATGAGCAACCGGTCACCGGGCTTGGCATCCTGGGCCAGATTCTTGTACGTGGTGGAGACCCGACTGTGGGTGCCCTCGCACTCATCCACGGTGATGCGGACCGTCTCACCATTGGCCCAGACGGCCTCACCCGAGGCGAACCGGCCAAGGCGGATCTTGGGCCCCTGCAAATCGGCAAGGATGCCGACGGCGCGTCCGGTGGCCTCGGAGGCTTTGCGCACCCGCTGATAGGACGCCTCGTGATCGGCGTGATCGCCGTGGCTGAAGTTGAGGCGGGCGACGTCCATTCCGGCCTCCACCAAGGCCCGCACCATGTCGTCAGTGCCGGTGACCGGACCGAGAGTGCAGACCATCTTGCCGCGCCGCGTCACGAGGCCGAGCATAGCCGCGTCGGGTTACGCCCAGGATGCCTAGGGGCTGAACACCGTTGGAACGAGCGGAAACCCGGGCAGATTCCGAAGCACGGTCCATGCGAATCCGGCGATCGCGATGACGGCGATGATGGTCGGATTGACTGCCGGCTGTCCGCGCCTGATGCGCCACGCCGACCAGATGGCCAGCAGTGGAAGTCCGATCAACAGGAAGACGTTATCGACAGCGGCTGCCGCCACGTCCCCGTGCAGGAGATCGTGCGTCATCCGCAAACCTCCGCAGGCCGGACAGTTCCACCCGGTCAGAATTTTGAACGGACAAACCGGGAACAACGCGCCGGGCCGGTGGGGGTCGACCATTCCGATATAAGCCAGGGCGCCGACGGTCAGCGCACCAGACCCAAAACCCGCGTACAGCCGGGTTCGGGTGCCGCTAGACGGCATCACGAAGGGGGCGACCGGCAGGATCGCGCACCTTGTCGGTAAGGATCAGAACGGCGTCGACGATTCCCCAGACCACCGGCACGATGAAGCCGATCCCGCAGGTGACGAGACCGAGCACCAATCCGCCGACCAACTGGGTGGTACCCAGCGTGGTGTAACCCAGGTAGAGGCGGCCGACCCCGAGGACTCCGACCAGGCCCAGCAGTTGCAGCAGACCGGCGACCACCTTCGACTTATCCGAGAACGGTTCGCCGGTCATGGGGTGCCGGCCGTAGGGCGCGGCGGGGTCGGGATAGAAGCCCGGCGGCGGATAGTACGGCGGCGGGTAATTAGGCGGCGGGTAGCTGGGCGGCGGAAAATAGGGCGGCGGAGTCTCCCCCGCGCCTCCGAACGGTTGCTCGGTCATGCCTTCAGCATGCCAGAGCATCAGTCCTTGCTGGTGCTGCTGACGCCCCAGAGCAGGCGGCGCAGTGTCGGGCCGAAGCCCGCGGGCTTGGCGTCGGTGTCCACGCCGTGAGCCTCGATCTCAATTTCGGGCTCAGCTTCGGCTTCGGCCTCGGGTTCAGACTCGGCCTCGACTTCGGGCTCAACCTCGGTGTGAGCGACCTCCGGCTCCTCGTCGACAGCGGAGTCGTACACCACGACCGTCTCCGGTTCAGGTGCGTTCTCGTACACCACAACCAGTCCGTCATCGGCGGCAAGCTCGGCCTCGTCGTCGACAGCCTCGGTGTCGACGACCTCGGTCTCGACAGCCTCGGTGTCGACGGCCCCCGACTCGGACTCGGACTCAACGATCTCGTATTCCAGTTCGGCTTCGGTGGCGGCATCCTCGGCTTCCACCTCTGCCACGAACTCGGCATCCGTCAGTCCATCGTCGTCACCGACGGCCGCGGCATCTTCCTGCTCGTGTTCGGCGGCGACGGTCACCGCGGCGAGGATGCCGCTGCCCTTGGCGGCGGCCACCAACTCATCGGCCACGTCCTCAGCCGCGGAGTCCGCCTCCGGAGGGTGGCCCCGCAGGGTCGCGGGATCCTCACGGCCCTTCGGCGCCAGCAGCATGTACACCACGGCTCCGATGAAGATGAACATCGCCGTGAACACGTTGACGCGGATGCCGGCGATGTGGGTTGCGGTGTCGTCACGCATGAGTTCGACCCAGAATCGGCCGACGCAGTACGAGGCCACGTAGAGCGCGAACAAACGCCCGTGACCGATCCGGTACCGACGGTCGATGTAGAGCAGGAACACGAACACCAGCAGGTTCCACAACAGTTCGTAGAGGAACGTCGGGTGCACGACGGCCGCCACCTGCCCGGTCGAGACCCCGTCGAGTGAGTGCACGTCGACGGCGCCGGCGAAATCCCGCCGGTAGAAGATCTCCAGGCCCCAGGGCACGGTGGTCTCGCGGCCGTAGAGTTCCTGGTTGAAGTAGTTGCCCAGACGTCCGATCGCCTGCGCGAGGACGATACCCGGGGCGACGGCATCGCCGAACGCCGGCAGTGGAATCCCCCTGCGACGGCACGCGATCCACGCTCCGACACCGCCGAGGGCGACGGCGCCCCAGATACCGAGGCCGCCCTCCCAAATCCGCAGCGCGGCACCGATTCCGGCGCCGCCCTCACCGAAATACGTTTTCCAGTCCGTGAGGAGGTGGTAGATACGACCACCGATCAGGCCGAACGGCACCGCCCACAACGCGATGTCATAAATGACGCCGCGTTCTCCGCCGCGGGCAGTCCAGCGCCGATCGCCGATGACCAACGCGACGATGATGCCGGCGATGATGCACAGCGCATAGGCCCGAATCGGAAACGGGCCCAGGTACCACACACCCTGGGCCGGACTCGGAAAGTAGGCAAGCACCGTTGTCGTCACGTGGCGGGCAACTTCCTCCGAACCCCCACGGCGAGTTCCTCCGTCAGTGTCCGTACCGCGTTCACCCCGTCGCTGAGCGCCGACACCAGAGCCGAACCCACGATGACCCCGTCCGCGAATTCGGCGATCTCGGAGGCCTGCTCGCCGGATCGCACACCCAGACCCACACCGACCGGAATGTCGGAGACCTCCCTGACTCGACGGACGAGATCGGGAGCGGCCTGCGACACCACGTCACGCGTGCCGGTCACACCCATGGTCGAGGCCGCGTAGGCGAACCCGCGGGACGCATCGACGGTGCGGGCCAACCGTTCCGGCGTCGAGGAGGGGGCCACCAGGAAGATCCGGTCAAGGCCATGGTGCTGGGACGCCGCCAGCCATTCGTCGGCCTCGTCGGGAATCAGATCGGGCGTGATCATGCCCAGCCCGCCGGCAGCGGCCAGATCCCGGGCGAATGCGTCGACGCCGTAGTGCAGCACCGGGTTCCAGTAGGTCATCACCACTGCTTTACCGCCGGCGGCACTGATCGCCTCGACGGCCCGCAGGGTGTCGCTCACCCGGACGCCGGCCTGCAGTGCGGTCTCGGTGGCCGTCGCGATCACCGGGCCGTCCATTCCGGGATCGGAATACGGAACACCAACTTCGATGATGTCGCACCCCGACTGGCACATCGCGACCATCGCTTCAATCGACGTCGACACATCGGGATAACCGGTCGGCAGGTAGCCGATCAGCGCTGCACGGCCCTCGGCACGGCACGCATCGAAAATCGGGGCGAGTCGGCCCGACGGGCTGTGCTGAATGGTCATGCGGGTCCGGGCTTATCGTTGTCGAACAGACCGAACCACCGCGCGGCGGTCTCCACATCCTTGTCTCCGCGGCCGGACAGGTTGATCAGGATGATCGAGTCCGGTCCAAGTTCAGCCGCGAGTGGGACCACACCGGCGATGGCATGGGCAGTCTCGATGGCCGGAATGATTCCCTCAAGTCGGCACAGCAGACTGAAGCCGTTCATTGCCGCGGTGTCGGTGATCGGCCGGTACTCGGTTCGGCCGGCCTCCTTGAGGAAAGCGTGCTCCGGCCCGACGCCGGGGTAGTCCAGTCCAGCTGAGATCGAATGCGAATCGACGGTTTGGCCATCATCGTTTTGCAAGACGTACGAATAAGAGCCTTGAAACGCCCCGGGTGAGCCGCCGGAGAAGGTGGCGGCGTGCCGTCCGGTCTCCACACCGTCGCCGGCGGCTTCGAAACCGACAAGGCGCACGTTCGGATCATCGAGAAAAGCGTGGAAGATTCCGATCGCGTTGGATCCCCCGCCCACGCATGCGGTCACCGCGTCCGGTAACCGGCCGACCTGGTTGAGCATCTGGGCGCGAGCCTCCATTCCGATGACGCGCTGGAAGTCGCGGACCATCAGTGGGAACGGATGCGGCCCGGCGGCGGTACCGAAGCAGTAGTAGGTCTGTTCGGCATTAGCCACCCAGTCGCGGAACGCATCATTGATGGCGTCTTTGAGGGTTTTCGAGCCGGATTGCACCGCGACCACCTCGGCGCCCAGCAGTCGCATCCGGGCGACGTTGAGCGCTTGACGGGCGGTGTCGACCGCCCCCATGTAGATCACGCAGTCCAGGCCCAGTAGTGCGCACGCGGTCGCGGTCGCCACTCCGTGCTGACCGGCGCCGGTCTCGGCGATGACTCTGGTCTTGCCCATCTGCTTGGCCAGCAGTGCCTGACCGAGAACGTTGTTGATTTTGTGGGAGCCGGTGTGGTTGAGGTCTTCGCGTTTGAGGAAGATTCGTGCGCCGCCGACATGCGCACTGAGTCGGGTGGCCTCATAGAGCGGTGACGGACGGCCCGCATAGTGCGTCTGCAAGTCGTCGAGTTTGTCGAGGAACGTCTGGTCGGTGCGAGCCTTCTCGTAGGCGGCGGTGACCTCCTCGATGACGGCCATCAGCGCCTCGGGCACATAGCGCCCACCGAAAACCCCGAAGTGACCGCGCGCGTCGGGGTCATGGATCGTCGACTCGGCGACGGCCGCACTGGTGCGCGGCAGGTTGGGCGTGGAGGTATCGGCCATATCAGAACTCGAGCCGGGCTGGACTCAGCGGACCGGTTTCGGACAGGACGGATGCGCGCCCGCGGTGACCAGGTCGGCGACCGCGCCACGAGGGTCGGCACTGGTGACGAGGCCTTCGCCGACCAGTACCGCATCGGCGCCGGCACCGGCGTAGGCGAGCAGGTCGGCCGGGCCGCGTACGCCGGACTCGGCGATCCGAATGATGTCCGACGGCAGTCCGGGAGCGATCCGCCCGAAGCAGTCCCGGTCGACGGTGAGGGTCTTGAGATCGCGGGCGTTGACGCCGATCACCTTGGCGCCGGCCTGCAACGCGCGGTCGGCCTCCTCTTCGGTGTGCACCTCCACCAACGCCGTCATGCCCAGCGACTCGGTGCGGTCGAGCATCGACGCCAACGCCGGCTGATCGAGTGCCGCCACAATCAACAGCAGCATGTCCGCGCCGTGGGCCCGCGCCTCGTGGATCTGGTAGGGGCGCACGATGAAGTCCTTGCGCAACACCGGAATGTCGACCGCTGCGCGCACCGCGTCGAGGTCGGCCAACGAGCCCTTGAATCGGCGCTCCTCGGTCAGCACGCTGATCACCCGGGCGCCACCGTTCTCATACGCCCTGGCCAACTCTGCCGGGTCGGTAATGGTTGCGAGTTGGCCGCGCGACGGACTGGCCCGCTTCACTTCGGCGATCACCGCGATGCCGGGGGCGCGCAACGCTGAGAGGACATCGCGTGGCGCGGGTGCCGCCTCGGCGGCCGCCTTGACCTCCGCCATACTCACCAGCGCCTCGCGCGCGGCAACGTCAACAAAGACTCCCTCGAGAATGGAGTCGAGTGCGGTTGCCGAACTCATGAAAGCCGGGTCTCCTCTTGCGGTGTATGACGGACAGGTCGACGTGCGTCAAAGGGTAACCGCCCCGTGACCGTCACCTGTCACCGACCCTCTGTGCCGGAATCGGCCACCGGGATGGCCGGGGTGCCGGACTCGGCCGACATGGCGGCTCCGGAGTCGCGATCCGTGGGATCGCGACCCTCGTCGAGTGCATCCCACATGCGACGTTCGGACATCGCTCCGTCACCACTTCCCTCACGTAGGGCCGCGGCAGCGGCATACTTCGTCGCCTGCCGCGATTCCGTCGCCGCAGCGCGCATCATCAGGACCGCACCGATCAGCGCGCCCGCCGCCGCGACCAGGGTCACCACCGCCCCGGCGATATGGCGTTGGCTGGCAACCAGGTTCATCACCGGGACACCGGCCAACTCCGCGGCCCGCGGTGCGACGTCGGGCATCACCATGAGACTGACGCCGAGGTAGCCCAGCAGCAGGCACACCATTGCCACGAGCGCGGCGACCACCCGCAGCAGCCACCCCCGCACCGCCAACCCGGCCAGCGCGGCCGCCAGTAGCAGTACCGCGAGCGGCAGCAGCGCACTGGACCACGCCGCACCCTTGAGCACTGCGGTCGTCGGCTGTCCGAGTCCGTCGGAGGAGCCCACCGACACCCATGGCAACCGGGAGGCCACCCATAATCCGAGTGCCGAGACGATGAGCAGCAGTTGTGCGACGCGGATCACGGCGCGCTCAGCGTTTCGGCTGCGGCAATCGCGGCCAGCACCGCCTTGGCCTTATTGGCCGCCTCGGTGTACTCGTAGGGACCGTTGGAGTCGGCCACCACCCCGCCGCCGGCCTGCACGTACGCGGTGCCGTCACGCATCAAAGCGGTGCGGATGGCGATCGCGAAGTCGGCGTTACCGGCGAAGTCGAGGTAGCCGACCACACCCCCGTACAAACCGCGGCGAGTGATCTCCACCTCCTCAATGAGTTCCATCGCGCGAACCTTGGGCGCCCCGGACAGCGTGCCGGCCGGAAAGCAGGCGGTGACGGCGTCCAGTGCGGTGCGTCCCGGCGCCAGTTCCCCGGTCACCGTGGAGACCAGATGCATGACGTGGCTGTAGCGCTCGATATGGCTGTAGTCCTCGACCCGCACGGTGCCGGGCACGCAGACCCGGCCGAGGTCGTTGCGGCCGAGGTCGACCAGCATCAGGTGCTCGGCGCGTTCCTTCTCATCGGAGAGCAACTCCTTTTCGAGAAGCTGGTCCTCCTCCTCCGAGCCACCGCGCCACCGGGTGCCGGCGATCGGATGCGTCGTGGCCCATCCGTCCTGCACCGTCACCAGTGCCTCCGGGCTGGATCCGACGATCGAAAATGCGGTCTCCCCCGCCTCGTTGGGAATCTGTAGCAGGTACATGTAGGGACTGGGATTGGTCACCCGAAGCATCCGGTAGACATCGATCGGATCCGCCGCGGTGTCCATCTCGAACCGCTGCGACGGCACCACCTGAAAGGCTTCACCGGCTTCGATCTCGGAGACCAGTCGCTCGACTACCGCCCCGTACTCCTCGAGCGTGCGCTGTGCGCGTGGGTGCGGTTCGGGCCGGGTGAAGGTGGCGACGGTGGAACTCAGTGGCTGTCCCAGCGCGGTCGTCATCACGTCGAGGCGGATGACGGCGCCGTCGTAGGCCTCATCCACGTGCTCGTCGTTGCCATTCCAGTTCACCGCATTGGCAATCAGGGTGATGGTGCCCTCGTGGTGGTCGACCGCGGCAATATCGGTGGCCAGCATCAACAGCATGTCGGGCAGGTGGAGGTCGTCGACGGCCAGTTCGGGCAGGCGCTCCAGCCGGCGGACGAAGTCGTAGGCGAAGAACCCCACCAGACCGGCCGACAGCGGCGGCATACCGGCCAGCGGGCCGGTGGACAGCAGCCCGAGCGTCGTCCGAAGCGCGTCCAAGGGGTCGCCGCCCACCGGCGCGCCGTTCGGGGTGGCGCCCAGCCAGACCGCGTGGCCGTCACGCACCGTCAACGCCGAGGGTGCGCCGGCCCCGATGAACGACCACCGCGACCAGGACCGGCCGTTCTCGGCGGACTCCAGCAGGAAGGTTCCGGGTCGGCCGGCGGCCAACTTCCGATACGCCGACAGCGGAGTCTCGCTATCGGCGAGCACCTTGCGGGTGACCGGAACCACGCGGTGTTCGGCGGCCAGCGCGCGGAACTCCTCGCGGGTGGTGGTGGCGTGCATGCGGTACATCCTCCCAGACCGGTTCATCCCCGATCTGTTCATCCCAGCCGCACGGCGTTAGCGTTGAGCCCATGACATCAGGGATCAAACGGGGCGACCAAGTGCCCGAGTTCGAACTGCCGGATCAAACCGGAACCGTCCGTTCGCTGACCGGCCTGCTGGCCGACGGGCCGATCGTGCTGTTCTTCTACCCGGCCGCCATGACGCCGGGCTGTACCAGGGAGGCCTGTCACTTCCGCGACCTGGCCGGGGAGTTCGCCGCGGTGGGAGCCTCCCGGGTGGGCATCAGCACCGACGGGGTCGACAAGCAGGCCCGCTTCGCCGACTCCCAGCGATTCGACTACCCACTGCTGTCCGACCGTGATGGCGCGGTGGCCGAGATCTTCGGCGTCAAGCGTGGCCTGCTCGGCAAGCTGCTGCCGGTTAAGCGGACCACGTTCGTCATCGACACCGATCGCACCGTGCTCGACGTGATCGCCAGCGAACTCAATATGGACACCCACGCCGATAAGGCGCTGGCGCTGTTGCGGTCGCGCTAGTCGATCATCTCGAAGTCGGGCAGCGTGAACGTCTTGTCGAAGAACGGCTGCAGCGGCGCATAGAGGCGGAAGTACACGAACCAGCCGTCATCCCCAACGGTCAACATGGCGTTCTTCTCAAAACCTGCCGGGGCCGCCGAGCCGACGTAGAGGTCGATGCTGCCGTCGGCATTGACGATCAGATCAGTCAGGCGGCTGTCCAGGTTTGCGCTGCGGATGTCGGTACCGCCATTGTCGTAGGGCCGACGGGTGTTCTCGCTGTAGAGCGTGAGCGCCCAGAACTGGCCCACCGGAACGTCTTTGGGCACCCGAAGTTTGTAGGTCCTGTCGGCGCGCAAAAGGTCGCCCTTATTGTCGCGCTTGGTGGTCATGTACACCTGGCCTGCGCCGACGGTCGGGTTGACCATCCCGGTGCTGCTGCCCACCGCCTCGTAGAACCAGGTGACCCGTTCATCGAGTTCCATCCGGTCAGCGGTCTCCTGCTCGAGGGAGAAGTCGAAACTCTTGTACCAGGAGGTGCCAGGCCAGTACGGCTCGGCGAAGCGGGGATTCACCTGGAGGTTGCGGGCCATCAACTCCCCCATCGCTGCACCCCTGAGCAGAATGTTCTGCTGTCGCTCGTCGGGGTCGAACGCCTTGCCCTTCTCGATCCCCAGCGGCAGCAACATGGCCATCCACGCCTTGTCCACCGGCCGGACCGGTTCGGTGTCGATCACCGTCGACAGCGTGCGCCAGTAGTCCAGTCCGCGGGGTGGGGTGGCACTCCACTCGACGTCTTTGTCCTCAATGAACCGGGAGGTGGCCAGCGGCTGGCCGACGCGGCCCATTTTCATCGTCGCCTTGAACGTCTCGAAGTACGCGGGGTCCTTGTCGAGGATGCGCAGCAGCACACCGATGTTGTTGGTCGCGCTCTGGCGGACGAAGTAGCCGGGCTTGTCAAACGTCGCCGGGTCGTCCGCGGGCCCGACGATGATGTACTTTCCACCCGTGCCCTGATCCGGTCCCGTCAGGCCGAGATCGGCCACCGGCCGCTGCCAGAAATCCATCACGCCGCCGGCGGTCTGGCCGGCCGGGTACTCGATCTCCAGCGGGCCTTTCTCCAGGCTCAGGAAGTTGAAGATGTAGGGCGTCGTCAGGTTCGCGGTGACGATGCCGCGCTTCTCCTTCAGCGACCGCAGCACTACGAAGTCGGTCTCCCCGGTGACCCCGTAGGCCTTGGCCTGCTGGTCGCGCCAGGTGGCCGTGCTGACCAACGGCATGCTCCACACGTAGGACTGGGTGGCTCGCTGGAAGTCCATCTCGTCATAGAGCCGCGCGGAGGCGTCGTCGTCGAAGTAGGTGTTGACCAACGTGATGTCCCCGATGGGTGTCGCGATGACCTCGTTGCCGTGCAGGGTCGCCTTCTCCAGCGGCACGCCGGACGTCGACGCAGGCGAGCCGGTCGCGGCGGTTCCGGCGGTTCCGGCGGTCCCGATGCCCTTCGAGTTCTCGGTGCTACACGCCGCAAGCGCCGCACCGCCCACCGTTACGGCTGCAGCGGCCGCGGCGCCACCACCGATGAACCGGCGGCGCGACGTCGACAGGGTTAGCTCAGGTTGACGATCTTCGGACACTGGCGGACGCCTTTCGTCACGGTGGGTCCGCCTAATTTACCGAACCGGCAATTCCCACCCGCGAGCGTGCGTGTCGGCACGCCGACACGCCGCCTGCAGCGGACTTTCGCGCACGGTCGCGGGATGACGGGTCAGTCAGCGGGGCCCAGCAGCAGGTCCGCGTCAAAGCAGGTGTGCTCGCCCGTATGACAGGCGCCGTCGGTCTGGTCGACCTCGAGCAGCACCGCATCGCCATCGCAATCCAGCCGCACCGAGTGCACGTACTGGGTGTGACCCGAGGTGGCGCCCTTGACCCAGTGCTCGTCGCGAGAGCGGGAGTAGTAGGTGGCCTCGCGGGTTGCCAGGGTGCGGGCCAGTGCCTCGTCATCCATCCAGGCCAGCATCAGCACCTTTCCGGTGCCGCGCTCCTGGGCGATTGCGGCGAATAGTCCGTCGGCATCGCGCTTGACTCGCGTAGCGATCTCGGGATCCAGTGCACTCACCTAACGGTCACCCCCGCCGCAGCCATCGCCGCCTTCACCTGTCCGATGGTCAGCTCACCGAAGTGGAACACGCTGGCCGCCAGCACGGCGTCGGCGCCGGCGTGTACTGCGGGCGCGAAATCCCCCAGCGCCCCGGCTCCCCCGCTGGCGATCACCGGAACCGTCACCACCGCGCGCACCGCGCGCAGCATCGGAAGGTCGAACCCGGCCTTGGTGCCGTCGGCATCCATCGAGTTGAGCAGGATCTCGCCAACGCCGAGTTCGGCTCCGCGCCTTGCCCATTCGACCGCATCGATCCCGGTGCCCTGCCGGCCACCGTGGGTGGTGACCTCCCAACCCGACGGCGTCGACGCACCGCCCGGGGGTACGGTGCGGGCATCGACCGACAGCACGATGCACTGGGAACCGAACTGGCGGGCGAGTTCGGCGAGCAGCTCGGGTCGGGCGATCGCAGCGGTGTTGACCGATACCTTGTCCGCTCCCGCACGCAACAGCGCATCGACATCGGCCACCGCACGAACGCCCCCGCCGACGGTCAGCGGGATGAAAATCTGGTCGGCGGTGCGGCGCACCACGTCGAGCATGGTGGCCCGGCCCGATGACGACGCCGTCACGTCCAGGAACGTCAGTTCGTCTGCGCCCTCGGCGTCGTAGGCGGCGGCGAGCTCCACCGGGTCTCCGGCGTCGCGCAGGTTGGCGAAGTTGACGCCCTTGACCACCCGGCCGGCGTCGACGTCCAGGCACGGGATGACCCGTACCGCAAGGTCCGTGCGCGACGGCGTCACGTTAGCGACTCACCGCGACCAGGGCTTCGGGCAGGGTGAAGCGGCCGGCATAAAGAGCCTTGCCGACGATCGCACCCTCAACACCGCAACCGGTGAGCGTGGCGATGGCACGGAGGTCCTCGAGGCTGGCCACTCCGCCCGAGGCAATCAGCGGAGACTCCGTACATTCGGCGACGCCCTCGAGCAGATCGAGGTTCGGTCCGGTGAGCGTGCCGTCCCGGGTGACATCAGTGACGACGAACCGCGAACAGCCCTCGCTGTCGAGGCGTTCCAGCACCGACCACAGATCACCGCCGTCGGTTTCCCAGCCGCGGCCACGCAACCGGTGCTCCCCGTCGACGACTTGCACATCAAGCCCGACGGCGACCCGTTCCCCGTACTCGGCGATGGCACGAGCGCACCACAGCGGATCCTCGAGTGCCGCGGTGCCGATATTGACCCGGGCGCAACCCGTTGCCAGCGCGACCTTCAGCGATTCATCGTCCCGGATCCCGCCGGAGAGTTCGACTTTCACGTCAAGTGCGCGCACCACATCGGCGAGCAGTTCGCGGTTGCTGCCTCGTCCGAACGCGGCGTCCAGGTCAACCAGGTGGATCCATTCGGCTCCGTCACGCTGCCAGGCCATAGCGGCCTCCAGTGCGGTGCCGTACTCGGTCTCGCTGCCGGCCTTACCTTGAACCAGCCGAACCGCCCGGCCCTCGATTACATCGACGGCGGGCAGCAGGATCAATGACGCGTCGCTTTTCACAGCCCCTCAACCCAATTGGCGAGTAGGGCCGCACCGGCGTCACCGCTCTTCTCCGGATGAAATTGTGTCGCCGATAACGCACCGTCCTCGACGGCGGCAAGGAATCGCGCGGTGTGGGTGGAGCAGGTGAGCAGTGCGCCCGGATCACCCTCCCAGGTCTGTGCCGCGTAGGAGTGCACGAAGTAGAACCGGGTGTCGGCGTCGATCCCTTTGAACAACCTGCTGCCCGGTGCCGCGTCGACAACGTTCCAGCCCATGTGCGGAATCACCGGCGCGTCCAGTCGAGTGACCGATCCCGGCCACTGTCCGCAGCCGGTGCTCTGGACCCCGAACTCGATGCCCCGGGCGAACAGGATCTGCATACCGACGCATACACCGAGCACCGGTCGCCCGGCGGCGACGCGTTCGGCGATGATGGCATCACCGTCGATGGCGCGCAGTCCGCCCATACAGGCCTCGAACGCGCCGACGCCCGGTACCACGAGCCCGTCGGCCGCCAATGCTGCGGCGCGGTCCGCCGTCACCTCGACATCGGCGCCGATCCGTTCCAGGGCGCGCTGAGCTGAGCGCAGATTGCCCGATCCGTAATCGAGAACGACGACCGATCGTCCGGTCACAGAACGCCTTTGGTGGACGGCACCCCGGCGACCCGTGGATCAGCCTCCACGGCCTGTCGCAGCGCGCGGGCCACCGCCTTGTACTGCGCCTCGGTGATGTGATGCGGATCGCGGCCATAGATAACGCGCACATGCAGGGCGATGCGGGCGTTGACAGCCAGCGACTCGAAGACGTGCCGGTTGATGACCGTGTGGTACGGCACGCCGGATCCGGCGATGGTGAACTCCGCCAGATAATCGGGTTCGCCGGTGTGCACGAAATACGGTCGCCCGGACACGTCGACGGCGGCATGCGCCAGTGTCTCGTCCATCGGGATGTAGGAATCCCCGAACCGCCGGATGCCCTTCTTGTCGCCCAGTGCCTGCCCGAGTGCGGCGCCCAACACGATCGCGGTGTCCTCGATGGTGTGGTGACCCTCGATCTCGACGTCACCGCGGGCGGTCACGGTCAGGTCGAAACTCGCGTGGGTGCCCAGGGCGGTGAGCATGTGATCGAAGAACGGCACCCCGGTGTCTATCGATGCCCGGCCGGTGCCGTCGAGGTCGAGTTCGACGACGATATCGGACTCTTTGGTCTTGCGTTCGACCCGTGCGCGTCGGGCGGGTGTGGCGGTCATGATGCTCCTAGTGGCTGTACCGATTCGGCGGTGACCAATCGTTGGCTGGCGGTCAGGAAAGCGTCGTTCTCGTGGGCCAGTCCGATGGTGACCCGCAGGTAGCCGGGAATACCGACATCACGGATCAGAACGCCGTCGTCGAGATAGTGCTGCCAGGCGGCCGGGGCGTCGGGAAACTCACCGAACAGCACGAAGTTCGCATCGCTGGGGATCACCCGGAAACCCATGCCGTGCAGGCCAGCACAGACTCGCTCGCGTTCGGCGACGAGCGCCGCCACACTGCCCAGGGTCTCGCCGGAGTGCCGCAGTGCGGCGCGGGCAGCAGCCTGGGTGATCACCGACAGGTGGTACGGCAGGCGCACCAGCAGGGCGGCTTCGATGACGGCCGGCGCGGCGACCAGATAACCCAGGCGGCCACCGGCAAAGGCGAATGCCTTGCTCATGGTGCGACTGACGATCAGCCGCGCCGGGTACTCATCGAGCAGGGCAATCGCACTGGGTTGGGAGGAGAACTCTCCGTAGGCCTCGTCGACGATCAGCACGCCGGAGGTCATCGCCTCCAGTAGCCGTCGCAGATCCGAGGCCGCAATGCTCTGCCCGGTCGGATTGTTCGGGCTTGTCACGAAGACCACGTCGGGCTTGACGGATCCGATCGCAGCAACCGCCGCATCCACGTCGAGGCTGAAATCGGCGGCGCGGTAGGCCTCAATCCACTGGGTCTGGGTTCCGTCGGAGATGATCGGATGCATCGAATAGGACGGCACGAAGCCGAGCGCGGTTCGACCCGGACCTCCGAAGGCCTGCAGCAGCTGCTGCAGGATCTCATTGGATCCGTTTGCCGCCCAAAGATTCTCGACACCAACCTCGACGCCGGTGCAGGCGGTGACGTACGCCGCCAGATCACGCCGAAGCTCCACCGCGTCGCGATCCGGGTAGCGGTGCATGGTCGCCGCGGCGATGCGCACCGATTCGGTCGCGTCGTCGATCAGGTCACCACTGGGCGGGTGTGGGTTCTCGTTGGTGTTCAACCGCACCGCGACGTCGAGTTGCGGTGCTCCGTAGGCCGATTTGCCGCGCAGGTTCTCCCGCAGCGGCAGATCCTCGAGGGCGACTCTGTCTCCAATACCCATCACCGTTCAAACCTCCGGCGGACCGCCTCGCCGTGACCGGGCAGATCTTCGGCGTTGGCCAGGGTGATGACATGACCGGACACATCCTTGAGGGCGGCCTCGGTGTAGTCGACGACGTGGATTCCGCGCAGGAAGGTTTGCACCGACAATCCGCTGGAGTGCCGCGCGCAGCCCGCGGTGGGCAGCACGTGATTGGATCCGGCGCAGTAATCGCCAAGACTCACCGGCGACCACGGGCCGACGAAAATCGCTCCGGCGGAACGGATCCGGGCGGCGACGTCGGTCGCATCAGCGGTCTGGATTTCCAGGTGTTCAGCGGCGTACGCGTTGACCACCCGCACGCCGGTATCCACATCGTCGACGAGAACGATCGCGGACTGGCGTCCGGTCAATGCTTCGATGACCCGTTCGCGGTGCACGGTGGTGGTCAGCTGAACGGCCAGTTCGGCGTCGGTGGCATCGGCCAGCGCGGCGCTGTCGGTGACCAGCACGCTGGCTGCCATCACATCGTGTTCGGCCTGGCTGATCAGATCTGCTGCCACATGCACCGGGTCGGCGGTGTGGTCGGCAAGGATGGCGATCTCGGTCGGGCCGGCCTCGGAATCAATGCCGACCTGTGAGCGGCAGATCCGCTTCGCGGCCGTCACATAGATATTGCCCGGTCCGGTGATCATGTCGACCGGAGCAAGTTCGGTGCCGTCGGTATCGGTGCCACCGAACGCGAGTAGCGCCACACCCTGCGCACCGCCGACCGCCCACACCTCGTCCACACCGAGCAGTTGCGCGGCGGCGAGAATGGTGGGGTGCGGCAGGCCACCGAACGCCGCCTGCGGCGGGCTGGCGACCACCAGCGACTCCACACCCGCAGCCTGGGCCGGCACCACGTTCATCACCACACTCGAGGGGTAGACCGCGGTGCCACCGGGCACATAAAGGCCCACCCGCTCCACCGGCACCCACCGCTCGGTCACCGAGGCTCCTGGCCCGAGAGTTGTCGTGGTGTCGGTGCGGCGCTGATCGGCGTGCACGGCGCGGGTGCGCTCGATGGCCACCTCGAGGGCGGCCCGCACATCGGGGGCCAACGCGCCCAGGGCGGATCGGAGCTCCGCCACCGGAACTCGGACACTGCCGGGGCGTACGCCGTCAAATTTCTCGCCGTATTCCAGCGCCGCTACCGCCCCGCGGGCGGCGACGTCGTCGACGATGGGCCGGACCGTGGGAACAACCGCATCGACGTCGACACCGCCCCGGGGCAGCGCGGACCGCAACTGCGCGGCGGTCAGGGCACGGCCACGCAGGTCGATTCGGGACATGGCGAAGGGCGTCATCGGTCCTATTGTCGCTGATCGCAGCAGGGATTCGAAAATCAATTACGCATCGAATCGGTTCGCGCACGTCTCGGGGACGGCAGGTGGGCCCGGGATCAGTAGGCTCCCGGCGTGCAACCCGATCTGTGGCTCGCGTTCGTCGGCGCCGCGATGGCAATCAGCATTTCGCCAGGTGCGGGCGCAGTCCAGTCGATGGCCACCGGCCTCAACCACGGCCTGCGGCGCGGCTACTGGAGCATCGCCGGCCTACAAATCGGACTGATGTTGCAGTTGGTGGTGGTCGCGGTCGGTCTCGGCGCCGCGGTGGCGAAATCCCTGGTGGTGTTCAACGCCATCAAGTGGGTCGGGGTGGGCTATTTGATCTACCTCGCGGTGCGGCAGTGGCGCAGCACGCCGGAGGACCTGACCACCCAGGTCGGCGGTGATGCCAACGACGGGCGGCTGTCACTGCTCGCCCGGGGCTTTCTGGTCAACGCCACCAACCCGAAGGGTCTGGTGTTCATGCTCGCGGTGGTGCCCCAGTTCGTGGTGCCGACCCGGCCGCTGATGCCGCAGTACCTGATACTCGCGGCGACGATGGTTGCCGTCGACCTGGTGATCATGGGCGCCTACACCGGCCTGGCCGCACGACTGCTCGGTTGGCTGCGGACCCCGAGACAACAGACGGTCCTCAACCGGACACTGTCGGCGATGTTCGCGATCGCGGCGGTGGTGCTGTCTCTGGTCCGGCACGCGACTTGATGAAACAGGTGCAGCATCAGACATGTGCAGCATGAGATACGTGCAGCATGATGGCCCCTATGCGTAAACAAGACCATCCCAACGACTCGCCCGATGTCCCGATGAAGTTCCCGGTGTGGCTGGAGAACTTCCAGATCAAGTACATCAACCCGGTGGCGGTTCCGCTGACCCGGTTCACGCCGGGCATTACGGTCATCAAGCATCGGGGACGCAAGTCGGGCAAGGACTACCAGACGGCAATCTCGGCGTACCGCAAGGGCAACACGGTGGCAATCGGACTGTTACACGGCAAGACCAACTGGGTGAAGAACATCCTGGCCGCCGGCGCAGCGGATCTGACACTGCGCGGCCGTGACGTACATCTGGTCAACCCACGGATCGTTGCGGCGGGCACCGATGACCCGTCGCTGCCACCGATGATGCGGTTTGTGGCCCGCCGTGGGGTCGGGGTGTTCGCGGCCGACATCGCCTGAGCCGTCGAGTGATTCGGCCCTAGAGATCCAAGCCGATATCAAGCACCCGCACGGAGTGGGTGAGCGCGCCCACGGCGAGGTAGTCCACCCCGGTGCCGGCGTAGTGCGCGGCGGACTCCAGCGACAGCCCGCCTGAAGACTCCAGCAATACCTGCGGGGCACGGGCGTCGCGGCGTTGCACCGCCATCTGGGTCTGCCACACCGGGAAGTTGTCCAGCAGGATCAACGCCACGTCCTCACCGAGAACATCGTCGAGTTGTTCGAGGGTGTCGACCTCGACCTCGCAGGGCAGATCGGGTGCGGCGGCGCGGACGGCGCGCAGTGCGGCGACCACCGATCCCGCCGCGGCCACATGGTTGTCCTTGATGAGCGCGGCATCACCCAGGCCCATCCGGTGGTTGACCCCGCCGCCGACCCGCACCGCGTACTTCTGCAAGGCCCGAAGCCCTGGCAGGGTCTTGCGGGTGTCGCGAATCTTGGTCTTGGTTCCCTCGACGGCGGCCACCCAGGCGGCGGTGGCGGTGGCGATGCCGGAGAGGTGGCAGAGGAGGTTGAGTAGGGTTCGCTCGGCGGTCAGCAGACCGCGGGTGGGACCCTCGACGCGCAGCAGTACCTGACCGGGCTCCAATCGGGCGCCATCCTGCACCCGATCCAGTACCCGGTAGCCGTCGGCGCCAAGAACCTCGTCGAGCACCATCAGTGCGATGTCCACCCCGGCAGCGACGCCGGATTCCCGGGCGACCAGGGCCGCTTCGGTGCGGGCGTCGGCAGGCACGGTCGCGATGGTGGTCACGTCGGGGCCGTAGCGCAGATCCTCATCGAGGCCGCGGCGGATCGTCACCAGCGCCTCGTCGCGCTCCTGGGGCGTCAGCGTCATCTGGGGTGTCAGCGTCATCGCGTGACGGGGACGGCCTGCTCGGCGAGCGCGACGCGGCCGTCGGCATGGGCATGCACGCTCACCGGAATGGCCTGCGCCGGATCGGTATCGGGGAAATCACTTCGATGGTGACAGCCGCGGGTCTCGGTGCGGGCCAGTGCGGCCGCCGCGACAGCGCGGGCCGACAGGGTGAGCGCGACGTCTTCCACATCGGCTCGGGTCACCATCGTGCGCGGCGCGGCACCGTCGATTTCATCGATGAGCAGCATGAGCCCGTCGGCGTCGCGCACCACCGACGCCCATCGTGTCATCGCCCGCTGCAGTTCGCCCCGATTGAGCGCAAACCGTTGGGCCGGTTGCACTTTCGCTGTTGGCGCACCTGCACTTCGAGCATGCCCGGCAGCCTCCCATCCCGCACGGCCACCGACCACCAGTCCTTCCAGCAGGCTGTTGGACGCCAGTCGATTAGCACCGTGCATACCGGTGCGGGCCACCTCACCGGCGGCGAACAGGCCGGGCAGAGAGGTGCGGCCGTACACGTCGGTGCTCACCCCGCCGCAGCTGTAGTGCGCGCCGGGAACCACCGGGATCGGACTCGTCGTCGGGTCGATACCGGCGTCGCGGCACGCGGCGGTCACGGTCGGGAACCGCTCGGCAAACCGATCAATGGATCGCGCGTCGAGAAAGACGCATTCGTCACCGCTCTCCCGCAGCCGGGCCTCGATGGCGGCCGCCACCACATCGCGCGGAGCGAGGTCGCCCATCGGGTGGACTCCCGCGGTGACCGAATCACCCCGGGCATCGAGCAGGATCGCGCCCTCCCCGCGCAGGGCCTCGGTGATCAGCGGCCGACGGCCGGATCCGTTGCGATCGAACAGCATGGTCGGGTGGAACTGGATGAACTCAATGTCGGTGACATCGACGCCGGCCCACAGTGCCAGCGCGATACCGTCGCCGGTGGAACCGGCCGGGTTGGTGGTGGCGCTGTAGAGGTGGCCGAGTCCGCCGGTGGCCAGGATCACCGAGGCGGTGTGCAGCACGCCGATACCGTCGGCATTGCCCACCAGCACCCCGGTGACCGCCGAACCGTCATGCAGGATCTCCAGCGCCACGTGGTCATGCCGGATATCAAGGGTGGCCGCGGCGTGGTCGAGTGCGCGCTGCACCTCAGCACCGGTGGCGTCTCCCCCGGCGTGCATGATGCGACGGCGGGAATGCCCGCCCTCGCGCGTCAGCGCCCACTGCCCGGGGGCGCTCTCATCGAACCGGGCACCGTCGGCGATCAGATCGGCCACCGCCTGGTAGCCGTCGGCGACGATCGAGCGCACGGCGTTGTCATCGCACAGCCCCGCCCCGGCGATCACGGTGTCGTGCACGTGGGCTTCGACGGTGTCATCGGTGTAGGGCAGCACCACGGCGATGCCGCCCTGGGCGTAGAAGGTGGCGGTCTCGGTGGCCTTACTCAAGACGACGGTGCGACTGCCGCGACGATGCGCGGCGAGCGCGGCCGCCAGACCGGCCACACCGGTGCCGATGACGACGACATCGGCGCGCTGCTCCCAGTTGACCCCCGCGGTATCACGGGAGGCGACCCGGCGGGTCACTCGCCACCGCCAGGTGCACCGATCGCGATCATGCGTTGCACGCTGGCGCGGGCACGACGCACGGTATCGGGATCGACGTCGACCTCATCGGCACCCTCGATCAGGCAGCGCAGCAGCGCGGCCGGGGTGATCATCTTCATGTACTTGCACGACGCACGATCGTTGACGGCCTGGAAGTCGATATTCGGTGCGGCGTTGCGGAGCTGGTACAGCATGCCGACCTCGGTAGCCACCAGTACCTGCTTGGCGTGCGAGGTTCGGGCGGCATCCAGCATCTGACCGGTGGACAGGATCTTCACCCGGTCTTCCGGGAACGCACCCTCACCGGCCAGATACAGCGCCGACGTAGCACAACCGCATTCGGGGTGCACATACAACTCGGCGTCGGGGTGGCTGCGGGCCTTGGCGGTAAGTTCGTCACCGTTGATGCCGGCGTGGACGTGACATTCGCCGGCCCAGATGTGCAGGTTCTTCCGGCCGGTCATCCGGCGGACGTGGGCGCCCAGGAACTGATCGGGCAGGAACAGCACCTCGCGGTCAGCCGGAATGGAATTGACGACATCGACGGCGTTGGACGAGGTGCAGCAGATGTCGGTGAGCGCCTTCACCGCGGCGGTGGTGTTGACGTAGGAGACCACGACGGCGCCGGGGTATTCGTCTTTCCAGGCCTGCAGGTCCTCGGCGGTGATGGAGTCGGCAAGCGAGCACCCGGCGCGTTGATCGGGGATCAGCACGGTCTTGTCAGGGCTGAGGATCTTGGCGGTCTCGGCCATGAAGTGCACGCCGCAGAACACGATGGTGTCTTCGGGCGCCTCGGCGGCGATCCGCGACAGGGCCAGGGAGTCGCCGACGTGATCGGCGACGTCCTGGATGGCAGGCAGCTGATAGTTGTGCGCCAGGATGGTCGCGCCACGCAGGGTGGCCAGACGGCGGATTTCGGCGGCCCATTGCGCGTCGCCGGCGACACCGGTGTAGCCACCGGGACCATTGATGATGCTCCCGGCCAGCGCTGAATCTGTGCGATCAGCGACGGTCATTGCCGCCTCCTGTTCCGCGTCCGAGGTTTTCGACTTATAATCGAAAACATGGGCCATACTAGCACTGAACACGAGGTGCTGGCCGTTGTATTCCAGGTCCGCGAAATCGCTTCCGGCAAACCCGGCCTCAACGTGCTGCTCTGGCAACGCGCCCTATCACCCCAGCGTGGCAGGTGGTCACTGCCCGGCGGCCGGCTTGGCGCCGGCGAAGACCTCACCGCGTCGGTGCGCCGCCAGCTCGCCGAGAAGGTGGATCTGCGCGAGGTCGCGCATTTGGAACAGCTCGCGGTCTTCTCCGAGCCGAACCGGGTCCCGGGCACCCGCGTGATCGCATCCACCTATCTGGGTCTGGTGCCCTCCTCGTCGACTCCGGAATTGCCGTCAGACACCCGGTGGCATCCATTGAGCGACCTGCCTCCGATGGCGTTCGACCACGGACCGATGGTGGCCTATGCCCGTTCCCGGCTGGCGGCTAAGCTGTCCTACACTAATATCGGATTCGCCCTGGCGCCAAGGGAATTCGCGTTGTCAGCACTCCGCGATATCTACGGCGCCGCACTGGGTTACCAGGTTGACGCCACGAACCTGCAGCGGGTGTTGGCCCGCCGGGGCGTCATCACGCCCACCGGGACCACGGCGCATCCGGGCCGCAGTGGCGGGCGGCCGGCGGCGCTGTACCGCTTCACCGAGTCCCGATTGAGGGTGACCGACGAGTTCGCCGCATTGCGTCCGCCCGGCTGACGCCCTGGCTTCTTCCAGCCGAAGTGCGCTATTATGAGTTTCTCAGGTTTCATTAATGCGATTCTCATGTACGAAGGTGCCTATGACGCTGGCAATCGGGTCGCTTCGTCCCGAGTGGATCGGCCGCGCGCCGCACGATGAGTTGCAGCGCGGTGGCCGTCCGGTGCTGCCATCGAAGGATCCGTTCTACGAGCCACCGGCGGGGTTTCAGCACTCCGAGCCCGGCACGGTGCTGCGTTCCCGTGACGTCGAACTCGGTTTTCTCGGTCTGATCCCCCAGCGCGTGACCGCGACCCAGCTGCTCTACCGGACCATGGACCGCAATGGATCCCCGGAAGCGACGGTCACGACGGTGCTGGTGCCCGCCGGTCATTCCCGGACCCAACCCCGGCACGTGGTGTCCTACCAATGCGCCATCGACGCCATCTCATCCCGGTGCTTCCCCTCATACGCGATGCGACGCCGCTCCAGGGCTCTCGGGTCGCTGGCCCAACTCGAGTACCTGTTGGTGGCGGCGGCACTAGCTGAGGGCTGGGTGGTCTCGGTGCCCGACCATGAGGGCCGGGACGGCGTGTGGGGCGCGCCCCTGGAGCCGGGATACCGCGTGCTGGACGGACTTCGCGCCACCTTGAACTTCGAGCGGTTCGGACTCGCACCGGACAGCAAGATCGGGCTGTGGGGATACTCCGGGGGCGGCCTCGCCAGCGCCTGGGCAGCGGAGGTCCACGCCGACTACGCGCCCGAGCTCAACATCGTCGGCGCCGTTCTGGGTTCGCCCGTCGGCGATCTGGGTAACACATTCCGCCGACTCAACGGTTCGTATATGGCGGCGCTGCCCGCGATGGTGGTCTCCGCCCTGGCGAAGACATTCCCGGATCTGGAGCGGGTGCTCACCGAACACGCCACCGACCACGGCCACACGACGTTGCGGGCGGTGGAGCGAATGACCACCATCGAGGCGATCATCCGGCTATTCCGGACCGATATGGATGATTGGGTGCACCCACCGCTGGATGAGGTCCTCGACCTGCCGGAGGTGCAGGATGTATTCGATGCCATCCGGCTCGGCGGTAACGTGCCGGGGCTCCCACTTCTCATCGTCCAAGCCGTGCACGATTCGTTGATCGGGGTGGAGGACATTGACACCCTGGCTGATCGCTACTCCCGGGGTGGCGCCCAGGTCACCTACCACCGGGACATGTTCAGCGAGCACATGCTGCTGCACCCGATGTCGGCGCCGATGGCGCTGCGCTGGCTGACCGACCGGTTCGCCGAGCGGCCGTTGGACGCCCACCTTGTCCGAACCAAATGGCCGACGCTGTTCAACCCGATCACCTATGCGGGCATGTGGCGGCTCGGCGGCATCGTCGCGCGGGTGGCTTCCGGTGGGCGGGTGGGCTTGCGCCCGCTGTAAGTCGCCCTGCCTACGCCCCGGGGCCAGCCGGCAGCAGCGGCCACCGGTGATCCAGGGCCGGCCAGGCGCCGAGATCGTCGCGCGGGGCGCCCACCGCCAGCACGGAATAAACCAGTGCCGCCAGTGCCGCCGGCAGCAGCAGCGTGATGGCGATCTGCAATGGGCCATGACCGACGAACACTCCGGGCGCCTCGATGAAATAGTGCACCCGACTCTCTTGAGTCAGCGCCACACCCTGGTGGTCCGGCGTTCCATACCGCCAGTGGGCCAGGGCCGCGCCGACCCCGGCGGCCGCGGCCCCCGCCGCCACCAAACCGATCCACAAAGCCGTCGCCAGAACCGGCCCGCGATGAGCCCGCCACTGCCACACCGCGACAGCCCCGACGATCGCCAGCATGCACAGCAGTCCGATCATCATGGCGGCGGCCACAAACAGATTGTCGGCTTCGGCGCCCAGAAATGCGTCCACCCGTTCACCGGATCGAGTCAGTGCGGTGAGGGTGTGGATCGGCGGAGCGATCCAGGCCCACAGCGCACCTAGCGCGGCACCGCACACCGTCAGTGCCACAACAACAATCGCCGCGGCAGCCGTCGTGGAACGACGAGGCGGGCCGATCATCTCGCGCTATCCAGATCGGTGGAGTCCACCCGCCCGTGCCGGGAACACTGCGCCCACCAGCCGTCGGGCCGCACCTGCACGACCATGCGTCGACCGCACTCGGCGCAGAATCGCGGCGGCTCCAGACCCAACCGGGCCGCGAGCGGGACGCCATCGCCCACGGGCGATCCGGCATCACTGTCGCCAACCGGCAACCCGGTGTAGACGTCGTAGACGCCCGCACCGATCGGCGTCGGAAGATCCTCGACCATCAGGGCTCTACAGGGTGGCATTGAGCGCTTTGATCGGCATCTGCAGATCATTGAGCAACTCGAGGTCGGCCTCGACCGGCCGGCCCAGTGTGGTCAGGTAGTTGCCGACGATCACCGCGTTGATGCCGCCCAGGATGCCTCGCTTGGCGCCGAGGTCACCGAGGGTGATCTCCCGGCCGCCGGCGAACCGCAGAATGGTGCGCGGCAACGCAAGTCGGAACGCCGCGACCGCTTTGAGCGCCTCGGCGGCCGGCATCACCTCAAGGTCGCCGAATGGCGTGCCGGGGCGCGGGTTGAGAAAGTTCAGCGGGACCTCATCAGGATCGAGTGCGGCGAGATCGGCGGCGAATTCGGCGCGCTGCTCCAGGGTTTCGCCCATGCCGAGAATGCCCCCGCAGCACACCTCCATTCCGGCCTCGCGCACCATCTGCAGCGTGTCTCGGCGTTCTTCCCAGGTGTGGGTCGTGACGACGTTGGTGAAGAAGGAGCGAGCCGTCTCAAGGTTGTGGTTGTAGCGGTGCACGCCCATCGCGGCGAGACGATCCACCTGCTCCTGGGTCAGCATCCCCAGCGAGCAGGCGATGTGGATCTCGACCTCATTGCGGATGGCCTCGATGCCCGCGGCGACCTGAGCCAGTAGACGCTCGTCGGGCCCGCGGACCGCGGCGACGATGCAGAACTCGGTGGCGCCGGATTTGGCGGTCTGCTTGGCCGCCTCGACCAGGCTGGGGATGTCCAGCCACGCACTGCGCACCGGGGACGCGAACAGTCCGGACTGTGCGCAGAAGTGGCAGTCCTCCGGGCAACCGCCGGTCTTGAGGCTGATGATGCCCTCGACCTCCACGTCCGGGCCGCACCAGCGCATCCGCACCTCATGGGCCAACCCGAGCAGGTCCTCGAGCTGGTCGTCGGGGAGCTGCAGAACCGCGAGGACCTGATCGCGGGATAGCCCTTCACCGCGTTCAAGCACCTGCTCGCGGGCCTGAACCAAAATATCGAGGGCTGCCTGTGTCACGCAGGTCAGATTAGTGCACGGGTTCAGCCGACCAGAATGTGGTCAATGCGCTGGGCGCGAATCCAGGCGTAACTCGATGGAGTTCGCCGGCTCAGAAAAGTTCGCTGGCCCAGTCGGGGTCGAAAGCGTCGCGTGCCATCACCGCGAAGTCAGCTGGCGCTAGCGTGGCCGCGTCGGCGGGCAGCACGGCGCGCACCGGTGCCAGACGCGTGAGCGCGCCGCGGTTGAACTCCTCGGCCGCGCCCGGGGTCTTCGGCCAGGAACCGATCACCAGTCCGGCACACAAAATCCCTTTATTCTCAAGGGCTTCCAGGGTCAGGGCGGTGTGGTTCAGCGTGCCGAGCCCGGCTTCGCAGACCACCAGAACCGGCGCGCCGAGTTCGACGGCGATATCTCGCAACGTGATGCCGCCGGCGGCGAGTTCGACCAGTAGTCCCCCGGCGCCCTCCACCAGGGTCAGCCGGCCGGGCCGGTCGTTCGCGCGCACCGCGTCGATGATCTGCTGCGCCGACGGTAACGACCGCCCGGCCACCGCGGCGGCGGCAACCGGTGCCAGCGCATCGGGAAAACGCGCCACCGAGACCAATTCACTCACACCGGAGAGTCGGGAAACCTCGGCCAGGTCGTCGTCGTCCCCGGTCTGGACGGGTTTGCACACCGCGATAGCGCGCCCGACCCCGCGGCCGCAACTGGCGAGCGCGGCCGTCGCGATGGTCTTACCCACGCCGGTGCCCGTTCCGGTGATGACGAGGACGGTCATCCCCTGCGGGCCGCCAGCACCTCGGTGAGCACCGCGCGGGCCAGGTCGATTTCATCGTCGGTCAGCGAGGCCCTGGCGGTCAGGCGCAGCCGCGAGGTGCCGACGGGAACGGTCGGCGGCCGGAAACAACCCACCCGGATTCCGGCCTCCAGGCAGGCGGCCGCAGCCGCGACGGCGACGTCGGGGTCACCGAGAATCACCGACACCACCGCCGATTCCGGCACCTCAGGAATGTCGCAGACCTCAGCCAGCGTGCGTGCATGCGCCAGCACCGCCTCGGCCCGCCACGGCTCCGCGACGAGCACTCGCAGGGCGGCCTGGGCCGCGCCGACCGAGGCCGGCGCCAACCCGGTGTCGAAGATGAACGGCCGCGCGCTGTCGATGAGGTGGTCGCGCACCGCCTCCGAGCCGAGCACCACACCACCCTGACTTCCCAACGCCTTCGACAGCGTCGTCGTCATCACCACATCCGGAGCACCCGCGAGCCCCAGCTCATGTAAGAGCCCACGCCCACCGGTTCCCCGCACACCCAGACCGTGCGCCTCGTCGACGAGCAGCAGGGCGCCGTGTGCGCGGCACACCTCGTGTAGGTGCCGCAGCGGCGCCAGCACACCGTCGGTGCTGAACACCGAATCGGTGACGACCACAGCGCGTTCCTCGTCACGACCGGCCAGTGCAGCTTCCACCGCATCGACGTCGCGGTGCGGCGCGACCACGATCCGGGCACGCGATAGCCGACAGGCGTCCACCAGCGAGGCATGCGCCGCGGAATCGGACACCACCAGCGAACCCGGCCCCGAAAGGCTCACCACGGCACCAAGATTAGCGGTGTAGCCCGAGGAGAACACCAGCGCCGATGCGGCACCGACGAAATCGGCCAGCTCCGACTCGAACTCCTCGTGTAACTCGGTGTTCCCGGTGACCAGTCGCGATCCGGTCGAACCAGAACCCCAGGTGCGCAGAGCCTGCACACCTGCCTCAATCACGTCGGGATGCTGCGACAGACCCAGATAGTCATTGGAGGCCAGATCCACGTCACAGGCCACCGCGGTCCGGGAACGCAACGAGCGACGCAGCCCGGCCGCCCGGCGCTGGCGCTCGACGGTGTCGAGCCAGGCCAGCGGTGAGCTGTCGATACGGGGGGGCAGTCCGGGAGCCATCGGTTCCTAGCCTAGAGCCCGAGCCACCGCCACCATGGCCGAGGTGATCTGGTCGATCTCTGCCGGGGGACAGATGAACGGCGGCATCGCGTAGATGAGGGTGCGGAATGGCCGCAGCCACACGCCGTGGTCGAGTGCCACCGACGTCGCCACTGTCATATCGACGGGGCGACGCGTCTCGATCACCCCGATCGCCCCGCACACCCTCACGTCGGCGACCCCGGGCAGTGTGCGCGCCGGTTCCAGCCCGGCGGCGAGGCCCGCGCCGATCTCGGCGACCCGGGCCTTCCAGTCCTGGCGCAGCAGCAGTTCCACGGATGCCACAGCCACCGCGCAGGCCAACGCGTTGGCCATGAATGTCGGCCCGTGCATCAGCGCGCCCGGGTCACCCGTGCTGATCGTTTCCGCGATCGCGGTGGTGCACAGCGTCGCCGCGAGGGTGAGGTAGCCACCGGTGAGTGCTTTGCCGACACACATGATGTCGGGGCTGACGCCGGCGTGATCGGCGGCGAATAGTTCCCCGGTGCGGCCGAAGCCGGTGGCGATCTCATCAAAGATCAGCAGCACGTCGTGGGCATCGCAGATCACCCGGAGGTCCGCGAGATAGCGAGGATCGTGGAAGCGCATCCCGCCGGCGCCCTGCACCACCGGTTCGACGATGACCGCGGCCAGTTCGTCGGCGTGGGTGGCCAACTGCGCTTCGAAGGCGGCGATGTACTCCGGGTCATAGTCGGCCGGCACCGCCGGGGCGAACACCTGCGAGGCCAATACGTCGTGCCACAGTGAGTGCATTCCGCCGTCGGGGTCGCACACGCTCATCGGGGTGAACGTGTCGCCGTGGTAACCGCCGCGCCAGGTCATCAGCCGGTGTTTGGTGGAGCGGCCCCGGCTGCGCCAGTACTGCAGCGCCATCTTGACCGCCACCTCGACGCTCACCGAGCCGGAGTCGGAGAAGAAGACGGTGTCCAGTCCGACCGGTGTGATGTCCACCAGAAGGGAAGCCAGCCGGGCGGCCGGCTCATGTGTGAGACCGCCGAACATGACGTGGTTGAGCACCGTCAGTTGGTGAGTGATCGCCCCGTCAAGCTCCGGATGGCCGTGCCCGTGAATGGCGGTCCACCAGGAGGCCATCGCGTCGAGCACCCGGATCGGTGCGCCATCGGTGATCACCGTCAGCCAGGCTCCGTCGGCGGCCACCGCAACCACCGGCGGGACCGCCTCGGCACCGATCGTGGCGTACGGATGCCAGATATGAGCGGCGTCAATGGCGCTAATCTGCTTCGGAGTCAACGCCGACACGGAGTGCAGCCTAATCCGGTGCTCCGGGCGGCGGTCCTTCGCCGCAGCCGAGCGGCACTACGGAAGCAACTGAACAGCACAGCCGAATTGGTAGATTGGCGGGCGATCATGTCCACTCTCACCCTGTTCCGGCCCTCGTCGGCGAGCTCCCCGGACCCGGCAGCACCCGCGCCGGCTCCCCCGAGCCTGGCCCTTGGGTATCGCCATGACCTGGACGGATTGCGCGGTATCGCAATCGCGTTGGTGGCCGTCTTCCACGTCTGGTTCGGGCGGGTGTCCGGCGGCGTCGACGTGTTCCTGGTGTTGTCCGGTTTCTTCTTCGGCAGTTCGCTCCTTCGGTCCGCACTGGCTGCGGGGGCACCGCTCTCGCCGTGGCCCACGATCAAGCGCCTGGCGCGACGTCTGCTGCCCGCCCTGGTGGTGGTGCTCGCCGCTGCGGCGGTATTGACGGTCCTGGTGCAGCCGCAGACCCGCTGGGAGACCTTCGCCGACCAGAGCCTGGCGAGCCTGGGCTACTTCCAGAACTGGGAACTGGCCGCCACCGCATCGAACTATCTGCGCGCGGGCGAGGCGGTCTCACCGCTTCAGCACATCTGGTCGATGTCGGTGCAGGGGCAGTTCTACATCGCCTTCCTCTTTCTTGTTCTCGCGTTCGTCGCGCTGGCGCGTCGACCGCTGGGCGCCCGGTTGCGGCCGACCTTCATCGTGCTGCTGGGTGTGTTAACGACGGCCTCGTTCATCTACGCGATCGTGCTGCACCACAGCGACCAGACCGCGGCGTATTACAACAGTTTCGCGCGGGCCTGGGAGTTGCTGCTCGGCGTTCTGGTGGGCGCGCTGGTGCCCGTCATCCGCTGGCCGATGTGGCTTCGAACGCTGCTGGCGTCGGTGGCACTGGTGGCGATCCTGTCCTGCGGTGCGCTGATCGACGGTGTCAAAGAATTCCCCGGTCCCTGGGCGCTGGTGCCGGTGGGTGCGACGGTGCTGCTGATCCTGGCCGCGGCCAACCGCGCATCAACGGGTGACCGTCTTCCACTGCCCAACCGGCTGCTGGCGGCCGCCCCACTGGTGACACTCGGCGCGATGGCGTACTCGCTGTACCTGTGGCACTGGCCGCTGCTGATCTTCTGGCTCGCCTACACCGGCGGTGCGCATGCACAGTTCTTCGACGGTCTGGCCATCCTGCTGATCTCGGGCGTACTGGCCTATCTGACGATGCGCTTCGTCGAGGAGCCGCTGCGCTCTCGGCGCGCGGCCCTCGATGCCGGCCCCGCCACCGGGACCCCGGGCAGGACCTGGCAAGTCCGGTTGCGCCGCCCCAGCATCGTCGGCGGAACCGCCGTGATCTTGCTCGGGGTGGCGCTGACGGCCACCTCCTTCACCTGGCGTGAGCATGTGGCGGTCCAGCGCGCCAACGGCAAGGAACTCGC
>Ga0194051_1000106_pt1 | contig 43399 bp, 44 predicted proteins | sample SepL2320m_MetaG_FD_161275 | JGI IMG/M metagenome (GOLD analysis project Ga0194051, IMG submission 161275) | Anoxic zone freshwater microbial communities from boreal shield lake in IISD Experimental Lakes Area, Ontario, Canada - Sep2016-L239-20m | ecosystem: Environmental > Aquatic > Freshwater >... | reverse complement strand
CGCTGGTCCAGAACTTTCTCGCGAACCTGAAGTAGGCGTGGACCCTTCCGTGCCTCGCCTGAACGGGGTTTGTTTGTTCGGGATCGGTGTTCGGCTACGATCCTCAAGTCATTGACCCAGAACTAAAATCGCCGCGGCGCCTGGCACAGAATTCAGGCCTGTCGCTCTCGAAATGCGTGTGCCGCAACGAAGCGCCCGCGTGCTATGGCCCCAGGCCTTCTTGCTTGTGGACGCCTTTTTCTTCGCTTTGGCCTGATTGTAATCGATCGCGGCACGGACGAGATTTTTCAGAGCCGGCCCATCGATCTTGTCGCCCTCGAAAACGTCGATCGCCCGCCACACCTTGCCGCCGAAGCCGGCGTTGAAGAGCTTGTCGGGATCCGGGAGGCTGGCGCCATGGGCGAAGGTCAGCTTCACCTTGTCCTTGTGGGCGTTGCCGACCGCGATGATGCCGCCACGCGACCACACCGGGCTTCCCATCCACTTCCATTCCTCGATGATCTCCCGGTCGGCCGCCACGATGGCCTTGCGGAGGCCGGCGAGCGTCTTGCCCCGCCAGTCCGTGAGTTTTGCGATCAGCCGGTCGATGTTTTCCGATGGAGTCATTGGATGCCTCGCCTTCACTCTGCCCGCGCCAGGACCTGCTCCAGGGTCGCAAAGAACTTCGGCCACCCGTACTTCGCACCCTGGTAGGCCTGCTGCTGATCCGGCCGGAAGCCCGTCTGCTCCATGCGCAGGTGGGTCCCCGTGCTCGAAGGGGTGAGAGTCCAAACGACGACACTCTCGAGACCATGGGCCTCCCACGTGTAGGACAGCGTCTTGTTCGGCTCGACGGCCCGGACCTGGCAGTCGACAGCGCCCCAGTCTGCGCGAAAATTGAAGCTGTGCCCGACGACAGGCTTGAAGTCGCTCTTCATGAGCCACTCCTCGATCAGGTGTGGTTGGGTGAGCGCGCGCCAGATCTTTTCCGGCGGATGAGGTATCTCCCGTTCGACAACGACGGAGAGCGTTTCGGTCGCGGCGTCACTCATTGGTCCATCCTTTTGAGCAGATCTTCGAGGTGGTCGAATCGGCTTTGCCAGAACCCGGCCATTTGGCTTGTCCAGTCCATCAGCGGGGCCAGGGCGCCGACTTGCGCGCTGTAGTGCGTCTGGCGGCCTGCGTGGCGGTCGCGCACCAGCCCGGCCTGCTTCAGGATGCCGAGATGCTTGGAAACGGCCGGTTGCGAGATCCCGGCCCGAGCCGTCAGAGCCCCGACCGTCGTCTCTCCTTCGCGGCACAGTCGTTCGAAAAGAGCCCGCCGGGTTGGGTCGGCGAGGGTTCGGAAGAGCACGTCATGAGCGCTTGGCATTGGAGATCAATAACCCATTGGATATATATAATCCTATAACCGCCGAGCTATGTATGAGTCAACCCGTAAGGCACTGACTCATCCCATGATCCCTATCTCTATAGCTTTGTCCGCCTTGTGCGCTTCAGCGCGAGTGGCGGCGCTCCCGGATCGGCATCCTTGAATACCATGCCCGTTGGTTATGCATTATGCGAATCTCAGCTCTCGCACACCGAAGAGCCGGTGGCACAGTCCAAGCGCCATCCTACAGGAAACATAGCCTATTTCCTGCTTAATCTGCAATCTTACTTCTGCATGCCTGCCCCAACCTGAAGCGATCTCTCGCACTCGATCGGCACGCGCTGGGCATCCCTGACGGCGACCCTCATCCCTCCGGGCTGATCGCGCTCTCATGCCAGCGGCGCAGCAGCAGGTATGACAGCAGCGACAGCAGCAGGTAGATCGCGATGCCGGCGGCCGAGATCAGCACCAGGGCGGCGAACATGCGCGGGATCCTGAGCTGGTAGCCTGCTTCGAGAATGCGATACGCAAGCCCCGATGCGCTGCCGCCGGTACCGGCCACGAACTCGGCCACCACAGCGCCGATCAGCGCCAGCCCGCCGGAGATGCGCAAGCCTCCCAGGAAGTACGGCAGCGCCGCCGGCAGCCGCAGATGGATCAGGGTCTTCCATCGGCCCGCGCTGTAGAGCTCAAAGAGCGCCAGCAGATTATGGTCGACCGAGCGCAGGCCGAGGATGGTGTTGGACAGGATGGGAAAGAACGCCACCAGCCAGGCGCAGATCAGCAGCGACAGATCGACGTTGTTGGCCCAGGCGATGATCAGCGGCGCGATGGCCACGATCGGCGTCACCTGCAGGATGATGGCGTAGGGAAAGAGCGACAGCTCGACCCAGCGCGACAGCGAGAACAGGATCGCCAGCAGGCCGCCCACGATGACCGCGGCGGCGAGCGCCTCCAGCGTTATTTCGAGGGTGACGACGAGCGCCGGCGCGAGCATGCCCCAGTCGTCGATCAATGTCCGTGCGACCAGGATCGGCCCCGGCAGGACATAAGGCGGGATTTTCGCCACCCGCACGACGGCCTCCCACAGCACGAGCATCACGATGCCCATGACGACGGGTGCAGCGATGCGGGCGCTCATGGAGCGCCCTCCCCCGTTAGGGGGAGAGGTTGGGTGAGGGGGCCGCGCGAAGGTGCTCGCAGGCTACTCATGCCGCCATCGCCTCGGCGAGATGGCCCGAGACCAATCGGCAATGGGCGGCGTAGTCGGGCGAAGTGCGGAAGGCTTCGGTGCGCGGGTATGGGGCTGCGACCGCGAGGTCGGAAACGATGCGGCCCGGCCGCGCCGCCATCACGGCGATGCGCTGCGACAGGAACACCGATTCGAACACCGAGTGCGTCACGAACACGACCGTGAAGCGGCTCCGCTCCCACAACGCCAGCAGGTCGGCGTTCAGCCTGTGGCGCGTGATCTCGTCGAGGGCGGCGAAGGGCTCGTCCATCAGCAGCAGTCGCGGCGCCGTCACCAGGGCGCGCGCAATCGACACGCGCATTTTCATGCCGCCCGAGAGTTCGCGCGGCCAGGTCCTCTCGAAACCCGCGAGCCCGACATGGCCCAGCGCCTCGGCCGACCGCGCGTCGCGCTCGCTCCGTCCCACGCCGCCGAGCTTGAGCGGCAGGGCGACATTGGCAAGTGCCGTCGCCCACGGCATCAGCGTCGGCTCCTGGAAAACGAAGCCGATGTCGGGCTTGCCGGCGGGCCAGTCGATGGCGCCTGCGCTGGGCGGCGCGAGCCCGGCGATGAGGCGCAGCAAAGTGGACTTCCCGCAGCCGGACGGTCCCAGCACGCTCAGGAATTCGCCGGCCTCGATGTCGAGCGAGATGCCGTCCAGAGCCTGGACGCCGTTGGCGAAAGTCTTGGAGACGCCGCGGACCGAGACCAGCGGCATCGAGCCAGCCGCATCAGGCCGGAGCAAGGGTCAGGTCGAGCCTGGCGGTCCACACCGGCATCGGCAGAGTCTCGCGCGCCGCAAGATGGGCCGGCAGGTCGGACCGCTCCTTGGTCCGGACGAATGGCAGGACGAGACCGCCGCGCACGCCGAACACGGCGTCGCCGTCGAGATGCGCGTCGTCCTCGGGGAAGAACTCGGTGATCAGCGGCGGATGATTCGGCGCCTGGATGATCATGTGCAGATGCGCCGGCCGCCAGGCGTCGCGGCCCAGTACGCGCAGCATGTCGCCTGCGGGACCATCATCGGGCACCTTGTAGGAGACCGGGCGCACCGTCGTGAAGGCGAAGGTGCCGTCGTCGGCAACCTTGAGCCGGCCGTGATAGTTGGTCGGCGACTGGTCCTTGTCCTGCTGGGCATAGAGGCCGTTGCCGGCGTTTTGCCACAGCGCCAGAACCGTGCCCTTGGCCGGCGCGCCTTTCTCATCGCGTATCCGGCCGCTCACCACCAGCGGCTCACCCGTCTGCCCGCGCCACATGTCGCCGCCATTGGCCAGCTCCGGGGCGCCCTCGATGTGGAACGGCCCCAGCACCGACGACTGAGTGCCGGACGGCGCGGCATTGATCATGTCGATCAGGGACGACACGCCGAGCAGATCGGAGAACAGGATGTACTCGTTGCGCTTGTCGTCGGTGAACTTGGTGGCGCGGGTGAGCGCGTCGATCGCCGCTCCCCACTCCGCCTGGGTCACCTTGTTCTCGCGCACGAAGCTATGGAGATGACCCGCCAGGCCGACCAGCAAGGTGCGCGCCCGTTCCGACGGCGCGTTGCGGCAATAGTCGGCGAAGGCCTGGGTGATGGTGGTCGGCGTCAGATTGCGCATGGGGTATCTCCCGCCCGGCTAGCGACTCGTTCTCAGGAGTTGATCGTAGTCGGCCCGCAACAGGGCGAACAGCAGGTGATCGGCCCATTGCCCGTTGATGCGCAGATACTGGCGCGCCAGCCCCTCTTCGTGGAAGCCGACCTTGGCCAATACCCCCTTCGACGGTTCGTTGTGCGGCAGGCAGGCCGCCTCGAGGCGGTGCAGCCGGAGTTCGTCGAACACGAACGGCAGGGAGGCGCGGAGCGCGTCGGTCATCAGGCCCTGGCCGGCGTAGGGCTGGCCCATCCAGTAGCCGACCGCGGCAGCCTGGGCGACGCCGCGCCGCACGTTGCTGAGATTGATGCCTCCCACGAGCCGGCGGGTGTCATTGGTGAAGACGAACAGCCCGAAGGCCTCGCCCGCCCGCCATTCGCGCACCTGCTGGCGCAGCCGTCGGCGGAAATGGTCGCGGCCGAGCGAATCCTCCGGCCAGGTGGGTTCCCAAGGTGTGAGAAAAGCCCGGCTGCGGGCCCGCAATTCGGCCCATTCCGCCCAGTCGTCCATGCTCGGCGCGCGCAGAAAGACCCGCCGGCCGGCGATCCGGGTCATCCCCGACAAGGATAAAGGGACATCGGCGAAACGGAACATCTTGGCGCCATAGTAGCGTAGGTTTAGAATTGTTACATGTTTTCCGAGGCTTGACGTAGGAAATTGAGACCGTCGGTCGCGGCTTCCGCGTCAATTGTCCCATCTGGCGGCGGCAAATCGGCGTATTAAATAGAAGGCTTGATTTCACGAGGTCAGGATCTCGACCATGGCAAATGAGTCTCCCCGGGGCGTTGGACAAAAGGGTCGGTTCTACCTGACCAAGAACATCTGGCTGCCGCAGGAGCCGCTCGAGAACTTCAATCTCAGGCTCTCGGACATGATCGTGCGCCGCATGCCCAAGCTGCCGCTGAGCGGCGAGGACGCCATGCGTGCGTTCCCGATCCTGGGCGAACTCAAGAAGAGCCACGACAAGATCAAGGCCGATCTCAGCTACCTGCTGAGCCACCACGAGGAAATCCCGGCCCTGCACGAGGTCCATCCTCGCGACCTCTACGTCCCCGGCCGCGCCTGGCGGACCTTCCTGCTCAAGCTCTGGGGCCACGACGTCAAGGAAAACGCCGCCGCGGTGCCCGATACGCTCGAGGCGATCAACCGGATCCCCGGCGTCCACACGGCGCTCTTCAGCATCCTGCACGGTTTCGCCGAAATCGAGCCCCACCGCGGGTCGGCCGCCGGCGTCGTCCGCTTCCACTATCCGTTGATCGTGCCAACCGAGCCCGAGAAGTGCTGGATCGAGATCGGCGGCCACCACTTCTTCTGGAAGGAAGGCGAACCGCTGGTGTTCGACGACACTCGCGAGCACTGGGTGAAGAACCAGACCGACCAGACCCGCGTCGTGCTGATCATCGACTTCAATGCCAACATGCCATTCCCGGTGAACCTCTACACCGGCCTGCGCTACAACCTCGTCCGCCGCAGCGCCGAAGTGAAGAAGGTCATCGAGCGCGCTTCGATCGGCGTGCCGCCGCGTAACCAAGCAGCAGCACAAACAGGCGGCGGCCTGATCAGCGGCGCCCGCAGCACAACGGCCGTCCCCGCCGGCGCCCGCAGCGACGAGCGGCATTAGTCTTTCCGACAAGCATCGAATCTTCCAAGCTGGCCGACAATATGACCTCATGCTGAGGAGGCCACGGAGTGGCCGTCTCGAAGCATGGGCTACAGCGCGACTGATCCCTACCCTTCGAGACGGCGCTGCGCGCCTCCTCAGGGTGAGGTGTGCTTGTGTCAGCCGGAAAGACGCTAAGCCGCTAGCCTTGCGGCGATGCGGTCGATCGTTTCCAGTCCGTCGATCGGGCCGAGGGCGGCCAGGGTCAGTTCGCCCTTCAGCAGGCGTCGGGCGACGCGGCGCACGGCGTCCTGGTCGACCGCCTCGATGCGGGCCACGATCTCGGCATAGGGAATCGTCCGGCCATGCACGATCAGGTGGCGGGCCGCCTGCTCGCAACGCGCCCCGCTCGATTCGAGGGCCATCAGCGTGCCGGCCTTGATCTGGTTGCGCGCGCGGATCAGCTCCTGCTCGTTCAGCGTGTCGGCCACGCCGACGAATTCCTCGCACACCGCCGGCACCAGCTCGGCGAGGTCGTCCTCGCCCGTGCCGGCATAGATGCCGAACAGGCCGCCGTCGGCATAGGCCGTGTTGAAGCAGTGAATGCCGTAGACCAGGCCCCGCTCCTCGCGGATGCGCTGGAACAGGCGCGAGGACATGCCGCCGCCGAACAGGGTCGAATAGATGGCGAGCGCGAAATAGTCGGGATCGCGATAACCGATACCCTCGCAGCCCAGCACGAGGTGGGCCTGCTCGAGCACGCGGGTCTCGCGGCCGTCGCCGCCGACGTAGCGCAGTGGCGTGGGCGCAATGGCGTTGGCCGGCGTGCGCGGCACCGAGCCGAAATACTTCTCGGCAAGGTCGACGATGTGGTCGTGCTCGACCCGGCCCGCCGCCGACAGCACCATGTTGGAGGCGGTGTAGTGGCGGGCGAGATAGGCGAAGAGATCGTCGCGGCCGATCGCCTCGACCGATTCGGCCGTGCCCAGCACCGGCCGACCGAGCGGCTGGCCGGGCAAGGCTGTCTCCTGGAACTGGTCGAAGATCAGGTCATCAGGCGTGTCGAGCGCCTGGCCGATCTCCTGCAGGATGACGCCGCGCTCACGCTGCAGCTCGTCCGGATCGAACACCGAATTTCGCAGGATGTCGGAGATCATCTCGACGCCCAGCGCCACGTCTTCCTTGAGGACCGAGGCGTGGTAGGCGGTCATCTCGCGGCCGGTATAGGCATTGAGACTGCCGCCGACGTTCTCGATTTCCTCGGCGATGGCGCGGGCGCTGCGTGTCCTGGTGCCCTTGAAGGCCATGTGCTCGAGCATGTGCGCCATGCCGTTCAGCTCGGCGCTCTCGTGCCGCGTCCCGCAGGCGACCCAGATTCCGAGGGAGGCAGACTCGACCTCCGGCATCGCGTCGACGGCAATGCGCAGGCCGTTGCCGAGGGTGGTGACCTTGACGTCGCTCATGACCGCACCTTGGCGCGGACAGGAGCCTGTGACGTTGCTCGGCGTTCGTCGATCATCGCCTTGAGTGCCTCCACATCGTTGGGTAGTCCATCGAGACGCTCGGCTCGGTCCATGAGGTCGCCCAGCCTCGCCGGCAGCTTTGGCCGCTCGCCGGTGGCCTTCTCGACGGCGTCCGGGAATTTGGCGGGATGCGCGGTGGCCAGGACCACCATTGGAACCGAGGTATCGCGGCGGTGCTGCTGCGCCACGGCATAGCCCACCGCGGTGTGCGGATCGATGGTCTCGCCGAAGCACCTGTAGCAGTCGGCAATGGCGGCCAGCGTGGCGGGCTCGTCGACGCGGCCGGCATCGAACAGTTGGCGCACGCCAGCGAGCGCGTTGGCGCCGACTTTCAGCGTGCCGGTGCTGCGGAAAGCGGTCATGGCATCGGCCAGGGTCACACCGTTGCGGTCGTAGAGATCGAACAACAGGCGCTCGAAGTTGCTCGACACCTGGATGTCCATGCTGGGGCTGTAGGTCGGCACGACCTCCGACATGGTCATGACGCCCGTCTCGAAGAAGCGCGCCAGGATGTCGTTGCTGTTGGCGCCGACCACGAAGTGCGACACCGGAAGGCCCATCTGCTTGGCGGCGTAGCCCGCATAGACGTTGCCGAAGTTGCCGCTGGGCACCGTGAAGGCCACGGGCCGGTCGGGCGCGCCGAGTTTCAGGGCGGCCCAGAAGTAATAGACGATCTGCGCCATCACGCGGGCGAAGTTGATCGAGTTCACCGCCGTCAGCGCATGACGGTCGCGGAAGGCGAGATCGTTGAAGCAGGCCTTGGCGAGATCCTGGCAATCGTCGAACGTGCCCTGGATGGCGATGTTGTGGACGTTGGGCGCCAATACCGTCGTCATCTGCCGGCGCTGAACCTCGCTCACCCGGCCGTGCGGGAAGAGCATGAAGATGTCGATCGTCTTGCGATCGCGCACCGCCTCGATGGCGGCCGAGCCGGTGTCGCCCGAGGTGGCGCCGACGATGGTGGCGTGCCGGTTTCGGGCGGTGAGCGTGTGGTCGAGCATGCGGCCGAGGAGCTGCAGCGCCACGTCCTTGAAGGCGAGCGTCGGGCCGTGGAACAGCTCCATCAGATGCAGCCCTGAATCGCCCAGCGGCTTCACCGGCGCCACATCAGGCGTCTCGAACGACGCATAGGCTTCGGCGATCAGGCGGCGGAAGGTCGCCTCGTCGAACGTGTCGCCGACGAAGGGCCGCATGATGCGGAAGGCCAGCTCGGTGTAGCCGAGGCCCTTCATCGCGGCGATCTCGGCCTTGCTGAATTGCGGCCATTCGGCCGGCAGATAGAGGCCGCCGTCGCGGGCCAGACCCGCGAGCATGATGTCCTCGAAGCCGAGCGGCGCGGGTTCCCCCTGCGAGCCGTGGCGGGTGCTGATGTAACGCAAAATGAAGCTCCGGTTACGCGGCCGTCATGCCAGGTGGGTTATGCCACTTGGCGGCAGGCCTCGTGGTCCTTGCGGACACGCTTGGTGGAGGCTGGATTCTTGGCCAGCATCTTCTCGGGGCGGGTCGGGCGTTTGACCAGATCGCCGCCGCAGTTCGGGCAATGACCGCCCAGACGAGTTCGCGCGCAGTCCGTGCAGAATGTGCACTCGAAGGTGCAGATCAAGGCATCGGACGCGCCGTTGGGCAGGTCTTTGTCGCAGCATTCGCAGTTAGGGCGCAGGTCGAGCATGGCTCTCTCTTACGCCGAGAGGTAACGGCTTTCCAGATGCGCCTTGAAGGCAGCAACGCCCAGGCCCGAGCCGGTGGCGGCCGTCAGGATCTCGTCGGTCCCGGCAATCGAGCCCTTGCTGTGAACATTGGCCCGCAACCAGCCCAGCAGGGGCGCGAAATCACCCCTTCCGATGGCTTCCAGCAGGCCCGGCACGGCCCGGCGGGCGGCGGCGAAAAGCTGAGCCGCCGCCAGGGCGCCCATCGTGTAGGTCGGGAAATAGCCCCAGCCGCCATCCGGCCAATGGATGTCCTGCAGGCAACCCAGCGCATCGTCGGGCGGCACCACGCCCAGCAATTCACGCATACCGTCGTTCCAGGCGCCCGGCAGGTCGGCCAGCGCCAGATCGCCCGCCAGCATCGCGCGCTCCAGCCGGTAGCGCAGCATGACGTGCAGCGGATAGGTCACCTCGTCGGCGTCGACGCGGATGAAGCCCGGCGCGACGCGCGTGTAGAGGCGATGGATGTTGTCTTCCGTCCAGGCCGGTCCATCCTTGCCGAAGGCCGCACGCATGCGGGGGGCGGCGAAGTCGATGAAGGACCGGCCGCGGCAGGCCTGCATCTCCATCAGCAGCGACTGGCTTTCGTGCAGCACCATGCCGCGCGCGTTGCCGACCGGCTGACGCCGCCAGTCGCGCGGCAGGCCGGCTTCGTAGAGGCCGTGCCCGGTCTCGTGCAGGGTGCCCATCAGGGCGCGGGCGAAATCGGCCTCGTCGTAACGCGTGGTGATGCGCACGTCGTCGGCGGTGCCGCCGGTGAAGGGATGGGCGGAGACGTCGAGCCGTCCATGATGAAAATCGAAGCCGATGATGCGGATCAGCTCCTCGCCCAGCCTGCGCTGGGCATCGACCGGGAAAGGTCCGTCGAGGTCGAGCGGCGCTGGGGCACTGCGCTGGCGTTCGAGAACGCGGCCGAGCAGCTCCGGCAGGAAAGCGCGCAGTTCGCCGAACAGCACGTCAACGCGCGCTGCGCGCCCGCCGGGCTCGAATTCGTCGAGCAGCGCGTCGTAGAGCGACGTCCCGAGGGCGGCAGCCTTGGCCTCGCCGACCCGGCGCATGATCGTCAGCACTTCGGTGAGCGTGGGCAGCAGTGATTTGAAATCGGCGTTCGTCTTGGCCGTCCGCCAGGCATGCTCGCAGGCATTGCAGGCGCGTGAACGGGCCTCGACGAGATCGGCCGGCAGGGCGCTCTCGTGCACCCACGACCGGCGCATCTCGCGCAGGTTGGCCGCCCGCCAGGGATCCAGCGCGCCCTTGCCCTCTTCCGCCCGCGACAGCAGGTCGGGCATGTCGGCGGCGGAAATGATCTCGTGGGCGATGACACCCAGGGTCGCGAGCTGATCGGCGCGGTCTTCGCTGGCGCCGTCGGGCATCATGGTCGAGCGATCCCAGTTCAGAATCGCGCCGGCGCGGTTGACCGCGCTCATGCGCGCGAAGCGGCGCTCGAGTTCGGCATAAGGGTCATTGGTGATCATGGCTTCTTCGTCCGGCCGGCGATCGTGAGCCGGCCGTTCTCCCAGTGATAGGCCAGATAGACGCCGGCCATCGCCAGCGCGATCAGGAACCAGGTGATGGCGTACTGCAGGTGGTCGTTGGGAATGTCGAGGCGCGTCTGGCCGCCGATCGGCACGCCGCCCGGATTGGGCGCCGCATCGGCGTCGAGGAAGAAGGCGTCGAGCTTGGGATCGGACGGCGCGCCTGCCATCCGGCGCATCAGCGGCACGTCGACGTGAAACCAGACGTTCTTGTCCGGCGCGTTTTCAGGTGCGAACTGCCGGCGCTCCTGGTTGCGGCGCACGATGCCGGTGAGTTCGACGCGGCCGGGAACCTGGCCTTCGGCCCGCTTCGCCGGCTCCTTCTTCTCCGAGGGAATCCAGCCGCGATCGAACAGCACGATCTTGCCGTCGTCGGTCTTGAAGGCCGTCACGAGCTGGAGCCCGACCTTGTTCTTGAGGCTGCGCGCGGCGAGATGGAATTCCTTGTCGTGCAGGAACGATCCGGCGACCTTCACGCGGCCGTACTCATGGCGTAGCGGGTCACCCTTGAGCAGTTCGTCGAGCGGGAGCGGCGCCGCCGCCTGGTTCGCGGCCATGCGATCGAGGATATCGCGCTTCCACTCGCGGCGTTCCATCTGCCAGACGCCCAGCGTCAGCGACAGCACGAGGATCGGCAGCGAAATGAGCGTTGGCCACAGGGCCGGCCTCAAGCTGATCATCCCGGTTTCCTTATTCGTCGAGCGCGGTCGAGCGGTGCGTGTATTGCTGGGCGACCAGCAGCGCCTTCAGGACGCGCAGAAACCACACCGCCAGGCCGAAGGTGAGCGGTCCCCAGATCAGGACGTGCAGCCACCACGGCGGCTCGTAGCGGAACTCGACCCAGAAGACGAGGATCATGATGATGGCGCCCAGCCCCAGGATCACGAACACAGCCGGCCCGTCGCCGGCGTCGTTACCGCGCAGGTCGAGATCGCACACCGCGCAGCGGTCGACGATGGTCAGCAGGCCGCGGAACAGCCGGCCGCGGCCGCAGCGCGGGCAGGCACCGCGGAGCGCGACGTCGGGCGGCGATTGACGCGGCCACTCGGCCATCTCGGGCTCCCCAAAAGGCGAACCGCCGGGGAGCGCCCGGCGGTTCCAAGGATAGTCCGCTTCAAGCGGTCAGTGCAGCGCGATCGGCGCCTTGCCGGCGCCCCACCAGTAGATGCAGAAGAACAGGAACAGCCACACCACGTCGACGAAGTGCCAATACCAGGCGGCGGCCTCGAAACCGAAATGCTGCTTGGGCTTGAACTGGCCGTCCATCGCCCGGAACAGGCAGACGAGCAGGAACGTCGTGCCGACGAAGACATGGAAGCCATGGAAGCCGGTCGCCATGAAGAAGGTCGACGAATAGATGCCGTCGCGGAAGCCGAACGGGGCGTGCATGTATTCGTAGAGCTGGATGCTCGTGAAGCAGACGCCCAGTACGACCGTGAGGATCAGGCCGCGCACGGCATCGCGCTTGTTGCCTTCGACGATGGCGTGATGCGCCCACGTCACCGTGGTGCCCGAAAGCAGCAGGATCAGCGTGTTCATCAGCGGCAGATCGAACGGCGCGATGATGCTGATGCCCTTGGGCGGCCAGACACCTCCGGTCGCCTCGGCGCGGACCGGCATCTCGGGCGAATTGGGATAGAGCGACGCGTCGAAGAACGCCCAGAAGAAGGCGGCGAAGAACAGGATCTCGGAGGCGATGAAAAGGATCATGCCGTAGCGCAGGCCGAGCTGGACCACCGCGGTGTGATAGGTACGCGATTCGACGATGACGTCACGCCACCACCACCACATGACGGCGAAGATGACGAGGAAGCCCGGCACCACGACCCACCACTGGACCACCTTGACGATGCTCTCGACGCCCTTGCCGAGCATGTCGGGATGCATGCCCAAGGCAGCGCCCATCGCCAACATCAGCGCGCCGATCGCACCGATCGCCGGCCACGGGCTGGGGTCGACGAGATGATACGGATGCTTCGGTGTGCCTTCGGCCATATTCATCCACCCTTTCCGGTTCCGTTGGCGGGGTTGCCGCCGAGCAATATCTTCGCCCGCTCCGTCTTCGCCTCATAGAAAGTGTAGGAGAGCGTGACGGTGCGGACGTTGTCGTAGCGCCGATCCTTGTCCATCTCGGGATCGACGAAAAATACCACCGGCATGTCGAGCGACTGGCCGGGCTTCAGCAACTGCTCGGTGAAGCAGAAGCATTGCAGCTTGTTGAACCACGGACCCGCGGGCTCGGGCGTCACGTTGTACACCGACGTGCCGACGATCGGCCGCTGCGAGACGTTGGTCACGCGATAATGGACCAGCCGCTCCTCGCCGAGGCGCACCTTGACCTCGCGCTCCAGCGGCTCGAAGCGCCAGGGCAGGTTGGGATCGACGTTGGAATCGAAGCGGACCTTGACGGTGCGATCGAGCAGCGGTCGCTCGCCCTGCTGGGCCACGACCGGCGTGCCACCGAAGCCGGTGGTGCGGCAGAACAGGTCGTAAAGCGGCGAGGAAGCATAGGCGAGACCGACCATGCCGACCGTGACGGCGATCAGCCACCCCGCGAGCCGGGCGTTCTTGCGGCCGGCGTCAGCGCTCATGCCTTGTCTCCCATCCGCACGATGGTGAGGGCGAAGAACAGCACGACCATCACGATCAGGAATCCGGCCACGACCAGATTCTTGCCGCGCTGGCGGCGGTGCAGATCGGTGTCGCCGGGGCGGCGGTCTTCGACCATGGCCTCGCTCATCCGACGAGATGCTCAAGGAGCCGCCCGACGAGCCGGTCGAGCGGCAGGGCCGCGAACAGGACCGCAAGATAGAGCAGCGAGAAGCGGAACATGCGGCGCGCCGCGCCGAAGGCCGTCACGTCGTCGGCGGTGCGCCAGACGGCAACGGCATGGCCGATGAACACCACGGACAACGTCAACGCAACGGCCGCGTACGCCCAGCCAACGGCACCCAGCAGCGTGGGCGCCAGCGCCACCGGCGTCAGGATCAGCGTATAAATCAGCATCTGCCGCTTGGTCTCGCGCGGACCGGCGACGACCGGCAGCATCGGCACGCCGGCGTTGCGGTAGTCGTCGCTGCGATAGAGCGCCAGTGCCCAGAAGTGCGGCGGGGTCCACAGGAAGATCAGCAGGAAAAGCGCAATGCCCACCGCCGAGACGTCGCCGGTGGCGGCGGCCCAGCCGATCATCGGCGGGAAGGCGCCGGCAGCGCCGCCGATCACGATGTTCTGCGGCGTGCGGCGCTTCAGCCAGATCGTGTAGACGAAGACGTAGAACAGGATGGCCGCCGTCAGGAGTGCCGCAGCGACCAGATTGGTCGCCACCGCCATCAGCAGGACGGAGAAGATCGACAGCAGCACGCCCAGGCCCAGCGCATCGTCAGGCGCCACCCGGCCGGCCGGCAGCGGCCGGTTGCGCGTACGCGCCATCAGGGCGTCGAGGTCGCGCTCGTACCACATGTTTATGGCGCCGGCGGCGCCGGACCCCAGCGCGATCGCCAGCACCGCGAGTGCGGCGGTAAAGGGATGGATATGGGTCGGCGCGATCAGCACGCCGACGAGGCCGGTGAAGACGACCAGCGACATCACGCGCGGCTTCAGCAGATCGACGTAGTCGCGCACGCGTGCGGGCGCGGCGACGCCATCGATGCTGCCTGTGAAAGTGTGTGCGGTGTCGCTCATGAGCCTTTCAAGGCGAAGGCGCCTCCCTCTGATTCTTTGGGGGGCGCCTCCGCTCCAGTCCTAGTGGTGTGCCGTCGGAGAGATGTGCGGCAGCTCCTCGAACGTGTGGAACGGCGGCGGTGAATCCACCGTCCATTCCAGCGTCGTGGCGCCCTCACCCCAGTAGTTGGCGCCGACCTTGCGGCCGTACATCATTCCGCCGAACACCACGAAGACCAGCCAGAAGATCGTGGCGCCGAAGGAGAGGAATGCGCCCATCGACGAGACGTAATTCCAATGCGACATCGCGTCGGGATAGTCGACGTAATGGCGCGGCATGCCGGCGAGGCCGGAGAAGTGCATCGGAAAGAACGTCAGGTTCACGCCGATGAAGGTGGCCCAGAAATGCACCTGGCCGGCCCATTCCGGATACTGCCGGCCCGTCATCTTTCCGAACCAGTAGTAGAAGCCCGCGAACATGCCGAACACCGCGCCGAGCGACAGCACGTAATGGAAGTGCGCGATCACGTAGTAGGTGTTGTGCAGCGCGTAGTCGACGCCGGCATTGGCCAGCACGACACCGGTGACGCCGCCCACGGTGAACAGGAAGATGAAGCCGATCGCCCACAGCATCGGCACTTCGAGCCTGATCGAGCCGCCCCACATGGTGGCGATCCAGCTGAAGATCTTCACGCCTGTCGGCACCGCGATCACCATTGTCGCCGCCACGAAGTAGGCGCGCGTGTCGACGTCCATGCCGACCGTGTACATGTGGTGCGCCCACACGACGAAGCCCACGACGCCGATCGCCACCATCGCATAGGCCATTCCGAGGTAGCCGAAGATCGGCTTCTTCGAGAAGGTCGAGATGATGTGGCTCACGATGCCGAAGGCCGGCAGGATCATGATGTAGACCTCGGGATGGCCGAAGAACCAGAAGAGGTGCAGGAACAGCGTCGGGTCGCCGCCGCCGGCCGGATCGAAGAAGTGGGTGCCGAAATTGCGGTCGGTCAGCAGCATGGTGATGGCGCCGGCCAGCACCGGCAGGGCCAGCAGCAGCAGGAACGCCGTCACCAGGATAGACCAGGCGAACAGCGGCATGCGGTGCAGCGTCATGCCCGGCGCGCGCATGTTCAGGATCGTGGTGATGAAGTTGATGGCGCCCAGGATCGAGGACGCGCCGGCAATGTGCAGCGAGAAGATGGCGAGATCCATGCCCGCCCCCTGTTGCACGGAGAGCGGCACGTAGATCGTCCATCCGGTGCCGACACCGCCGCCGATCAGGGCCGAGAGCAGCAGCAGCAGGAAGGCCGGCGGCAGCAGCCAGAAGCTGATGTTGTTCATGCGCGGGAACGCCATGTCGGGCGCCCCGATCATCAGCGGCACGAACCAGTTGCCGAAGCCGCCGATCAGGCCGGGCATCACGACGAAGAACACCATGATCAGGCCGTGGGCCGTGACGATCGTGTTCCAGAAATGACCGTCCGGCGTGCCGTCGGGGCCCTTGAAGAACTGCACGCCCGGCTGCAGCAACTCGAGCCGCATGTAGACCGAGAAGGACGCGCCGATCAGGGCGGCGAAGATCGAAAACACCAGGTACATCGTGCCGATGTCCTTGTGATTCGTGCTGTAGACGTAGCGACGCCAACCGGTCGGGGTGTGGTGGTCGTCGTGCCCATGCTGATGAGCGTCGTGGTCGTGAGAGGCGCCGTGCGCGGTGGCCATTATCGAGTCTCCTGCGGAGAGCGCTTAGCGGTTGGCGGGAGCGGTGGCGGAAGCGACGTCGGTCGCGGGCAGCAGCCCCGCCGACTTCTTCTTCTGCTCAACCCACTTGTCGAAGTCGGGCTTGGAAACGGCGCGGACTGCAATCGGCATGTACGAGTGGTTGTTGCCGCAGATCTGCGAGCACTGGCCGAAGTAGTAGCCTTCCTTGGTGACGTTGATCCAACCCTCGTTGAGACGGCCGGGGATCACGGTCTTCTTGATGCCGAAGCCGGGAACGGTCCAGCCGTGCATGCTGTCGGCCGCCGTGCCGACGATCCGGATCACGGTGCCGACCGGAACCACCATCTCATCGTCCACCGCCATCATGCGGGGCTGGCTGGGCTTCAGCTTGACGCGATCGGCCTCGCTCAGGATGCGACTTTCGACGACGATGCCGCCCTGGTCGGGATAGTCATAGGACCAGTACCACTGGTGGCCGGTCACCTTGATCGTCATGGCCGCGTCGACCGCCTTGTCGCCGTAATAGAGCAGGCGAAACGACGGGATGGCGATCACGACGAGAATGAGGATCGGAATGATCGTCCAGGCAATCTCGAGGAACGTGTTGTGCGTGGTGGCGGTCGGTGTCGGGTTGCGCGAGGCGTGGAAACGCCACATCGCGTAAAGCAGGAGAAACGCCACGAAAACGGAGATCACCGTGATGATCACCAGCAGGATGTCGTGCAGCTGCTCGACCTTGACCATCAACGGCGTATAGGGCGCCGGAAAATCCATCTGCCATTCGTGCGGCACGCCGATAACCGGCTGTGCGCTGGCGCTACCCGCGACGCCAAGTCCCGCGATCGCCGACAGAACTCCAAGAATGCCCCACACGCGCTTGCCGATCATGCATCCGTCCCCTCAGCGGTCCCGAATCTCGCGAGATTCCGAACCGCAAAATCCCCCGCAATTCACAGCGGTTAGTACCAGATATAGCTCTGGCAGGTAACGGGTTTTCACCCCTACTCGGTATGTGGCGGCCGGTCGCAGTTGCCCGCCCGAAGCGGTGGATATCGCTTCGCGATGCGGCTGCTTGTGGACCGTCCCGGCCACCGTCCTGGCCACCATCCTGGCCCTTGTGTTTCGGATACCTGCCAGTAATGTCCGCGCGCCCGCCATATCAAGGGCGCGGCTCAACTCGAGGATTTCGTCATGCGTTTGGCGCTGACGCCGATTTTTGTCGCTGTCTTTCTCATGTTCGCAGGAGCGAGCTTCGCCATGGACAAGGAAAACACCCTCTACATCGACCTCAAGGACGGCCGCGTCGTTATCGAGATGCGCCCCGACCTCGCGCCCAAGCATGTCGCGCAGATCAAGAAGCTGGCGCGCGAAGGCAAGTACGACGGCGTCGTCTTCCATCGCGTCATCGAGGGCTTCATGGCCCAGACCGGCGACCCCCAGGGCACCGGCAGCGGCGGCATGGGCGAGCTGCTGCCCGCCGAGTTCTCCAAGGAGCCGCATGTCCGCGGCACCGTCTCGATGGCCCGCACCAGCGACCCCAACAGCGCGCGCAGCCAGTTCTTCATCGTGTTCAAGGACTCGAACTTCCTCGACGGCCAGTACACCGTGTGGGGCAAGGTGACCTCGGGCATGGAGTTCGTCGACAAGATCAAGCGCGGCGCCGGCCAGGGCGGCACCGTCCCGGCCCCCGCCGACAAGATGATCAAGGTCCAGGTCGCCGCCGACGCGAAGAGCTAGAGACCACCTTAGATTAGATGTCAGGATATGGTGTTAAGATACTGATATAACTGATAAATATCTATAGACTTGAGACGCCCGGTGAAGAAATCCACCGGGCGTTTGCTTGAGGGCCGTACCACCCCAATGTAGGGAAAATCCTACCCTATTTCGGTTGAACCTGCAAATCTGTCTTCGCGACTCTGGACTGCCCACAGCGCATGGCTGTGACCAGCCGCTCCGGATCAGGCCTCGCGCGTCACCGTGTGGTAGGCCTTCGAGATGACCTGCCAGCGGCCGTCGACCTTGAGCAGGGTCAGGTAGTCGGTGAAGTAGCGCGGCGGGATCTGGCATTCGACCTTGGCGAAAGCCGTGGCCGGGCCGGAAAAGTCGATCGACACGATGCGATCGGCGCGCGGGCTGCCCTTGGATTTGGCCGACGGGCGGCTTTCCACCATCTTGAACCAGTCGGCGCGCGGCATGTCGGCGGCCTTGCCGTCGCCGCCGGCGGCGTAGAGATGCGAGGCGGGGTGGAACGCCTCGCCCAGCTTCTTGGTGTCACCCTCGTGGAGCCCGTCGAAATAGACTTGTAGGACCTTCTCGATCGCCGCGACGTCGGAACTCATCACTTCTTCTCCTTCGTTCAAATCGCCCACTCAAATTGCCGAGTTGGGGCTCACCAGGATCTTGCCGTTGCGTCCGCCCTTGTCGGCGTGCGCCAGCGCCTCCTTGATCTTGTCGATTGGATAGACCGTGTCCACCGGTGCGCTGAGCTTGCCGGCCATGACCTGGCTCGCGAGATCGGCATAGATCGCACGGATCTTTTCAGGCGTGCGCTTGGCGAGGCCGCGCCCCAGCATGAAGCCTGTCAGGCGAACGCCGCGATAGATGAAGTTGGTGCGCCCGACCTTCGGGTCCTCGCCGCTCATCGAGCCGTAGTGGACGACCGTGCCGTCCGTGCCGACGCTCGCCACGATACGGCCAGTCGCGGCGCCGCCAATCGCCTCGACGCCGAGCTTGATGTTGGCGTCGCCGGTAGCCTTGGCGACCCGGGCCGGGAGGTCATCGCCATCGACGATCACGACATCGGCGCCCAGCGCCTTCAGTTCATCGGCGAGATCGGCGCGGCGCACAACATTGACGGTGCGCAGGCCGCGTTGCTTGGCCAAAACGATGAGCAGTCGGCCGACGGCCGAATTGGCGACATTCTGGATCACCCAGTCGCCGGCCGCGAGGTCGACGAAGTCGGACAGCATGAGCTGCGCCGTCGGCGGATTGATCCGCACCATGGCGGCCTGCCGGAGATCGATGCCGGCCGGCAGCGGGATGGCATCGTCGCCCTTCACACGGCGGCGCTGGGTCCAGTTCTCGCGCTGCAGGTTGATGACCAGGTCGCCTTTTTTGACATGCGTCACTGCCGAGCCGACCGCCGTCACGCGACCGACACACTCCGCGCCCGGCGTCGCCGGCAGCGGCGGTTTTAGCCGGTAGCTTCCCCGGCAGAAGCCCATGTCGGCGGGGTTGATGGGAAAGGCCAACACATCGAAGACAACTTCGTCGGGGGCCGGGTCGCCGACGTCCGGCACCTCGGCGCAGCGTGCGACCTCCCAGGGCGTTCCGTAGCTGTCGAGCACCACCTGCTTCACGCCGTCCTCCGCGAGAATTTGCCCAGCCGCTTTGTTGGGGGGCCCACTTTGTTGGCCCGCCGATTGCTTATAAGGTGATTCGATAAGGGGTGAAATGCCGGATGGCCGCCAAGGCATTTGACGAAATGAATTCCGGGACATCGGGCCCGGGAGGGACTGATTCGATCCGTGCGCCCTATCGCGGTGTCGCCAACTGGCTCGCGCGCACGTCGCCCGAGCGGGTGGCGGCGACGCGCCACGAAGTCGACCTGTTCTATCGCCGCCACGGCATCACCTTCGGCGCCTATGGCGCCGTCGACGGCCATGAGGCCACGATCCCCTTCGATATCATCCCGCGGGTCATGGCCTGGGACGAGTGGGAATACTTGCATAAAGGTCTGGTGCAGCGCGTGCAGGCGCTCAACGCCTTCCTCGCCGACGCCTACGGCGCACGGGATATCTGCCGCGCCGGCGTGGTTCCCGAGAGCCAGATCCTGATGAACGGCGAGTTCGTGGCGATGGCGCAGGGCCTCGCCCTGCCCGGCGGCGTGCATGCCCACATCGCCGGCATCGATCTCGTGCGCGTCGGCGAAAAGGACTTTTACGTTCTCGAAGACAACGTCCGCACGCCCTCCGGCGTCTCCTACGTTCTGGAGAATCGCGAAGTCATGATGCGGCTGGCACCCGAGCTGTTCTCGGCCATGCGGGTGTTGCCGGTCGCCAACTATTCCGAGGAACTCCTGGCGACACTGCGGTCGGTGTCGTTCAGCGACGATGCCGAGCCCAATGTGGTGCTGCTGACGCCGGGCCATTTCAACAGCGCCTATTTCGAGCATGCGTTCCTGGCCGACGAAATGGGCATCGAGCTGTGCGAGGGCGCCGACCTGTTCGTCGACGAGGGCCGCGTCTACATGCGCACCCCGCGCGGGCCGCAGCGAGTCGACGTCATCTACCGCCGCGTCGACGATGCCTTTCTCGATCCATTGGCGATGCGACCGGATTCCTTCCTCGGCGTCGCCGGCCTTTTGGGCGCGCTGCGCGCCGGCCGGGTCAACATCGTGAACGCGCTCGGCAACGGCGTAGCCGACGACAAATCGACCTACACCTACGTTCCCGAGATGATCCGCTTCTATCTCGGCGAGGAGCCGATCCTCTCGAACGTGCCGACCTGGCGCTGCGACCGGCCCGATGATTTCAAGTATGTGCTCGAGCACCTGCCGGAGCTGGTCGTCAAGGAAGTGCATGGCTCCGGCGGCAAGGGCATGCTGGTCGGGCCGACCTCGAGCAAGGCCGAGATCGAATCCTTCGCCGACCTGGTGCGGGCGCGACCAGACAACTACATCGCCCAGCCGACCCTGGCGCTGTCCACCTGCCCGACCTTCGTCGGCCAGGGCGTGGCGCCGCGCCACGTCGATCTCCGCCCCTACGTGCTGTCGGGCCGCAAGGTGACCATCATCCCCGGCGGCCTCACGCGCGTGGCGCTGAAGGAAGGATCTCTGGTCGTCAATTCGAGCCAGGGCGGCGGCACCAAGGACACCTGGGTGCTCGCGCCTGAAGCCGGCTCGGGTGGTTAGGTTAATGTGTCACTCGACCATGAGCGCGCAGGATGCGCGCGGTCCGGAAGATCATGAGTCTTCTGGACCGCGAGCCTCCGGCTCGCTCATGCACGAGTGGGCGGTGCAGCCATGCTGAGCAGCACCGCCAAGAATCTCTACTGGATGGGCCGCTACCTGCAGCGCGCCAAGTCGACGGCACGGCTGATCGAGGCGACGCAGCGCATGGCGCTGCAGTCGCGCGGCGAGGAAGCCGCCGGGGTGGCCGCCATCTTCGGCATGGAAGACGAGTTCCGCCAGACCCAGGAACAGGGCGGCCGCCTGGCCAGCCTCATCGACTTCCTGGTGGTGGACGAAAGCAACCCCTCCTCGATCGTGAGTTCGATCGCCGCCGCCCGCAGCAACGCCCGCGAGGAGCGCAACAACATCACCGTCGACGTGTGGGAGAGCCTTAACGCGCTGTGGCTGGAGCTCGGCTCGCGCCTGCGCAGCGACCGCGCGACGCTCGATCGCGGCGCGCTGATCGAATCGGTGAAGAAGCAGGCGGTGATGATCTTCGGCGCCGCGCAGGTGACGCTCCTGCGCGACGAGGCCTATCACTTCCTCCAACTCGGCGCTTTCCTCGAACGGGCCGACAATACCGCCCGCATCGTCGACGTGAAATTTCACCTGTTGCGGCCCGACGGCGATCCGCATGCCGACAAGCCCGACTACTTCGCCTGGTCGGAAGTGCTCGCCTGCATCGGCGCGGTCCGCACCTATCGCCGCATCTATCGCAGTGCGCTCGATCCGGCGAAGGTCGCCGAGCTGATGGTGCTGCGCCGCGACGTGCCGCGCTCGGTGCACCATTGCCTGTGGATGGTCGACCTCAACATGCGCGAACTCGCCGATGCCTACGGCACGCGCGGCGAGGCCGACCGGCTGGCCGGCGAACTGCACACACGCCTGCGCTATGCGCGCATCGACAAGATCTTCGAGATCGGCCTGGCCAAATTCCTGGGCGGGGTACGCGACGACATCGCCACGCTGTCCGACGAAATCGGCAGCCAGTTCCTGCTGGATTGAACGACCATGCGGTTCGCCATCGAGCACACGACACGCTTCCAGTTCGACCAGCCGTCCGGCCATTCGATCCATGACGTGCGGCTCACGCCCAAGCCGGCGGCCGGCCAGCGCGTCGTCTCATGGCACATCGACGGGCCGGGCAAGCGCTCCGAATGGGTCGACGGCCACGGCAACCAGGTGACGACCTTCTCGGCGGCCTACCGGCACGACAGCGTCGAAATCACGGTGCGCGGCATCTACGAATACAGCGGCGCCGACCAGTGGCTGCGCTATGTCGAGACGCCGACGCTTCCGGCGCCGTTCTGGCTGCGCAATTCAGGCCTCGCCCGCCACGATTCGAGCTTCGATCCGGTGATCGAGGGCCTCGCCGAGCGAGCAGCCGACCCCAGTCATCGGGTTGCGGTCCTGCACGAGGTGATGGACCGCATCGGGCGGCGCATCGCCTACAAGACAGGCGTCTCCACCGTCGACACCACCGCCGCCGAGGCGCTGGCCCGTGGCGCCGGCGTGGCCCAGGACGATGCGCACGTCTTCATTGCCTGCTGTCGGCGGCTCGGCGTGCCGGCGCGTTATGTCAGCGGCTATCTGCGCAACGACGATCCCGAACTGCATGTCGGCCGCACCAGCCATTCCTGGGCCGAGGCCTGGGTTCCCGGACTCGAATGGGTCGGCTTCGATCCGGCCAACGCCATCAGCCCGCACGGCGACAGCCTCAGGGTGGCGGTCGGCCTCGACTATCACGATGCCGCCCCGGTCAGCGGCCGGCGTGTCGGGTTCGGCGGCGCCAAGATGACCGTCGATGCGTCGGTTCGCGTCGTCGACTAAAGCGTGTCGACCGAGGCTTAACGCCGGTACGGCACGAACCTACGAGAAATAGCCCTCGCGACGATCTCCGCGCCGCTCGCCTTCTTGCGAAAGCGGGCTGCCGCCAGTACGGTCGCGCGCTTTTTCAACGCCCTCAAGGAGTCATCGCGTCATGGCCCTCATCGCCGACCGTCTTGGCCGCATCAAGCCCTCTCCGACCAATGCCGCCCAAGGCAAATTCCTGGAGATGAAGGCGGCGGGCAAAGACGTGATCGGCCTGGCCGCCGGCGAGCCCGACTTCCCCACGCCCGACCACATCAAGGAAGCGGCGATCAAGGCCATTCACGACAACGACACCAAGTATACCGCGGTGGCCGGTACGCCGGCGCTGCGCCAGGCGATCGTCGCCAAGATGAAGCGCGACCATGGTCTCGAGTACAAGCCCTCGCAGACCGTCGTCACCTCGGGCGGCAAGCAGATCATTTTCAACGCGATGCTCGCCACCCTGAACTCGGGCGACGAAGTCATCATTCCGGCGCCCTACTGGGTTTCGTACCCGGAGATGGTGATGTTCGGCGATGGCACACCCGTCATCGTGAATTGCCCTGAATCGACCGGCTTCAAGCTGACGCCCGAGGCGCTCGACCGCGCGATCACGCCCAAGACCAAGTGGCTGATCATGAACTCGCCCAGCAACCCGACGGGTGCCGCCTATTCGTACGCCGATCTCCGCGGCCTGTGCGACGTGCTGCTGAAGCATCCGCAGGTCCACATCCTGACCGACGACATGTACGAGAAGCTCGTCTACGACGACTTCAAGTTCGCGACGCCGGCCGAGGTCGAGCCCCGGCTCTACGATCGCACGCTGACCATGAACGGCGTGTCGAAGGCCTACAACATGACCGGCTGGCGCATCGGCTATGCCGCCGGTCCGCAGAAGCTGATCGATGCCATGATCACCGTGCAGTCGCAGAGCACGTCGAACGCCAGCTCGATCAGCCAGGCGGCGTCGGTGGCGGCGCTGAACGGCCCGACCGATTTCATTCCCAGGAACGTCGCCGTCTTCAAGCAACGCCGCGATCTCATCGTGTCGATGCTGAATCAGACCAACGTCCTCAAGTGCCCGCGGCCGGAAGGCGCCTTCTACGTCTATCCGTCGTGCGCCGGGGCGATCGGCAAGAAGACGCCGGACGGCAAGGTGATCAAGGACGACACCGACTTCGTGAACTACCTGCTCGAAGCCGAGGGTCTGTCGGTGGTGCAGGGCTCGGCCTTCGGCCAGGGCCCGGCGTTCCGCATCTCCTATGCGACGGCGACCGAGCTGCTCGAAGAAGCCGGCCGCCGCATCCAGCGGGCCTGCGGCGCGCTGAGCTAGAGTCGTCCTGCTGGGCCGTCACCGGTTCATGCACTCTGTCATCCCGAGCGCAGCGAGGGATCTTTGAGGCCATGAGTAAAGGTCCCTCGCTTCGCTCGGGATGACAGCTTTTCCGTAACCAACATCGTGCGCCATCTTCCCCGGAGGGCTCTGCCGTCAGAGGGGGAGGAAAGTTGGTTCTGAGTCTTCCCCCACCGGCAGATTGACTCCCCCCGGCGGGGGTGAAACGATTTCCATCGACAAAGGGCTTCGCTCCGATCGCGGCGTCGCGGGTTAACCTCCGCGTTCGTCTGACGGCCGAGAGTTAGTGAGAGCGACCGTTCGCGGACGCTGGGGCTGCCCGTCCTTCCGGAGACGCCATCCGGAGCTTCTACGCGCATTTTCGCGAGAGGGAGGACGTTGTCATGGCTGACATCAAAACCGAGACCATCACCGGCGGCAGGCCAGGTAGCGGCGCGCATCGCGTGGTGGCGCTGTGCGGGCCGTATCTTTCGGGCAAGACCAGCCTGCTCGAGAGCATTCTCTACGCCACGGGGGCCATCGGCCGGCGCGGTTCGACGCGCGCGGGCACCTCCATCGGCGATGCCGCGGCCGAGTCGCGCAAGCGCGGCATGGGCACCGAGATCAATGTCGCCTCGGTCGACTATCTCGGCGATCAATGGACCTTCCTCGACGTTCCCGGCTCGATCGAGTTCCAGCACGACGCCTTCGCAGCCCTTGCGGTGTGCGACGTGGCGGTCGTGGTGTGCGAACCCTCGCCCGAGCGCGTCGTGTCCCTGGCGCCGCTGCTGAAATGCATCGAAGACCGCCACATCCCGCACATCATTTTCGTCAACAAGATCGACTCGGCGGAAGCCCGCGTGCGCGACATGCTGTCGGCGCTGCAGTCGGTGTCGACGCGCAAGCTGGTCCTGCGCCAGGTGCCGATCCGCCGGCCGACCGACAACGGCGGCGAGGAGACGATGGGCTACGTCGATCTCGTGAGCGAGCGCGCCTATCGCTACAAGAGCAGCGGCGCTTCCGATCTGATCGAGATGCCGGCCGAGATCCTGCCGCGTGAATCGGAGGCCCGCCGCGAACTCCTGGAAACGCTCTCCGAGTTCGACGACACGCTGCTGGAGCAGCTCATCGAAGACATCGCGCCGGAGAAATCCCTGATCTACCGCGATCTCCACGACGAATTCGGCGCCGACAAGATCGTGCCGGTGCTGCTGGGTGCCGGCGATCGCGAGAATGGCGTGCGCCGGCTCCTGAAAGCGTTGCGCCACGACACCCCGTTCGCCGCCGAAACCGCCAAACGCCGGTCGCTCCCAACCAATGGAACAGCGGTCGCGGAATGCTTCAAAGTCTTGCATCAGTCGCATGCCGGCAAGCTCTCGCTGTGCCGGGTGTGGTCAGGAACGCTCACCGAAGGCCAGTCGCTCGGCGGCCATCGCATCGGCACGATGCTGCGGCCGTTCGGCCAACGCCTCGACAAGATCGCCGAAGCACGCAGCGGCGAGCTCGTGGCGCTCGCCAAGCTCGATGTGCTCTCGGCGGGCCATGTGCTGGGCGCGACCGGGATCGCCCCGTCGGCCGATTTTCCGGCGCCCGCGCCTGCGGTGTTCGTCCTGTCGCTTGCCGCCAAGAACCGCAACGACGAGGTCAAGCTTTCGGGCGCCCTGCACAAGATCGTCGAGGAGGATCCGTCGCTTGCCTTCGAGGCGCGCGGCGAAACCCATGAGCTGCTGATCAAGGGCCAGGGCGAGATGCATCTCAAGGTCGCGGTCGACAAGCTCGCCGGCCGCTACAACGTGGCCGTCGAGACCGCGGGGCCGCGCGTGGCCTACCGCGAGACCATCCAGGCCGGCACCCAGCAACATGCACGCTACAAGCGCCAGACCGGCGGCCACGGTCAGTTCGCCGACATCAAGGTCGAGATCCGGCCGCTGCCGCGCGGTTCGGGTTTCCGCTTCGTCGACAAGATCGTGGGCGGCGTGGTGCCGCGCAACTTCATTCCCGCGGTCGAGGAAGGCCTGATCGATTACCTGAAGGAGGGCCCGCTCGGCCAGCCGATCGTCGATATCGAGGTCACGCTGGTCGACGGCCAGTACCATGCGGTCGACAGTTCGGAGATGTCCTTCAAGATGGCGGCGCGCATCGCCATGAGCGAGGCGATGCCGAAATGCCGCCCTGTGCTGCTGGAGCCGATCCTCAAGGTGACCGTCGCGGGGCCCAGCGAATCGACACCACGACTGCAACGGCTGATCTCGGGCCGGCGCGGCCAGTTGCTGGGCTACGACGCCCGCCCGGGTTGGGACGGCTGGGACGAGGTCTCGGCGCTGATGCCGGAGGCCGAGATCGCCGACATGATCGTGGAGATCCGCTCGGTGACGCAGGGTGTCGGCACGTTCCGCACCGAGTTCGACCATCTGCAGGAAATCGCCGGACGGACCGCCGAGCGCATCGTCGAGGAGACCAGGAAGCACCAGGCCGCATAGCCTGGCCTTGGGCTTGGCCTGCCCGCGCCTTCTCCTCCGGACGGGCTTGCTTCATATTGGCCCCGTGGGAAGGATTCCACGGGGAGAACAATCGTATGCTCGATAGACGGTCTTTTGTGTTGGGTGGCGTGGCGCTGGCCGCAACCTCGTTCGTGGCCCGCATTGCCACAGCCCAGGCCGGCCGGCCAATGCTGGTGTTCGTCGGCGACCAGACGTCGGAGGACTGCAAGACCTGGCGGACGCAGTGGGAACCGATCTTGGTCGCCTCCCCGATGTTCAAGAAGATCGACTACCGGGTGATCTATCCCGAAAAATCGTCGATGCTGGCCAAGCAGCAGACCTGGCCGGCCGATCTGCGCTGGCTGCTCGACACCTTCCTGATGAGCCAGGTCGGCGTCCAGGAAGGCTTCGAGGTTCCCCGCTTCTTCCTGGTGCAGAACGGGCAAGTCACCTTCTCCACCTCCGGCAACAGCGGCTGGCGGGAAGTGATGTGGCCCACCCTCCAGGACGTGACGAGCGGACAACCGGGATGATGGACCATGGCTAACGATCTGTTTCGCCGCCAACTGGGCAGCTACGCCTCGGTGCATCGCGACTCGCGCAACAAGGCGACGCACTTCGCCGGCATTCCCGTCATCGTCTTTTCGCTGTTGCTGCTGTTGTCGCTTTGGCGCTTCGAGCTCGGCGGCCGCGAATGGCCGGTGTCGCTGGCCGTGGCGATCGTGGCGCTGCTGGGCTGGATGGCGCTCGATCTCGGCATCGGCGTCATCATGGCGGTGCTGATGGCGCCGGCATGGTACGCAGCCGATACGCTTGCCGGCGCGCTGGGCGCGCCCTCCGCGGTCTGGACGGTCTTCCTCGTGCTGTTCGTCGGCGGCTGGGTGCTGCAGTTCCTCGGTCATCACTACGAGGGCAAGCGGCCGGCGCTCCTCGACAATATCTTCCAGGGCTTCATCGGCCCGATGTTCCTGGTGGCCGAGGCTCTGGTGGTGATGGGCTACCGCCACGATTTGGCCCAAGCCATGGGCGAGGGTGACGTCACGGTCCGGTGAGCAAGGTTGATTTGCGGCATCCCCGAAGACGCTGCATGACAGGCTGAGCGTAACAGGAGTTCGATGAATGCTGATCAAGCGCACGCGCGGCTGGGAATTGCCGGAACGGCTGGCGACGCCGGAAAGCCACTATTTGCAGCGCCGGACGCTGGTGCGCGCGATGGGTCTGGGTGCCGCATCGCTGGCGCTGCCCGCGGCATCATTCGCGCAGGACAAGTCCGCCGATCCGTCGGCCGGCCTCTATCCTGCCAAGCGCAACGACAAGTATGGCGTGCCGACACCGATGACTGCCGAGCGGCAGGCAACGACCTACAACAACTTCTATGAATTCGGGACCGACAAGAGCATCTGGCGCGACGCCCAGAAGCTCGAGGTCCGGCCGTGGACGATCAAGGTCGGCGGCATGGTCGAGAAGCCGTTCGAGATCGGCATCGACGATCTGCTGGCCAAGATGACGCTCGAGGAGCGCGTCTATCGTCATCGCTGCGTCGAAACCTGGTCGATGATCGTCCCGTGGAGCGGCTTTCCGGTCCGTTCGCTGGTCGAGTTCTGCAAGCCCCTGGGCAGCGCCAAGTTCGTCGTCATGAAGACCCTGTCGAAGCCCGCGGTGATGCACGAGCAGCGCGATCTTCTCTATCCCTGGCCCTACACCGAGGGCCTGGCGATGGACGAGGCCATGAACGATCTCGCCTTCATCGCCACCGGGCTCTATGGCAAGCCGATCCCCAAGCAGAACGGCGCGCCGCTCAGGCTCGTGGCGCCGTGGAAGTACGGATTCAAGAACGTGAAGTCGATCGTCAGCATCGATTTCACCGACAAGCGCCCGGTCACCTTCTGGGAGAAGCTGCAGTCCAGTGAATATGGTTTCTGGGCCAACGTGAACCCCGAGGTGCCGCATCCGCGCTGGAGCCAGGCGACCGAGAAGCCGCTGGGCAGCGACGCCCGCATCCCGACCCTGCTCTACAACGGCTACGCCGAGTTCGTGGCCGGCCTCTACACCGACCGCAAAGCGGAAAAGCTGTTCATATAGCCTGCCACCTTTGCCTCGCCGCGCCGGCCCGCTACAACGGGCACCGGCCGACGGGGCCAAGGGAGGTCGTGGGTGAAAATCAACCGGCGTAGGACGCTTGTGGGAGCCGTCGCGGTGTCGGCGGCAGGATTGCCCCTGTCCCGACTGGCATCGGCGCAGGATTTCCCCAACAAGCCGATCAAGATCGTCGTCCCGTTCGCCGCCGGCAGCGCCACCGACCTCACGGCACGCGGCCTTGGCGCCAAGCTGCAGGATATCCTCAAGCAGCCTGTGATCATCGAGAACAAGCCGGGCGCCTCGGGCCAGCTCGGCGCCCAGGCCGTCGCGACCGCACCGGCCGACGGCTACACGCTGTTGATGGGCACCAACACCACCAACTCCGCCAACGGCGCGCTGTTCAAGAAGCTGTCCTACGATCCCGACAAGGATTTCGCCCCGGTCATCCGCTGCGTCACCGGCGTCAACGCGCTGGTCGTGAACAACGATGTGCCGGTGAAGACCGTGGCCGAGCTGATCGACTACGCCAAGAAGAACCCGGGCAAGCTCAACTATGCCGAGGCCAGCGCCTCGCAGCGCCTGTCCGGCGAGATGTTCAACCAGCTGGCCGGCGTGAAGATCGAGCGCGTGCCCTACAAGGCAAGCCCCCAGGCGCTGGGCGACGTGGCCTCAGGCCAGGTGCAGGTCATGTTTCCCGATCTGCCGCAGGCGCTGACCCAGATCGAGGCGGGCCGCGTCCGTGGCCTTGCCGTGACTGGATCCAAGCGCACCACCGTGGCGCCCGACCTGCCGGCGATCGCCGAGACCGTGACCGACTATGTGCTGGTCTATTGGCTCGCAGTGTTCGCGCCGGCGGCGACGCCCAAGCCGATCCTGAAAACCCTGCACGATGCCATCGCCGAGGCGCTCAAGGACCCGGCCACGGCCAAGGCCATGACGCAGGGCCGCATGGAGATCTCACCGCTCGGTCTCGACGCGTTCGATGCCTTCGTGAAGAGCGAGACCGTATGGTGGACCAAGTCCATCAAGGCGGCCGGAATTGAGCCGGAGTGAGCAGGTCATGAGCAAAGTCATCGTCGAGAAGAACGGCCCGGTCAAAACCGTCTGGATGAATCGGCCGGAGAAGAAGAACGCGCTCGACAGCGAGCTGTTGGGCAACATGATCGAGGCGCTGCAGGCGCCGGTCGCGGCAGAGGATCGCGTACTGGTGATCCGCGGCAAGGGCGACGTGTTCTGCGCCGGCCTCGACATGGCCGAGCGCAGCAAGAGCGCCGGCGACGGCAAGGCGAGCGGCATCGAGATCATGCTGCGCGCCGTCGAACTCTGCCCGCTACCGGTCGTGGCCGTGGTGCACGGCGACGCCATCGCCGGCGGCAACGAGCTGGCGCTGCATTGCGACCTGGTGGTGGCGAGCCAGAAGGCGCGCTTCGGCATGTCGCTGGCCCAGGTCGGCCTGGCGCCCAACTGGTTCCTGGCCAAGAAGCTGATGGAAGTGCTGGGCCCGGTGACGACGCGCGAAATGCTGCTGCTGGGCGATCCCCTGCCCTCGGCCAAGCTCTTTGCCCTGGGTCTGATCGCGCGCTGCGTGCCGGCCGATCAGCTCGAGGCCGAGGCCGCGAAGGTGATCGATCGCCTGGCCGCCAACGCCCCGCTGTCGCTCAAGGCCATGAAGATGCTGACTGTGCGCCAGCTCGAGTTCCGCGATGCCATCCCGCACGACGACGTGGACGCGGCTGTCCGCGCCGCGATGCAGAGCCAGGATGCGCAGGAAGGCATGAAGGCGCGGCTGGAAAAGCGCACCGCCAAGTTCAGCGGAAAGTAGGAGAGGTAAGTAGCACATGTCGGTCCGGCTCCGCCTCGACAAACCGTGGCGACCGCTGACGCCGGAAGAAGCCGCGCGGCTGCCGGGCCAGCTCGGCGTCTACCAGATCGCCGATGCCGTGGGCGCCATTCTCTATATCGGCCAGGCCGGCGGCCGCTCGCCGTTCGGCCTGCGCAGCGAACTCGCACGCGAGGCAGAGGAGCGCGGCCCGGGCCGGCAGTTCCGCGTCGAAGTGAACATGCAGTATCGCAGCCGCTGGTTCGAATTGCTGATGGTCCACAAGGCCGACCACGGCGAGCTGCCGCCCGACAATGCCAAAAACCCGCCGCCGCTGGGACGCTTGAGCCCGGCCTGAGAGAGAGACATGGATTTCGAACCCAGCGAAGAACAGCAACTGCTGATCGACCAGGTCCGCCGCTTTGTGCGGGAAGAGATCATCCCGCTAGAAGCCAAGCTCGATCCGGACGCCGCCGAACTCGACCCCGCCGATCATGCAAGGCTGGTCGAGAAGACCAAGGCGATGGGCCTGTTCGGCATCGACATCCCGAAGCAATACGGCGGTCCCGACATCGACATCGTGACCCGCGTGCTGCTGGCCATCGAGATGGCGCAGCATCGCGCCGGCCTCTACGTGCCCTGCTACGGCACCTTCGGCGGCGCGGGCCTCGCCCAGATCTTCGAGGCCAACGAGGACCAGAAGGAGCGCTACCTCTATCCGACGCTGCGCGGCGAGAAGAAGGCCTTCTTCGGCCTCACCGAGCCGTCGGGCGGCAGCGATCCGGCGCGCGCCATCCAGACCAGGGCCGAGCGCAAGGACAACGGCTGGGTGCTGAACGGCGCCAAGATCTTCATCTCCAATGCCGATCGCGCGCAGTACGGCATCGTCTTCGCCCGCACCGACGCCTCGAAGGGCCGCGCCGGCATCACCTGCTTCATCATCGATTCCGACACGCCGGGCTTCCATGTTCGCCGCGTCGTGCACACGCTGCGCTCGTCGCACTACGCGACCGAGCTCGAGTTCAAGGATTGCTGGGTCTCCGACCATCAGGTGCTGGGCGAAGTGAACAAGGGTTTCGCCGTCGCCAACGATCGCCTGACGCGCCAGCGTATCCCCTACGCCGCGGGCTGCATCGGGGTCGCCATCGCCGCCCATGAAATGGCGATCGAATGGGCCAAGATGCGCTCGACCTTCGGCGAGAAGCTGGCCAACCGCCAGGCCGTGCAATGGATGCTGGTCGACAACGAGATCGACATCCGCACCGCCCGGCACTTCACGCTGGAAGCCGCCGAGAAGGCGCGGCGTGGACTGCCCTTCAAGATCGAGGCCTCGATCGCCAAGCTCACGGCCTCGGAAGGCGGTGGGCGCGTCGTCGACCGTTCTATGCAGATCCATGGCGGCATGGGCATGACCAAGGACCTGCCGCTCGAGCGCTGGTACCGTGAGATGCGCATCCGGCGCGTCGGCGAAGGCCCGAGCGAAGTGCAGCGCATGGTGATCGCGCGCGAGATCCTCGGCAGCAACCTGCGATGAGCGCGGGACCTCTCGCCGGCATCAAGGTTGTCGAGTTCGGCCAGAATCTCGCCGGCCCCTACTGCGGCCAGATCCTGGCCTTCCTCGGCGCCGAAGTGATCAAGGTCGAGCGCCCCGAGGGCGACGATGCGCGCAAATGGGGACCGCCGTTCATCGAAGGCGATGCAACGGGCTTCATCGCCCTCAACCGTGGCAAGAAATCGATCACCTGCGATCTCGGTGACCCGGCGCAGCGCGAGGCCCTGATCGAGCGCATCGGAACAGCCGACATCTTCGTGCACAACCTGCGGGCCGACGTGCCGGGCAAGTTCGGCTTCGACGGCGCCACGCTCACCAAACGCTTCCCGCGCCTGATCTATGCCGACCTTGGTGCCTTTGGTCACCTCGGCCCCTGGAAGGAACGCCCCGGGTACGAGCCGATCATCCAGGCGGTCGCTGGCCTGATCTCGCTGAATGGTGATCCATCAGGGCCGGAGGCACGCATCGGCGTGTCGATCATCGATCTCTCGACCGGCATGTGGACGGCGATCGGCGTGCTGGCGGCCCTCGCCAAGCGCACAGCGACCGGCCACGGTAGCCTGGTCAACACTTCACTGTTCGAGAGTGGCCTGATGTGGACGTCGAACCACGTCGCCGGCTGGTCGGTGACGGGCAAGATGCCGCCGCGGCAGGGCACGGGCCATCCCTCGCTCACGCCCTACCAGGCGTTCGAATGCAGCGACGGGCCGTTGATGATCTGCCCGGGCAACGATCGCCTCTGGCGCAAGTTCGCCGAAGCGCTGGGCCATCCCGAGTGGCCGGACGAGGCGCGCTTCAAGACCAACGTGCAGCGCGCCGAGCGGCGCGAGATGCTGCTGGGGATGATCTCCGAGATCATGAAGAAGGAAAGCCGGGCCCATTGGTCGGCCAAGCTCGACGCGCTGGGCGTGCCCAACGGGCCGCTGAACGCGGTGCCGCAGGTGATGGAGCTTGCACAGGTGGCGGCACTTGCCATGTTCAGTCAGCCCTATGCCGGCTCGAACGCCCTGTTCCATGGCTTGCCCCTCAGCATCGATGGAGAGCGCGCCGGAGCTGCCGAGAAGGCGCCGAAAATCGGCGAGCACGACGGCAAGGTCTGAGCGTCAGCCCGCGAAGCTCAAACAGTACTCGCGGACGCGTTCAATGGGGATGCGGGCGTGGCTCTGGACGATGATGAACTTGCCGCCGGGATCCTTCCCATTGGGCAGCAATGCCTTTCGCTCGAAGTCCTCGGCAGCCCAGACGCAGGACTTTCGCGAAAACAGCTGCTCATCGGCGTAATAACAAGGGTCCCAGTGAGCATGATAGTCGAACAGGTTGCCCTTGAGTTCGGCCACGCTGGTGTAGAGCGAATATTCCGTCCACGGCACGGTGTTGATCTTGCGGCCGAGCCAGTAGCAAAGCGACGTGAGCCCATCGATGGGCCCGAGGCGGAAGTGCTGAAGGGTCTGCGCAGCCAGATCGCCATGGAGAATGTTCGGCGTAACCGACAGTCCGTGTGCCTCGGGGTCGAAGGGCACGCCCACGATCTTCGAGACATGGCGCCACCAGTCGTGATGCGCTTTCGGCTCCCAGCGCGACATCGCTACCCGGTCCTTGATGAAGGTCGTCTCATCGAAGTCGCCGACGCAGCAGACGTCGGAGTCCAGCGTCAGAAAGCCACCGAAACCCAGCATCGCCGGAACCTGGAGCTTCACGATCTGTTGGCGGTACCACCCCGTCATCAAATAGAAGCGGCTGCCGAAGGCAAAGAAATCGCCCTCGGAACGCACCGAGACGTCGAGATTGGGGAAACGCGGCAGGCTGCTGCGCAGTTCCTGGACGTCCGAGCGCGGTGCCACGATCAGGAGTTCGAAAGGCGACCGGCCGCGCCAATGGCGGGCCAGTGACTCGATCAGAAGTCCGGCCCGCCCAAGGTCATCGAGACGCTTCATACGTCGCAGAGCGAGAGGAAGGATGGCTTGGCGAACTTCGGTAAACATATGCCCTGTCGGGGTGGAAGCTACAGAGGGCCCCTGCCCACATCCACATCAATTGGTGTCGAGAGCCTCCATTTACCGCAATCAGCGGCATTTCGCCCTCGTTGCGGGGCCCGCCCAGGACAAAAAAACGCCGGGCCAACGGGCCCGGCGAGTTAAACAGGGAGGCTTCACGTCTGGGAGACGTGGGATCAAACGGATCCCGAGTTTCGATAACGATCAGAACAAACTTTTCGTATCGAAGACCTGAGGCAAACTTATTCCTCGCGAGGCGTATTGGTAGAGGCTAAGTGTGGAATACAGGCATGCGGGGAGCGCATGCCTTTCACTGCCTATGCAATCCTGCAGGTCTAAACATCAGAATCGTGTCTCCGCGACCTTCCGCAGGAGGAAATCGCGGAATACGGCGATGCGTTTGGAGTGCCGCAGCTCCTCCGGGTAGGTGAAATACACATCGGTCGTACGGACATTGAGGTCCGGCAGGACATTCTCGAGCTTCGTCGACTCGCGGGCGAGGTAATCCGGCAGCGAGGCAATGCCGAGGCCCGATTCGACCGCCCGGAAGATGCCATAGACATTGTTGACACGCAGCACGACGACCCGGGCCGACGGGTCGACATTACCTTCGCGCAGGAGCCAATTGACGTCCTGGACCGGCGCCCGGGCATCCTCGCCGAAGATGATCAGGCGGTGCTGGTCGAGTTCCTCGACGGTCTTGGGCTTGCCGTACTTCTGGATATAGCCATGTGAGGCATAGACATGGCTGCGCACGGTCAGCAGGTGCCGCTGCACGAGCCCTGGCTGGCGCGGCATGACCATGCGGATCGCCACGTCGGCTTCGCGCATGCCGAGGTCGAGTTCGTTGTCGGAAAGCACGAGGCTGACGTCGATGTCGGGATACATCGCGATGAATTCGTGCATCTGGGCGGTGAGCCACGTCGAGCCGAAACCGACGGCGGCCGTCACCTTCAGGCGACCCGCCGGCTTGTCCTGGTTGGCGCGCAACAGCGCCTCGGCCGTATTCACCTTGCTCGCCATATCGCGCGCGGTGCGATAGAGCAGCTCACCCTGCTCGGTCAGGATGAGACCCCGCGCATGGCGGTGAAACAGCATGACGCCGAGCTGTTCCTCGAGCGCGCCGATCTGGCGCGAGATCGCCGACTGGCTGAGCTTCAGGGTTTCGCCGGCGTGCGTGAAGCTGCCGGCGTCGGCTACGGCCTGGAAGATCCGCAGCTTGTCCCAGTCCATGACATCGCCTCCCTAAGGCGTTTGGCGTGGCGCGCCAAACGCCGATCCCTCATCGCCAGCCTATTCGGCAGCCTGCGCGACACGCGCCTCCCGGCTCGCCAACCACTTCTCCGCCTCGAGCGCAGCCATGCAGCCGGTGCCTGCCGCCGTGACGGCCTGGCGGAAAATCTTGTCCTGCACGTCGCCCGCGGCGTAGACGCCCTCGACGTCGGTCGCCGTCGAGTCCGGCTTGGTGATCAGGTAGCCTTCGCTGTCCATGGCCAGCTTGCCCTTGAACAGCTCGGTATTGGGCGAGTGGCCAATGGCGATGAAGACGCCGTCGGTGGTGAGTTCCTGCTCGACGCCGGTCTTGACGTTGCGTGCCCGTACGCCCGTGACCAGCGGCGCCGGCGCCTTCTCTCCCAGGATTTCCTGCACCGCATGATCCCACAGCACGGTGACCTTGGGATTCTTGAACAGCCGTTCCTGCAGAATCTTCTCGGCACGGAACGAATCGCGGCGATGGACCAGTGTTACCTTCGAGGCATGATGCGTGAGGTAGAGAGCCTCCTCGACGGCGGTATTGCCGCCACCGACGACGACCACTTCCTTGCCCCGGAAGAAAAACCCATCACAGGTCGCGCAGGCCGAGACACCGCCGCCGCGGAACGTTTCCTCGGTCGGCAGCCCAAGCCATTTCGCCGTGGCGCCGGTGGATATGATGAGCGTATCGGCCTCGTAGCGGTCGCCCGAGTCGCCGAGACAGACGAACGGCCGGCGGCCGAGATCGACCTCGACGATGGTGTCGAAGAAAAGCTCGGTGCCGACATGCTCGGCCTGCTTCTGCATCTGCTCCATCAGCCAGGGACCCTGGATGACGTCGGCGAAGCCCGGATAGTTTTCGACATCCGTTGTGATGGTGAGCTGGCCGCCCGGCTGAATGCCCTGCACCAGCATCGGCTTCAGACTGGCACGAGCGGCATAGATCGCCGCCGTGTAGCCCGCGGGGCCTGACCCCAGAATAAGCACTTTACCACGATGAGTTGCTGCCATGTGCGTCCCGCATCCCGCCATCCGCATATCTCTTACATATATGCAAACCTCGCCGCGGATGCACGACCTGATGCACGTCCGAGTACGTTTTCCGCGCAATTGTTCACGAAGCATGCGCCAGTTCTCGCAACTTTATTGCGCAGATGGCATGGTTCTGGCATAGAGCGCGGCCAACGGAGGAACCTCGAAGATGGCCCGCGCAAAGCTCGATCGAATCGACCGGCGCATTCTGAGTGATCTGCAGTCCAACGGTCGGATGACCAACGTCGATCTGGCGGAGCGCGCCGGCATTTCCGCGCCACCGTGTCTGCGCCGGGTCCGCGCCCTCGAACGTGCCGGCATCATCAAAGGTTATCACGCTGAACTCAGCCCCGAGGCACTGGGCTACAGCGTCTCGGTCTTTGCCCTGGTCGGACTGAACAGCCAGGCTGAGGCCGACCTCAAGTCGTTCGAGGAGCTGATCGCCAGGTGGGACGAGGTCCGCGAGTGCCATATGCTCGCCGGCGAGGCCGACTTTCTGCTGAAGATCGTGGCAGAAACCTGGGACGAGTATCAGAAGTTCCTGACGACCCGGCTCACCTCGGCGCCCAACGTCAGCCACGTGAAATCGATGATGGTGTTTCGCACCGCCAAGCAGATGCCGGGGGTACCGATCCCCATCGAATGAGGCCCCGTCGAATGAGAGAAGGACGGACCATGGACGGAACTGCCGCGCCTGACGTGACTCTCGAACGCCTGCACGAGATCGCCGACGCTTTTGCCCGCCACGACGTCGACGGAATTGTCGGCTTCTTTGCCGAGGACGGCGAATTCCGAAATGCCAAAGGGCCTCATCACTGGGGCCAGAGCTTCAAGGGCAAGGCCGCGATCCGCAGCTACTTCCAGCCCCTGTTCGCCGGCACCAGCGACGTCAAATGGCTGCACACCTGTGAATTCATCTGCGGCGACCGGGCGGTCACGGAGTGGCACCGCACCGCCACGCTCGCCAGTGGCGAGCGCCAGGAGTGGCTGGGCTGCGACCTCTACACCTTCCGCCGCGGCCTGATCGTGATGAAGGACACCTATATCAAAGTGGTCATCTGACCCGGATTACCTCTTGCGGGGTACGCCGTGTATGGATAGGGTTCTATAAATACACGGCGTAGTCATAAACGGAGGAAGGTCGCGAGCCATGAAGAATCTCTTCCAGGCGTCCCGGGTCCTGCTGCTCGACATGGCGTCGACGCTCTTCTTCCTCGCGGTGTATCTGGCGACCGGCAGCATCTTGCTGGCGGTGGCACTCGGCATGGCGCTGGGGATCGGCCAGATCGCCTGGGAACTCGTGCGGAAACGGCCCGTCGAGGCCCTGCAGTGGCTCAGCCTGGTGATCATCCTGGTGTCGGGCTCGGCGACGTTCGTCACCAACGATCCGGTCTTCGTGATGCTGAAGCCGACCGTGATCTACGTCGTCGTGGGCATCGTGATGCTGAAGCGTGGCTGGATGACCCGCTATCTGCCACCGATCGCGCAGGCCACCGTGCCGGACCTCGGCATCACCTTTGGCTATGTCTGGGCAGGCCTGATGTTCTTCTCGGCCGCCCTCAACATCGTGCTCGCCCTCACGCTCGAACCCGCGACCTGGGCAGCGGTGAAGTCGTTTTGGGCGATTGGCAGCAAGCTCGCGCTGTTCGGAATTCAATATGCCGTGATGAAGTCGACCGGCGTCCGCCGCGCACGAGCGATGATGGCAGCTACTTGAACCCAGACGCCCCAAGCGCGGGACACAAGTTCCGCGACCCAGGCGATGCCTATTTGAATTCGACGCTGACGATCTCGTAGGACTTCGCGCCGCGCGGTGTCTGGACCTCGACCTTGTCGCCGACGGTCTTGCCGATCAACGCCCGGCCGATCGGCGAGGTTACCGAGATGCTGCCCTTGTTGAGATCAGCCTCGTAGGGCCCGACGATCTGGTATTTCACCTTCTCCTCGGTGTCTTCGTCAGCCAATCGGACGGTGGCGCCAAACTTCACGATCTTGCCGGTGAGCTTGCTGAAGTCGATGACCTCGGCGCGCGAGATGATGCTCTCGACCTCGGCGATCCGGCCTTCGATGAAGCTCTGGCGTTCGCGGGCCGAGGTGTATTCGGCATTCTCCGAAAGATCGCCATGCTCGCGCGCCGCCGCGATCGCCTTGATGATCGACGGCCGCTCCACGCTCTTCAGGTGCTTTAGTTCATCCTCGAGGCTCTTCAGCCCTTCGGCCGTCGTCGGAACTCTTTCCATTGTCGGATCGTCCTCAATGAATCGCACGGCGTCAACGACCAACGAATCCCATCAAGGGACCGGCTGACCACAGATCAGCCGGAATCGCCCTCGCGGAAGGTCGGGAGTGACGCCTAGAATGCGGTCTTGAAGTAGGATTGCAAGGGCGCGACGTCCAGAGGACCTGCGTGCAGCGCCGCGATGCCTTCAACCGACGCCTTGGCGCCGGCGACCGTCGTATAATAGGCGATTTTGTGCATTAGCGCCGTACGCCGGAGCGTGAAGCTGTCGGTGAGCGCCGTCGCCCCGTCGACGGTATTGAAGACGAGCTGGATCTTGCCGTCCTTCATCAGGTCGACGATGTGCGGTCGTCCTTCGAGCACCTTGTTGACCCGCTCGGCCGCGATCCCGTGCTTGCGCAGGAAGTCGGCGGTGCCGCCAGTCGCCACCACGGTGAAGCCGAGATCGATCAACCGCTTGACCGGCTTCACCATAGCGGCCTTGTCCGGGTCCTTGACCGAGACGAAGACGAGGCCTTCGAGCGGGACCTTGCTGCCGGCCCCGAGCTGTGATTTGGCGAAGGCGCGGCCGAAATTCGTATCGAGGCCCATGACCTCACCCGTCGAGCGCATCTCGGGGCCGAGGATGATATCGACCCCGGGAAAACGGGCGAACGGAAAGACCGCTTCCTTGACCGCAACGTGCTTGCCGCGCACCTTCTTGATCGCCAGGGACTTCAGCGACTCGCCGACCATGAGGCGGGCGGCGTACTTGGCGATGGGCTGGCCGGTCGCCTTAGCGACGAACGGCACGGTGCGGCTGGCACGCGGATTGACCTCGAGGACGTAGACCTCGCCGTCCTTGACCGCATACTGCACGTTCATCAAGCCCACGACCTTGAGCGCCTTGGCCATCGCCTCGGTCTGACGCTCGATCTGGGTCAGGATCTTCGACGGCAGCGAATGTGGCGGCAGCGAGCAGGCCGAGTCGCCGGAATGGATCCCCGCTTCCTCGATATGCTCCATGATCCCCGCAACGAAGACGTTCTGGTCCTTGTCGGCAAGCGCATCGACGTCGACCTCGATGGCATCACGAAGATAGGAATCGATCAGCACTGGCGTATCGCCCGAGACCTTCACGGCATCGCGCGTATAGCGCTCGAGCCCGGCCCGATCATAGACGATCTGCATGGCGCGGCCGCCCAGGACATACGACGGCCGAATGACGACCGGATAGCCGATCCTCTCGGCGACAGCGACAGCCTGCTCCTGCGATGTCGCCGTGCCGTTGTCGGGTTGGCGGAGTTTCAGTTCGTGGATCAGCTTCTGGAAGCGATCGCGATCCTCGGCCAGATCGATGGCGTCGGGCGACGTGCCGAGAATGGGAATGCCCACTGCTTCGAGAGGCTTGGCGAGCTTGAGCGGCGTCTGGCCGCCGAACTGCACGATCAGGCCCAGCAGCTCGCCGTTGCGACGCTCGACCTCGACCAGCTCGATGACGTCTTCGGCCGTCAGGGGCTCGAAGTAGAGGCGGTCAGCAGTATCGTAGTCCGTCGAAACCGTTTCCGGATTGCAGTTGACCATGATGGTCTCGTAGCCGGCTTCGCGTAGCGCGTAGACGGCATGGACGCAGCAATAGTCGAACTCGATGCCCTGGCCGATACGGTTCGGACCTCCGCCCAGGATGATCACCTTTCGGCGGTCGGTCGGCTGGGCCTCGCACTCCGCCGGATGCAGCCCGTCGCCCTCGTAGCAGGAATAGAGGTAGGGCGTGTGCGACTCGAACTCGGCAGCACAGGTATCGATCCGCTTGAACACCGGCCGCACGCCGAGGCTGCGGCGCAGGTCCGCCACCTCAGCCGCTTTCTGCCCGCTGAGTTCGGCGAGGCGATCGTCGGAGAAACCTTTTTTCTTCAGATCGAGCAGACCCTTGGCGTCCTTCGGCAGGCCGTTCGCCCGAACGACCGCTTCGACCTCAACCAATTCGCGGATCTGGCGCAGGAACCAGGGTTCGTATTTCGAGGCCTGGGCGACTTCCTCGACCGTCAGGCCGTGGCGGAAAGCCTGGGCGATCACCAGGATGCGATCGGGCGTCGGCCGAGCAAGCGCGCCCACGATAGCCGCCTTGTCCGGGGCGCCCTTGATCTCCATCTCATTCAGGCCTGTCAGGCCGGTCTCCATCGACCGCAGCGCCTTCTGCAGCGACTCCTGGAAAGTGCGGCCGATCGACATGGCCTCGCCCACGCTCTTCATCGAGGTGGTGAGCAGTGCCTCGGCCCCGGGAAACTTCTCGAAGGCGAAGCGCGGCATCTTGGTGACGACGTAGTCGATCGTGGGCTCGAACGAGGCCGGCGTCGTGCCGGTGATGTCGTTCAGCAGTTCATCGAGCGTGTAGCCGACCGCCAGCCGGGCGGCGACCTTGGCGATCGGAAAGCCGGTCGCCTTCGAGGCCAGCGCCGACGACCGCGATACGCGCGGGTTCATCTCGATCACGACCATGCGGCCCGACACCGGATCGATTGCGAACTGCACGTTCGATCCGCCGGTATCGACGCCGATCTCGCGCAGGCACGCGATCGAGGCGTCGCGCATGATCTGGTATTCCTTGTCGGTCAGCGTCAACGCTGGCGCCACCGTCACCGAATCGCCGGTGTGCACGCCCATCGGATCGATATTCTCGATCGAGCAGATGATGATGCAGTTGTCGCGGCGGTCGCGCACGACCTCCATCTCGTATTCTTTCCAGCCGAGCACCGACTCCTCGACCAGGACCTCGCCGACCGGCGAGGCATCGACACCGCCCTGCACGATGTCGAAATACTCGTCGCGATTATAGGCGATGCCGCCACCGGTGCCGCCAAGCGTGAAGGACGGGCGGATGATGGCCGGCAGACCGATATTCGCCAGCGCCCGGGCCGCCTCCTCGCGATTGTGCACGACCTCGCTCTTGGGGCATTCGAGCCCAATCTTGGTCATGGCATCGCGGAACAGCAGCCGGTCCTCGGCCTTGTCGATCGCCTCGGCATTGGCGCCGATCAGCTCGACCTTCAACTTCTCGAGCCGGCCGTCGCGGTGCAGCGACATCGCCGTATTGAGCGCGGTCTGGCCGCCCATCGTGGGCAGGATGGCGTCGGGCCGCTCCTTCTCGATGATGCGCGCCACCATGTCGGGCGTGATCGGCTCGATGTAGGTGGCGTCGACCAGGCCCGGATCGGTCATGATCGTGGCCGGGTTGGAATTGATCAGGATGACGCGATAGCCCTCGTCCTTCAGCGCCTTGCAGGCCTGGACGCCGGAATAGTCGAACTCGCAGGCCTGGCCGATGACGATCGGGCCGGCGCCGATGACGAGGATGCTCTTGATGTCTGTGCGCTTGGGCATGGGAACTCTATTTGCCCTTGCTCTTGTCGATCATCTCGACGAACCGGTCGAAGAGATAGTGGCTGTCGGTCGGGCCGGGCGAGGCCTCGGGATGGTACTGGACCGAAAAGGCCGACTTGTCGGTACAGCGGATGCCTTCGTTCGTGCCGTCGAACAACGACACGTGTGTGACCTCGACGTTTTTGGGTAGCGACTCAGGCACGACGCAGAAGCCGTGGTTCTGCGAGGTGATCTCGACCCTGCCCGTGGTCAGGTCCTTGACCGGCTGGTTGGCGCCGCGATGGCCGCGCTCCATCTTGCGTGTCTTGCCGCCCAGCGTCAGCGCCAGGATCTGATGGCCGAGGCAGATGCCGAACAGCGGGACCTTCTTGTCGAGCACGGCCTGGATGGCGGGCACGGTGTAGCCGACCGTTGCCGCGGGGTCGCCGGGCCCGTTCGACAGGAACACGCCGTCGGGCTTGTGTCGCAGGATGTCCTCGCCGGTCGCCGTCGCCGGCACGACCGTGACCTTGCAGCCGGCATTGGCGAGGCAGCGCAGGATATTGCGCTTGGCGCCGTAGTCGACGGCCACCACATGATACTTGGGCTTGGTGAGCTTGCCGTATCCCTTGCCCAGGGCCCACTTGGTCTCGTCCCAGCTGTAGAGCTGCTTGGTGGTCACCTCGATGGCGAGATCCATGCCATCGAGCCCCGGCCAGTCCTGGGCGATCTTGCGCAATTTGGGGATGTCGAACTTGCCGTCGGGCGCGTGGACCACGACGCCGCTCGGCGCTCCGCCATCGCGGATCCGCCGCGTGATGGCGCGGGTGTCGACGCCGCACACACCGGGCAGATTGTGGCTCTTCAGCCAGTCGTTGAGTGGCTTGGCGGCCCGCCAATTGGCCGGCTCGGTAATGTCGCCGCGCAGCACGACACCGCGCGCGGCCGGATTGAGGCTCTCGATGTCCTCGAGGTTGGTGCCGACGTTGCCGATGTGCGGGAAGGTGAAGGTGATGATCTGTCCGGCGTAGGAGGGATCGGTGATGATCTCCTGGTAGCCGGTCATCGAGGTGTTGAAGCAGACCTCACCCACGGCATGGCGGGCAGCCCCCACGCCCTTGCCCCAAAAAACCGCGCCGTCCGCCAGCACTAGGGCGGCCGTGGCCCAACGCGGCGCGGCGTCTGTCGCGCCGGCGGTCTTAGGTGAAGTCATGATGAATTAGTCCGTCCGTGCGGTCCGTCCGACCCCGCCCCTAACCCGGTATAGGCGAGGCGACCTGCGAACCGCGCGGGTTGTAACCAAGCGGTCGCATAGGGTCAAGGCGCGGAAGACAGCTAATTCACAAGCTATTTCAATAGCTTATTTGCTTTGCCAACAGCGACCGGGCCGACTAGTTTCCGCCGCTTAGGGCTCGTTAAGGAATAATCGCTCTATCTTACGATGAGTTCGGGGCGATGGTGTAGTTCCAATCGCCGTGGAATTGGTGGCGAGAGAGGTTGATTGCCGC